>Ga0075425_100004498_pt1 | contig 14388 bp, 11 predicted proteins | sample SoiMethybrSBSTD4_FD_75300 | JGI IMG/M metagenome (GOLD analysis project Ga0075425, IMG submission 75300) | Bulk soil microbial communities from a Populus tree surrounding site in Tennessee, USA - Soil MetaG P. TD hybrid SBSTD4 | ecosystem: Environmental > Terrestrial > Soil > Tree plantation...
TCCCAGCACCGTTCGCGAGGTCCAGGAATCCCTAAACGAAGAGCGACCAACCGGTTATACAACCGTCCTCAAACTCCTCCAAATTATGACTGAAAAGGGGTTGGTGAAGCGAGATGAACAGCAGCGGGCCCACGTCTACGAGGCCCACCTCGCTCAACACCAAACCCAAAGTCAAATTGTGGGCGATCTTCTCAATCGACTCTTCGACGGCTCGGCTTCCAATCTGTTGATGCACGCCTTAGCCAGCAAGAAGAGCGCGTCGCCCGAAGAACTCTCCGAAATCCGAGACATCCTGGATGAATTCGAGCGAGGTAAACGATGAACGGCATCGAAACGCTTCTCGACAAACCGATCTTCCAGGCGCTCGGCTGGACGCTCATTCACTTTATTTGGCAAGGCTGCGTCATCGCTCTCCTGTACGCAGTTGCAAGTCTCTTTCTTCGCAAGCTTACGGCGAACGTTCGATACGTCGCGGCGTGCGCTGCGATGCTGCTGATGTTTGTCGCGCCGGTGGTGACGATGATCGTGGTTCGCTCGTCAATCGATGGTCCCAGCTCGGCAGCAATCAACCCGGAACCGGAATCAACATTGGCGCCGCAGGACTCGGCACTCAGCACTCAGGACTCAGCACTTCTCTCCGAGCCTGCGACATTGCCGACCAACGACACATCGGAAGCTCAACCCCTGAAGCTGTGGGTAAAAGAAAAGCTCCCGCATATAATTCCCTGGTTCCTGGCCTTGTGGTTCACTGGGGTGATCTTTCTTACTTTGAGATTCGCGGGCGGACTAATCACCGTAAATCGATTAAAGCGACATGAGATTTGCGCAAATTCATCGCTGCTTGAACTGCAGGCGATGCTTAGCAAGCTGGCCTCGGAGCTCCGAGTGTCACGTCCTGTCAAACTTTGCAAATCAGCATTGGTAGAAGTTCCGACGGTAATCGGTTGGCTGCGCCCGGTGATTCTTCTTCCAGCGACGGCGTTGACGGGTCTGAGCCCGACGCAGCTTGAAGCACTGCTTGCTCACGAGCTCGCACACATTCGACGATACGATTATCTGGTCAATCTTTTACAGACAACGATTGAAACCTTGTTCTTTTATCATCCGCTGGTTTGGTGGGTCTCAGCGCAGGTGCGGCAGGAACGAGAACACTGCTGCGACGATCTGGCGGTGGCGGCGTGTGGCGATGTGTTGACCTACGCCCGCGCGCTGACGACTCTCGAGCAGCTCCGAGGTTCTGAGCCTCAACTTGCGGTTGCCGCCAGCGGAGGTTCTCTCCTGGTAAGAATTCAGCGATTGGTGCGCGGGCGCGCGCCGGCGGTCTACGGATTCGAGAGAGGGCTAGCAGGCTTCCTCGCGGTTGCGACGATATTCATTCTGTTGGCTGGCGCTCAAACGGTATTTCAAACGCGGCATGCGAAGGCGTCCTCGCTCGATGAAACGGCACAGAACGAACCAGTAGACGGTCCAATCAATTCAACGCTCCCGATTCCATCCGCCAAAAAAACCGTCAGGTCAAGCGAGCCCGCGGGACCAAAAGAGAGGGAGGCGGCCGCTGAGAACAAACCGGCAGACCACTCGACGCCGATGGGCGATGTGAACGTCGATGTAGCTGCGTCGCCGTCGCAGGAGATTGCGGGCGCCGAATCATCAGATTACGTTGCTCAGCTTGTGAATGCCGGATTGAAGGATCTGAAACCAAGTCAGGTTAACGCACTAAGATCGAACCAGGTGACGGCTCGGTTTGTGCGCGAAATGACGAATTCGCTCGGCACGAATTTGACCGCGAACACTGTGATAACGATGTGGATTCACGGCGTCACGTCGGACTTTGTGAGTGAGATGGGTGCGAGAGGTTTGAGCGGCTTATCGCCGGAACAGCTAGTTGCGTTCAGGATCCACGGAGTCACTGCGCAATACATGGACGAATTGCAGAGCGTCGGATGTCCCGTTCGTGATCCGGGCAAACTGGTGTCATTCAGGATTCACGGCGTCAGTCCTGCATCGATTCGGCAGCTAAAGGATCTTGGGTTTGGAAACTTGTCGAGCGATCAGCTGGTGGCTTTTGCAATCCACGGAGTAACGCCGCTGTTTGTTCAGTCGATGCGGACCTTCATTCACGGGAAGCTTTCGACTGATGACCTGATCGCGTTGAGGATCCATGGAGTCACTCCTGAGATGATCAAGGAGCTCGAAATCATGGGCTTCCCAAATCTAAGTGCCGATCGACTGATGGCATTCCGAATTCACGGAGTCAATCCAGCGTTTATCAGATCGATACAAGAAGCCGGTTACAACCGAGTAACCGCTGACGAACTCATTGAATTGAGAATCAACAGGGTCACGCCGGAATTCATCCAGCTGGTCAAGAGCCGGGGATTCACCGATGCGACCCTGCATCAGCTTTCAGAATTACGGCGGCTCAACATCCTGCCGACCGGCACTAAGAACTGACCGAGGCGGAAACACAAAGGTCTGAATCAGCGCCTCCCGGATGCGCTGTGCAACGGGCAAAGTGTGTGCACAAGGAGAGAAGAAATGAACACTAGATTGAAATGGTCAAGATATGTAGCTATCGCCTCGACGGCGACGATCGCGATGCTGGTGACGCTTGCTTCTTATGCGTCCGTTTCGCGCACTTCCGCCCAGAGTACGCAGGGCTCGATGACCGGTCAGTGGATTATCGAAACGAAGCCCGGTACTGACTTCGTTTACTTTTCGATTCATCGGCGAAGCGAGCGCGGCGGCAATTATCAATCATCGTCGGACATGCGAACCGACAGCCTGCGCGGACTGAATCCAGCGCAAGCTTCCGGACCTGTCAATTTCCAGGTTGTGCGCGAAGCCGGCACGTTTAATTGCGAAGGGTGGTTCAAGGACGGCAAAGGTTCCGGCACTTTCACATTCGTACCTAATCAAGCCTTCGCGGCAGAGATGCGAAGCCTGGGTTATGAACAGCTTTCTGAAGAGAAGTTGTTTTCGATGGCGGTGCACGATATCGGGCTCGCGTTCATTCGAGAGCTCAACGCGTTGGGATACGATCATCTGTCAGTCGACAATCTGTTCGCGATGAAAATCCACGGAGCAACTCCAGAGTTTATAAAAGCGATTCGTGCAGAGGGGTACGATCAGGTTCCGGTAGATAACCTGGTAGCTATGCGAATTCACGGAGTCAAACCGGAGTTCATTGCCGAACTGAAGTCTCTCGGGTACGAACATCCGCCGCTGGACCAGCTGGTTGCGATGCGCATCCATGGAGCGAGCACCGAGTTCATCAAGGGTCTCGCTGACCTGGGTTACAAGCAGCCGCCGATCGATCAGCTCATTGCGATGCGAATTCACGGGGTCAAGCCCGAGTTCATAAAGGAGCTCAAGGATCTCGGATATGACCACATCGCGATCGATCAACTCGTAGCAATGCGAATTCACGGAGTGAGCACCGACTTCATAAAAGAAGTCAAGAATCTAGGGTATGACCTGGTCCCGACTGAACAGCTGATAGCGATGCGAATTCACGGGGTCAACGGAGAGTTTATCCAGAAGGCCAAATCTCGCGGCTACAATGACGCATCGATCGAAAGGCTGATCGAGCTGAAGATCCGCGGCTTCGATCGGTGAGCGAACCAGGGACTGCCTCTTTGAATCCCACCAACGCAGTTGGTGGATCGTTCAGGCTCAACCTACAAAGAGCGACGACGGTCCCCCAAGTTTCCTGCATCTCCCTCCAAATCCCGGTGGGATTTGGAGGGAGATGGTTGGAGGCGAGCACGCAAGCCCGGTCGGTCCTTCGCTTTGTAGGTCGAGCCTGAACAATCCACCAACTGCGTTGGTGGGATTAGGGAACGCATCGCAAGACTCAAAGGGAACATAGAAATCTTGAAGCTCATACCCCAAATGGAGATCGTTATGACCGCAAACATTTCTTTGAGAAGAGTCGCCCAAATTATCACTGCCGCGGCGTCGATCGCTGTCCTGCTCGCGATCGTCGTGCTGGTTTCCAAAACAAACGCGCAAGACTCGTACACCGGCCAATGGATCCTTGAAACCGGCCGCACGTCGAATCAATTTCACGCAACATTCAGCTACCGCTCGGGCAAAGAGGGTCGCGGAAACAGCATGTCCGGATTCATGATTGACCCACAGCGGCTTCAGGGTTTGACTCGAGAACAGATCGGCTCGGCTGGCTCGCACGTTGTATTTCAACTCGTCCGCGATGCAGGCACCTTGAACTGCGAAGGTTGGTTCAAAGACGGGAAGGGCTCAGGGCACTTCACCTTTGCGCCGAACCCTGGCTTCGCCGCCGAGCTGCAGAAGCGAGGCTACGAATCTCCGACCGAAGTGCAACAGTTCGCGATGACCATCAACGACTTCAGCCTCGCGCTGGTCGACGAGTTGAAGGCCCAGGGTTATCAGCGTTCTACGACGGATCAACTGGCCAGGATGGCCGAGCACGGCGTCAGCCTCGACTATGTCCGGGAAGTCAGAGCGCTTGGCTACACCGTAGATCAGGTCGAGCTGATTACGCGAATGGTCGATCACGGCGTGAGCCTGAACTTCATCAGGGACATGGAGGCTGCCGGGTTCAAGCAGTTGCCGGTCGAGACGCTGATCAGAACCGTCGATCACGGCGTGAACGCGCGGTTCATCAACGAGCTTGCGGAAGCGGGGTTCACCGGTCTATCGCTCGAGCAGCTAACGAGGACCGTTGATCACGGCGTGAACGTGAAGTTCATCAAGGAAGTCGAGACGCTTGGCTTCGGACATCCCCCGCTTGAAACGCTGATCAGGATGGTTGATCACGGAGTCAACGGTAAGTTCATCAGCGGTGTGCGAGAGCTTGGTTTTACAAATCTGACGATCGAACAGTTGGTGAAGATGCAGGATCACGGCGTGAACCCGGCATTCATAAAGAAGATGCGATCGCGAGGATTCACTCAAAACTCGATCGATGAACTTATCAAACTCGCTGATAACGGATTCGAAAAGTGAGGCCGTCTAACGCAGCTTCAGGATGAGATCGCGCACTTCGGAAAAGATCGAGATGTCATCCTGCGAGTCAAGACGGATTTTCAAAACACCGCTCGGAGCAAAGCTTGCCGAGCCATCGGACACCATCGCGATCAACTTGTCGGGATCGATCCTGGCGTTCTCAGTGAATTTCACAGCGAGGCGATCTCCTTCGCGGTCAATCGAAATGATCCCGAGGGAGGACGCCTCGCGACGCAGACGCGAATACTCAAACAGACTCTCGATGGTTTCGGGTATCGGGCCGTATCGATCGGCGATCTCCGCGTGCACATCCGCAAGATCCTCTTCCGTTTCGGCTGACGAAATCCGTTTGTAGGTTCGAAGCCGCTGGCTCATATCGTAGATGTAGTCTTCGGGTATTCGAATGTCTACACCGAGGTTGATCGCGCTCGATACCTCGTCTTCGACCGGTTCGCCCTTGAGCTCGCGCACGGTGCGCTCCAACATCCGTGTATACAGATCAAAACCCATCGCATCGATCTGCCCCGATTGCTGTGACCCCAAAAGATTTCCGGCACCACGAAGTTCCAAATCCAACGCCGCAATCCTGAAACCCGCGCCGAGATCAGAGAACTCTCGAATCGCAGCCAGACGTCGCCTGGCAATATCGGTGAGAGTATCTTCTGCGGGGATCAACAAATACGAGTAAGCGCGCCGGTTCGAGCGACCCACCCTCCCGCGAAGCTGGTAGAGCTGCGACAAACCGTACTTGTCGGCCCGATTTATAATGATGGTGTTCGCCAGGGGAATATCGATTCCGTTCTCGATGATCGTTGTGCACACCAGCACGTCGAGTTCGTGACGGATGAACTTGATGATCACCTCCTCAAGCTCCTTCTCGGCCATTTGACCATGTCCCACGCCGATCCTCGCTTGCGGAGCGAGCCTCCCGATGAGCTCAGCAATCGTGTAGATCGTCTCGACTCGATTGTGTACGAAGAACACCTGCCCGCTTCGCTGAAGCTCGAGCTCGATTGCCGAACGTACAACCGGCTCTGAAAACTGGACCACGTGAGTCTGAATCGCCAGTCGATCGCGAGGCGGCGTCTCGATCACCGACATATCGCGCAGCCCCGCGAGCGACATGTTCAATGTCCTGGGGATCGGCGTCGCTGACATCGCGATGACGTCGACCTTCTTGCGCATCTGCTTGATTCGTTCTTTGTGAGCGACGCCGAAGCGCTGTTCCTCGTCGACGATCAACAGCCCGAGGTCCTTGAACTTGATGTCTTTCGACAGAAGCCTGTGAGTGCCAACGACGACATCGACGATTCCCGACTCGATGGCCTTCACCGACTCGCGAATCTCTTTTGCCGTGCGAAACCTTGAAAGCATGTCGATGCGCACGGGAAAAGCACCGAACCTCTGCTGGAAGCTCTTGAAGTGCTGAAGCACCAGCACCGTCGTCGGCGCGAGCACCGCAACTTGTTTGGCCTCCATCACCGCCTTGAAAGCGGCTCTCATAGCCACTTCTGTCTTCCCGTAACCCACATCACCGACGATGAGTCGGTCCATTGGCTGGGCGCTTTGCATCCCGTCCTTTACGTCTTCAATGGCCGATTCCTGATCGGGAGTCAGCTGATACTCGAACGCATCTTCGAATTCCTGCTGCCATGGTGTGTCGGCCCCGTACGCGTGACCCTGCACCAGCTTTCGCTCGGCGTACAGCTTCAGCAGCTCCTCCGCCATGTCGCGCATCGCTCGTTTTGCGCGCGCCTTCGCCTTTTGCCACCCGAGTCCGCCAAGCTTGTCGAGCGGAGGATGTTGTCCTTCGCTTGCCGAATATCTCTGCACCAGGTCGAGTCGTTCGACCGGCACAAACAACCGCGCACCCTCCGCGTAAGTCAGCAGCATGAATTCTCGAGTGTCACCGCGCCCGCGCTCCAAGCCCGCAGCCTGATTGCCGGTTGGACCGCCGGCGGTAATGATTTGCTCGAGCCCCCGAAACTGACCGATTCCGTGATCGACGTGCACAACAAAATCGCCGACCTTCAGATCTCCGAGATCGGAGAGAAAAGCCGCGGCGGTTCGTTTCTTGCGCGCCCGCTTTGGAACTATGCGCTGAGAACTCGCTCGTTCGATGTCGCCAAAGACATCGCTCTCGGTGAGCAGCGACAGATCGGCTGCCGGAAGCGCGAAACCGTTCGCCAGTTTACCGACGGTCACTATTCGAATCCCGTTCAGTTGAGATTCAGGCCGCTTCTGACTAAGCGACGGCGCCAACTCGGCTGGCGCCAGGTAGTCCCGAAGCACGTCATTTACGCGTTCCGCCAATCCGAGGCTGGGCATTACGAACAAAGTTATGCGCGACTCTGAAGCCAGATCCTGCGCAAGATCGGAAATTCTTCCTGAGTATCGGCGAGGCGATTGCGAGATCATCGAGATGTCAGGAACGGACGGTACGACCGGAAACAGAAAAAGCGGATTGGGCTTTCGCTCAGAAAGATTCGTGAACGAGCTTACAGAAGCGGTTTCGGCGGCCGCGATATTTCCAGCGAGGCTGAACTGTTCGTCCGTGGCTGCGGCATCTCGGCCAAGCAAACGGAAATCTATTCTGGTCGCAGCTTCGAACCGCGCTCGTAACTCGTCGGCTGACAGGAAAAGTTTATCCGGAGCCAACGCGAGCTCGCCGGCATCATCGGCAAGCGAGAAACGCTCTTCCAGGTAGCGGTAAAGATCGGTCGCACGCTTCTCGATTTCGACGGGTTCATCGATGATCATCACCGCGTCTTTGAAGTAGTCGAACGCCGATGAGTTAAGCGGACGAGTGAGCGGGAGAAGATATTCCCAGCCGGGAAACGTCTCGCCGCGTTCGGCGTGCGCGAGCCTGGCGCGCAGATCGCGCCGGAAGCGATCGTCCTCAAAAAAGCTCTCAGCCGCCTCTGCCCACTTCATGAACTCCTCGCGACGAACCGCGAGTTCGCGCATCGGAACAATGACCGTCTCGTTAGCGCGGCCAACCGATCGTTGACTATCGGGATCGAACTCGCGAATCGACTCGACGGCATCGCCGAAGAACTCGATTCGGTGCGGCGTGTCGTGAGCCGGCGAAAACAGATCGAGTATGCCGCCTCGCAAACTGAATTCGCCGACCGCGCCGACAGGTTCCTGTCTCACGTATCCAGCGGCGATCATCAAATCGACGATCAACTCCGGAGGCATATCCTCGGCGACCCTGAGCGTGATGCTCGAAGCTTTGAGCGAGTCGGGTGAAATGGTTCTCGCTGCAAGGGCGCCGACTGACGTCAATAGAATTCGAGCTTCGCCGCGAGTCGCGCGATACAACGCCAACGCTCGTTGTTCGAGGACCTCGGCATGGGGAGAAGTTCCATCGTACGGGTCGGCTTCGACGGCGGGGATTGTCAGAACGCTTTGATCAGTCGCGGTGAGTCCGTTGAGAGCGCAGAAAAAGAAGTCGATGTCGGGCTGAAGCTCTTCGACTTCGCGGTTGGAACTGACGACAAAGATAACGCGGCGTCGAAGTTTCTTTTCGAGTGCGGCAACCACCAGCGCGCGGGCGCTTCCAGCGAGACCAGACACAACGAGCACTCGACGTCCGGCTTTGAGTTCGGATTCGAGCTGGGCGAACTCGGTGCTCTCGAGAAGAGGTCCGAAGATTTCGGCGTAGCCGGTCAGCGTTGTCATGTCAGAGGACACAATTGCACCATTTCACGAACCAAAAATTGTAGCACATCAAGATGCACCCAACGGCACGAGTCGACTAATTCGTGATAAAACGAACGTGGCTAAAATGTGACACGATCATCATTCAATCCCACCAACGCAGTTGGTGGATCGTTCAGGCTCAACCTACAAAGCGCAAGAACGGCCCCGATTTTTCGCTAGTTCTCATTCCCAATCTCCCTCCAAATCCCCCCAGGATTTGGAGGGAGATTGGAAGAGGCAGGCTCACGGATGCGGAGGGGTCGCTCCTTCCTCCCTGTGTAGGCGGGGCTTGAACGATCCACCAACTGCGCTGGTGGGATTTGGGGAAAGTGGTTTTCAGGAGGGACCGGGGGCGCGTGCGATTGTAGGTAGAGCCTGAACGAACCACCAGCTGCGTTAATGGGATTTGATTGTTTTCACACACAGTCTCTGCGTTGGAGGGATTTGCCCATTTTCACACGGTCACTGCGCCGGTGGGGTTCGGCGAATGAAGTTTTGCAGAGGCGCCGGTCACCTGCGCTTGTTCTAGGCGTCGGTGGATTTTGGAAGGTGAAATTTCAATAAGAGCTAGTCGGGCAAGTTTGGAGCGCGATGAAAACCCAATTCAACGCGCTCCAATCTTCTGCTCGCGAGACTCCTATTTGACGCTAGCCCGCTGCTTAGCCAGCTTCAGCCTGCTATCAACCGCCGTCCAATTGATGTTGGAGAAGAAAGCTTCGATGTATTTCGGGCGTTCGGCCGGTTTGTAGTCCAGAAGGAACGCGTGTTCCCAGACGTCCATCACCAGCACTGGGTTGAATCCGGCGACTTCGCCGGTCTGATGCAAGCTGATCCAATGATTCGACAGTCTGCCGTCGGGCTGCTCGTAACACATCGCCCAGCCGACGCCGCGCATCTTGCCGACTCCGACAAAATCAGCTTTCCAGATCTCATAACTTCCGAAGCTGCTTTCGGCGGCTTTGTAAAATGACGACGCCGGTTTCGGGTCTCCGCCACCGCCCTTCATCAGATTTTCGAAGTAGTATTCGTGGAGCACCATGCCGTTGAACTCGAACCCAAGCCGCCGTTTCAACTCAGAATAGAGCGGCATCTCGTCCTGGTCGACTTTGCCATCACTTAGAAACTCGGCAATCCGGGTGTTCAGATTGTTGGTTTCCTTCACATATCCTTCATAGAGCTTGAAATGCATCTCGAGGGTTTGATCGGAGATGCCTTTTAGCCCGCTCAGATTGAACTGTTTTGCCTTGTACGGTTCTGTTGCAATCATGTGTTCTCCTTTGCATCAAACAGAATTAACGAATGGCGGCGGCCCTGAACAGCGCGCTATCGGAATACAGCAACTTCTTTGAACCAATACACAGAAAAATCAAGAATCGGCGCAATCCGACCGCTGCACCAAATCGATCTGCTGTCTCAGAACCGGGAATAAACAAATAACCACAATCTTATGAGCAACTTCCTTGCCAATGCGCCGGTGCACCGGTTCGGTTAATTTGCTGCGGCCCGGTCTTAGCATGATAAGAGTGCATACGTTTGATCGAGATTTCGATCAGCGCACTAGTTTTTGTAAGGAGGGAAGACGTGTTGAAGTTACAACGTTTTGTATTAGCAGCGATTCTTTCGGTCGGGGTTGCGATCGTCCCGGCGCTTGCGCAGGGTCCTCTGCACAAGCGAGTCAACTTTACGATCAATGTCCCGTTTGAACTCAAGGGAGGCACCGTGCTCCCGGCGGGTGAATATGTGCTTTTCCAGATAAACAGCAATGACCCGCAGCTGTTTGCGCTTTATCGCGACAACCTGACTCATCCGCCGGTCGCGATGATTCGAACTACGCGAATCGACTACAGCTCGGGCCGCTATCCGAGCCATACCCGGCTTCTGATGGACACCGACGAGTCTTCACCACAGCTATATCCGATACTCGAGGGCTTTAACATCCCGGGTGACGATGGCTGGGAAGTAATCGGCGCGGTCACCAAACATCATTTGATGCACGCGCGATCCAGATAAGGATTGCAGCAAGAAGCGATGAGCTCCATAGCTAGCAGTTGTCAGGCAGGCAGCCTCGCGATCCGGGAAGAAGTGAGCAACAACCTGTCCTGGCTTCTGCGAAATGGTTGGTTAAGAAAAAGGAGCGGCTGCTATGGAGGAGGTGATGATCTGCTTCAGCTTGAATGAAGTAAGCAGCCGCTCAATAGTCACTGTGCGGAGCTTATACTACACGCCTGCCAGTTAGAGTTCGATTAACCGAAGATTAAATTCTCTTCATACGTGATTTGAGCCTGCTTACAGCGCCATTGCAATCTCCGCGTCGAAAGTTTCAACAGCGAGAGGGTCTACAAAGCGGAGGAGTGACTACTCTCAGGTCGCTGGTGACGGATCGATGACTGGATAAGGTCAATTGGGTATCCAATCGCTTCAATTCTTTCTTCGGTTTCTCCGGTCTCAATCGAAAGGGCCATAACCGAAGGGAGGGTTTTGGAATACTGAGCCGCATCCGATCTAACAACGATCGTTCCGGAATCATACATTAATCTCACGTCTACAAGTATTTAGCGACTCTTCTCAGTGGCCCGTTCTTAGCATGTCTTAACAGCATCAGCTCTGGCAAGTAGCGTCGGACTGATATTTTCTTAAGGAGGTTGTTATGACGGCACGAAGAGTTCTACTCGGTTTTGTCTTTCTAATGGGCATTTCGTTTGTTGGCACGGCGCAGGTACCTCAGCAGGAGAAGATTCATTTTTCCGCCGCTCGCCCTTTCGAACTAAAGGGAACGAACATTATTCTGCCCCAGGGCAACTATCTTCTGTACCAAATCGAGCCCAACAATAGGTCGTTCTTCGCACTTTACAAAGAGGATATGACTCACTCGCCACTGGCGATCATTGAAGCCACTCGGATCTACTACGACCTGGGTCGGCTTCCAAAGAAGGCTCGCATGCTCATGGACCTCGATGAAGCGTCGTCACAAAACTACGACGTGCTTGAGGGTTGGAACACGCCCGGGGATTATGGATGGAGAGTAATCAGGATTACACCAAAATCGACGGCATACAGCGTCCGCGTAAGAAGGTAATAACGCGAAATGGTTAGAAAGTGCTGAGTGCTGAGCAGAAGAGACAAAGTCCTGATTAAGTGGATTGCATTCAGTACTCATCGCTCAGCACTTAAACCTGCCGTTTCCGCTCAGCACCAGCACTCATCATTTCTTCTTGATTCTCTCGTACAAGGCTGCCACTCGCTTCGGATGCTCATCCGAAGTCACACACCCGCGAAACGACTTACCGATTTCCTCGAGCGCGGTATCGGTGTCCAGATCGATTAACTCGCGAGTCAATCTCTTGGTCTCGAACAACGCGTGCCGCGGTTTTGATGCGAGCACCGACGCCAGCTCCATCGCTCGCTGCATCAACTCGGCTCGTGGATAAACGTGATTCACCAAACCGATTCTGTAAGCTTCATCGGCAGAGATGTGTTTTCCGGTCATCGCCATCTCTTTCGCTCTTGCAAGTCCGATCGATTTGTACAAAGGGTGAATAATTTGAGTTAGACCAAGATTTATCTCGGCTTGACCGAACAATGCTTCGCTCGCTGCGAGCCTGATGTCGCAGAACGCCGCGAGATCGAAACCGCCCGCGATTGCCGCTCCGTTCACCGCCGCAATCACCGGCTGTTTTATCGTCCATATCTTTCGAAACACCCAGACTACTTTTTCCAAATAAGACAGCTTCTCGTCGGCAGTCCATTGCAACAAAAGCTCGAGATCGAGCCCGGCACAAAAGCTATTGCCGGCGCCGGTGATCACCACTACATTGACCGACTCGGAAGCTTCGGCCTCGGTCAACGCGTCTCTGAGCTGAGCTACCAGATTCGGGTGCAGCGAGTTGCTCTTGTCCGGGCGATTGAGCGTGATCGTCAAGACGCTTCCGGAGGGGTCTTTTAGCACCAGTGATTCCTGATTGGTCATCGCAGCCTCCAGTTCTACTCGAGTAAACAAATCCTTCTTACGCGCGTATCATAGAACAGCGTTGGAGGTCGGTAAAATGTTCTGTCCAGAATGCAGCTCCGACAACGTCGGAGAGTCACGAAGTTGACATCTCACCATCGGCATCACTAGCATTCCGATGGCTCGCAAGTATTCATTTAGATACCGATTTTACGAGGTGCAGGAGATCAGATGGCTACCATTCGCGCCTTTAGAGCGCTTCGCCCTACGACTGAAAAAGCACACTTGGTCGCAGCCGTTCCCTATGACGTGGTAAACACCGAGGAAGCCCGAGAGCTCGCAGCCGGAAACCCGTTGAGCTTTCTGCACGTCTCGAGACCTGAGATCGATCTGCCCGACGGGATTGATATTCACTCCGACGTGGTCTACGCGAAAGCCGGTGAGAACTTTGAGACGCTGAGAGCCAACGCGCCGCTGTTTGTTGAAGAGTCGCCGAGCCTGTACGTTTATCGGCTTCGAATGGGCGACCACAGCCAGACCGGAATCGCGGCTTGTTGTTCGATCGACGAATACGACTCCGACATCGTTCGCAAACACGAACGGACTCGCAAGGACAAAGAGGATGATCGGACTCGGCACATGCTTACGATCCACGCCCAGACCGGCCCCGTCTTTTTGACCTACCGCGGGCGAGATGACATCAACGACCTGGTCATCCGCTCGCAGCAACAGGATCCGCTCTTCGATTTCGAAGCGCCCGATGGTGTCGCGCACACGATCTGGCTGGTTAGCCCCGAAGACCGCGATCTGCTGATCGAATCCTTCAAAGCGGTGCCGCTTGTCTACATCGCCGATGGTCATCATCGCGCCGCCAGCGCCAGCCGCGCTCGTGCGAGACTTCAATCGACTGATGGCAAGAATGGCGATCACGAGTACGACTTCTTTTTGACTGTGTTGTTTCCAGCGGATCAGCTCCAGATTCTGCCGTACAACCGAATCGTCAGGGAACTGAACGGGATGACCTCATCGCAGTTTCTTGCAGCTGTCTCAGAGAAATTTGATGTCTCGGAAGCGTCGTCACCGACACCGTTACAGAAGTCCGAGATTTGTATGTACCTGGACGGTCGTTGGCATCGACTCACATTGCCGATGGGCACCACAAACCCGATCGATCCAATTTCATCGCTGGATGTAAGCGTGCTTCAGGACCGCGTGCTGGACCCGCTGCTTGGGATTGCGGATGTGAGAACCGACAAGCGGATCGATTTTGTGGGTGGAATTCGCGGGACTGGCACGCTCGAGGAGATGGTGAACGATGGGCGCGCGGCGGTTGCGTTTTCGATGTACCCGGTGACAGTCGACGAGCTAATGGCGATCGCCGACGCCAATGCGATCATGCCTCCCAAGTCGACCTGGTTTGAGCCGAAACTCCGCGATGGACTGTTGAGCCACTTGATTTGAGGGGCGAGGAGAGAGGGGGTGACGGGGCGATGGGGAGAGCGGGCGATAAAAGCTCGAGGAAGATTAGATGACGGGCTGCGGATAAGATTGAAATCATGGGTCCCGTCTCTTCGATTCACAATCCTCTTTCGCCCCGTCTCCCGCTCACCCCGTCTCCCTGTCGCTAGCTTTTTGCTATGAACATCCTGGTCCTCAACTGCGGCAGCTCTTCTATCAAATTCCAGCTCATTTCCACCGATCCGGATGCAATCGCCGCCAATCGCGATCGTCGACTTGCGCGAGGTGAA
>Ga0075425_100004499_pt1 | contig 14387 bp, 2 predicted proteins | sample SoiMethybrSBSTD4_FD_75300 | JGI IMG/M metagenome (GOLD analysis project Ga0075425, IMG submission 75300) | Bulk soil microbial communities from a Populus tree surrounding site in Tennessee, USA - Soil MetaG P. TD hybrid SBSTD4 | ecosystem: Environmental > Terrestrial > Soil > Tree plantation...
CCGGGTTAGCGCGCGGGTATCTGGGGCAAGCGGGGCGCACGGCGGAAAGATTTGTGCCGCATCCCTACAGCCGGGTGGGGGGTGAGCGGCTCTACCGCACGGGGGACCTGGGGCGATATCGCGCGAATGGCGAAATAGAGTATCTGGGGCGAGTGGACCAGCAGGTGAAGTTGCGTGGTTATCGGATTGAGTTGGAGGAAGTGGAAGCGGTGTTGCGGCAGCAGGCGGAGGTGAGCGAAAGCGTGGTGGTGCTGCGCACGGAGAGCAGCGGCGATAAACGTCTCATCGCTTACGTTGTTCCGCGTCTTGCTACGCCAGAGCCGGATACGTTGGCCGATGATGGTCCACTCTCTGACAGTCTCTTCGCGCTTGATCTGTCTCTTACCGAGCAGGAAGACAAGTGGGAACTGGTTTGGGATGAGACCTACCGGCAGCCGCCACCGCTTCAAGATCCACACTTCAATATTGTTGGGTGGACCAGCAGCTACACTGGCCTACCCATTCCACCGGACCAGATGCGCGAGTGGCTCGATCACACTGTCGACCGCATCCTCGTTACCCGACCCACGCGAGTGCTCGAGATTGGCGCCGGCACAGGTCTGCTGCTGTTTCGCATCGCTCCTTCCTGCGCGCACTATTACGCCACGGACTTCTCCGCTGTCGCGCTGCAATATCTCGAAGAGCAGATCGCTCAATCGGAAATGCCGCTGGTCACGCTACTGCAGCGGCGAGCCGACGATTTTAGCGGCTTCGAATCAGGCGCGTTTGATGCCGTGATATTGAACTCAGTCGTTCAGTATTTCCCCAGCATCAGCTACCTACTGCTGGTTCTAAAGGGGGCAGTCAAAGCGGTCCGTACCGGAGGCTCTGTTTTCATCGGCGATGTTCGAAGTTTTCCGCTGCTGGAAGCGCTGCACGCCTCTGTGCAACTTCGTCGTGCTGCTTCGTCGCTTTCGCGAGCGCAGTTTCGCCAGCAAGTTCAGAAAGCGGCAAGCGAGGAGCAGGAGTTGGTTATTGATCCAGCCTTCTTTTACTCGTTGCAGCAGCGACTGCCGGAAGTTTCCCGCGTCGAGGTCAAGCTCAAGCGCGGACGTTTCCACAACGAGCTGACGCGCTTTCGTTACGACGTGATCCTGCACGTTGGTACGGAAGCCACAGAGCCGAAGGAAGGGAATGGTCCAATCCTGGATTGGAGAGAGCAGCAGCTCACGTTACGGGAATTGCGGCAGCTGCTGGTTGAACGTGAACCTGAGACAGTCTGTCTCAAGAATGTTCCCAATGCACGATTAGAAGAAGAGAACAGAACGCTCGAGTGGTTGGCAGGCAGCTATGCGGCCGAGACAGTCGGCCAATGGCGCTCCCAATTGCGCGAGCTGGCGATGGAGGCGATCGACCCAGAGGCACTCTCGCTTCTCAATGAAGAACTGCCCTACGAAGTTGACATCACCTATAGCGTTGAGACGACAAGCACCGGCTGCTTTGATGTTACCCTGACACGGCGGCGCACGAATCCACCAGCCAGGTTAGAAAAACCCCCTCACGTGTCGGAGAGCATTGCCGAGACGAGCCATCAATCGCTTGCTGTCGCGCAATCACTTCCTATCGCGTCTGACGACGAGCACCTGGTTCTCGATCCCTTGAGTCGTTACGCCAACAATCCGCTGCGGGCTGAGTCACAACGCAAGTTGCTGCGACAACTGCGCAGCTTTGTGGCTGCTAAACTTCCCGATTACATGATGCCCGCAACTTTTGTCTTCCTCGATGCATTCCCGCTGACACCGAACGGCAAGATAGATCGCCTTGCGCTACCTGCCCCGGGGCAAGCGCGGCCGGACTTGGACCAGGGCTTCGTCGCGCCGCGAACGAAGATGGAGGAGTTGTTGGCGTCAATATGGTCGCAAGTATTGGCGGTGGAGCGCGTCGGCGTCTTTGACAACTTCTTCGAGCTGGGCGGCGATTCCATTCTGAGCATTCAGATTGTAGTTAGAGCGCAGGAGCAGGGAATCAAACTTACGCCGAGGCACCTATTTCAAAACCAGACGGTAGCGGCGTTGGCAGTAGTTGGCGAGGCTGCTGTCAAAGTAGAGGATGAGCAGGAATTGGTGACGCGCTACTTCGAGCACGCCGAATCGAACACTCCGTCTAACTTCAGAGACTTTGGCTGGGACGCGGCGGAATTACAGGAAATCACAACCCACATCGAGCGCTCCGCCGGGATGGCGAGCGCAGCGCTGAAGGAAGGAAGAGTCGAGGATTTCTATCCCCTGTCTTCGACGCAGGAGGGTATGCTGTTCCACACTCTTCGGGAGCCGGGATCGAATTTGTATCTGCACCAATTGAGCGCCGAGCTGCATGGCCTGATCGACGTTTCGTCTTTCAACCGCGCGTGGCGAAAGGTGTTGGAGCGCCACGACATCTTGCGGACTTCTTTTCTTTGGGAAGGTCTAAGACAGCCGATACAAGTGGTGGAGCGGGACGTCGACTGGAAGGTGCAGATCGAGGACTGGAGTGACCGTCTCATCCCTGAACGCGAGGCGCAGTTGCGAGTGTTCATCGAGGCTGACGGCCGGAAAATTTTCTCATTTGGCGAAGCTCCGTTGATGCGCGTGGCGCTAATTCGGCTCGAGGAGCAGAGACACATTTTCATCTGGACTCACCATCATGTGTTGCTTGATGGCTGGTCGTTGAATCTGGTTCTCAAGGAGGTGCTCGACTGCTATGAGGCTTACCGGCAGGGGATTGAACCTAGCCTGCCGCGGGCTTATCCCTATCGAGACTATATTGCCTGGTTACACCGACAGGAACGATCGGCATCGGAGAACTTCTGGCGCAATCTGTTGCACGGATTCACCACACCGACCACACTGGGAACGAATGTTCCGCGGACGAGCAGAAACGAATCCGCGACACGATATGGCGACGAGCAGTTTCGGCTTTCGCCGGCAGCGACAGCAGCGTTGCGGACCATGGCCCAGCAACACCAACTAACGTTGAGCACGGTGGTCCAGGGTGTTTGGGCCTTGCTTCTGAGCCGTTATACGGGCGATAACGACGTGGTGTTTGGCGTCGTAGTCTCCGGGCGGCCGGCACCGCTTGCCGGAGTTGAATCGATGGTCGGACTCTTCATCAACACGTTGCCAGTGAGAGTACGAGTTGATGGCGAGGAGTGGCTGTTGTCATGGCTGCAGAAATTACAGGAGCAGGAGGTTGAAATGCGCGAGCACCAGCACACGCCGTTGGTTGAGGTGCAAGGCTGGAGCGAAGTGCCGCGCACCGAACCACTGTTTGAGAGCATCGTATCAGTTGATAATTACCCGGTAGACGTCTTCGCGGAGCAGTTGAATGCTGAGTTAAAAGTTCAGGCCGTAACGGGCCGGCAGAGATCAAATTATCCGTTGGCGGTTGTGGTCGTGCCGGGCATAGAATTAGCGGTGAGGATCAGTTATGATCGCCACCGCTTCCACAGTGAAACCATTAAACACCTCTTGAGTAACTTCCCCCGAATACTCAATAGAGTGGCGACGCGTTCCCACGTGACGCTCAACGCCATTCAGATCATAAAAGAAGACGAACGAAAGCTCGTCAGAAAAACGACGAAGGTCGTGGCGCTTGATGAAGACTTTGATTTCCCGATAGAAGATCGAAACCACTCTAAATGAGGGTGAGTATGACCGCTGAAACACCGCTGGATTGTTTGGTGATCGGCTATAACGAGCCGCCTCTTGAAAGGTACGCGGACCTCGTTAGGCAGTATGGCGAATACTCGGAAGCCTACCGCGATTTAAAGCTCAGCTTCGTCGAGATTGGCGGTCGCAAGCTCAACTATGTTGACTTGCTGAATCATGTTACCAGCTTGGCCCGCGAAGCCAGGGGAGAGGCAAACGGAACAGTCGATGGAGCGGAATACAAATCAGGAGACATCCCCACGCTGGCGGCTGTCTACCTCACGAATTTCCTGAGAAGAAAAGGTTATCGAGCCAACTACCTCAATCTCTTTCAGCATGAGAAGGAGAAGTTGTTGGAGCACTTGGAGCAGAATCCGCTTTGCATCGCTATCACTACCACGCTTTATGTCTTGAACTTACCAGCTATTGAAATCGTCGAATTCATCCGGCGGCACAACCGCAACGTCAAGATAATCATTGGGGGGCCGTTGATCGCCAACCATGCCAGAAATTACCGCAGCTCCGAAAGAGACGTCGCTCGCTCCCAGGTAGGCCGGGTCGAGAAGAACGAGGGAGACGACGAGTTCTTCGCAGCGCTGGAGGATCTTGGCGCGGATATCTACGTAATCGAAGGACAGGGGGAAACCACGCTGTCGCAAATTGTCGCTTGCTTGAAGAACGGCGGCGATCTGAGTCGCGTACCTAACATTGTCTATTTAGAAGACGGCACCTACCGGATTACGAGGACGCTACCGGAGAACAACTCGCTGGAAGAGAACACTATCGACTGGTACGACTTTCGCGATAAGAACCTCGGCGCGACCATTCAGACAAGGACTGCCCGGAGTTGCGCGTTCAAGTGTTCTTTTTGCAATTATCCCACCAGAGCAGGCGCGTTAACCCTTGCCAGCCTGGATGCGTTGGAGAGGGAACTTGATTCCATACGCGCGCTCGAAAACGTGCAGAATGTAGTGTTCATCGACGACACATTCAATGTTCCGTTCCCCCGTTTCAAAGAGATTTGCCGGTTGATGATCAGGAAGAATTACCAGTTCAACTGGTTCTCCTATTTCCGGTGCAGCAATTCGGACGAAGAAGGCTTTGAGTTGATGGCTAAGAGTAACTGCAAAGGAGTTTTTCTGGGCATTGAATCAGGCTCACCGCGAATTCTGGAGAACATGAATAAAGCGGCTACGGTTGAGAAATATATGAAAGGGATCGAGCGCCTGCGCCAACACGGTATTTTGACGTTTGGCTCGTTCATCATCGGCTTTCCCGGTGAAACGGAAGAGACGATTAGCGAAACAGCGGCTTTCATCAGGGAGGCAAAGCCAGACTACTACCGTGCGCAGCTTTGGTATTGCGAGCCGGGTACCCCTATCTTTCATCAGCGAGAAAAATATGGGATTGAAGGAGAGGGATTCGTATGGAGCCATGACACCATGGAGAGCATGGAAGCCATGGACCATATTGATAAGTTGTTTCTTACCATCAATGAAACGCTTTGGTTGCCTCAATGGTCCTTTGATTTTTGGATCATCCCTTACTTGATCGGAAAAGGAATCTCGCTTGAACAATTCCGGGAATTCATGAAGCTGGCCGATCGGCTCCTGACCATGGAAATCGCGTCGGTGCGTTCCGATGAGAAAGAACAAGCTCAACAAAAGCGCTTACATGATCTAGTCAAGGTATTCGCTGCCTGAGCCTCCAGTTCAATATTAGTAGTGTACAGGAACAGCAGTTATGAATAGCACGGACCTAGGAGCCAGCCTCCCCGCGTTTCTTGATACCGAACTCACGAAAGAAAGAACCTACTGGATACAGAAGCTTTCCGGTAACCTTCCCAGCTCGGGCGTTCCCCATGACTTTGAAAGACCGGCGGCTTTTGTTGACAACAAGCAACGCCTGCAAATCAGTATCGCGCCGGACACGGGAACCAAACTAACAAAAATTAGCGGAAATCGTCCGACGCTCGCGTTTGCGGTTTTGGTCGCAGCCCTCAAAATCTGTTTGTATAAATATACAGGTAGCGAGGAAGTGATCGTCGGTACCGCTATCCATGAAGACTTTGGTGAAGTGGCCTCGCTCAATAAGACCCTGGCGTTGCGTGATCAACTTAATCACACGCTGACTGCAAAAGAATTATTACTCAAAGTAAAGAATACCCTTTCCGAAGCATACGAAAATCAGAAGTATCCCTTTAACAGAATCCTGGAGCTCCTGGAGGTTCCTTACTACCCCAATCGTGCCCCCCTGTTTGACGTAGTAGTGACTCTTGAAAATATCAATAGCCGGGAAAACGTCAGCCATCTGAAAAATGATATAGGCCTCCATTTCTCGATCACGGCTAATGATCTATCCGCATTCGTTGAATACAACGCGAGCCTGTTCAGACCCGAAACCATAGACAACTTCGGCAAGCACTATAGACGGGTCCTGGACCAGATCCTGGATTCGCCAGGCGCAAAGATCGCTGAGATCGATCTTCTATCGACGGAAGAGAAGCGGCAACTCTTGTACGACCTTAACCACACGCAACGCGACTATCCGTCACAGTGCGTACACGAGTTGTTCGCAGCGCAGGTAAGAGAGACACCGGAGGCGACTGCGGTCAGCTTTGGCGCTCAGGAGCTGAGTTATGAGGAATTGAACCGCCGTGCGAACCAACTGGCGCATTACCTGCGAGGGCGAGGGGTGCAGGCGGAAACGCTGGTGGGGATCTGTCTGGAGCGCTCGCTGGAGATGGTGGTGAGTTTGCTGGCAGTGCTGAAGGCGGGCGGGGCCTATGTGCCATTGGACCCGGCGTATCCGGCGCAGCGGTTGCGACTGATGCTGCATGATGCGGACGCGCGGGTGTTGGTGACTGAGGAAGAGTTGGTAGAGCGGTTAGGGGAAGCGGCTGATGAGTGCGAGGTGATCTGTCTGGGGCGGGAGTGGGAAGCGATCAGCGGGGAGACTGAGGCGGAGATGGCGAGCGGGATAGCGAGGGAGAATCTGGCCTACGTGATTTACACCTCTGGTTCGACGGGACGGCCGAAGGGGGTGATGATTTCGCATGGGGCGCTGACGAACCACATGTGCTGGATGAAGGAACGGTTTCCGCTAAGCGCGAGTGATCGGGTAATGCAAAAGACACCGTTCAGCTTCGACGCGGCGGTGTGGGAGTTTTATGCGCCGTTGCTGAGCGGGGCGCGGCTGGTGATGGCGCGGCCTGGCAGTCACCAGGACAGTGGCGCGCTGGTGGAACAGTTGCTGCGGGAGCGGATCAGCGTGCTGCAAGTGGTGCCGACACTGTTGCAGATGCTGGTGGCGGAAGAGCAGTTGGGAGCCTGTCGCTGGTTGCGGCGAGTGTACTGTGGTGGGGAAGCACTGGGGACGGAGTTGGTAGCGCGTTTACAGGAGTTAGTGGCGGTCGAAGTAGTGAACTTATACGGGCCAACGGAGACGACGATAGAGTGCGGCTACCATCAAAGCGTGGCCGGTGGGGCAGGGTTGGGCAGGGTGCCGATTGGGCGGGCGATAGCGAATGTGCAGCTGTACGTGCTGGACGGCCAGCAGCAAGTAGTGCCGGTGGGAGTGCGAGGGGAGTTGTACGTGAGCGGGGCGGGACTGGCACGCGGCTACTGGCAGGGAGCGGCAGCGACGGCGGAACGATTTCTGCCGCATCCGTTTATCGGTGGGGGAGCGCGGCTATATCGGACGGGTGACGTGGGACGTTATCTGGCGGACGGCAGTATTGAGTTTCTGGGGCGTGTAGATGAGCAAGTGAAGTTGCGAGGGTATCGCATTGAATTGGGCGAACTGGAAACCACGCTCAAGCAGCATCCCTCCGTGCGCGAGAGTGCGGTAGTCATTCGTGAAGACCAGTCAGGCAATAAGCAACTGGTGGCGTACGTTGTCTGCCGCCGTAAGAATCCGCCGACGATCGATCAATTGCGCGAATTCCTGAAAGAGAAACTTCCCGAGCACATGGTCCACCTGACTTTTGTAATGCTCGAGAAGATGCCTTTAAATCCCAGCGGCAAGATTGATCGACGCATGTTGCCCGATCCCAAGGTGGTGCGTGCCGCCGCGACGCAAGATCGGGTTGGTCCAAGAAATGAGATCGAACAAATCATTACCGACATCTGGCAAAACGTGTTGAAAGTCGACGACATACGCGTTCACGACAATTTCTTTGATCTCGGTGGCCACTCGCTGCTGATGTTTCAGATCCAGGGCAAGCTTCGCAAAGCTTTTGGAACCGATCTGTCAACCATCGATCTCTTCAAGTATCCAAACATCAGCTCGCTCGCGGAACGTCTCAGCCAGGAAGAAATCAAGCTGCCGTCGTTTGAGTCCGAGCAACAACGTGCGCAGAAACAGAGCGACGCGATCGATCAACAGCAGCGTTTGTCGCCAGCGGTAGCAGCGGGCGCGTTCACTAGCAGCAGCGAACGACAAGCGGCGAGCCGCGGTATCGCGGTAATCGGCATGGCCGCTCGTTTCCCCGGGGCGGATGATGTCGATCAGTATTGGCAAAACCTTAGTCAGGGCAAGGAGAGCATTACTTTCTTTACTGATGACGAACTGATAGCCGCGGGAGTCGATCCGGAAGTTCTCGCCGACCCCAACTACGTCAAGGCGAGCGGTATGCTGGATGGCATAGATTTATTCGACGCTTCGTTTTTTGGTTTCAGTCCCCGAGAAGCGGAGATGACCGATCCGCAACAGCGACTCTTCCTGCAAGAGGCTTGGAAGGCCCTGGAAGTTTCAGGTTACGATCCCGAAACCTGTCCACATTTGATTGCCGTTTACGCCGGTGTGGGCGTGAATAGTTACCTGTACAACCTCTACTCCAATCCGGGTCTCATCGAGTTGCTCGGGCGCTTCCAAACTCTTATCGGCAATGATAAAGATTTCTTAAGCACTCGCGTCTCCTACAAGTTGAACCTAAAGGGACCGAGCGTAACCGTGCAAACCGCTTGCTCCACTTCACTCGTCGCCATTCACATGGCCTGTCAGAGCCTGCTTTACCACCAGTGTGACATGGCTCTGGCTGGCGGTGTCTCGATCAACATCGCCAGGGCCGGTTACTTTTATCATGAAGGCGGCATTCTTTCTCCGGATGGACATACTCGGGCGTTCGACGCCCAGGCAAGAGGACTGGTAGGCGGCAGCGGCGTCGGCGTTGTGCTCCTGAAGCGGCTCGAAGATGCTTTGGCCGAAGGCGACCACATTCATGCAGTCATTCTCGGCTCAGCCACCAACAATGACGGTTCTCTAAAAGTCGGCTTCACCGCACCAAGTTTGGTGGGACAGTCCAAGGTGATTGCCGCGGCGCAGGCCGCTGCGGGAGTACACGCCCGGACGATCAGCTACATCGAAGCTCACGGCACAGGAACGACACTCGGCGATCCGGTCGAGATCGCGGCCCTGACTGAAGCCTTCCGCGCCAGTACTGACGCCAAAGGCTTCTGCGCCATCGGCTCGGTAAAAACAAACATCGGGCACACCGACGCTGCCGCGGGTGTGGCTGGCTTCATAAAGACAGTCCTCGCGCTGGAACATCGCGAGATACCTCCGAGTCTCAACTTCGAAGAGCCCAATCCTCAGATTGATTTCGCCAGCAGTCCGTTTTATGTCAATACGGCGTTGACGCCATGGGCCACCACCGAGAGTCCGCGCCGCGCCGGAGTCAGCTCGCTTGGTCTGGGCGGCACCAATGCTCACGTTATCCTCGAAGAGTCACCCAGTTTCGAGCTGGCGAGAAGATCAAAACCTCGGTACCTGTTACTACTTTCGGCGCGGACTCCGTCCGCTCTGGATGCGGCCACCGTCAATCTCGCCAACCACTTGAAGCGACAATCGAACCTTGATCTGAGCGACGTAGCTTACACGCTTCAGGTGGGCCGCAGGAGACTACCGCATCGCCGCTCTGTCGTCGCCCAGGAGATTGGTGATGCTATCTCTTCATTGGAAACACTCGATCCGAAAAGGACCTTCACTTCTTATTGCGAAGGCGACGAGCCTCCAGTTGTGTTCATGTTTCCGGGCGGCGGCTCGCAGCACATCGACATGGCGCTTGAGCTTTACCGAAGCGAACCGGTCTTTCAAGAGCACGTTGATCTCTGCCTGGAGCTGCTAAAGCCGCAGATGGAATACGATCTGCGCGACGATCTTTACCCCGGCGACAAAAACAGAGAGCGTGCGGCGAGCCGGATGGAGCGGACTTCAATCGCTCTGCCCGCTCTCTTTGCAGTTGAGTATGCTTTAGCCAGGTTGTTGATGCATTGGGGCATAACGCCGCAAGCGATGATTGGCCACAGTCTCGGTGAATATGTAGCGGCCTGCCTCGCGGGCGTCTTGTCGTTGGAAGATGCGCTGGCGCTGGTAACTATGCGAGGGCGATTGTTTGAACAGTTGCCCGAGGGAGCGATGCTCAGCGTTCCGCTGGCCGAGGAGGAGGTGCGGCCTTTCCTCGGTGAGCAACTCTCGATCGCGGCGATCAACGGCCCGGCGCTCAGCGTTGTCTCGGGGACGACCACGCAGATCGAAGAACTGCGACTATTGCTGGCGGTCAGGAACGTGGAGTCGAGCCGGCTGCACATTTCAGTAGCGGCACATTCGGAAATGGTCTCGGCCATCCTGCAACCGTTCAGCGAGTTCGCCGAAACACTGTCGCATCACGCGCCACAAATCCCTTACGTGTCAGACCTGACTGGAACTTGGATCACGGAAACGCAAGCAACCGACCCGACGTACTGGGCCCGCCACTTACGTCACACCGTGCGCTTTGCCGACGGTGTTCAGATGTTGTTGCGGGAGAAAAATTCCCTGTTGCTGGAGGTGGGTCCGGGGCGGACGTTGTCTACCTTAGCAAAGCAGCAGGCTGATCGGTTGACTGCGCGGCGCATATTCTCCTGCTTGCCCTGGCCCGGCAATTCCGAGTCGGACACGACCGCACTGCTGGGCGCGGTGGGCCAGCTGTGGGGCGCCGGAAAGGAGGCTGACTGGGTGACGTTTTATGACGCTGAGCGACCGCGGCGCGTGCCCTTGCCGACCTATCCATTTGAAACCCAAAGCTACTGGATTGCGCCGCAGAAGTCTTCGTCGACGGCGGCGGCCGGGCAGTTGTCGCTGCGAAAAAAGACAAACATCGACGATTGGTTTTATCTCCCTTCATGGAAACGCTCGGCACCTTTAAAGATTTCCAGGCCCGTAGAGCTTGGTACACAAAAATTGTCGTGGCTGTTGTTTGCCGACGAGTTCTCGCTTGGCCTGAGAATCGCAGAGCGCCTGGAAGAGATGGACCAGACGGTCATGACGGTTACGATGGGCGAGCGGTATGAGCAACTGAGTCCGTCCGTTTTTTCCGTGAGACCTGACGCGCCTGAAGACTACCAGCGTCTGATTGAGTCGTTGCGATATTCCGGACAGCTTCCGCACAATATCCTGCACTTCTGGAGCCTCACATCTGCTACGCCTGCAACTTCGACAGCGGAAGTTTTTGCCGGCACTCAAAGGCTGGGCTACTACACTCTGCTCTTTCTGGCACGGGCGTTGGCGAAGGAGGTGGCGGAGAATTTGGATCTGATCGCCATCACAAATTTTCTTTACGACGTGAGCGGAGCGGAACCGGTGTGTCCCGAGAAGGCAACGCTGCTCGGGCCGTGTCAGATTATCTCGCAGGAATATTTGAATATCTCCTGCCGCTGCCTTGACGTTCACCTGCCTGCACCGGGAACACGACAGGAATCCATGTTGATCGATCAACTACTGGCGGAAGTCCTGGCCGGACCTACCGATGCCGCGGTGGCCTACCGTGGGCAGCAGCGCTTAGTGCAAGTCTATGAGAAAAGTCCTCTCAAGGATCCGCACCATTCAATCAGACAGTTGCGCGAAGGAGGGGTGTATCTGATAACCGGCGGTCTGGGAAACGTCGCGCTTCTGCTGGCGGAGTATCTGGCGACGACCTGCAAGGCGAAACTGATACTGTTAGGGCGTGCTGCATTTCCGGCAAGGGCTGAGTGGGAAAATTGGCTGGCAACGCATCCCGATGAAGATCGAACGAGCCATGTCATTCGAAAAGTTTTGAGGTTGGAAGAAGTCGGATCGGAGGTCATCGTCGCAACGGCAGACGTCTCCGACGAAGGGCAATTGCAATCCGTGCTCAAAGTGGCCGGCGAGCGATTTGGAGAAATAAATGGTGTGCTTCATGCCGCGGGAGTCACCAGCGGCTCATCGATCCTGCGGCCTATTTCAGAAACCGGCTACGAAGAATCGGAGGTGCAGTTTCAGGCCAAAGGCTACGGGCTCTATGTCCTGGAAAAAGTTTTGACGGGAAGGAACCTGGATTTCTGCCTGTTGTTCTCTTCGAATGCTTCAGTTTTGGGTGGTCTGGGGATGACTGCTTATTCCGCCGCCAATCACTTCATGGATGCTTTTGCGTCGTCGCGAAGTAGTGACAGCCTGGTCCCGTGGATTAGTGCTAACTGGGACGCATGGCCCATTGACGGTAACGTCCAAAACCAGGGCGTGCGACGCAGCATTGACGACTATGCGATGACCGCCGCCGAGAGTACGACGGCATTTGCGACCATCGTTTCGCAAGCGCCGCCCGGACAGATCGTGGTATCCACCGGCGACCTGACGGCGCGCCTTAATCTGTGGGTGCGGCACCAGTTTTTGGAAGGCTTGGCGGACGAACAGAAGACCTTTCACCCTCGACCGGAGCTGGAGACTGGCTACCTTGCTCCCCAGGATGAGATTCAGCAGACAGTAGCCGAAATCTGGCAGCAACTGTTTGCTATTGAACAAATAGGCATTCAAGACAATTTCTTTGATCTGGGAGGTCATTCGCTCCTCGCGACGCGAATAGTCACTCGGCTGCGCGAAGCTTTTCGGATCACGCTGCCGTTGCGAAGCCTTCTGGACCATCCCACGATCGCCGGGCTTGCGTTGGAAGTGTCACGGAGCCTCGGCGAATCCCAGGATCAAGATCAAAACCTGGTGAGGGTTTCCAATCCTCAGGCAGAAGAAGCGCAGGAACTTCTGGCCCGAATAGAGCAGCTTCCCGAGGACCAGGTAGATTCGCTCCTCGAAAAATACATTAGCTGAAAGGCTGAGTTAAAGATGAACAAGACTCAGAAGCCTACGGCTCATCTTTCAATCGAGGAGAAGCGTGCCCTGCTGGCCGAGTTGCTGAAAACGGAGAGCAGGACCAAAACTTATCCACTTTCATTTGCGCAACAGCGTTTGTGGTTTTTGGACCAGCTTGGGCCAGGCAGTATCGCGTACAACGTCTCGGCTGCCGTTCGCCTCAAGGGCTTGCTCGATCTGTCTGCGCTCGAACAGAGTTTCAACGAGATCATTCGTCGGCACGAGACTTTGCGCACCACCTTTGCCCTCGCAGGCGACCAGCCGGTGCAGGTCATAGCGCCGGAGTTGAAACTGAGGCTCGCCATCGAAGAATTGGGCCACCTCGAAGAAAGCGAGCGAGAAGCTGAAGCCTTGCGAATTACCAATGCGGAGTTTAGGCGGCCGTTTGACCTCAAGACCGGCCCGTTACTTCGTGTCAGAGTGCTGCGCCTGGGCCAGGAGGAACACCTAACCTTGTTCACCTTGCACCACATCGTCAGTGACGAGTGGTCCAGAGGGGTGTTGGTTGGCGAAATGGCGACACTTTACGAAGGCTACCTGAGCGGTCGCGCCGCGCTCCTTCCCGAACTGCCGATTCAGTACGGAGACTACGCCGTCTGGCAAAGAAAACATTTGCAAGGCGAAGTGCTGGAGCAACAGATCGCTTATTGGAAGGAGCAGCTCAGCGGCCTGCCGGTGCTGGAGTTGCCGGCGGACCGACCCCGTCCGGCGGTGCATAGTTTTCGCGGAGCCAATTACATTTTTGAATTGTCGAGCGACTTGAGTGACAAGCTCAAGAGACTCAGCCAACGTCAAAACGCAACCTTGTTTATGACGTTGATGGCCGCTTGGCAGGGTTTGCTCTATCGCTACACGGGACAGCTGGACATTGTCGTGGGGACACCCGTTGCGAACCGGCAGCGCGTCGAGTTAGAGAACCTTATCGGCTTCTTCGTTAACACGCTGGCACTGCGCACAGAAGTCTCCGGCGATCCGAGTTTTCGCGAGTTGCTGCTTCGCGTTCGCGAAGTGGCCCTTCAAGCTTATGCGCACCAGGATCTGCCGTTCGAGAAAGTAGTCGAGGAGTTGCAGCCCGTACGTGACCTGAGCCGCAATCCTCTCGTGCAGGTTGTCTTTGTTTTGCAGGATTCGTCAGTGAAAAGCCCGCAATTACCGGGGCTCAGTATCAGCGCGGTTGAAGTCCCCGCCGAAACGACGCGCTTCGATCTGGAGTTCCATATATCCGAGCAGAATTCCGGGCTGAGGGCGAGTTTAATCTACAGTACTGATTTGTTTGTTGAAGACACCATCGCCCGGATGGCAGCCCACTTCGAGAGATTGTTGGAGGGGATGGTTGCCGATCCAGAACGGCGCTTATCGGAATTTTCATTGTTGAGCGAGTCCGAACGTGAGCAACTCAAGAGCGAATGGAATCGGAGCATCGCGGAATATCCGTCAGCTTGTTTGCACCAGCTGTTCGCTTCCCAGGTGACGCGCACGCCTGACTTAGTGGCGGTGAGTTTCGAGCAGCAAGAGCTGAGCTACCGGGAACTGAACCGGCGGGCTAATCAGCTAGCGCATTACCTGCGGGCGCGTGGCGTT
>Ga0075425_100004500_pt1 | contig 14386 bp, 16 predicted proteins | sample SoiMethybrSBSTD4_FD_75300 | JGI IMG/M metagenome (GOLD analysis project Ga0075425, IMG submission 75300) | Bulk soil microbial communities from a Populus tree surrounding site in Tennessee, USA - Soil MetaG P. TD hybrid SBSTD4 | ecosystem: Environmental > Terrestrial > Soil > Tree plantation...
AAAACAAATCCTCGCGGCAGCGTGTACACAAGGAAGAGCTTTCGATTTGTTTTTCGGGAATGCCCGCCCTCAAAAGCTGACGGCGATTGGCCTCGCCGAGATTCAGATGTGGCTTTGGCCATTCCGGCCGGCGTTCGATCGCAGCGGTGTCGCGAATAGCATCAACAACTTCTTCACCGATTTCATAACAGCAGACACCGATATGCGGTCCTATCGCTGCGACAATATCTTGCGGCTTTATTGGGTAATGCCGTCCGAGTTCGGCGACCGTCGTTTGGACGATATGCGCCGCCGTACCTCGCCAGCCTGCATGAACGGCAGCAATGGCCCGCGCATGCGAATCCGCCAGAAGAATTGGCACGCAGTCCGCTGTTTGAACGGAGAGGAGAACGCCGCTGAGCGATGTGATGGCAGCATCTCCTTCGACCGCTTCACCGGCTGCGGACGTGTCTTCCATAACGCGAACAATTCCGGAATGAACCTGCTTCAGTTTCAGTACCGGCCAACCCACTGCGCCCGCAGCTGCAACGAAACGAATGCGGTTCATCTGCACGAGCGGATTCATCGCAAGCCCTGCTCCAAGCGCGAAATCGTTGCGCTCGCTTCGCCGCGTCGAAAAGGCGTGAATGATCCCCGGAATCCGGGCGAGGGCCTCGGAGTAAAGGAAGGTTATTTGAGACTCACGCTTTACCTGTAACATAAAGAACTCATGATCACGGGAATAGGAATTGACCTCGTCGAAAATGCCCGCATACGCGATTCAATAGATCGTTTCGGCGATCGCTTTCTCTCACGAATATATACAGAAGTGGAGAAGGAGTACTGCAGCAAATGTTCGAATCCGGTAATTCACTACGCGGCTCGCTTCGCTGCGAAGGAAGCCGCCTTCAAAGCGCTTGGAACGGGCTGGGCAGCCGGCGTGAAATGGAAGGACGTCGAAGTGCGCCGCCTCAGTTCCGGTAAACCGGAGTTGCACCTTTACGGTGAAGCTCTGGCCGTCGCAACAGAAATGCGTGCGATGCGCTTCCACGTTTCTCTGACTCATGACCAATTGATCTCCTCTGCCGTCGTTATTCTCGAAGCCTGATAGGTTTCATTTATCACCGCTCATAGGAACAACGTCTTGGACCGAGAGCGCCTGCGCGCTCTACGATCTCGCTGTGTGACAGAAAAGGAGATGAAAAATGTATCGAAGTCCAAGTGAATTGCCGGAAGAATCCAGAGCAGCCATTGCCGATGCGTTGAATGCTGTCCTCGCTGACGGTCTAGACTTGCACAGCCAGACCAAGGTGGCACATTGGAATATCAAGGGACTACATTTCGCGGCGCTGCATCCGTTGTTTGAGACGTTCGCGATAACTCTCGGGAATCATAACGACTCTGTTGCGGAACGTGCGGTCACGCTCGGCGCCAAGGCCTATGGAACTGTTCGGCACACGGCGAAGACGTCTCGCCTCCAGGAATATCCGCAGGAAACGACGCGTGACCTGGAGCACGTGAAGTTATTGTCGGAACGGATTGATAAGTACCTTGCCGGCGCTCGGCAATCGCGCAAGGTTGCTGAAAAATTCGGGGACACCGATTCGGTGGATTTGCTGACCGGCATCATCACCGAATTCGAGAAACACTCGTGGTTTCTAAAAGCTTCGATGGACTAGCGGGGTGTGACACCTGCGGCGTGAACACCGTTGGGTTCAAGTCCTGTTACAACGACCCGCGTCCATTCGTTCACGGCATAACCGGAAGGAAGGCTCACGCGAACGAAGTTATTGCTGATCGCACTGCCATCATCGAGCGTGAGGACATCGAGCTCGCGGCCCATCAACTCGCGGCGGAACACTTCGTTTTTCTGGTCGATGAGATTTCGGAGCGCCTTTGCGCGAAACCGCGCAACGTGGTCCGGAATCGGATTGGAAAGGTCCGCCGCGACCGTACCGGGACGTGACGAGAACGGGAAGATATGCAGGTACGTCAGGGGAGACTCCTCGATAAGCCGATACGTGTCCATGAAGTCCTCATCCGTCTCACCCGGAAATCCAACCATTACGTCAGCGCCGATGGCGGCATCGGGCACACGTACGCGCACACGCGAGACAAGAGTCGAATAGTAATCTCGCGTGTACGGACGGTACATCGCCCTCAAAACGCGGTTGGATCCACTTTGCAATGGAATGTGGAAGTGATGGGCCATCCGCGGATGATCCGCAACCAGATTGATGATCTCGGGGACCACCTCGAGCGGTTCAATCGAACTCAGGCGAAGGCGTTCCAAGCCTGCAATCTCGAGAACGCGGCAGAGGAGGTCGTAAAGATTCGTTTTCGCGGGAAGGTCACGACCGTAGCTGCCAAGATGAATGCCGGAGAAAACGACTTCCTTGTAGCCGCGCGACACGAGATCGCGAACTTCCGCGATGACTGCATCCGCGCCCATGCTGCGGCTTCGGCCGCGAACAGATGGAATAATGCAAAACGAGCAATTCGCGTTGCAGCCATCCTGAACTTTGACGACCGCGCGGGTGCGGCCTCCCGAGCCGAGGTGCAAAGCAGGCTTTAGTTCCTTCTCGAGGAAGATGCTGCTGCAGAGAGTTTCGGCTCGGCCGTGACTTGAAAAATCTTCGTTGAAAGTCCTCAACGCCATCTCGCCGACCATGGACTTGTGGGAATTTCCAACGACGTAGCGCACACCTGGCAATTGCGCGAGCTCTTCCGGCGCACGTTGTGCGTAACAGCCCGTGACGATGATTTGTGCTTTGGGATTTCGAGATGCGACGCGGCGAATAAGTTGGCGGACTTCGCGGTCGGCCTCTTCGGTTACCGTGCAGGAATTCACAATGACGACATTCGCATCAAAGACGGATGCGGACTCGGTGGCGGCGGATTCAAGCAACTCCTGATGAATGGACGCGCCCTCGGATTGAGAAGCCCGGCACCCGAAATTGGAAATGAAGAATGTGTTCTTCATGGCCTTCGACCCTCACCCGGCGCTTCGCGCCACCCTCTCCCAATGGGAGAGGGATCCGCCTCAACATTGCCCCTCTCCCTCTGGGAGAGGGTGGCGCGAAGCGCCGGGTGAGGGTCGAAGCAATCGAACCATCTATTCCGCATTCCGCTCCTGTACCTTTTTGCTTTTCTCTGCGACAGATTTCTCGAGATTGTTTTTGTAATCCATCAGTCGCTGCATCAGCTTGTTATCTTCGAGGGCAAGAACCTGCACAGCAAAAATGCCTGCATTCGCCGCGCCGGACTTTCCAACGCCCATAGTGGCCACAGGTACTCCGGGCGGCATTTGCACTGTCGAAAGCAGCGCATCAAAGCCCGAAAGAGGCGAACTGCCGATCGGAACGCCTATAACCGGGAGCGTTGTTTCTGCTGCAGTCACACCCGCAAGATGCGCAGAGGCACCAGCGCCGGCAATGATGAGTTTCAACCCACGCTCGCGAGCTGACTTTACATAATCGGCCGTGCGATGTGGCGAGCGATGTGCGCTGTACACTCCCATTTCATAAGGAATGTCGAACTGTTTCAGGATGTTTCCGGCTTCCTGCATGACTTCAACATCCGAATCACTTCCCATGATGATGCCAACAATCGGTTTCATTTTTGCTTGAGCAGTCCTTTTCTTCCGATATCACGCCTGTAGTCTTTGCCTTCGAATTCTATCATCTCAGCGACGAAGTAGGCCCGCTCCAGAGCCTTTGCCAGCGTGGTTCCGCGCGCGGTCACATTCAAGACGCGTCCGCCGGCCGTGTAGATTTTTCCATCTTCCCACCGCGTGCCGGCATGAAACATTTTCACACCTTCGAGGCCCTCGGCTTCGTCGAGTCCGAAAATTTGTTTCCCGTTTTCGACTTTTCCGGGATATCCGGCGGCGACAAGCACGACCGTCGCAGCAGCATCGGAACGCCACTCGAGCGGTCGCGATGCGAGCCGATGCTCGGCAATGTCGATCAGCACGCTCAGGAGATCGGTCTTGAGGCGCGGAACAATCACCTGGGTCTCGGGGTCGCCGAAGCGTGCGTTGTATTCGAGGAGCTTAGGACCCTTTTCCGTCAGCATTAGCCCGGCGTACAGAATTCCTGAATAGGACTGCGCAGCGTTCAACGTCGGCTTGATCATGCTTTCGATAACCGCGGAGTACTGCTCCTCAGAAAGGATCGTGTCGATGGAGTACGCTCCCATACCGCCCGTATTCGGGCCAACGTCATTGTCGAATCGGCGTTTGTGATCCTGCGCCGCGACCATTGGCTGAAACGAGGTTCCGTCGGCGAATACATGGAACGATGCCTCCTCCCCGCGCAGGAACTCCTCGATCACCAGCTTTGATCCCGCTTCGCCAAGAGCCTTGTCTTCCATGAATTGACGAACGGCGCTGTGCGCCTGGCTCTCGTCTTCTGCGACGACGACGCCTTTTCCAGCAGCAAGCCCGTCGGCTTTGATCACAATCGGGTACGTCCCTTGAGCAAGCACGGTGTAGGCTTCGGCGGCGCTGGAGCACTCCCAGAAATCGGCCGTGGGAATGTGATTCCATTTGAAAAATTTCTTCGCGTAGGTCTTGCTGGATTCCAGCAGTGCGCCCTCGGCAGTCGGGCCCACGATTGGCAGTCCGTTCTTTCGGAAAATATCAACGACACCTTTGCTTAATGGAACCTCGGGGCCGACGAAAGTGAGATCGATCGATTCGTTTCGTGCGAACTCCAGCAATGCCCACACATCGTCCGCCGCTACGGGCAGCAGCTCGGCTTGCCGGCGTATGCCGCCATTCCCTGGCGCCGCATAAATCTTCGGGCTTTCCGGACTCTGGGAAAGCGCATCAACGACCGCATGCTCGCGACCGCCAGAACCGACAACAAGAATTTTCATCTAGTAAGTTTTGAAATTTGAGTGAGTGTTTCGTTCAATGCGCCGGTGCGATAACCGTCGACATCGATCGCAACAAACCGGAACCCTATTTTTTTGAATGCGGCACTGATGCGATCGAACATTTCCAGGCTCAGCGCAGCAGCCAACTCGTTGCGCGCGATTTCAATGCGCGCCAGGTCTCCGTGATGACGAACGCGGGTCTGGCGAAACCCGAGGCCACGCATGGTCTCTTCACCCTGATCGATCATGCGAAGCTTCCCAACGGTAACCTCGGAACCATACGGAATGCGCGATGAAAGGCAGGCCGATGCCGGCTGATCCCACGTCGGCAGCCCCAGGAGGCGCGAAAGCTCTCGGATTTCTTCCTTATTCAATTCGGCTTCGATCAACGGACTGCGAATCTCGAGTTCGCGTCCGGCGCGGCGGCCGGGCCGGTAGTCTGCCGTATCGTCGAGATTGTTTCCATCGATAACGTGACGAAAGCCGCGGTCTTCAGCCATTTTCTGGAGTTTCGTATAGAGCTCATGTTTACAGAAGTAGCAACGGTTCGAGCCGTTGGCGACGTAGTTGGCGTCATCCATTTCTTCCGACGCGATGAATTCATGCCGGAAACCGTATCGGCGAACGAGATCGAGTGCGATATTCCGTTGATGCGTAGGGTAGCTGGGGCTTTCGGCGGTTACGGCAAGTGCAGCAGCACCGAGTTCCTGGTGGGCGATCACCGCCAGGTACGAGCTGTCGACGCCACCACTGAACGCGACGACGCACGAACCCATGTCTTTCAAAATGGACCGGAGTCGTCCTTGCTTTGTGACCATGCCGTCATTGTAACAGATTCGTAAAAGCCAATAGTAACAAGGGTTTCAGGGGGTAAAAGCTCTTGACAAAGTCCTGCTCAATCGGAAAAATCAGCTTTAGTTATGCAGCCGACACTGCTGTTGAACGCTTCGTACGAACCGTTGCGCATCATCTCCTGGAAAAAAGCTCTCACGTTGCTCTTTGCCGGCAAGGTCGAAGTCATCGATGAGTACGATCAGCAAGTTCACTCTATTACCTTCGCCATCAAGTTGCCTTCGATCATTCGCCTCCTGAAGTACGTCCGCGTGAAGAATCACAACCGGGTGAAGTTCTCGCGCGCCAACATCTACGCTCGAGACGACTACACGTGTCAGTACTGCGGTAACAAATTTCCTTCTGAAGATCTGACATTCGATCACGTGGTTCCCGTCGCGACCGGCGGCCAGAAGCGCTGGGATAACATTGTTGCTGCCTGCTTCCGCTGCAATCACAAGAAAGGTGGCCGGACCCCGGAAGAAGCGGGAATGCGTCTCATCCGACAGCCGTCCGAACCGCGCTGGCTGCCGGCTTTCCACGTGACGCTCCGATTGAAGTCTCCGCCCGATAGCTGGCGCGATTATCTTTACTGGAACATCGAACTCGATATCTAAACGAACGCGGGCTTTAGCCCGCGACTACGAGTAGGCCTCAACGTGCCGGCAAGCACGTCGCGGGCTTTAGCCCGCGTTCTACAATGTTTGTATGGCTGCCGAGTTCGAATTTCTAGAACACACCTCAGACATTGGTGTCTTAGCCCAGGGCAGCAATCGAAACGAAGCCCTGATCGCAGCGTCACAAGGTCTCACTTCGATTCTTGTCAACCCTGCGGATTTCAAACCCCTCGAAGAACGCTTCTTCAAGGCAAGCGGCTCCGACGAAGCCGCGCAGATCGTGAACTGGCTCAACGAAATTCTGTTTTTTTTCGACACCGAGGGAATGATTTTCGTCGAGTTCGCAATCGAGTCCTGGAATGCGAATGAAGTCGTTGGCCACGCACGGGGCGAGAGGTTCGACATTGACCGGCACGAATTCAGGACAGCCGTCAAAGCAGCAACGTATCATCAATTTGAGAGCCGTCCGGCGCCGCACGGCTGGGAGATCCGGGTTTTCGTGGACGTGTAATGCAACTTGAAAAGATCGACGACTACCGCTGGCTGATTCCGAGGACCTACAAAGCGGGAATGCGCACAGACGCCATGGTCTATGCGAACGAACGTCTGCTGGACGCCATCCGCAAAGATCAATCGCTGGAGCAGGCCGCCAACGTTGCGATGTTGCCCGGAATTGTCGGGCGCGCGCTGGCCATGCCCGACATCCATCAAGGGTATGGCTTTCCGATCGGTGGTGTCGCCGCGGTGGACGCACAGACCGGTGTTGTTTCACCGGGCGGCGTCGGTTTCGACATCAATTGCGGCGTTCGTCTGTTGAGCAGTTCGCTTACCGTGAAAGACGTCAAACCGCGACTGCGCGATCTCGTGCACCAACTTTTCCGCGATGTTCCGTCCGGCACAGGCCAGACGAGCCGGCTTAGCGTATCCGACAGCGATCTGAATCAAATTCTCGAAAAAGGTCCGCGCTGGGCAATCGAACATGGCATGGGTTCTGAAGCGGACCTCGACAATACGGAAGAACGCGGATGCATTGCCGGAGCCGATGCCTACGCAGTCAGTCCTCGTGCGAAGTTGCGCGGTAAGCCGCAGCTGGGAACGCTCGGATCCGGAAATCATTTTCTCGAAGTGCAATACGTGGACGAGATCTTCGACACGGCCACAGCGTCGCGGCTCAATCTGGCAGAAGGCAAAATCGTCCTGCTCATTCATACCGGATCGAGGGGTCTGGGCCATCAGGTCTGCACCGACTACGTATCGCAGCTGGACGAAGCCATGCGCCGCTACGACCTGTATATTCCCGATCGCCAGCTCGCGTGCGCGCCGATCCATTCGCCCGAAGGCCAGCGATACCTCAAAGCGATGGCCGCAGCCGCGAATTTTGCGTGGACGAACCGGCAGTGCATTGCGCATTCGGCAAGAGGCGCGTTCAAGCGAATTTTCGGCGACGCCACAGCGATGCCCCTCATCTACGACGTCGCGCACAATATCGCGAAACTGGAGACACACTTCGTTGATGGTAAACAGAAGCGTGTCCTGGTCCACCGTAAAGGTGCGACGAGAGCTTTTCCCGGCCAGCCCGTCTTTATTCCGGGCAGCATGGGGACGGCGTCGTACTTCCTTCTTGGTCAGGAAGGTTCGATGCGTGAAACGTTCGGCTCGGCCTGCCATGGGGCCGGGCGAGTGCTGAGCCGGTCGGCTGCAAAGAAAGGTACGACTGCAAAGGAAATCCAGAAGGAATTGGAGTCCCGCGGTATCATTGTAGAATCGCTGACCCGCGAAGGTCTTACAGAAGAAAAGCCCGAAGCCTATAAGGATATTGAGGCTGTCGTCGACGTTGTTCATAATGCCGGTCTCGCAGCGAGGGTTGCTCGGCTCAAGCCGATTGGAGTGATTAAAGGGTGACTCTTCAGGAAAAAATTCAGGCGCAGATGACCGAAGCCATGCGCAACAAAGATCAGTTGCGGCTGGGTGTCCTGCGAATGATGAAGGCTGCCATCAAGAATAAGGAAATCGAGAAGATGAAGCCTCTCGATGATGGCGAGGCCGTGGCTGTGCTGAACACGCTTGTGAAGCAACGAAAAGATTCCATCGATCAATTTCGCAAGGGCGGGAGAGAGGAACTCGCTCAGAAGGAAGAATCGGAAATCAAGATCATTGAGGAATATCTGCCGGCTGCTGCCTCCGAGGACGACATCCGAAAGGCGATCGAAGAAGCCATCCAGGAAACCGGCGCGTCTTCTATTAAAGATATGGGCAAGGTCATGAAGGCCACCCTCGGACGTCTCGCCGGCAAGAGCGCGGATGGTTCACGAGTCAGCCAGCTGGTAAAGGAAAAGCTTTCGTAAATGATAGAAGACATTCGACCGGATGTTCCTCTCGAACAACTAACCCCGTTCGATACGGCTCCCGATGTTCGTATCGATGAACTGACTTTTTTCAACACGGAGCCCCCGCCTCGCAAGAAAAGCCAAGTGCGGGAATGGGCGGAAAGCCTGGCGTTCACCGTCATCTTCGTTCTGGTTTTCACGACTTTTGTCGCTCAAGCCACACAGGTCCCAACCGAATCCATGAAGCCAACGATCATGGTCGGCGACCATTTTTTTCTCGATAAGATTGCATTTCCGGCGAATTATCCGGCCGTCCTCCGTCCATACTTACCGCGTCGATCGGTTAAACGCGGTGACATTGTTGCATTCAAATCGCCGGTCGACGGAAACATCCCGTTTGTGAAACGTGTGATCGGGGAACCTGGAGATACGTTGCTGTTGCACGAGAAAACCCTCTACGTGAATGGAAAAATTCTCGAAGAACCTTACAAAATCCATGTCGACTCGACCACGTACGAAGAAGATCCGTGGACACCAGACGAATTGAAGGTCCGTGACAATTACGGACCGATCACCGTCCCGCCCGACAGCTACTTTGTGATGGGCGACAACCGTGATAACAGCAACGACAGCCGGTACTGGGGTTTCGTCACTCGAGATGAACTCATCGGCAAACCGCTGTTTGTTTACTGGTCTTACGAGAGCGATCCGTATGTGCCCGGCGACAGATCCATCAGCGACTGGCTCACCGGATATAGCTCCGTTGCGCTCCACTTCTTCAGCAAAACGCGATGGTTCCGAATCGGAACGATGCTTAGTTAATACCTATGATGCAAATCGCCAAAGCTGTTTTTCCAGCGGCCGGACTCGGCACGCGCTTTCTGCCCGCAACAAAAGCACAGCCCAAAGAAATGCTTCCGTTAGTGGACAAACCGCTGATCCAGTATGTGATCGAGGAAGCGGTCGCGTCGAACATACGCAACATCACAATCGTCACAGGACGCGGCAAAAACGCCATCGAAGACCATTTCGACGTTTCGTTTGAACTGGAGCAGGTGCTCGAGGCCCGCGGCAAGACGGAACAACTGCGGGAAGTACGTCAGATCTCCAATATGATCAGCGTTTCCTATGTCCGGCAAAAGGAAGCGCTCGGGCTGGGTCACGCGATTCTCGCCGCACGCGACAACGTTGGAGGCGAACCGTTCGCTGTTATGCTCGGGGACGACATTATCGACTCCCAGGTTCCGTGTCTGAGCCAGATGATGCAGCTCTTCGAAAAACTTCAGGCGTCGATTATCGCAACGTGCGAAGTGCCGCGAGCGGAGATATCCCATTACGGCGTAATTCGTGGATTCCCGGTGGACGGCTTCAACGGACGCGTTTATCGCATACAGGACGTCGTCGAAAAACCTCCGGCGAGCGAAGCGCCATCGAACCTCGCAATCATCGGCCGGTACATCCTTACTCCAGAAATCTTCGGCCTCCTCGAGAAAACCCGCATCGGAAGCGGCGGCGAGATTCAGCTCACCGACGGCATTCGACTCCTCCTGGAACAGCAGCCGGTCTACGCGTACATGTTCGAAGGAACGCGATACGACGCAGGCGACAAACTGGGCTTCCTCAAAGCGACCGTCGAATTCGCGCTTCGCAGAGCCGACCTGGGAAGCGAACTCCGTCAATACCTGAAAACCCTGAAGCTTTAGTTGTTTGCGCAAATGCAATGCCCCGGCCGGTGAAGCCGGGGCATCGATTGACGGAAGGTCTTTTTAAAACTTGTAGTACTAAAAATAATTTGCGGGACTGTTGCTAAAAGAACAGTGGCAATATTGATTGGGTTGTTCTAGGAAAGATCGTCGCATAAGCAATTCGTTGTAACGAACAAGTCGAAGAAATATTTTAACTGCCCGACATTCTCTGTCAACCCCTTAATTAAAAATGGGAACGCTCTTCGTTGTTGCCACGCCCATTGGAAATCTCGGCGATATCACGCGCCGCGCGCTCGAAGTCTTGCAACAAGTCGATCTCATCGCGTGTGAAGACACGCGGCAGACGATAAAGCTCCTGAACCATTTCGGAATACAAAAGCCGCTCACCAGCTATCACGATTTCAACGAAGAAAAAAAAGCCGCCGAGCTCGTGCGAAAACTTGAAGGCGATGCGAAGGTCGCGCTCGTCTCCGACGCTGGAACACCGACGATTTCCGATCCCGGGTATCGCATCGTGCGGATTTGCCGCGAGCACGCGATTCCCGTAATTGCGATCCCAGGCCCGAACGCGGCGATCGCCGCACTGTCGGTTTCGGGCCTACCGTCTGATGAATTTCTTTTCGTTGGATTTCTGCCCGCGACAAAAAATGCCAGGAAGCAGAAACTGACAGCGCACGCCAACGTTACCAGCACACTCGTTTTTTACGAAGCACCGCACCGCATCGAAGAAGTTCTTTTAGATATGCAGGAAGTGCTCGGCGACCGTGAGGTGTGCGTGAGCCGCGAACTAACCAAGGTTCACGAGGAACACCTGTTTGGAAAGCTGTCGTATGTGCGAAGCCGCGTAAAACCGTTGGGCGAGTTCGTGATTGTTGTTGCCGGTGCGACGGAATTCCGTCAGGCGGCGCCGATCACACGCGACGAAGTCCTGAAGAGACTCGGCATGACACGAAACCAGCTCTACGATCTGTTCTTTAAGAAAAAGGACGCGGACTAAGGTCGCGGGTATTTCTACAGAAGTGTTTCGTCGAGACTGGATGGCTCGGAAAATTCCGGCGGCCGAGAAACGGTCTGCGGTGAAACCCCACCGAGAAACTCGAGCAGCCCCGTTTCAGACCCATCAAAAAAACTATTGATGAGATTCTTTACGGCTTTGTCCCGCACTTCGCCATACGCAATCGTCGGCGAATACAAATGCGTCCGACCCTGAAGCTGGCGCGTGAGGAATCCCTTCTGGTGAAGCCGGTCCATGATCGTCATGACCGTGGTGTAGGCGAGATTGCGGGCAGGACGAATCTCCTCTTGCACACCTCGAACCGCCACCGGCGCGTGTTTCCAAACAGCCTTCATGATGTCGAGTTCAAGTGGCGTCAACATTGCTGCCCATCAGCTCGATCATTTCCTTCGCGCTTTCCTTGCCGGGCGCATGAGGAGGAATTGAGCGAACACGAAAAGTGATTTGGCGGCGCGGCAGCCGGATCGAGATCGTATCGCCCACTCGAACCTCACGGCCCGCTCTAGCTTCCTGACCATTCACGGTGACCCGGCCTGCGTCGCACGTGTCCTTTGCCAGGGTCCGGCGAAGGATCACGCGGCTCCACTTTAGAAACAGGTCGAGACGCATGCGGTCCACTTCGAAAGCGGATTAGTTTTTGGCTGGCGTGGCTTCCGATACTTTGGCTGCTTTTTCAGGCGCGGCGCCGGCGTCAACATAGCCGGGTTTGATTTCAATGAAGCCATCGGTTCGCAGCTTGGTCAGGTACTCGCGAATCTTGGGCTGCACCATCTGTTGGAAGAGCTGGTCCTGTATTTCCTTCTGCGCCAGTTCGAAAGAAAGAATGCCACCGGAGTGCTTGTCATCCACCTTGAGAATGACGAAGCCATAAGGAAGTGTGAGTATGTCGGTTGTCTGCCCCTTTTCAAGCTGGGTGACGGCATCCTCTAACGGTTTGGCAAGCTGGCCCGCGGGAAAGAACCCGAGCACTCCGCCATCCTGAGCGGTCGGAGCTTCAGAAAACTTCCTCGCGGTTTCGGCAAAATCATCGCCCTTTTTCAGCGCCGCAAGCGCGTCTTCGGCCTTCTTCCTTTGCGCGTCAGTTTCCTCGGGAGTCCTGTTATCCGTGGAAATCGTGATCTCGCTCAATTGAGTGCCGGCGGGACGGTCGAAGTTCTTCTGGTTGGCGTCATAGTACTTCCGCATCTGTTCCGTCGTGATGAGGATCTTCGGATACACTTCGCGCCCGAGCACCTGGCTCGTCAGATACCGGTTGCGGATCTGTGTCTTATAGTCTTCAAGGCTGATGCCCTGGTCGACGATGGCCTTTTCGAGAGCTTCCATCGTTTCAAACTTGTATTCCTGCCGCATCTTCTCCATCGTCTTCACGATTTCAAGATCCGCGTTGATGCCGGCTTCTTTGGCTTGCTGAACCAGCAGCGTTTGATCGATTAAGTCTCTAAGGAGGAACTTCGACTGTTCGGCAAAGGTTTGTTCGAGCTGGACGCCCTGGAGATGTTGTCCCTGTGAAAGATCATTGCGTAGAGTCGTTTTGGCGCTTTCGAACTCCGACCTGAGGATAATGTCGGCGTTTACTCGAACGATGATCTCATCGATGGTCGTCTGGGCCATCACAGTAGCAGCCGTTAATAAGATGATGGCGGACAGTAAGAACCGGCCAACGTTGTGTTTCATACTACGCTCCTAATTCGCCGATTTTATCACGCCAGCTCCCGCAGAAGGTTCTCAATGCTACTGAACAGATCGGCGACACCCGCCGCGGGTTTGAGGCGCAACGTGGCAGGAGGCGCAAAGGTGATTTTGTCGCTCCCGCCCACAAGTTCAACAATGCGTTCGGGATCGACACGAGCGGTCTCATGAAACTTGATGTCGATCCCATGGACGGTCCGTTCAATCGCCGTGACTCCACGGGCCCGGCCCAGAATCCGCAGACGGGCGTATTCGAGCAGGTTGCGGACGGGAAGGGGCAGCTCGCCGAATCGGTCCTCGAGGTCCCGGTAAAGGTTATCGACCTCCGCTTCGTTCCGCGTTGAGGCGATCTGTTTATAGATACGGAGGCGAGGAAGCTCCTCGTCGATGAAGTCTGTCGGGATCTTCAAATCGACTTTCAAATTGATGGAAGTTTCTACCTCCAGCAGCACCTCTCCGGTCCGCAGCTCTTCAACCGTCCTCTCGAGTAATTGGCAATACAGATCGAATCCGATCGCTTCGATATGGCCGTGCTGCTGGCCGCCGAGGAGATTGCCAGCGCCGCGGAGTTCCAGGTCGAGAGCGGCGATGCGGAAACCCGCGCCCAACTCGCTGAATTCGCGGATAGCGGCAAGGCGGCGGCGGGCGATCTGAGTCAACGTTTCATCCGAGGGGATAAGGAGGTAGGCGTACGCTCGACGATTGGACCGCCCGACGCGGCCGCGCAACTGATACAACTGCGAAAGCCCATAGCGATCGGCACGGTTGACGATGAGCGTGTTCGCGAGGGGAATATCGAGACCGTTTTCAATAATTGTCGTGGCGACCAGCACATCGAACTGGTGATGCATGAATCGATTCATCACCGTCTCGAGCTCCTTCTCGCCCATTTGTCCATGACCCACCCCGACGCGCGCCTTGGGAGCAATCTTCTGGATGAAATTCGCGAGCGAGTAGATCGATTCGACGCGGTTGTGCACGACGTAGACCTGGCCGCCCCGCTCGAGCTCGAAGTTGATGGCGTTTTCAATGACAAGAGGTTTGAACTTGACGACCACCGTCTGAATCGCCAATCGGTCGCGTGGCGCCGTTTCGATGACGGACATGTCGCGGAGTCCGCTCAGCGCCATGTTTAACGTGCGCGGAATCGGCGTCGCGGTCATCGTCACAACATCAACCTGCTTGCGTATTTGTTTCAGGCGCTCCTTGTGAGCGACGCCGAACCGTTGTTCTTCGTCGACGACCATTAGTCCGAGATCATGAAACTTGATGTCTTTTGAAAGAAGCCGATGGGTGCCGATGACGATGTCCACTTTTCCAGCTTCGATATCCGGGACTATT
>Ga0075425_100004501_pt1 | contig 14381 bp, 9 predicted proteins | sample SoiMethybrSBSTD4_FD_75300 | JGI IMG/M metagenome (GOLD analysis project Ga0075425, IMG submission 75300) | Bulk soil microbial communities from a Populus tree surrounding site in Tennessee, USA - Soil MetaG P. TD hybrid SBSTD4 | ecosystem: Environmental > Terrestrial > Soil > Tree plantation...
CCGGAGTGCCTCCTGACTATTTCAGTAAAGACGGACAACTATGGGGCAACCCCGTCTACGATTGGGATGCGCTTCGCCGTACCGGCTTTCGATTTTATATAGATCGTTTGAGTGCTCTTCTTGCTTACGTGGATGTGATTCGATTGGATCACTTCCGCGCATTCGTTGCAGCATGGCACGTGCCTGCCGATGCACAGACGGCGCGAACGGGCCACTGGATGCCGGGCCCAGGCGCAGAGTTTTTCCATGCGGTCCGAAAGGAACTACAAGCGTTGCCCTTCATCGCCGAGGATCTCGGTTTGATCACGCCTGATGTTTGCGCTTTGCGCGATGAGTTCCATATCCCCGGCACAAGAGTGCTTCAGTTCGCTTTTGATGGAAGTGCGGATAGCCCTCATCTCCCCGCGAACTATCCGACCAACACAGTGGCGTATACGGGAACACATGATAACGATACAACTCGCGGATGGTTCGAAGCCCTTTCGGAAACGGAACGGAGCAAAATCCGGGGTTATTTGAATCGAGCCGACTGCGATAGTAGCAAAATCGCTGGAGAATTGGTCCGCGTCGCCTGGTGTTCTGCAGCTGCGCTCGCGATCGCTCCCTTGCAGGACTTACTCAACCTAGGATCCGAGGCGCGGATGAATTTGCCCGGTTCAGTGGAAGCAAACTGGTGTTGGCGATTCACGGAGGACATGCTGAACACTCCGGTTTTTCAGCAACTTAGGGATCTGACGGCATCTTCCAATCGTTTGCATGTGTCGCAAACCTTGCCCACTGCGAGGGTGGTGAAAGCTGCATCGTAAAAGCCACAGTTGAATACTGCACCGGTTCTATAGAGGTGATAAATGAAAGCCACACAACTACTACACAATTTAGGCCAGAGCATCTGGCTCGACAATATCACGCGCGATTTACTCGACAGCGGCACGCTCAAGCGCTACATCGATGAGCTGTCGGTGACAGGACTCACCTCGAATCCCACTATCTTCAATCATGCCATCAAAAGCAGTTCGACTTACGGTGCAGCCATCCGCCAGAAGTTCGCAGAGGGCAAGTCCGGAGAAACGCTGTTCTTTGAGCTGGCGTTGGAAGACCTGACCCGCGCCGCTGATCTGCTTCGCCCGATCTTCGACCGCACAAATGGCGTGGACGGATGGGTTTCCCTGGAAGTGTCGCCCTTGCTTGCCTACGATACAGCCAAGACTTTGGCAGCTGCGCAAGAACTGTATGCGCGCGCGGCCCGCCCGAACCTTCTCATCAAAATCCCTGGCACCAAGGAAGGACTACCTGCGATCGAGGAGGCAATCTTCGCCGGAATTCCTGTCAACGTCACTCTCTTATTTTCGAGCGATCACTATCTGGCGGCGGCCGGAGCGTTCCTTCGGGGAATCGAGCGGCGCATAGAAGCTGGGCTCAAGCCCAATGTCGGCTCGGTGGCATCGGTCTTTGTCAGCCGTTGGGACGCCGGTGTCACTGGGAAAGTCCCCAGAGCATTGAATCACAAGCTTGGGATTGCTATAGCAATGCGAACGTATAAGTCAGCGCGCGACTTGCTCAGTTCGCCACGCTGGCACCGTATTTACAATACCGGCGCCTATCCTCAGCGGCTGTTGTGGGCCAGCACGGGGACAAAGGACCCCACGGCATCCGACATTCTGTACGTCAAAGCGCTCGCGGCACCGTTCACAGTAAACACAATGCCCGAGGCAACCTTGAAAGCGCTCGCCAATCACAAGGAACTCGGATCGATTCTGCCAGCTGATGGCGGCGACTGTGAAGAGGTGCTGTCGCGGTTCGCTGACGCTGGTATCAACTTCGATACCCTGGCTGCTCAACTTCAAGATGAAGGAGCCAAGTCGTTCGTGAAGTCCTGGAACGAACTGCTGACCGAGATTGCGTCCAAGAGCGCTGTCCTCAAGAAGGCCGCCGGTTGATTCATGATCTGGCTGGAGCCGAGTTACTCAAGGGTGAAACGCGCTTACAGAAAGCCAAATTGGAGAAAAGCGCTTCTGCAGCGCGGAAAGGATCACAGAGATGGCAGGCGCACAACCAATTAAACCTCAGGATATCGAGCCGCTCACCGAAACTAAGGCGTGGAAAGCTCTTGAACTTCGCGATAAGAAAGACAGAAGATCCATCTCCGAAAACTCTTTGAGAAGGATCCGAAGCCGGGCGAACTGCTGACGGCGGAAGCCGTAGGCATATTTCTGGACTACTCGAAGAATCGGGTCCACCCGTGGACTGGTTGGCACGGAAGATGAGTCGGGAGGCCGCCGTAGCCGAGATTGCCGGCCGCTATTGGAAGCTTGTGAGCATTTTTGAGAAGGGCCTGCATTTCGCGAAAGCGACCGGACAGAGCTAAGAAATGTAAGGGTGGTGACCTTGATTCTCTTTGTCGGGCGGCCGCGGCAGATCGGTTCGGCGCTGGCCGGAACCTGCGTCTACTTGACCGGCGGAACCTCTTTGACCGCGCGCTTAAAGGAAGGGTTATGTGGCCGGAACTCGCAGTGAGCAACAACGTGGCGGCTGCAGCTAACCCTGCCGCGCAAGGAATCCGTCAGGCAGTAATGGCTCCTGCTCCGAATATTGGGCGAAGCGCTCCTCTCGGCGCAATAGTCGGCTGCGGCGGAGTGAATTTCAGTTTGTACTCACGTGATGCTGCGGGAATCGAACTGCTGTTTTTCGACCGTGAAGACGACGCGCGCCCCGCCCGTGTGATTGCTTTGGATCCGTCCGTCAACCGTAGCTACCACTACTGGCATGTCTTCGTTCCTGGCGTGCAGGCAGGCCAGCTCTATGGATATCGGGTTCATGGGCCGTTCGATCCCAGCAAAGGGATGCGGTTTGACGCTGCCAAAGTCTTGCTCGACCCATATGGTCGCGGGGTCGTCGTCCCTAAGAACTACTCTCGTAAGGCAGCCGAAGATAAAGGCGGTAACACCGAGACAGCGATGAAGAGCGTGATTGTGGATCCACACACCTACGACTGGGAAGGCGACAGACCGCTTGACCGACCATCGTCTCAGTCGATCGTGTATGAAATGCACGTCAGAGGATTTACGCGGCATCCGAGCTCGGGCGTCTCAGCGGAGACACGCGGCACTTTTCGCGGACTCATCGAGAAGATTCCCTACCTCAAGGACCTAGGCATCTCGGCGGTCGAGCTTCTTCCCGTATTCCAGTTTGATCCCCAGGATTGCCCGCAGGGGCGAGTTAACTACTGGGGCTACGCACCGATCTCGTTTTTTGCACCGCACCAGGCGTACAGTTCTCGGCAAGACTCCCTGGGCCCTGTGGATGAGTTTCGCGACATGGTCAAGGCTCTGCATCGAGCGGGGATCGAGGTAATCCTTGACGTTGTCTTCAATCACACAGCCGAAGGCAATCATTCCGGACCTACGCTCAGTTTTCGTGGGCTTGCTAACAGCGCTTATTACATCTTGGAACAAGACCGGTCGCGCTATGCCAACTACAGCGGTACCGGAAACACCCTCAATGCCAATCATCCCGTCGTTCGCCGAATGGTCCTGGATAGCATTCACTATTGGGTGGAAGAAATGCACGTAGATGGTTTCCGCTTCGATCTCGCTTCGATTCTCGCGCGCGATTCGTCAGGTCACGTATTGTCCAATCCCCCGGTGCTGTGGGACATCGAGTCGGATCCAGATCTGGCCGGTACCAAGATCATTGCCGAAGCCTGGGACGCAGCCGGACTGTATCAGGTGGGAAGCTTCGTTGGGGACAGTTGGAAAGAGTGGAACGGGAAGTTTCGCGACGACGCAAGAAGCTTTTTCCGCGGTGAAGACGGATCGTTGGCGCGATTCGCTGACAGGATGCTTGGCAGCCACGAGATCTATCGTCACAAGGAACGTGAGGCGGAGCAGAGCGTGAACTTTGTAACATGTCACGACGGATTCACACTCAACGATTTAGTATCTTACAATGAGAAACATAACGAGGCCAACGGCGAAGACAACCGTGACGGGACCAACGACAATCGAAGCTGGAACTGCGGTATTGAAGGGCCTACAGATGATCCTACAATTGAGAGGCTGCGAAACCGTCAGGTGAAGAATTTCTTCACCGTCACAATGCTTTCTCTCGGTTTGCCGATGTTTGTGATGGGCGACGAAGTTCGACGAACCCAACACGGCAATAACAATGCCTACTGCCGGGACGACGAATCCAATTGGTTCGATTGGTCGCTGGTAACGAAACACGCTGATGTGCATCGGTTTGCGAAATTACTTATCGCGAGACGACAGTCGCGAGATACCGGCCCCGAGCGCCGGCGGACGACTTTGACTCAGCTGATCAGTGGCGCGACTAAAAACTGGCATGGAACGAAATTACATCAACCTGACTGGAGCGATCAATCGCATAGTGTTGCGTTTAGTGCCGAGTTAAAAGAGGAGGGTCTGCTCGTCTACTTTATCTTCAACGCTTATTGGGAGCCTCTCGAGTTTGAGTTGCCGCCAGAGAACAGCGGGGGAGGTTCTTGGAAGCGCTGGATCGACACTTTTCTAGAGGCGCCCCAAGACATCGTTCCCTGGCAAGAAGCACTCTCGCTTCCTGACCGCACGTATCGGGTGGGGCCCCGGTCTGTAGTCGTTCTTTGGGCAAGTCTTCAAGATAGAGTGCTTTAAATGTCCAAACTTGGAAGCGATGAATGGGACGCCGAATCAAGGTGAATCTCGCCCATGCGATTCCGGTATACGGACACGACGCTGCGCTCTCAAAAACTCTTGCTAAAGGTTACCCGTATGCTGGTTAGTCGCTGGCGATGAGGCTGGCAGGGCAGTCGAAACACCACTGCCGAACGCGGCCTACATCCAAGTGGATAAAGTCCGAATGAGGATAATAGCCCACACCGCCGCGAGCTAGAGCGAGAGCAGCCTTGCGCAGTTTGAGTGTGTCGATACCCGGCATCCGGAAGTCGATGGCTTGCGCCTGAATGTGAAGGCTGTTCTTTGCGACTCCGGTAGTGTGAGCACGGAGAGATTCGTTCGTCGACGAGGTACGGTAGCCGCACACAATGTCGATCTCGCCGCCTGGACGACCGACGGCCGCGGTGAGATCAGAGAGAATATCGTACAGGTGCGGTTCAAAGTGGCGAACCTCACCGGTGCGATGATCACGCAGGAAAAAATCGAGCTTGGCTAGCGCCTCCGGAATGTACGCGTCGCCGCGGCGGTAAATAATGTCAATACGCTCAGCAGTGTGGGTGTTGTAAAGCAGAAGCGCGTGATCGTGACTATCAGAAGAGGATATCCGCTGAGAGGACGCCTCGCGCGCTTGAGGGCGCGCTCTGCTTGACAGGACCAGCAATAGCATTGCGCCCACAACCCATGGGCGGCACGAAATTCCTTTAAATGTCTGCATCTGTCTCTCTTTCAAGCCAATCTAACACACAGAAGCACAGCGCCTCATTGCTCCAGGTCAATCAGTTCGACTAAGCCCTCGGCAGAGAAATCGTCCCGCCTCCGCTCATTACATGCGTTAGACAACACTGGTATTTTTTCCAGGAGAAAGCGGCACAACCGCACACCATCATCAGGTTCCAAAGATGAGTGGGCCCAGATGGGACGTGGGGAAGGTGTGGAACTATGAGCAACATTCCAAGACGCCCGATACTTGCCCTCCTGACGGCCCACTGGATCACCATGCTCGGCGTGGCGCTGGTGACCACAGCCGGCTTCTCTTGGCTCTTCGTTCTGCCGATCCATTTTCGGGGACACACCGACAATCCTTACATCGGTATTGTCGTCTTTATTTTCATTCCGGTTATCTTCATCAGCGGATTGCTCTTGATCGCCCTCGGGGTTTTCCTTACTCGCCGACGTGGACTAATCAAGGAAGGACAAATTGTGGGCGCCGACCGGCGTACCTACATTCGGAAACTGGCAATCTTCTTCGCGGTAACCACCGCAGTGAACATCGTCATCGGAACACAGGGGACTTACCGCGCGGTGGAACATCTGGAGACTGTTCAGTTCTGCGGGCAAACGTGCCATGTCATGAAACCGGAATTCACGGCCCATGAGAATTCGCCGCACGCGAATATTGAATGCGTGGATTGTCACGTTGCGCCTGGCGTGGTTGGGTGGGTGCAGAGTAAAAAGGCCGGCACGCGGCAATTGATGGACGTAATGTTCAAGCGTCTGCACTATCCAATTAAATCGGCAATGGAGACCAATCGCTTGGTTCCTTCTAGCGAGACTTGCGAGCAGTGCCACTGGCCCCAAAAATTCGACGCCGTCAAGTTGCGTGTGATTTTTCACTTCAAAAACGACGAGGCCAATACCCAGACGCAGACGGTGCTAATGATGCTGACAGGAGGTGGAGATTTTGGGGGAATTCACGGGAAACATCTCGGTGTTGGAGTTGAAATCCTCTACGCAGCTGCCGATCCGAAGCGTCAGACGATTCCGTGGGTGGAGTACCGAAATCGGAAAAACGGTGAGAGCCGGACATTTTTGGCAGATGGCGCAACCGCGCAGTCCGTTGCAAGCCTGCCCCGATTTCAGATGCAATGCGTCGACTGCCATAATCGTCCAACCCATACGTTTGAACTGCCGGAGAGAGCCGTAGACAGAGCCATGGGCACGGGACGCGTTTCTCCAACCCTGCCCTTCATCAAGAAGATGGCAGTCGAACTACTGAATGCGAACTATTCGAGCAGCGACGAGGCCTCGCGCATGATCCCGGCAAAATTAGCGAGTTACTACCAACAAAGCAATCCAACCCTTTCATCCCAGCGCTCCAAGGACATCTCCGACGCTGGTGCAGAGATAGTTGCAATCTACAACCGGAACGTGTTTCCCGATCTGAAGGTTACGTGGGGAACATACCCCAACAATCTTGGACACACCGACTTTCCCGGATGCTTTCGCTGCCATGACGGCTCGCACTCCACGTCCGATAAAAATGTGACTATCACGCAAGACTGCAACACCTGCCATGAGCCACTGGCGATGGAAGAAGCGACTCCCAACGTATTGAAGGCGATTGGACTCGCTGACCGCATCGCCAGCCTGCAAAAAAAGTAGGGCCCGACCTACAAACCGCGCGGGAATCGTTGCGTCCATGAACCCTTCCGGCCAGCGGGGAGCCTCTTGCTTCAGTGGGTGGTGGGTAGGTTAAGCAGGTACGCGCCCCTTTTCGGCGGGGAAGATGACTTTTTCGCCGCCCGCGCGCGGCTGGCCTGGAACCGAAGATCCTTACGCGAATCGAATTGTTAGAGATCGTCCGACGGCTGAAGATGGGGCTCGTCACAGTTCGTAGAGCGAACCAGCCAATCGTTTGAGTCCACGATCGCCGGCGATTACGTCGAGGTGAAGCGAAGTCCAATCCGCCAGAAAGAGGGTCTCGTTTCCCTCTCCGTCATAGGTTTTGAGATAGGCCCTGCAGAACTGGCAGTAATCGATGCGCAAGCATTTTTCTCCCTCGATCGCCAGTGCAGAGAGCCGATGATCATCCGCACTTTCGCAGAACGGACACGCGATTCGCCGGTACCGCCAGCGCGTGCTGCAACAGCCACAAGAGAGGAGCCGCAAGCGGCCGGGATCGACGCCGACCAGCTGGGCCATCGCGGGCAGGGATCCACACGTTGGGCAATACCTGCGAAGCCACCGCTCCTCGTCTCGCCAACCGTCGAAGGCTTTCACCAGGGGGCGGAGGAACCGCGCGGTCGCCGTCCACGCCAGATAACGCAATAGCCCGGGGAACGGCGGTCTAAGCGTCTCGTCGCCCAGTAGAAAGTCTGCGATGCGGCGCGAGACCTCGGGTTCGCGCCTTAGTTCCGCGTTTAGAGCGCGGGTCTCCGCCGCGAGCCTTCCCGACGACGTTCCGGAGGCCAGTATTTCAAGAAGGGCTCGCACCATTCTCCCACCCGGCTCGAGATCGAAGGCGGCGGCGGTGCTAGGGAGCAGCGGCACACCGGCGAGAAAGTCCGCACGGTAATCCTCCCAGCAGGGCATGCGAGCGTCGAGGACGTCAATCGCGGCCGTCGCGCGATCGACCTGCGCAGACAGGTCGGCGAGCGGCCGGAGGTACGAATGCGCCTCCAACCAAATATCCGGAATCATCGGCTCAAATGTTCCTCGCTGGGCTCCGCCCGGGTGAGAACCGGCATAAGACGAGCTGCCAGGCCAAAGAGGAAGATCGTCGCGGCGATCAGGCCGATAGAAATCCCCCACTCGACGATCGATGGCGTGTAGCTCTCTGGTGCGCGCCAAGGCATCCGGCCCCGAAAGGTCATCGCGAAGAGGACAACGTTCATGCGGTTGTAGGTCACGCCTAGGACCGCTAGGAGGCTCGCGAAGGAGAGCACGTCGGCACGCTGCCGAAGGGACCTGCGTGCCAATAGGATGAGCGGAAGCACGCCACCGAGAAGGATCTCGGCCGCGAAGGCCATGCCGAGCTTTCCGGCGAAGGCTCCGGAGAGCTGGTTGCGGAGCGCCATGTCTCCGAGGCGAAACACGAGGTAGACGAGAAGCGCCCAGAACACGATCTGTCCAACCGATGCTAGCCGCGCGATCTCGAGCGGGCGGCGCCACCCCTTCGCGATCGACATATCGATGAGGATCACAAGAGCAGTGCCGGCCACGATCGAGGACAGGAAGAAGGAGACGGGCATCACAGGAGACCACCACTGCGAGGCGAGCATGTTCGGCATCAGCAGATAGAGGGAGCCGAGCGAGCTCTGGTGCATGGTGGACAACGTAACGGCGGCGATTGCGAGCATGATCGGTTCGGCTTTCCCCTCCCGCGCACGAAATATCCAAGCAAGAGCGCCGAAGATCACGGCCGTCGCAAGGGCGTAGACGGGATTGCGTGAAAGCAGGTAGACGAACAGTGTCACAGACGCCGCGACGTAGACGCCGTTCCATCGCCGCCAAGCCGCCGCCGCCCGTTGGAATCCCCAACGTTCGAAGGGAACCGGCAAGAACTCGAGCAGGAGGATCGTGACGTAGAGGCCGACGCACCACGAGACCTCAAACATGGCGGAGTGCTCTGGAGCCTGCAGGCCGAGCTGGTAGAAATGCCAAGGCAGGCCAAGGTCGGCGATGAGAGTGACCGTCACGAAGGAGTAGCTCAGAAGCCCCGTTAGGACGGCTGTGCGACCCAACCCGTAGAGGTCTTTTCGTTGGAAGACATAGATTACGCCGGCCATCGCGAACGCTCCCGCGGCCACCGCGATCCACACGAGGTCAAAGAGGATCCACAGGCCCCACGGGTAGGTGTCGGACAAATGAGTACTGCCGCCAAGCCCCAGGGTGAAGCGCGCGACCAACGAGAGGCACCCGAACGCCATGAGCAGGAGGAGGACCCAGTTGAAAGGGGTCAACAGCTTGCTCCGGAGTGGCTCGAATTCGACGTGGCCGTGGTTTCCGGATTGCTTCGACGCAGCCGATCCGTCTGCCACCGCCTGAACCCGCTTCCGCAAGAAGATGTACGCGGCGCCGAGCAGAGCGCCCATGCTCATAACGGCGGGAGGAACGGCGCCGAGCGCCGCCCTGGTGAAAGCCGGAAAAGGTTTCTCCCCGTACGTCGGGAAGCCGAGTTTCTCGAACGGCACGGCCGAAAGGTACACCACGCTCGTCCCGCCCAGCTCCTTCTCTCCGTAGATGTGGTCGACGTACTTGTCAGGTCGGTCGGAGATTCGCTTGTGCGCGAGGGCCAACATCTCCTCGCGGGTTCCGAAGCGCAGTGCGTCGGCGGGGCACGCCTTGACGCACGCAGGAGTCGCGATGTTTTCGGCGAATCGCTTGCTCGCGTCATCGGACAGAGGTTTCCCGTTGAACGCGATTGGCGCGGGCTGATCGGTGCGATCGGCGCAGTGCGTGCACTTCGAGATTTTCGGGGCGAGCGTGTTCCATTCCGCGGTCGGTACGTCCCAGGGACACGCCAGAATGCAGTAGCGGCAGCCGATGCACTTATCAACGTCGTACGTCACCGGACCATCGGCCTGCCGGTAAAGCGCCGTCGTCGGGCAAGCGGAGGCGCAAGCCGGCTCCAAGCAGTGGAGGCACCGCTGCATCACGAAGGCGGAATCAAGGCCTCCCGGCTTGTGCGGGTTCTCCATCTCGTGGAAGGCGATGAGCGTGTACGTCTTGGCGCTGAGCGTCGCCGGGTTCTGAAAGCCCAATTCGGCTTCCAGCTCGGTCTCCTCGCCCTCGCGCTCGTTCCATTGTTTGCAGGCAACCTGGCACGCCCGGCAGCCGATGCAGTTGGTAATGTCGATCAGCGTCGCCTTGATCGGCCCCGCGACGGCAGTGTTCGTCATGTACGTCTCCCCGAGGATCCATATCTTCTTCCGGCCGGACGGTCGGCCCTGACCACGTTGACGAGGCACGCCTTGGTCTCCTGGGTCCCCGCTCCGGGATCCGCGGCGTCAATCGTGATATGGTTGACGCTCGGGCCGCTCGACAGCCCTTGGTATCCCCAGTTGTACGGCATCCAGACAACGGTGACCTGGCGATCACCGATTTTCAGCTCCTTCATGCGGGGCGTGACGAGGGCCCTAACCTCAAGCTCACCGCGCGCCGACGAGACCCGAACCCAGGCCCCCGATTTCACCCCGAGCTTCTGAGCGAGGGCAACCGGCATCTCCAGCACTGGTTCAGGAATGAGCTCATTGAGCCAGGGAATGTTCCGAGTCGTCGAGCCGCCGCACCAGTGTTCGGCGACCGTCGACGTCATCAGCACATAGGGGTACTTGTCGACCGTGCCGAGGGGCTGATGCGTCGCGACGTGCGGATACTTGAGCATCGGGTTGCTCTTCACGCGAGGGTGAAGGATGTTTTCCACCGGGCTCTCGACGGGCTCGTACATTTCCGGCAGCGGACCGTCCTTCGGCACATAGGCCACGTCACGCGGATACCCCGGATGCTTTTCGTCCGGGTCCGAGTAGACGGCAGCGAACAAACGCCCGACGCCCTCCGCTCCCAGGTGGAAGGCCCGCTGGCCGTTCGGCGTAGCAGGTCCGTCGGTCGCGACGGGAACGTCCGGTACGTCGTATCCGGTCCAACGCTTAGCCTGCTGGTCCCACCAGACGATGGGTTCCGAGCCCGGATAGGGCTTGCCGTTCCGGTCGCACGACGCCCGGTTGTAGAGGATGCGCATGTTATTGGGCCAGGTCCACCCGAAGCCCGGATAGAGGCCGAGGCCTCCGGGATCCGTATGCGAGTCGCGGCGCTTCGAGTGGTTCTCGCCGTTGGCGAAGACGCCCGCATAAATCCACGCGCCGGACGACGTGGAACCGTCAGCTCGAAGATCGCTGACCTTGCGGACGAGATCGCCCGCCTTTAGGCCGGTCTCGGGGTTATCTCGCAGGGCGTAGCCGTTGATCTCGCGCAGGACGTCCTCGGCCGTGGTGTAGTTCCATGAGGCCTTCCGGATGATCTCGTCTCTCGGCTCCTTCGAGTCCTTGACCAGATCGCGCACCGCGCGGAAGACGAGGTCCACAATCTCGCCGTCGGGTTTGGCCTGTCCCGGAGGCTTCACAGCGGCGTGGCGCCATTGCACCATGCCGCCGGAGTTGCTGATGGTTCCGTTCTTTTCCATGAAGAACGCGGCGGGCAGCAGGATCACTTCTGTGGAAATAGACTTCGGGTCGACGCCCGGCCGTCGCCAGAACGCCGCGGTCTCGGTTTCCCAGATCTCTTGCACCACGAGCGTCTCGAGCTTCGCCATCGCGTCGAACGTCAACTTGAGGTTGGGCACGGTGACCGCGGGATTCTGGCCGATAATCCAGAGGAGCTTTAACTTCCCGGCGAGGGCATCCTCGAACATCGCCAGGGTTCCGTAGTCCTTGGAAGCGTTCCGCTTGGGCAGCCAGGCATAGGCATAATCGTTCTCGGCGGTGGCCGCCTCACCGAAGAACGCTTTGAGCGTGTTGACGAGATAGCGGCTGTCGGCGATCCCATTCTTGCGCACGTAGTCGTAGATGGTCGGCTCGCCGTTCGATGCAGAGTTGAGATAACCCGGCATATAGTTGTAGAGCACCGCCATGTCGCACGCGCCTTGTACGTTCGGCTCGCCGCGCAGCGCGTTGACGCCGCCTCCCGGCTTGCCGATGTTGCCGAGCAGGAGCTGCAGAATCGTGAACGACCGGATCCCCTGCACACCGGTCGTGTGCTGGGTCATACCGAGCGCGTAGAGGATGGATCCCGGCCGGTTCTTCGCCATCGTCTCAGCGATCTGCTGGATCTGCGCGGCCGGAATGCCGGTGATTTGCTCGCCCGCCTCCAGCCTGTAGCGTGAGACGAAGGTTTTCAGGCGCGAGAAGACGCAGTGCGGGTCATCCAGACTCTTGGCGACGCGAGGTTTTCCCCTGGCATCGAGCTGATATCCCCAAGTCTGCGTGTTGTACTTGTGGTTCTCCGCGTCGAACCCGCTGAAAACTCCGTCCTTGAAGTCGAATGCCTCATCGCACAAAAAGAGGGCGTTGGTGTGGGTCACGACGTAGTCCTCGTCGTACAGCTTGTTGACGAGGATGTGGTTGATCATCGTGTTCTGGAACGCCGCGTCAGTTCCGGGCCGGATGCGCGCGTACACGTCCGCTGCCGCGGAGGTGCGCGTGAATCGCGGATCGACGTGGATGATCTTCGCTCCGTTCTCCTGTGCCTTTCGGATCCACTTGAAGGCCATGGGGTGGTTCTCGGCCACGTTGCTGCCTTCCACCAGGATCGTCTTGCAGTGCTGGAGGTCGATCCAGTGGTTGGTCATCGCGCCCCTCCCGAACGAGGCCCCCAGACCGGGGACCGTGGGGCTGTGTCAAAGTCGGGCTTGATGCTCGACGTAAGGCATACCGAGCAGCCGGGCGGCTTTCTGGAAGAGGTAGCACTCCTCGTTCGTGTTCTGCGCGCCACCAAGGAAGCCGATCGCGTCGGTTCGATTGACCGGAACCTCTTTGTCGCCGACCTTCTCGGCGGCGATCCAGGTCGCATCGCGTGTCTTCCGAATTTTCTGCGCGACGCGCGCGATCGCATCGTCCCAGGAGATGTCCTCCCAGTGATCGCTGCCGGGCGACCGATAACGCGGTGTTGTCAGCCGGTTTGGCGAGGTGTGCGTTGCGAACATGGCTATGCCCTTCACGCAAAGTGATCCGCGGTTCACGATGTGGTCGTAGTCGCCTTCCATGGAAATCAGCTTACCTTCGCGCACGGCGGCGACCATGCCGCACCCGCACGAGCAGAAGTTGCACGAGGTGGTAAACTCACTGATGTTTTCGAGCTTTAACTTTAGTGTGGCGGCCCTCACCGTGGAGAGATCGAGGACGTCTCCGATGGCGAGCCCTGCGCCACCGCTTACCGTCAGCCGTAACCAATCTCGGCGGTTGACTAACCTTAACCCCTCTGCCCTCGGACCATGCTCGACTTGATCCTGAGGATCGATTTCCTTTCTCGGATTGTCGCTCGGGTCCACCGTTAGGCCTCTCTTCCCATGGAGTGCAGGAACTCTCCGCACGATGAACTTTGTCTACGACCTAAATGACCCGCCTGTTTTTATTTACAAGCTACAAGTCGGCCATTCCGGTTGCCAGACGAGTATGTCTATCTTGGAGCCGACGACATCTGCCATTTTTGACAGGTGATCTGCTGGTGGTCAGACGGTATGTCTATCTTTGAGCCGACGATATCTGCCATTTTTGACAGGTGATCTGTTGTCGTGCTCGCCGTAGGCTCCCCGACGTAACGGCATGCTTGTCAGTCGGACTGAGGTAAAGATTGACTCTGTTCAAAAAAAGCCGCCCTGCGGTGCGTATCTTGGTGGCGGCGGCTTTGTGTTTCCTCGCTCCGCTCGTTCCAACAAAACAGAGCTGGGGTGATCCTGGCTCTCCACAAAAAGGCAAGACTTACCAGCGGCCCACCGACCCTGCGCTCTATGTTGGTTCCGAAGTGTGCCAAAGTTGCCACGCTGACACGCCCACCAAGGATTTCTACAAGAACTACGAAGCTTCTCCGCACTTCGCGACCACCATGGATACCAAGCGAGGGCCACAGTGGCGGGGTTGCGAGGCTTGTCATGGGCCGGGCAAGGAACACGTCGATGGAGGGGGAGACAAAAGTAAGATTTTTAACTTCAAGAACGTTTCGGCTCAGGAAGTGAGCGCCCGTTGCCTCGATTGCCATCAATATGGCGAAGAGCACGCAAATTTCGGCCGCTCCGCACACCTGCAAAACAATGTCGGGTGCACCGATTGCCACTCGCCACATCACGCCAAAGAAAGTCAGTTTCTGATGAAAGAAAAACAGCCGCAGCTCTGTTACGGCTGTCATCTCGAAACCAAGCAGCAGTTCACACGCACCTTCCATCACCGGGTTAACGAGGGATTAGTGAGATGCGACGACTGCCACAATCCGCACGGTGGA
>Ga0075425_100004502_pt1 | contig 14380 bp, 9 predicted proteins | sample SoiMethybrSBSTD4_FD_75300 | JGI IMG/M metagenome (GOLD analysis project Ga0075425, IMG submission 75300) | Bulk soil microbial communities from a Populus tree surrounding site in Tennessee, USA - Soil MetaG P. TD hybrid SBSTD4 | ecosystem: Environmental > Terrestrial > Soil > Tree plantation...
AGCACGTCGCTGCGGCCGGGCCGCCCCGCGCGGCCCGCGTCGCCGAAAACGCGATTGGCGAATGCCATCTGATCCAGGCGTTCGCCGCGCTGGCGCACTTCGGCCGATCCCAGCGTCGACATCAGCCACGCGGCGTCGAACGGCTCGTCGTCGGTGATCGGGACGACGCGCGGATCGTCCGCGTCGCGCCACATGAACGCGCGCGCCCAGAAACCGCGCGCGGCCGGCTCCCTCGGCGTCCCGTCGTCCGCCACGCCGACGCGCGACAGGACCATGCCCAGGTCGTACCCGCTGCGACCGAACGGCAGCGAGCGCGTATGCCACTCGTGAAACGCGCCGACGCCGTCGCCCGCGAGCGCCTTGAAGCGCTCGAGGCGCTGCGCGCGATTCGGCAGCCAGAGGCCGAGCGCGAACGCGCGGCGCGCCGCATCGAGCTGACCGAGCGTGTCGTACAAGTACGCGAGCCGGCCGTCGCTCGCCTCGAACAGCTGCTGGATGAAGCGTTCGGGACGCGTCACTTTCTCGCCGACGACCGCCTCCCACATCGCGACGACCTCTTCACCGTCCCGCCCGTCGGCGCCGGGCGGAATGACGCGGCCGCCGGCGACGCGAAGGCTGGTCGAAAACGCGGCGAAGGCCGGATTCGATCGCTCGAGCAGCCGCGCGATCAGGCCGCGCTGCTCGGCAAAGAACCGCAGCGTGTCGTCGTCGAGCGCGAGCAGGCCGTGGCACAGGAGGGCCGCCTGCCGATCGGAGACGATCGCCGCGACGAGATCCTCGCGCGCGACTCTGCGCTTGAAGACAGCGGCGCTCCAGAACTCCGCCGGCAGCGGAACCGGCACGCTGTCGTCGTCGGACGACAGCTTCGCGGCGTCGCCGTCGCCCGACGGGAATGCATGGTCGGCGCGTCGGCCGAGCGTCTGCAGAGCGGCGGCGACGACTGGCGGCCGGTCCAGTTCGTACACGAGCCGAGTGATATCGAAAAGGAAGCGGCCCCGATCGGGAACCGGACGGATGCCGAGCGCGCGGGCGAATTCGGCGACGCCGCCCGGCACGGGCGCATCTTCGACCGCGGCGGGCGGTGATGACGCCGAGGCGCGCGGCACCAACGCGAACGCCGCCGCACAGAGGAGAAACGTCAGCGATCGCTTCAAAAGGCCGACATTATATCCAGCCGGCCGCGCTGGTGCGCGCGATCGAATGATCGATACCTCAGCAGCCCGACGACGACCGTCCGGCTAAATGGATCGCCCGAATCGATCAGCCTCCCCCTGTACAATCGGCAAAACCGCCCGTACACTGACGGCGTCGTCCTGAATCCGGACGCGACGTCATTCATGGCATCGACGAACTACACCGCAAAAGACATCACCGTTCTCGAGGGACTCGAGCCGGTTCGGAAGCGCCCGGGCATGTACATCGGCGGCGTCGGGTCCGCCGGGCTGCATCACCTCGTCTGGGAAATCCTGGACAACTCAGTCGACGAGGCGATGAACGGCCACGCGTCGAACGTCTGGGTGACGCTGCACCGCGACGGCGCGTCGCTCACGATCGAAGACGACGGGCGCGGCGTGCCGATCGACAAGCATCCGCAGACGAAGAAGAGCGCGCTCGAAGTCATCTTCACGATGCTCCACGCCGGCGGCAAATTCGAGCACGGCAACTACAAGACCGCGGGCGGCCTGCACGGCGTCGGCGCGAGCGTCGTCAACGCGCTGTCGAAGGAGCTGGTCGCGACCGTCAAGCGCGACGGATCGCAGTGGGAGATGCGGTTCAAGCAGGGCAAGGTCGCGAACGGGCTCAAAAAGCTCGGACCGGCGCGCGGCAGCGGCACGACCGTGTTCTTCCGGCCCGACGCCACGATCTTTCCGAAAGTCGAATTCGACGCGGCGATCATCAAGGAGCGTCTCGAAGTCGCGAGCTATCTGCACAAGGGGCTGAAGGTCGCCTTCGAGGACGAAGAGGCGAAGGAGAAGGTCGTCTTCGAGCACAGCGAAGGCATCGTCGACTATCTGAAGAAGATCGTCGCCGAGCGCGGCGCCAAACCGGTGCACGAGACGCCGTTCGTCCTGACGAAGGACGAAGCGATGCGGCTCGACCTCGTGCTGCAGTGGACCGAGGCGACCGACGAGCACGTGCGATCGTACGTGAACGGCATCCCGACGGGATCCGGCGGCACGCACGAAACCGGACTGCGCGCCGGCATCGGGAAGGCGATCCGCAACTTCATCGACACGCACAGCCTGTCGCCCAAGGGTGTGACGCTCACGGCGGAGGACATCCGCGAAGGCATGACGGGCGTCCTCAGCGTGTTCATCCGCGAGCCGCAATTCCAGGGACAGACCAAGGATCGGCTGAACAATCCGGAGCTCGTGTCGGCCGTGGATGCCGTCGTCCGGCCCGCGCTCGAGCACTGGCTGAATCACAACATCAGCGTCGCCGAATCGATCGTCGCGCGCATCATCCTCGCGGCGCGCGCGCGCGAAGCGAGCCGCGCCGCCCAGGCCGAGGTGTCGCGCAAGAGCGCGACGTCGACGCGCCTGAACCTGCCGGGCAAGCTGAGCGACTGCACGAACTCGTCGAGCGAGAACAGCGAGCTGTTCGTGGTCGAGGGCGATTCAGCCGGCGGATCGGCGAAGCAGGGACGCGACCGGGCGCGGCAGGCGATTCTGCCGCTGCGCGGCAAGGTGCTGAACACCGAGAGCGCGTCGCTCGCGAAGGTACTGGAGAACAAGGAACTGTCGGATCTCGTGACGGCGCTCGGATGCGGTCTTGGCAACAACTTCGACGTCACCCGCCTCCGTTACGGCAAGGTCATCATCCTCGCCGACGCGGACTCCGACGGCAATCACATCGCGACGCTCCTGCTGACGTTCATTTATCGTCATCTGCCGAAACTGATCAGGGACGGCAAGGTCTTCCTCGCGCAGCCGCCGCTGTACCGGATCGACATCGGCAAAGACACGCACTGGGCGCTCGACGATGCGCAGAAGGACGCGATCCTCAAGCAGCATTCACAGGGGAAACTGTCCGGCCGCGGCACGCCGGAGATCACACGCTTCAAGGGCCTCGGCGAGATGATGCCGAAAGTGCTCTGGGAGACGACGCTCAATCCGCGGACGCGGCGGCTGCTGCGCGTCGACGTGACGGACCAGATCGTCACCGACCGCGTAATCAACGAGTTGATGGGCAAGGACGCGTCGGCGCGCTTCCGCTTCATCATGGAACGGGCGGACGAGGCCGAAGAACTCGACGTGTAAAAGTGAAAACTCAACTCGAGTTTTTCGTTTTGAGTTTGACCGCGCAGGCGCAGGCGATTCCAGCGCCCGATCCCGTCCCAATCAGTCCGCGCCGGCTGGCGGCGTTCGCCGCGCTCCTCGCCGCCGGACTGCTGCTCCTGCAGTACGCGCACCGACGGAAGCCGTACATCCTCATCTGGGCCGTCGGATGGATGCTCATCGCGCCGGCGATGCTCCTGGTCGCGCGCGGCTACGACAGCGCGCTCGCCGGCGACGCGGCGATTGGACTCTCTCAATTCCTCGGCGCATGCTCCGCCGCCACGTTCTTCTGGAGCGCCGATGTCTACCGTCAGACGACGTACGTGACGTCCACCGCGGTTCGTGCCGCCGTTGTCGTGGGGGCGTTCTTCGTCCTCGCGCCGATCGCCGGCGGTCCGGCGACGGTGCTGGGACCGGGCTACGTGCTGACGGCCGTCATCATGGGCGCATCGGGCGCGATGTACGCGGCGATCCTGATCGAGCGCCGGATGATCGGCGCGGGGCTGACGGCGCTCGTGCTCTTCGGGCTCGCCGCCTCGAACGTCACGACCGCCATCCTGGCGCCGCGCGCGCCGATCGGCGATCCCGAGACGTTCCAGATTCTGCTGATCAACTCGGTGCTCTACGCGTTCGGCATCCTCGGCGTGCACACGATGATCTTCGAGGACATGACGTACGAGCTGCGGCTGACCAACCGCCGGCTCGAAACCGCGCGCGCGGAGCTCCTGCAGGCCGCGATCACCGATCCGCTGACCGGCTGCCATAACCGTCGGTTCCTCGAGCAGGTGATGCACCGCGAGCTCCAGCGCCACAAGCGGTTTCACGTTCCGATCTCGGTGTTGTTCATCGACGTCAACAAGTTCAAGTCGATCAACGACACGCTCGGACACGAGACCGGCGATCGCGTGCTGCAGTTCGTCACGCGGTTCCTCAAGCGGAACATCCGCGAGGCCGACTACATCTTCCGGTGGGGTGGCGACGAGTTCCTCGTGCTGATCTCGTGCGCGGGGCAGGAAGCGGCGCGCAAGGCGGCCGTGCTCAAGTCGAAGTTCGATGCGGCGCCCGAGGCCGCCGAGTTGCCGCCGGGCTTCGGGTTGAGCGTCGGATCGATCGAGGTGCCGCAGGAGGCGGACGATCTGATGCCGATCATCGCCGAAGCGGACGCGCGGATGTACGCCGACAAGGGTGCGGACACGAGAAGGGCCGCGAACGCCTAGTGGCGGGTATCCGATGATTCAGTACCGTTTTCGATCAGCCACGAAAACACGAAACCACGAAATCATTTTGTCAGGCCACCAGCCGGCGGACAGGCCGGAGGCCGCGGCGCGTGCGTTCGATCAGCCACGAAAACACGAAATCACGAAATCATTTTGTCAGGCCGGGCGGCGCGTGCGCGCGATCACATCAGCCGCGATTGGCATCGGCGAGCAGCGACAGCCATTCGCCACGGCGCGCCGAAAATGTTCCGGTCCTGCTGAACAGACCCTTCATGCCGATCAAGTAGGCCGACGGGTTGTAGCCGACGGCGTTGGGAGGCAGCGGCGGACGTCCGCCCTCCCAGATGTCGGCGCGCTTCCGGTAACAGGATCGCGTCAGGTACCACACCATCGCTGCCGCGATGCCCGTCACGAGCAGGACCGCCCAGTCCGCCTCGAGATAGATCGTCGTCCCAAGCATCCCGAACCAGAGAAACGCGATCAGCACGAAGCCCGCCAGCATCTGGTTTCCCACCTTCGCGATGTCCCTCTCCAGCGCGTCGACGCCGCGAAACATCTCGCAACAGGCGTCGCAGTAATAGAAGGTCATCGTGTAGCGCGTATATTTGCCGAGACCCGAAGCGATGTACTGGGACTTGATTGCGTTCCCGGCCGGTGCCATGCAGTTCGGACACACTCGCGGGATCGTGAATGTTTTTCCGGCCAGGTCGATTCGCGGCCAGTCCTTCGCCGGCCCGCGATGCGCGTTCCGGTACTCGATCGAGTCCGTCATCGTCCGACCTCCCAGCTGCTCCAAAAGCTGATCGACCGGCCACGCGCGGCGCGCACCGGCTGTCCCGCGAGCGCCGACACGGCGGACCGCTCGATCTCCAGCGGCGCCAGCGCGCCCAGCAGGTTCTCGAGGCGGACGCCCAAATCGAGAGTGAGCCGCGCCAGCGGCAGCCGCACCCGACGCGCGGCATAGGCGGAGAGATCGGCGGAGGGCGGGGTTCGCTCGGCGTTGCGCGCCGCTCCCACGCGTTCGTTGAACGTGAACAGGCCGTACGGATCGTTGCCCGTCAGGAACGAGTACGCCGTGCCCGACGACACTCGGCCGCTCACGAGAAGGCGCACGCCGCGCACGGCGCCGGCGCCGACACCGGTGAACGCATGAGCGGGGACGCCCGATGACGGGCCGCGTTCCAGGTCGGCGCTGCCGGCCGCCGACATCCAGAACGGACCGTCGGTATCGTCGATCGACGACGTGTATTCGTAGAAGATCGACGCGCTCCAGCGGCGCGGCGCGAGATCCAGCCGCGCACGCGTCTGACGGCGGATGAGCGATCGGTTATCGTCCATCACGTCGATCAACGCCTGACGATCCAGACGTCGCGTGAGCCCGGACAGGTGCGCCGCGGTTCTCACGGTCTGCTCGACGCCGATGCGGCCTCCGCGAAAGGGACGCATCACCGATCCGCGGAGCACCACGTCCGTGCGGCGGGCGCCGTCGCCGGCGAACAGCAGCGGCAGGCGGCCCGACGGCGATTCGATGGCGCCCGGCGCGGCCATCCGGAAATCCCGCTCGAGTTGATTGGACGCCTCCCAGAGATCGCTGAACGTACCCGCGTTGCCTCCGACGAGAAAGCGTCCCGCCTGCACGCCGATCGAGAAGCGCGGCGACACCGTCGTTCCGTAGTCGCGCTGCCATTCCGCACGCGCACCGACGCGCGCCCACACACGCCGGTTCGCGGCGACGATGCGCTGACCGAACGCCGCAAAGCGCTGCGTGCGCGCGCCGGCCGCAGACTCACCCGTGCGAACCAGGCGGGTTCCGCCGGCCTCGAATGGACCAGCGGGAAAGATCAAGCCGGCCTGATTGAACGCACGGCTCTCGTCCACACGCTCCGCTCCGGCCTCGACGCCGCCCAGCCATCCGCGAAGCGGCGCGTCCCTCGATGCCGCCACTGCGCGCACGCTGACGGCCGAACGTCGGTGCAACGCAGCCAGCGTGTCGGGAGCGCCGGCAACGAGCGTGTCCGCGAACATGTATCCCGCGCCGACCGCTTTCGACCGCATGTCCTGGTGCTCGCGATCGAACGCGATGCCGCCGCGAAGAACGACTAGCCGTCCCGCGCGCCGCCACGTGATCTGCCCGCGGTCGGTCGTCGTCGCGGTATCCAGCGCGCCGGAGAGGCCGCTGCGCCCCCCGATTCCGCCGTTGGCCGTCGTCGATCGTGACGTCAGGAGCGATCCCTGCCAGTCCCACGTGCCGAGCCGCGCGGCGATTGCACCGCTCCACACGGCGGCCTCGTCGACGGTGTCGTCCGAAACGGCAAGACGATCGCCATCCGCGGCGTGAACGACGTACGGCGAGCGCGAGCGCGAAACGGTCATCGAACCGGATGCCTGCGCACGAATCGTCCCGCTTCCGGTCAGCGGCCCGCCGCCGCCGATCGCGCGGTGCTGCGTCCCGAACGACGCGGCCGGCAGCAGCGCGTCGTGCTGCCGGCTCGTGACAAGGCCCGGCGAGACGTCGGCGTGCCACGCGCGCGGTGGTTGCGACGATACGTCGATCGTCACGCTGTCGGCGCCGCCCACTTCGACGCTGAACGGATCGGCGCCGACGTTGATCGCGGTAATCGCGCCGGATGGCGGCAGCACGGACCCCGCCATGCCGTTCACCATCAGCGAACGGCGGCCGAGCGGCTGCCCCGCCGATCGCTCGGCCAGCGCCACCCATCGAGCCGAATCCGGACCGGCGACGCGCATCGCCTCCGCGGTGACGGCGGCGCCGCCGAGCGCGTCGATGGCGGCGTTCGCCGGCGCCAGCGCGGGCGCGGTGACGTCGACGCGCTCCTCCCAGCGGGCGGGAGAAAGCTCGAAGACGACCGGCGTGGCGGCGGGGACGACGATCGTGCGCGTCAGAGTCTCGAATCCGGGCCGGCTCACGCTGACGTCGCACGTACCCGCGGCGCCGATCGCGATCTGGAATCGGCCGTTCTCGTCCGTGACGGCGACCGCGGTCTGCTCGGGGCACGCGAGGACGATCGCGGCATCCGCCATCGCCCGCTGGTGCGGATCGACGACGGTGCCGCGGATCGATTCAGCGGCCGCGAGCGCGACCAGTACCGCGATCATCGCCGTCAGAATCCGTCACTGGCAGCTGGCGGTCTGCGCGTTGAAGCCGCTCTTGCCGGTGCATTTGCAGTAGGCTCCCCAGTCGGAGAGTGCAGTCTTGCAGGCCGTCGAGCCTCCGCCCTGGCTGCTGCAGATGCTCAACGGGTTGCTCGACGGCACCGTGCATTCGCCGCCCTCGTCCTGCGGCATCAACTCGGAAACCGCATACACGGCCCCGCCGGCCGCAGCGAGTCCCCAGATGATCGCGCTGGAGCCGCCGCCCTCCTTGGGCGGATCGACCGGCTTCGACGGCGGCTCTGGAATGTCGGGCAGTCCATCGGCGGTGGTCGGCTTCGGCGACAAGCTGTTGAGATCGGCCCGCGGATTGCTTTTCATCGCGGTGCTGCACTGCGTCATCGCGCTCATGGTATCGGTCGAGATTTTCAGCGCGCGATCGACGTAGCCGCGCAGCAGGTTCGCCGCGTCGCGCGCGCGATCGCGGACCTCGGCGAGGCCGAGCCGATCGCTCAGCTTCGCGTCGAGCCATCCGCGGACTTCGGCGCCGACCTGGTCCCGAAGCGTCGTCGTATTGCACTGATTGCCCATCAGGCACAGATACACCGTGTTCAACGATTCGGCCCATTTGCCGGCCTGATCGATCTTTTCCTTGGCCGATTCGAACGGATCGCGCAGCGGATTCCCGCCGAACTGCTTCTGAACGAAATCGAGGTTCTGCTGGTCGGCGTCCTTCACGAACGCCGCCGTCTGGCGATCAAACTCGGCGGCGATCTGCCCGCACGTCGGTCCCTGCGCGGCAGGCGCGACCGAGAGCGCGGGCATCGCGAGGACGAGAGACAGGATCGATGCGACGAAACGGCTGGACATGAGTAACCTCATTGGGGTTTGCACGTCGTGCTCATGACGTTCTTGGCGTCGTTCGGTTTCAGATCTCGCTGTTTCATTTCCGTTCTGGCGTCGGCGGCGGACACGGCTGCCGCGTGGAAATTCCATCCCATCTCGCCTTTCACGTACGATTCGCCGCCCGGCGGCACGTCGACGACGACCGTGTCGTCGTGCACGCGAATGGCATGCTTGCCGGCGGGCGCCGTGAAGGAGACCGTGCGGCCGTTCTGCAGTTCGGCCATGGGGCGGCCGTCGCAGTCGACTTTTGCCTTCGACGCGCCGCCGCGAAACGCCGGAATCCGGTAGACGATGATGGTGCCCGTCGCGGCCGTCGCGGACCCCGGCGCCGCGGCGGGTGGCGCCGCGGCCGGTGTCGACGCGGGCCGTGCCGCCGGAGGCGTCGCGGTTTTCGCCACCGCCGCCGCGTACCCCTGCGGATCGGCGAGCCGGTACAGATTCAGATTGACCACCGCATCGTCGACGAGCTGCAGTTTCTGCAGCACTCCGGCGAGCGCGAACGTCGGCTCCGCCCACCACGGCGCGATGCGGATCGCTTTCGTCAGCTCGTCGGCCGCGCTGTGAGTCGACGCGGACGACGGGTTCCCGAGAATTGCTTCGGCCTCGAGCAGCTGATCGGCCCTGCGCTTGTGTTCGCGCGCTTCGTCCGGCACGATCGGCGCCGCCGGCAGCTTTTGAACGACGCGGATGATCCGCTCGCGCAGGCGGCGGTCGTCGTCTCGCGGCGCGGGGCTGGGCAGCGCCTGATATGCGCTGAGATACGAAAGGAACGCCTGCTGAAGCTGCCCCGCGCGCTCGGCGGCCTCGCCGTCCGCCTCGGAGTTGGCGCGCGCAGCCGGGTGGAGGCCGTCGAACAGCGCAATCGTCGCGGAGTCCACTTCATCGGCGCGCGGGACGAACGCCCCATCGGCCTTCAGCGCTTCCCGCGCCGACGCACGCGCGCGTTCCGGCTGCTGCAGCCTGAGAAACGCCATCGCCCGCAGCGCATGCGCTCGAGCGACGAGCCGGGAATCGCCGGGGTTTTGCGCGATCACTTCGTTGAGCGTGAGCAGAGCCCGAAACGCGTCCCCGGACCGCAGCTGCGCGATGCCGTCGTCGATCCGCGCTTTCTCCTGGCCGCGCGCCGCGTGCGTGCCCAATCCGAACAGCGCGAACGCCAGAGCCGTGCACGCCGCTGCGCAGAGATTCCGCATGCCGACACTCCCTCCCTGCTTGTCTTAAACACCGGAGGTGGGCAAACCGGACAGGCTGCGTTACCATTGACGCACTCACGCTCATGCAACAGGATTCCTGGCGGACCGCGTCCGCTTCTCTGGGAAGTGTGCCCGCCGACAGCACATTCGATCTGCTCGCGCGCGCGCGAGCGGGCGACGATGCGGCGCTCGACGCGGTGTTCGCGCGCTACCTGCCGCGGCTGAAGCGATGGGCGAGCGGACGGCTGCCCCGATGGGCGCGCGACGCCGCCGACACGCAGGACCTCGTGCAGGACACGCTGCTGCAGACCTTCAAGCAGATCGACCGCTTCGAGCCCCGGCGTGAAGGCGCGCTGCAGGCGTACCTCCGCCAGGCGGTGATGAACCGGATCCGCAATCACATCCGCGACAGCCGGCGCCGGCCGGCCGAGACGAGCCTCAACGAAACCATTCCGGCGCGCGACATCTCGCCGCTCGAGACCGCAATCGGGACCGAGACGTTCGAGCGTTACGAAGCCGCGCTCGCACAGCTGCGCGACGTCGATCGCGAGGCCATCGTCGGCCGCGTCGAGATGGGCTGCAGCTACGAAGAGGTCGCCGCGATGCTCGAGTTGCCGTCGGCGGAGGCGGCGCGCAAGGCGTCGCAGCGCGCGATCGTGCGTCTTGCGCGCGCCATGAACACCGCATGACGCCTCCGGTGAACGACGACGAGTTTCTGGACGTCGCCGGCGCGATCCTCGACGGTGTGCCGGTCGACTGGCCCGTCCTCGGACTCGCAACGTCGAGCGAGCAGCGATCGCTCATCGATCAGCTCTGGGCCGTCGGCCGCATCGCCGACGTCCATCGCCGCGCGCCGGAGGACGCCCGCGAACGCTGGGGCCCGTTCACCATCATCGAGCGCCTCGGCTCAGGCGCTTTCGGAGACGTCTTCCGCGCGTTCGACGCCTCGCTGCACCGCGACGTCGCGCTCAAGTTGCTCCGCTCGCCCGCCGCGGGCCGCCACGTCGCCGAAGGACGGCTGCTTGCGCGCGTCCGCCATCCGAATGTCGTCACCGTGCATGGCGCCGCGGCGCATGACGGCGTCGACGGCATCTGGACGGAGTTCATCAACGGGCGGACCCTCGCCCAGATCGCAGCCGAGGGCGGACCCCTGGATCCACAGCACGCGGCCGCGATCGGGCTCGACCTGTGCGGGGCGCTGGCGGCGGTACACGCCAGCGGACTTCTGCACGGCGACATCAAGGCGCAGAACGTCATGCGCGAAGACGGCGGGCGCATCGTCCTCATGGACTTCGGCACCGGACGAATCGCCGGCGACGGTGCGCGCGCGGGGCTTGCCGGGACGCCGCTGTACATCGCGCCCGAAGTCCTCGAGGGCGCGGCCGCCGACGCCGCCGCCGACGTCTACAGCCTCGGCGTCACGCTGTTCCTGCTGCTGACGGGATCGTTCCCCGTGGAGGGTCAGACGCTCCGCGAGATTCGCTCGGCGCACGCGCGCGGTGTCCGCGCGTCGGTGCGTCAGCGGCGGCCCGACGTGCCGCGGCGGATGGCCGCCGTCGTGGATCGCGCGATCGCGTCGAAGGACGAACGCTTCCCGACCGCCGCGGCATTCGGGGCGGCGCTCCGGACGGCGGCCGCCGCGCCGGTCCGCCGGCGCGTCACGGCAATGGCGGCGGCGGCGCTCACCCTCGCGACGCTCGCGATCGGCGCGTGGCGGATGCGCGCGCCGGCGATCGCGGTTTCCGACATCGCCCTCTCGCTGACGCCGACGGCGGTGATCGCGAGGAACCACGACGGCGTCGAGCTGTGGCGCCACGCGTTTCCGTCGACGCACACGGTCACGTATGCCGACCCCGGCACCAAGTCGCAGATTGTCGGCGCGCCGAACGCCGGCGTGTTCGTCGCGTCCTCGTACCTGGTGAAGAAGGACGATGCGGCGCCCCAGAGCGGCCAACTGCTGAAGCTGACGCCGGAGGGCGCGGTGCAGGCGAGCTTTTCGTTCGACGATCGGGCCACGTTCAATCGCAAACCGTACGGGCCGCCGTGGGTCATCACGACGTTCGCCGTCGATACACGCTCGCCGTCACACCGCGTCGCCGTGGCCGCGCATCACTATCAATGGTCGGCCAGCATGGTCGCCGTGCTCGACGAGACGCTGACTCGCCGCGGGACGTACTGGCAGTGGGGATGGATCGAGTGGGTCCATTGGCTCGCGGCGGATCGGCTGATGATCGGCGGCTACAACGACGCCCACGAAGGCGGCATGATTGCGCTGCTCGATCCGTCGAACCTGAACGCCCAGGCGCCGGAGACAATCGACGGGCGCCGGCTGTGCGACACGTGCGGCGCGGCGCCGCCCCTGCGTATGGTCGTGATGCCGCCAACCGAGATCAACACGGCCACCGTCTCGCGGTTCAATCGCGCGGTGCTGCAGACGATGCCGGACCGCGTGATCGCGCGCACGATCGAGATGGAGCAGACGGGCGATCACCCCGCCATCGACGTGCTGTACGAATTCTCGCCGCAGCTCGATCTGCTGCGCGCGTCGTTCGGCGGGAGCTACTGGGACATGCACGCGTCGCTCGAGCGTCAGGGCAAGCTGACGCACTCGCGCGACACGTGTCCCGATCGTGACGGTCCGCGGGAAGTGATCGTGTGGACTCCAGAGCGCGGCTGGAAGCACGTCTCCGTCCCGCGAGAGACGCTGTAGAAGCGGCGCGCCTAGGCGAGAATCGCGCGGAGTCCCCTCACCAGACGGCCGATCCCTTCGGCCACCGTCGCCTTCTGCAGCGCGCCATACGCGACGCGGAAGTAGCAGCCGTCGGTCATTCCGAAGGCGGTGCCGGGGACGACGGCGACTTTGTGCTCGCGGACGAGGCGCTCCGCGATCGACAGGTCGGTGAGACGGCCGCGATCGGCATTCACTTTCAACAGCACGTAGAACGCGCCGTCCGCGGGCGGCACGGTCACGAGCGGCGCGAGGGCCGACAGCTCGCGGCGGACGATCTCGCGCACGTCCGCGAGCTCGCGCACGTGGGGGGCGCAATACGCGCGGCCCACTTCGAGGGCGGCAAGCGCGCCGATCTGCGACGCGACCGTTGCGCAGACGAGAATCGTGTCCTGACTCTTCATCATTCCCGCGGCGAGATGCTCGGGATAGGCCATGTATCCCAGCCGCCAGCCGGCGAAGCCGTACGCCTTCGAGAGCGAATACATCGAAACGGTGTACGCGCCGGCGCCGGGAATCGACGCGGGCGAGAAATGCCTGACGCCGTCGTACGTGAAGTATTCGTACACCTCGTCGGCGAGGTGGTAGACGCCTTTGTCGCGGCAGAGCGCGCTGAGCGCGCGCAGCGACTCCTCGCCGAACACGGCGCCGCTCGGATTGTTGGGCGACACGCTGACGATCGCGCGCGTTCGCGGCGTGATCGCGCGCGCGATGGCGTCGAGGCGGAGCTGATAGCGATCGTCGGTCGGCACCCTGACCGCCGTGCAGCCGGCCATCTCGATCGCCATCTCGTGATTGAAGTAGAACGGCACGGGCAGGATGATCTCGTCGCCCGGTTCGGTGACGGCGAACACCGCGTGCATGAACGCCATGTTCGCCCCCGCCGTCACCATGACACGGCTGCCGCGGGCGATGTCGATCCCGTTCTCCGCTTTCAGCTTGGCCGCGAGCGCGTCGACGAGCGGCGGCACGCCGGCGCCGTCGTTGTACTCGTGCGTGACCGGATCGGCGAGCGCTTCCCGCACCGCGGTCAGCGCCTCGCGCGGCGGCCCGTAATGGACGACGCCCTGCCCGAGCGAGATCGTTCCCGGCGTCTGCCGGATCCAGTCGCCGACGACGGCGACGATCGGCGCCTGAATGGCGTCCATGCGCGAGCGGGTCTTCAGGGATTCAGTCATCGAGAATCAGCCACGAAAACACGAAAACGCGAAATCACGGGCGCACTATTATAGGTCTCGCCTATCCGGAGGTTCCGATCATGCTTCGCCGCACGCTTGTTCCGATCGTCGTTCTCACCGCCACGCTCGTCGCCGGCGCCGCGGGCCAGCTTCAGACACCCGAGCAGTTCCTCGGCTTCAAAGTCGGCGCCGACAACAAGCTCGTGAGGTGGGACAAGATCGTCGAGTACATGAAGCTCGCGGCGGCGAATTCGGACCGCGTCCGCTTCCGCGAGCTGGGGCCGACGAGCAACGGCAATCCGTTCATCGCGCTCGAAATCAGCTCGCCCGACACGCTGAAGAATCTGGACCGCTTCAAGAAGCTGGAGCAGAAGCTGTACTTCCAGGGCGGCGCGCCGACCGACGCCGAGCGGGACGACATCTTCCGCCAGGGCAAGCTCGTGCTGCTCATCACATGCAGCATTCACGCGACCGAAATCGGCGCCTCGCAGATGTCGGTCGAGCTCGTGCATCGCCTCGCGACGGAAGATTCGCCGCAGGTGAAAAAGATCCTCGACAACGTGATCTTCGTGCTGGTTCCGAGCCTGAATCCGGACGGACAGATCATGGTGACCGACTGGTTCAACAAGAACGTCGGCACCACGTACGCGAACAGCCCGATTCCCTACCTGTACCACCCGTACGTCGGCCACGACAACAACCGCGACATGTACATGTTCACGCAGAAGGAGAGCCAGCACACGGCGCGCCTGCTGTGGCACGACTGGTT
>Ga0075425_100004504_pt1 | contig 14377 bp, 15 predicted proteins | sample SoiMethybrSBSTD4_FD_75300 | JGI IMG/M metagenome (GOLD analysis project Ga0075425, IMG submission 75300) | Bulk soil microbial communities from a Populus tree surrounding site in Tennessee, USA - Soil MetaG P. TD hybrid SBSTD4 | ecosystem: Environmental > Terrestrial > Soil > Tree plantation...
CGGGAGGCGAGCTTGACTGCGCCCGGCCTCTCCCGCTCTACGGCCTGCCAGAGCACGCGATGGAAATCGCCGCGATGCACCATCCAATAGGGTGCGCCGAAGCGCTCAAGCGAGTCGCGGCCGAGATCGAAGAGCGTCCAGACCGCATCGCTGTTCCACAGCCGCACCTCCTTTGCTACCGGCTCCGCCGCGATCTCCTGCATGCCCAGGCCGAGCCCCAGCGCGATCAGGATGCGCGACCCGTTGGGACCGAGCTGAATGCCAGCGCCGAGCTCGTGCAGCTCTTCAGCCTGTTCGTAGAGCTCCACGTCGAAGCCGCGCCTGATGAGCGCAAGCGCCGCGGTGAGCCCGCCGAGCCCGGCCCCGGCGATCAGCACGCGGGGCTTGTTGGACGCAGAGGCGGCCGTTCGATGCATGGCTCAGTTAGGCTCCATCTCTCGCGCCGCCATCATGCGTTTGAAGGCCGGGCGGGCATGGCAGGCGGCGAGCCAAGCCCTCACGCGCGGAGCGGCCTCGAACAGTTCCGGAGCGGGCATGGCATAGCGGAAGACTTCGGCCGTGTTGATGTCCGCCACCGTGAAGCGTCCGCCGACGATGTAGCCCGATGCACCCAACGTCGTCTCGAGTACGGCAAAGGGCGCGCGCAACGCGCCGATCGCCGCGTCGGCGACATGACCATCGCGCTCCTCGGGCGGCTTGGCTTGGCGGTGATTGAGCACCAAAATGGCGTGCGGCTCGACCTCGGTGGCCACCCACAGGGCCCACATGGTCATCAGAGCGTCCTCGGCAAGGTCGGCGGGAGCCAATGGGCCGCCGTGCTTCTTGGCGAGGTAAAGGTTGATCGCCAGCGACTCTGTCAGCACCAGTCCGTCGTCCTCGATGGTGGGAATGTGCCCGTTCGGGTTGACCTTGAGGAAGTCGGGCGAACGCGTGTGGAGCGTTTTGGCCGCGGCCTCGCCCGACAACCGATAGCGCTGCACCACGGGCACGTGCGCGAAGGAAAGATCGAGCTCATTGGCAAGCCAGATGGCACGGGACGCGCGCGAGCGATGTACGCCGTAGATCGTGAGCATGGCGGTCGGACCTCCGCGGGCTTGGGTTTCAGGCTTGGGGTTTCGGGCTTGGGTTTGGGTTTAAGGCTTGGGTTTCAGGCTTGGGTTTCAGGCTTGGGGTTTCGCACGGATGGGGGCCAATGGGGAAGCGGCCTGCAGCTGCCAAGGGAGCGCCGGTCGCGCCGCGATCGCAAGGGTGCAGAGGCACCCTTTATGCCCGGGAATGCCCCGATGGAATGCCCCGATGGAGCGCATCGTCGAGCTTAAGGGCTGCGGACGTGATGCCTTGCAACAGCACCACCCTGTGATGCGCTCCGGCGCATTAGCCCTATCGCCGGCGCCAAATCCCGCAAAGCTTGTCTCGCGCGCGGTATCCACCTAGACTTCCAGGACTGAGACCACAACAAAACGACGTGGGGGAGGAGGCAGTATGGCTCGCGTTACGCGCCGCAAATTCTTGCAGGCATCCAGCGCCGGTGCGCTGGCCGCCAAGTCGGGCGGCATCGCCGGCATTCTGGCCGCCGGGCAAGCCCCCGCGTACGCACAGGGCGCGAGCGTGCATTGGCTCAAGTGGGTCGACTTCGTTCCGGCGTCGGATCAGCTTCTGAAGAGGGACATGGTGCCGGAGGCCGAAAAGGCGCTCGGCATCAAGATCAATCTCGAAACCATCAACGCCAACGACTTGCAACCGCGCATCACGGCTGCCATCCAGTCCGGCAGTGGCGCCGACCTGATCATGGCCTTCAACAACTGGCCCTACCTCTATGTCGACAGCATCGTCGAAATGACCGAGCTGGCCGAGACCGTGTCGGGCAACGAGGGTGGCCTCTACAAGTACGCCCGCTCGCTGTGCAGCGACGGCAAGCGCTTCATGAGCATGCCGTGGGCCGTGATCGGCGGCATGATCGCCTACCGCAAGTCTTGGTTCGACGAAATCGGCGTAACGACGTTTCCCCAGACCTGGGAGGCCTACCGCGAGGCCGGCAAAATGCTCAAGGGGAAGGGCCGACCCCTCGGGCAGACCCTCGGGCACACCTTTGGCGACGCGCCAGGGTTCACCTATCCCTATCTGTGGTCGTGGGGCGGCAAGGAGGTGGAGGCCGACGGCAAGACGGTCGCCATCAACAGCAAGGAGACGCTTGAGTCCGTCAAGTTCATGACCGCCTTCTGGAAGGAGGCCCATGACGAGGGCGGCCTTGCCTGGGACGACACCAACAACAACCGTGCCTTCCTGTCGCAGACGATTGCGGCCACCCTCAACGGCGCATCGATCTATATCGAGTCGCAGCGCAACCCCGATAAGTACGTTACCGAGAAGGGAGCGCAGATGAAGACCGACATTCAGCACGCGCCCTTGCCCAAGGGGCCGGCCGGACAATTCGGCTTCCATCTGCTGCAGTCGCACATGCTCATGAAGTATTCCAAGAACCAGGAGGCGGCCAAGAGGCTGGTGCAGTGGCTGCAAACGACCGCCAACTACGAGAGGTGGTTCCTTTCGCAGAAGGGCTTTGCCACGCCGTGCACCGCCGACTGGGAAAAGCACAAACTGTGGGAAGAGGACCCCGTGATGGCCCCCTACAAGGTGGCGGCGCGGCTGGGTCAGGCGCCGGGCTTCGCCGGGCCGCCCAACGCGAAGGCCGCCGAGGTTTGGACCAAGTACATCATCACCGACATGTACGCCAAGGCGGTGCAGGGCATGCCCGCAGAAGAAGCGGTGAAGTGGACCGAGGAGGAACTCAAGAAGGTCTACGTCTGAGGTGTGGCCTTATCCTCACCCCTAGTGAACCCCGGGGGCAGGAGCAGAGAAAGATCGGCAATGGCGGTCCAGGCAATCGATACCACGTTCGGCGAAGCTCCGCCGCCACGACGCCAGCGCCTGCTCGAGGACGAGCGCTGGCTCGCCTTCGTGCTGCTGGTACCCACCATGGTGCTGCTCGGCATGTTCATCGCCTACCCGTTCGTGCGCGGCATCCTGCTCTCGGTGACGAACTCGCGCGTGGGCGTGCCGGGCGAGTTTGTGGGTCTCGCCAATTATTACAAAATCTGGAACGACAACATCTTCCGCACGGCTGTCTTCAATACGTTTCTCTATACGGCGGTCACCACCGTCTTCAAGCTAGGGCTCGGGCTCTGGCTCGCCATGCTTCTCAACCGCGACTTCCGGGGCAAGGCGTTCACGCGCGCCTTCATTCTGCTCCCCTTCATTATCCCGACCGTGCTGTCAACGTTTGCCTGGAAGTGGATGTTCGACCCGACGTTCAGCGTGCTCAATTGGGTCCTCTACCACCTCGGCCTCATCACCGGCCGCATCAATTGGCTGGGTGATCCCGACCTCGCGATGATTTCGATCGTCGTGGTCAATATTTGGCGCGGCGTGCCGTTTTTTGCCATCAGCCTGCTGGCCGGTTTGCAGACGATCAGCCCCGAGCTCAACGAGGCGGCGGCCATCGATGGCGCCAAGCCCTGGCAACGGTTCTGGCACGTCACGTGGCCACTGCTGCTGCCCGTCACCATGGTCGTCGTGCTGTTCTCGGTGATCCAAACGTTTGCCGATTTCCAGATCGTCTACGTGATGACCGGCGGCGGACCGGCCAATGCCACGCATCTTTTTGCCACCTACGCCTACCAAATCGGCGTCGGCACCGGTCTTTTGAGCGAGGGTGCGGCCATTTCCCTTGCCATGTTCCCGATCCTGTTCCTGGTGGTCATTATTCAGCTCCTCTACATCCGGCGAGTCGAGGTCCGCTGAGCCATGATCGAAGGCGCCCGATGGAGACGATGGGTATTCTTCTACGTGCCCATGGCGATGTTTCTAATTTTCCTGCTGTTCCCGTTCTACTGGATGATCATCACCAGCTTCCGCCCCGACGGCGAGCTCTATCGGCCGTGGAACTCGGTCAACTACAACCCGTTCTGGACCACCAGGCCGACGTTGGAGCACGTCAAATATCTGTTTGAGGAAACGCTCTTCTCGCAGTGGCTGTGGAACACCACTTTCATCGCCCTCGCATCTACCATCATCTCCCTCGTGTGCGGAGTGTTCGCCGGCTACGCGCTGTCGCGGCTTAACTTTCCGTTCGCTGGCAGCCTCGGCACCGGCATCTTCATCACCTATCTGGTGCCGCAAACGCTGCTGTTCATCCCGCTGGCCGAGATCATCCGCAACTACAAACTGGGCGACACACCCTGGTCGCTCATTCTCACCTATCCGACGTTCCTCATTCCCTTCTGTACCTGGCTCATGATGGGCTACTTCAAGGCCATCCCCAAGGAGCTCGAGGAATGTGCGCGCATCGACGGCGCCTCGCGCTGGAAGGCCATGCTCTACATCATCATCCCGGTGGCCATTCCCGGCATCCTGTCGGCGGGGATCTTCGCCTTCACGCTGTCGTGGAACGAATTCATCTATGCCTTGGTGTTCCTGTCGAGCCCGGAGCAGAAGACGGTGCCGGTGGGCGTCACCTCAGAGCTCATTCGCGGTGACGTGTTCTTCTGGGGGCCGCTTATGGCGGGCGCGCTGCTGGGCTCTGTCCCGGTGGCCGTTGCCTACTCCTTCTTCGTCGAGCACTACGTATCCGGCCTGACGGGGAGCGTGAAGGGATAGCATCCCTCGGCAGGTGAGGGACGGGAGGGGAGGAGAGGAGCGGAATGGGACAAGTCGTCCTCCGGAACATCAACAAGTTCTACGACAGCGTGCACGCGGTCAAAGACGTCAACCTGCAAATTCGCGACAAAGAGTTCGTGGTCTTCGTCGGCCCGTCGGGCTGTGGCAAGACCACAACGCTGCGCATGATTGCCGGCCTTGAAGCGATCAGCTCGGGTGACATTTCCATCGATGGCCAGGTCGTCAACAACCTGCCGCCCATGGACCGCGACATTGCCATGGTGTTCCAGAACTACGCGCTCTACCCGCACATGAGCGTCTACGACAACATGGCGTTCGGGCTCAAGATGCGCAAATTCGCCCGTCGCGAGATTGCCAAGCGCGTGCAGGAGGCGGCCGACATCCTCGATATCGGCAACTACCTCAAGCGCAAGCCGCGCCAACTCTCTGGTGGCCAGCGTCAACGCGTGGCGCTCGGGCGCGCCATCGTGCGCCATCCGCGCGTGTTCCTGTTCGACGAGCCCCTTTCCAACCTCGACGCCAAGCTCCGGGTGCAGATGCGCGTCGAGCTCAAGAAGCTCCACCAGCGGCTCGGCACCACCGCAGTCTACGTCACCCATGATCAGGTCGAGGCCATGACGCTCGGTGACCGCGTTGTCGTCATGCGCGATGGCCTCGTGCAGCAGGTCGGTGAGCCGCTCGATCTCTACAACAGCCCTGCCAACCGCTTCGTGGCGGGCTTCATCGGTTCGCCAGCCATGAACTTCGCCACCGTGACGATGACGGATGGCGACGGCCGCCTCACCGCCAAGAACGCGGGCCTAGAGCTCGAGGTGCCGCCATCGCACATCGAGCGCCTGCGCAGCCGCGTCGGCCGCGAAGTGACGATCGGCATCAGGCCGGAAAACCTGCACGTCGCCACCGATTCCGATCCGACCGGCTTCACCTTCCCCTCCAAGGTGGAGGTGGTGGAGCAGCTTGGCTCAGAGATCCTGCTCGACGTGCGCGTCGGCGGCGATACCATGGTCGCGGCCGTCGATCCCACCATCCGTGCCAGAGTGCAAGATCAGATCCGTCTCGCCGTCAACCCGGCACGGCTGCACTTCTTTGATGCCCAGACCGAGCTGGCGATCTAGGCCGCGGCAAAGCGGCCTCACGCTCTCTTTTGGGTGCCGCAAATCCTCCCGATGCTAGCACTGGGCACCTGATTTGCATTAAGCTCACGAGAGCGATCCCTTGCCCAGAAACGGGCGCCGCTGGAGTTCTTATGCTGCGTCACTTTCCGCGCTACTCGCGAGCCGAACTCGTGGCCGACGGCTGCGTGCATGTGACGGGGATCGCCTTCAGCCTCATTGCTGCGGCGGTCATGATGACGCTGGCCGCGAAGATGCTGTCCCCCGCCGCGACCGCAGGCCTCGGCGTCTACGCCTTTGGCATGGTGGCGGTGTTCACCTGTTCGGCCGCCTACAATTTGGCCTCTCCCGCCCGACCGGGCCTAAAATCCATCCTGCGCCGCTTCGATCATGCCGCCATCTACGTGAAGATCGCCGGCACCTATACCCCCCTGGCCATCAAGATGGGCGACCTCGGCGGCCTTCTGCTGCTCGGCGGGGTGTGGGCCATCACCGCCTTTGGCGCCACCGCCAAGCTGCTGTGGCCCGGGCATCTCGCGCGCACCTCCTACGTGCTCTATCTGGTCCAGGGCTGGGCCGTGTTGAGCGCGCTCGGTTCGCTGTTGCCGGCGGTGTCGAGCCGCGTCCTCATCCTGCTCTTCGTCGGTGGTTGCCTTTATACGCTGGGTGTCGTGTTCCACCTGTGGGAACGGCTGCGCTACCACAATGCCATCTGGCACGGCCTCGTTTTGGCAGGTTCATGCTGTCACTTCGCGGCCATCATCGACGCCGTCGGCCTGACCCGCGCCGCCTGATTGGCGTTACGACTGGCGCTGCCCAACGAACCGCGCCGCCTCGCACAGAATGTCAGCCTTGCCGCCGAAGGGCGCAAGCAACGCGATCGCCTCCGCCTCGAGGCCGCCAAGCCGCGCCCTCGCCTCGTCGCCCCCCAACGCGGCGACCAAGGTCGCCTTGCCCTCGTCTTTGCCCGTCGCTTTGCCCAACAGGGTGGCTTCGCCCTCCAGATCGAGCAGGTCGTCGGCGAGTTGGAAGGCGAGGCCCACGCGCTCACCAAACTGCATCAGCCGCGTGCGGCTCGCGGGGTCGGCCCGGCCGAGGATGGCGCCGGCCTCGCACGCATAGCCAAATAGCGCCCCGGTCTTCATGGCCTGCAGGCGCGTGATGTGGGCGAGGCTGGACCGCTGCGGCACGCCGAGCTTCTAGGCCTCCAGGTCAAGGCTTTGGCCGCCGACCATGCCGGCCTTGCCCGAGGCGCGTGCGAGCCCGGCAATGAGCTCGGTGCGCACTCCGGGGTCAGCGTGCGTTTGCGGCGAGGCCAAGAGCTCGAATGCCAAGGTCAGCAGGCGTCGCCGGCCAGGATGGCGGTCCACTCGTCGAAGGCCTTGTGGACGGTGGGTTTACCGCGCCGCCTGTCGTCATCGTCCATGGCCGGCAGGTCGTCATGGACGAGCGAATAGCAGCGCACGCAGTCGAGTGCCGCAGCGGTCTCGACCGCGGCCTCGGCCCGCACACCAAAGAGCTCGGCGCACTCAAGCGTCAGGAATGGCCGCAACCCCTGCCCCGCCGAGCGCGCCCTGCCGCATCCCCGCAACCAGCCTTCCCGGAGCCCCGGCCGCAACTTGACGAGGAGGTCCGCAAGGCGCGCCTCGATCAGCGCTGCGGTGCCCATTAGCCGTTGGCCGAAGCCCATGTTGCAACCATATGCAATCCGAGGCTACCGATCGAGCGGACGACGCCGCTGGCGTGCCTTTTTTTAGCTGTCCGGTGCGCGGAAAGGCAAGCGATCCGAAGGACTGCTGGGGAAGGAACACTGGGCCGTGGATGAACGCGCCCGCGATGAGGAGCGGACGGTTTCTGGCGCCTGCCAAACCGCGCCCGCTGCGCGTGCCGCCCAGCCCCCGCTCAGCGGGGAGGCCAATGGCCCGCGGGCGGACGAAAAACCCGTGGCGCCGCTGGCTGAAAAACCCATGGCGCCGCGGGCTGATGCGCCTCGTCTTCTCCTGCTGCCGCGCGCCGCCGGCGGCGGAGCTGGAGCCGTTGCGGCACTCGCGACCGAGGCAGGATGGGGCACCCCGGAGTTTTTGCCCAGCCGGCTGGCCCAACCCGATGGCGGCGCACCAGAGCCGGACGTCCTGCGGTTCCAAGCGCCGACGCCCGCTCAGATCGCGCCCAAGCCAGTCGATCGCGCAGCCACGCGCGCGTTCGAACATGCGCCGTTGCCCGCACCACGCGCTGAGCCCGCGCCCGCTGCAACCACTGCGGCCGATGTCGCTGCCGGCGAACCCGCAGCGACCGAGGCCGCACCCGCTGCCGCCGATGCCGCCACAATCCCCGAGCCGTTGGCGGCCATCCCCGCGCAAGCTGCGCCGGGCGCAATCCACCCCACACCGGAAGACGGCGTCGAGCCGGCGAAGGCCGAAAGCGTCGCCCGAGCGAGCGATGGGTCGCACGCATCGCAAGCCCCCGCGCAATCGCCCGCGCCCGAGGAGGTGGCGCCCGATCCAGCGGACAGCGCAACATCGCCTGCCGAGGCCCGAGACGGTGCACCCTTCCGGCAAACCGCACCGGCGGTGGAAGATCGGCTCACAACAAGCGCAGTCCGCGCTGGGCTCGCCGGGCTCATCCCTCAGGTCCGGCCGACCCCGCCGGCTCTATCGCCCTCGGTTGCGCCGGCGCTCGGGCCGGTCGAAGTCGAACCAGCGCGCATCGGTTCGAGGGAGCCCGATGCAAGCGGGCCCAGCGAAGCGCTCGCGCCGGCGTCCGCGGCCATGCCCGCGCCGCGACCCCCGACCAACCCGCTCCTTCATCCCCTCACGCCTGCGCACCCACCGTTGGCGGGCACCTCGCCTGCCATACCCGCTCCCTCGCCCATCCCTGCCAAAGAGCTGCCGCCTCCATACCGCGACAAATTTGGCATCGAGCGGCGCCACTTGCGTTTTCTCCTGGGCACCGCTCTGGCGCTCCTCATCGGCGTCGGCGGGTTGCTCACGGTCCTGCTTTTGCTCTACCGCTGGGTTGATCCGCCGGCCTCGACATTGATGCTGTCGCAGCGGTTCGCCGGTACGCCCACCACGCAGCGCTGGATCCCCCTCGAGCGCATGTCACCCAACCTGGTCGCGGCCGTCATTGCGTCGGAGGACGGCCACTTCTGCCGTCATCATGGCGTCGATTGGGGTGAGCTCAGAGAGGCGATTGAGAGCGCCGGCGACGGCCTGGCGCGCGGCGGCAGTACGATCTCAATGCAGGTGGTGAAGAACCTGTTCCTGTGGCCCTCGCGCAGCTATGTGCGCAAGGCGATCGAAATACCGCTGGCCTATAGCATCGAGACGCTCTGGTCCAAGCGGCGCATCTTGGAAATCTACCTCAACATCGCGGAGTGGGGGCCCGGCATCTTCGGGGCCGAGGCGGCGGCGCGATACCACTTTCGCAAGCCCGCGCTGCTGCTCACCGCGCGGGAGGCTGCGCTGCTCGCCGTCTCGCTGCCTAACCCCTTCGAGCGCCAGGCCGGACGACCGGGGCCCGGCACGCTGCGCCTTGCGGACAACCTGCTGCTGCGCATGAAGGCCGCACAGGCCAGCACGGCCTGCCTGCGCACACCACCCTACCGCCGCGGTTAGCGCCCTTGGCCCACCAAGACCATCACCGCCAGGTGGGATCGCCGATGCCCGGGACCGCCACCGCGTCTCACGGGCTAGGCGGGGATTGGGGGCAAAGGTCGTGCGGGGACTGACGGGTGGGGCGCGCGGCGGGCTCATGGGTGGGAGGGACGAAGGGCCCGGACGAAGTCGTACAGGCCCGTACAGGCCAGTCGTACAGGCCAGTCGTCGTACAGGCCAGTCGTCGTACAGGCCAGTCGTACAGGCGAGTGGTACGGGCGAGCGACCCAGCGAGTGACCCAGCCAGTGACCCAGGCAAGTGACCCAGGCGGGTAGCGCAAGTGAGGGTGGCGCGTTGAGCTCTCCGCACAAAGCCAGGAGCCTCTGGTCAGGCTCGCCGATTGTCGCTATAAGCCGCGGCGGTTTGCCCGCAGGTGCGGCTGTGATCGCTCCCCCCCGTGCGCTTGTGTTGTCAGGAGAATTGGATGGCCGTCCCCAGAAAGAAAGTTTCGCGCATGAAGCGTGGGCATCGTCGCTCGGCGGACGCTCTGACGGCGCCAATCTACGTTGAGGATAAGGATAGCGGCGAACGCCGCCGCCCGCACCACATCGACCTCAAGTCCGGCAAATATCGCGGGCGTCAGATCCTTGAGCCCAAGCCCGAGGTCTAGCCCAACGACCGCCTGACGCTGGCCCGCCGCAATGGCGCCGTGTTAAAAGCGCAACGGTGCGGCACGCGAGGGTCGTCCCCATACACGCACCGGAGGGTTTGATATGTCGCTCAGGGCGCTGCCGACGATCGCAATTCCCGTCATTCTCTACAACGCCCTCGTGGTGTTTGCCGGCGACGGTTCGGCCGCCAGCTTCCTTCACGTGCCGCTGTTCACGATGAAGATGATCAAGGGTGCTGAGTGGGTGTTCTCGCGCGGCGATCTGATCATCCTGATCACCATGGGATGCCTGTTCGTCGAGCTCATCAAATCGACCTACACGAGCGCGGCATCCCTGTTCGATCACGGCCTCTCGATGCTGGTATTCATCGTCTGCATCATCGAGTTCCTGGTGGTGGACTCCGCCGCCACCTCGGTCTTCTTCTTCGTCATGACCGGTGCGCTGATCGATGTTGTGGCCGGGTTTACGATCGGCATCCGCGTCGCCCGCCGCGACTTGACCATCGGGGCCGGCAGCTAGTTTCGCCGCACGGCCGTTCGTGCGATGGCTGAGGGATAGGGCTCTGAAGGCAGAGCCCTATTTGTTGCTGGCCTCGGAGAGCTTGTCGAGCTTCGATTGGATGGAGGCGAGCTGCGCTTTGAGCTCGGCGATCTCCTCCGACTGCTGCGACTTGGGCGCCTCTGGCTTCTTGGCTTCCTCGTCCGATTTCCCCCCAGCGCCGGTGCTCTTGTTGTGCCCGAAGGGCGAGAACATCAGCATCGCCTGCTCGAACATCGCCAGGTTCTTGCGCGCCTGCTCCTGGTAGGCCTCGAAGGCGCCCGCCGGCGTGAAGGCACCGGCAAACTGCTTGCGGAACCGCTCCTGCTCCTTGGCCAAGGTCTCAAGGCTCGCCTGCAGATAGCTCGGAACAAAGCGCTCGATGCTGGCGCCATAGAAGCGGATCAACTGGCGCAGGAAAGGGATGGGCAGCAGGGTCTCGCCGCGCTTTTGGCTCTCCTGATCGACGATGATTTGCGTCAAGACGGCATGCGTCAGGTCGTCGCCGGTCTTGGCGTCAAACACCACGAAATCCCGCTCGGATTTCACCATCGCTGCCAAATCGTCGAGGGTGACGTATGTGCTCGTCTCGGTGTTGTAGAGGCGCCGGTTGGCGTATTTCTTGATGACGACCGGTTCCTTCTTGTCCGAGGGCGGATCCGCTTTGTTGAGCATGAGCTTTGCGTCGCTCGCTGGGCTGCCGATCATTTTCTGTGCATAAGCTATCACGTTCGCGGCTGCGAAGACCAGCCGTTTTGTTGGTTGCATACCCCGCCATGAAGCCCAATTTGACCCTTGTCGAACGTCCCAGCGAGCCTCAGCTATACCGAGCTTACGTTGCAGGCGCGAAGCGGATTTTGCTATCGTGCCTTGAGGTTGCGCAGGTTTGTTCCACACCGCATCGGGACTGGGCCGGACAACTGAGCCCGACAACTGGGCCCGAGACTCGCTATCCACACTCTGCTTGGAGCTCGTGATGAACCAGGATCAATCCACCATCGTCATCGCCGGGGCCGCGCGCACGCCGGTCGGCTCGTTCAATGGCTCGCTGGCGAGCCTGCCCGCCCATGAGCTCGGCAAAATTGCGATCAAGGCTGCGCTCGAGCGGGCGCACGTGGAGCCGGGCGAGGTGTCCGAGGTCATCATGGGCCAGATCCTGGCCGCCGGCGCCGGCCAGAACCCGGCCCGGCAGGCCTCCATCAGCGCCGGTATCCCGGTCGACGCCCCCGCCTGGGGAATGAATCAGCTGTGCGGCTCGGGTCTGCGGGCGGTGGCTCTGGGCGCCCAGCAGATCCAGCTCGGTTCCTCTTCAATCGTGATCGCGGGTGGCCAGGAGAGCATGAGCCAGGCACCGCATTGCGCGCACCTGCGCGACGGCACCAAGATGGGCGATGTGAAGTTCATCGACACCATGATCAAGGACGGCCTCTGGGATGCCTTCAATGGCTATCACATGGGCAACACAGCAGAGAACGTGGCGCGGCAATGGCAGATCACACGCGAGGAGCAGGACCGCTTCGCCGTCGCCTCGCAAAACAAGGCCGAGGCCGCCAAGAAAGCTGGCAAGTTCCGCGATGAGATCGCACCCGTCACCATCAAGACGCGCAAGGGGGAGACCATCTTCGCCGAGGATGAGTACATCAAGGATGGCGTAACCTACGAATCGGTCGCCAAGCTGCGCCCCGCCTTCGACAAGGACGGCACAGTGACGGCGGGGAGCGCCAGCGGCATCAATGATGGGGCGGCGGCGGTCGTGCTCATGACGCTTGAGGAAGCCAAACGGCGCGGCATCATGCCCTTGGCGCGGATCGTCTCGTGGGCCCATGCCGGCGTCGATCCCTCGATCATGGGTACGGGACCGATCCCCGCCTCCAAGAAAGCCTTGGAAAGGGCCGGCTGGACCGTCAAGGACCTGGACCTGGTCGAAGCCAATGAGGCGTTCGCCGCCCAAGCTTGCGCCGTCAATAAGGGCCTCGGTTGGGACACCGACAAGGTCAACGTCAACGGCGGCGCCATCGCCATCGGGCATCCGATCGGTGCTTCCGGCGCGCGCGTGCTCAACACGTTGCTGTTTGAGATGAAGCGGCGCAACGCCAAGAGGGGACTTGCCACCTTGTGCATCGGCGGCGGCATGGGCGTTGCCATGTGCCTCGAGCGCGATTGACGTTGGCCCGCATTTCGCGCTGCAGCTTAACAAAAATCCTCGGCCGGCATTCGCTCGGCCGAGGATTTCATTTAGCCTTGACCGGCTGAATGGGAGGAAATCAAGAATGACACGCGTTGCGCTGGTCACGGGAGGGACGCGCGGCATCGGCCACGCCATCTCGATCGCCCTCAAATACAAGGGCTGCCGCGTGGCAGCCAATTACGGTGGCAACGATACGGCCGCACGTCAATTCCAGGCGGAGACCGGCATCCCCGTCTACAAGTTCGATGTGAGCGACTTTTCCGCCTGCCAGGAGGGCGTCACGCGCATCACGCGCGATCTCGGGCCCGTCGACATCCTGGTCAACAATGCCGGTATCACCCGCGACGCCGTGCTGCACCGCATGACCAAGGAAAACTGGGACGCGGTGATCCACACCAACCTCGATTCCGTGTTCAACATGACGCGGCTCGTGATCGAGGGCATGCGGGCGCGCAGCTTCGGGCGCATCATCAGCATTTCCTCGATCAACGGCCGCAAGGGACAGGCGGGTCAGGCCAATTACGCGGCCGCCAAGGCGGCGCTGTTGGGCTTCAGCAAGGCAGTCGCCCAAGAGGCGGCGTCGCGAGGCATCACCGTCAACGTCATCGCCCCAGGCTACATCGCCACCGAGATGGTGCAGGCAGTGCCTAAGGAAATCCTGGACACCAAGATCCTGCCGTTCATTCCCGTCGGTCGCCTCGGCACGGCCGAAGAAGTGGCACGCTGCGTGACTTTTCTCGCCGACGACGCCGCGGGCTTCATCACCGGTGCCTGCCTCGACGCCAACGGCGGACAGTACATGGCTTGACCATCTCCCAAGGCAGCCTGAACTTGGGAGTGTGGCCGGCGAGAAGGCGAGCGCTCCGGCTTGCCCCCACCGTTCCCCAGGAGGGTCTTCGGGGCCTCCGCGTGGCCCCTGGTCGCACCCGAAGCTGTCGTCAAGAGCCAACAACGGGAGATCGGCACCATGCGCATCATCGATCACGCAAGCCAGTCGCGCGAAGAGTGGCGGCCGGGCGTCTTGACGCGCATGCAGGTGTCGGCCGTCACCGGCTCCGCGCAGCTTTGCGTCTTCCAGCAATGGTGTGATCCCGGCAAGGGTGCGCCCACCCATCTGCACGCGGTCGAGGAAATCCTCACCGTCCTTGGCGGGGAGGCGCAACTGTGGATCGAGGACGAGCGCGCCACGCTCACGTCGGGCCAATCGGTGCTCGTGCCGGCGGGTTCAAAGCACGGCTTTCGCAATATCGGCACCGCAACGCTGCACGTGCAAGCGACGCTCGCCGCACCGATCTTCGAAGCCTCGTTCGACGATCAGGGCGAGATCTCCCGGCGCTGGGTCCCGGGCAGGTCATAGGCAAGCTCACCCGCGAAGCTCCACGATTTGACGTTGGCGGTGCCTTGCAGGGCTTCCCTGGGGGGCCCCTTTGGCCGCGAGCCCAAGGGAGCTTGCGGCAGCGCGCCGGGAGGGACAGGGAGAGGGACTGGCCGAGAGGACTGGCCGAGGGGACTGGCCGAGAGGACTGGCCGAGAGGACTGGCCGAGAGGACTGGCCGAGAGGACTGCTCGGCGCGCGCTTGCGCGGGCCAGAACGC
>Ga0075425_100004505_pt1 | contig 14374 bp, 11 predicted proteins | sample SoiMethybrSBSTD4_FD_75300 | JGI IMG/M metagenome (GOLD analysis project Ga0075425, IMG submission 75300) | Bulk soil microbial communities from a Populus tree surrounding site in Tennessee, USA - Soil MetaG P. TD hybrid SBSTD4 | ecosystem: Environmental > Terrestrial > Soil > Tree plantation...
TCGAAGTGGAGGCCCGTCGTCGGCTCGTCCAGCACGTAGAGCGTGTTGCCGGTCGCCCGCTTGTGGAGCTCGGACGCGAGCTTGATCCGCTGCGCCTCGCCGCCGGAGAGCGTCGGGGCAGGCTGCCCCAGCTTGATGTACCCGAGGCCTACGTCGGAGAGGGTCTCGAGCTGTCGCTTGATCGGCGGGATGTTGCGGAAGAACTCGAGGCCCTCGTCGACGCTCATCTCGAGGACGTCGCTGATGCTCCGTCCCTTGTACTTCACCTCGAGCGTCTCCCGGTTGTACCGGTGGCCCTTGCAGACCTCACACGTGACGTAGACGTCCGGCAGGAAGTGCATCTCGATCTTGATCTGGCCGTCGCCCGCGCAGTTCTCGCACCGGCCGCCCCGCACGTTGAACGAGAACCGTCCGGGCTGGAACCCCCGGAGCTTGGCCTCCGGCACCTGGGCGTAGAGCTTGCGGATGTGGTCGAAGACCCCGGTGTACGTCGCAGGGTTGGAGCGCGGGGTCCGACCGATCGGCGACTGGTCGATGTCGATCACCTTGTCGATCCGCTCCCACCCGACGAGCCGCTTGTGACGACCGGGCAGCAGCTTCGAGCGGTAGACCTTCTGCATGAGCGCCCGGAGCAGGACGTCCTGGACGAGCGTGGACTTGCCGGAGCCGCTCACGCCGGTGACGCAGACGAGCTGACCCAGCGGGATCCGGACGTCGATATTGCGGAGGTTGTGCTCGCGGACGCCCTCGAGCTTCAGGACGTCACCCGTTGGGCGCCGGCGGACCTCCGGGACGGGGATCGTGCGGCGCCCCGAGAGGTACGCACCGGTCAGCGAGTCCTCGCACTCGAGCAGGCCCTTGAGGTCGCCGGAGTACACGATCTCGCCGCCGCGCTCTCCCGCCGCGGGCCCGATGTCGACGATGTGATCGGCCTCGAGGATCGTCGCCTCGTCGTGCTCGACCACGATGAGGGTATTGCCGAGGTCGCGCAGGCGGATGAGCGTGTCGAGCAGGCGCCGGTTGTCGCGCTGGTGGAGGCCGATCGACGGCTCGTCCAGGATGTAGAGCACCCCGACGAGCCCGCTCCCGATCTGGGTGGCGAGACGGATGCGCTGGGCCTCGCCGCCGGCCAGCGTGCCGGCGGCGCGGCCCAGCGTGAGGTAGTCGAGCCCTACGTCGACGAGGAACCCGAGCCTGGCTCGGATCTCCTTCACCAGGCGGGCAGCGATCATCTCCTCCCGCTCACTGAGTCCCATGTCGCCGGTGAACGCGAGGGCGTCACGGATCGAGAGATCCGTGACGCCCGCGATGTTCTTGCCGCCGATCGTCACGGCCAGCGTCTCCGGACGGAGACGCTGGCCCTTGCACGTCCGGCACGGGATCTCCCGCATGAACTGCTCGAGCTTCTCGCGCGACGCGTCGGACTCCGTCTCGGCGTAGCGACGCTCGATGTTGGGCAGGACGCCTTCGAACGTCGTCCAGTACGCGCGCTGGCGCCCGTACCGGTTCTTGTACTTCACGTACACGGACTCGGCCGAGCCGTTCAGCAGGACGTCCCGGGCTCGCTTCGTGAGCTTCCTCCAGGGCGTGTCGAGGTCGAACCCGTTCGCGTCGCCGACGGCCTCGAGCACGCGGTACCAGTACTCCAGGCTCGTCGACGCCCACGGCGCGATCGCGCCCTCGTTGATCGACAGGTCCGGGTCCGGCACGATGAGCTCGGGATCGACCTCGAGCCGCGTACCGAGGCCGTCGCAGGTGGGACAGGCGCCGTACGGCGAGTTGAACGAGAAGTTCCGCGGGGCGAGCTCGTCGAACGAGATCCCGTCGAACGTGCACGCGAGCTTCTGCGAGAAGGTCTGGACGTCCTCGTGCCCCTCGTGGGTCACGACGGCGACGGACGCGATCCCCTCGGCGAGCTCCAGCGCCTGCTCGATCGAGTCGGCGACGCGCCGGCGGATGTCCGGCTTCGCGACCAGGCGGTCGATCACGACCTCGATCGTGTGCTTGTAGTTGCGCGGGAGCCGGATCGGCTCCGACAGGTCTCGGACCTCTCCGTCGATGCGGGCGCGGGGGTATCCCTTGCGCGACAGGTCCTGGAGCAGCTTCTCGTACTCACCCTTCCGGCCGCGGACGACCGGTGCGAGGACCTGGAACCGGGTCCCCTCGGGGAGCTCCATCACCTGGTCGACGATCTGCTCGGGCGTCTGCCGGCCGATCGGCCGTCCGCAGTTGGGGCAGTGAGGGTGCCCGACCCGGGCGAACAGCACCCGCAGGTAGTCGTAGATCTCGGTGATCGTTCCGACCGTGGAACGTGGGTTCCTGGACGTGGACTTCTGATCGATCGAGATCGCCGGGCTCAGACCCTCGATGAAATCGACGTCGGGCTTCTCCATCTGGCCGAGGAACTGCCGAGCGTACGAGCTGAGCGACTCGACGTACCGCCGCTGGCCCTCCGCGTAGATCGTGTCGAACGCGAGCGACGACTTGCCGGACCCCGACAGTCCGGTGAACACGATCAATGCGTCCCGAGGCAACTCCAGCGTGAGGTTCCGCAGGTTGTGCTCACGGGCGCCATGGATGACGAGGGAGTCCTGGCCCACGTCAGGCGAGTGTACCGGCGCGCCCCGACAAGCCTCGCCGGGGCTCGCGTTAGGCTTGCGCGCCATGGCACATCGGGCGGCGGGGCCGGTTCGACCGAGCTTCCGAGAGGCCTTCCTGTTCTGGCTGAAGCTCGGGTTCATCAACTTCGGCGGGCCGACCGGCCAGATCGCGATCATGCACCAAGAGCTGGTCGAGCGCCGGCGCTGGCTCGGCGAAGACCGGTTCCTCCACGCCCTCTCCTTCTGTTACCTGCTTCCGGGCCCCGAGGCGCAGCAGCTCGCGATCTATACGGGCTGGCTCTTCAACGGGACGCCCGGCGGGATCGTCGCCGGCGTGCTCTTCGTGGTGCCCGCGGCGATCCTCATGGGCGGGCTCGCGTGGCTCTACGCGGCCGGCGGCGATCTCCCGATGATCTCCGCGATCTTCGACGGCCTCGCCGCCGCCGTGGTCGGGATCGTCGCAGCGGCGCTCCTGCAGATCGGCGGGAGGGCGGTGCGCGGGCGGATCGCCGTCGGCATCGCGGTGGTCGCGTTCCTCGCGATCTTCGTGGTCGGGGTCCCGTTCCCGTTGGTGATCCTCGGCGCGGGAGCGCTCGGATTGACGCTCGGCACGGAGCGGCTCGGCGTGACGATCGACGAGACCCGGGACGGACCCGAGCCGGCGCCCGGGAGTCGGCGCCGGACGTTCGTGGTGCTCGGGGTCGGGCTCGCCGTCTGGTGGCTCCCGCTCCTCGTCGTCGCCGCCGTCAGCCCGGGCTCGATCTACGCCCAGCAGGCCGTCTTCTACTCGCAGGTCGCCGTGATCTCCTTCGGCGGCGCGTACGCGGTGCTCGCCTACGTCGGCCACGAGGTCGTCCGGCGATTCGGACTCACGGGCGCGGACGTCGTCGCGGGCCTCGCGCTCGCGGAGACGACGCCGGGGCCGCTCATCCTCGTCGTCGAGTTCTACGGCTTCCTGGCCGCGTACCGGAACCCCGGCACGCTCACGCCGGTCGCCGCCGGCATGCTCGGGGCCACGGTCACGCTGTGGGCCACGTTCGCGCCGTGCTTCCTCTGGGTGTTCCTGGGTGCGCCCTGGGTCGAGCGTCTCCGGACGAAGCGGACGCTTCGCGCCGCGCTCGCGGCCGTGACGGCGGCGGTCGTCGGCGTGATCGCCAGCCTGGCGGTTACGGTGGCCGCCGGTGTCCTGTTCGACGAGGTGCGGACCGCGAAACCCTTCTGGGCAACGATCCCCGTGCCGGTCCCGTCGTCGATCGACGCGTTCAGCGTCGTCGTGGCGGTCGCGGCGTTCGTCGCGATCCGGCGGTTCCACCTGAACGTGGCCTGGGTCGCGCTGGGCGGCGGGGTCGCGGGTCTCGGGCTCGCCCTGGTCCGTTAGGCTGCGTCGCCATGGAGACCCGCGAGGAGCTCGAGGCGCTCCCGATCAAGGACCTCCACGACCGCGCGATGGAGACCGCGCGCAAGCACGTCGACGTGGCGTTCCTGTGGGACGTGGTGAAGGCCCTGCCGGTCGCCGAGGAAGCGATCGGTGACGACCAGCGCTCGAAGGTCGACATCGTGCGGCCGCTCGCCCTGATCAACGACTTCCTCTACGACACGGATTCGGGGGCACTCGGCGAGGCGCTGCGTCCGTTGTACGTCGACTACCTCCTCCGGAAGGGCGACTGAGACCACCGCCGTGGGCGGAGCGCCGCAGGACCTCGAGACGTACCGCGACGAGTTCGAGGTGGTGCGTCGGAAGGCCTACCTCATCAGCGCGTCGCTCGGGCCGGTCGGGATCCGCTCGCGGCGGCACCTGGACGCCTACCTGGACGCGTGGGCGTCGAAGGGCGCGCCCGACCACGTCTGGTTCGAGGACATCTTCCCCGCGATGGGGCGGCTGAAGGCGTCCTTCGCCGCGCTCGCCGGCTGCGACCAGGAAGAGGTCGCCCTCACGACGAACATCTCGATCGCGCTATCGACGATCGCGTCGGCGCTCGACCTGTCCGGTCCCCGCCGCCGGATCGTCCTGTCCGAGCTCGACTTCCCGACGGACGGCCACGTCTGGACGGCGTGGGCGGCGAAGACGGGAGCGGAGCTCGTGTGGCTCCGTTCGCCCGACGGGATGACGCTCCCGCTGGAGCGCTACGACGCGGCGATCGACGATCGGACCGCGCTCGTGATGGTGAACCGCGTCCTCTACCGATCGAGCGCGATCGTCGACGCGAAGGCCGTGTGCGCGATGGCCAGGGATCGCGGTGCGCTCAGCTTCGTCGACGACTACCACGGGATCGGGGTGCTGCCGCTCGACCTGCACGATCTCGGGTGCGACCTCTACGCGTCGGGCACGCTGAAGTTCCTCTGCGGGGGACCTGGCTGCGTCTTCCTGTACGCGCGCCGGAGCCTGTTGCCATCGCTCGAGCCCGCCGTCACCGGATGGTTCGCGACCGCCGACCCGTTCTCGTTCGACACCGAGCACCTCACCTATCACCCGTCGGCGAGGCGGCTCGAGCACGGCACGCCGCCCGCGCCGGTGTACTTCATCGCGCAGGGCGGCCTCGACGTCATCGCCGAGGTCGGGGTCGACCGGATCCGCGCTCGCCAGCAGGAGCTCCAGGAGCGTGTGATCGCCCGGGCGGACGAGCTGGGTCTGGAGGTCCGGACACCTCGTGACCCCTCCGCGCGCGGCGGGGTCGTGAACGTCCGGGTCGGCGATGCGGAGCGGATCTGCCACGCGCTCCTGGCACACGATGTGTGCACGGACTTCCGCGGCGACGGCCTCCGGATCAGCCCGCACTTCTTCACGAGCGAGGCGGACGTCGACCGCTGGTCGGACGAGCTCCGAGCGCTCGTGTGAGCCGTCAGCGGACGAGGACGCGGACGCGCTGGACCGCGTTGTTCATGAACCCGCCGTAGTTCCACGGGGGGTCGAGCGGCTGCGTGTTGCCGGACTCGTCGGTCGCCCGGACCGCGAGCTCGTGCTCGCCCGGAGCCGCCTGCCAGTCGAAGGACCAGGCCCGCCACGACGACGGCGAGTCGGGCTTCGGTCCGAGCTCGGCGTCTGCCCATCCCCCGTCGGCCCCGACCTCGACGCGGTCGATGTGTCCCCATCCGGACCACGCGCGCCCGATCAGGCGACACGGACCGGCATCCAGGAACCGGTTCCGCCCCGGGAAGTCCGTGAACCCCGGCGGGACCATCAGCGCGCGCACCGCCTGCCTCGTCACGTACTCACCCGGCCCATCGGGGTCCTGCCGCAGCTGATAGGACCCCATCTGGAAGCCCTCGAACGGCTCCGCGACGGCGGTGATCCGTCGCAGCCACTTCACGCAGCACATGCCGTACCAGCCCGGGACGAGGAGCCGGACCGGGTACCCGTGTTGCGGCGGCAAGGGCGCGCCGTTGAGCTCGTACGCGAGCAGGACGTCGTCGCGCACGATGTCCGCGAGCGAGAACCCCCACTGGTAGTCCTGCTCGACGTCCCCCTGGATCCCGTGGTCGGCGCCCGTGAAAACGAGCGCCACGGCTTCGGCACCGAGGCCGGCCTCCTCGAGGATCGGAGACAGCGCCGTGCCCGTCCACTCGGAGTTGCCGACCGCCTCGAGGAGCCAGGGCTGACTCTCGGCGCGAGGGGGCATCAGGGCCCGTCCGTTCCCGGCGCATTCCATCGTCACCGGCCGCGTGACGGCCGGCCGCGACCGGAGGTCGTCGACGGAGAGCGTGAGCGGCCGGTCGACGAGCCCGTCCACCTGGACCGTCCACGACGCCTCGTCCGCGGCGGGGATATCGAAGTGGATCACGAGGTAATGCATGCCGAGCGGTGTGACGTCGTATCGGAGACCCTCGAGCTGCATCCCGTGGTTCCGGGCCGCCTGGCCGAGCTCGCTCAACGTCACCCCCTGCCACGTCGTCTCGATCTGCGTCACGGTCATCAACCTCTCGGTCGGCTCATCGTCTCCGGCTCGGCCCGAGCATCCTCCGCCGCCGGCGCGAGCCGGCCTCCCCGGATCACGGTGGTGACCCGGGCGAGCGCGCCCAGGTCCGTGAGCGGGTCCCCGTCGACGACGATCAGGTCGGCGGGTGCCCCCGCCTCGATGGGCGCCCGCGTCAGGGCCCGCAGGATCTCGTCGTGGGTGAGCCCGGCGTCCAGGAGCAGCCGGAGCTCGCGGAGGTCGATGCCGGGCGGGACGGGTCCGTTGCCCAGATCCGTGCCGTAGATCACCGCCCCGCCCGCGTCGTGGAACCGACGGAGGTTGTCGACGGCGGTCCTGAGCTCGGGCGTGTCACGCCCGAAGCTCAGGATGTCGAGGGTCGACACGATGCGCAGCTGTGCCGCACATCGCTCGACCACACCGTCGGACAGCCGCTGCGTCCACGGCGTGTGCGCGAGCTCGTCCACGCCGGCGCCCAGCGCGCGCTCCACCTGACCTGGCCCCTGGGCGTGGGCGCTCACGGGGAGCTCGACCTCGTGCGCGGTGTCGCAGATCGCCGCGAGCTCCGCGTCGGAGACGACCGGCCCGGCCTCGACATTCAGCGAGACCTTGATCGCGGTCGCGCCCGCGCGCGAGAGCTCGCGCACGGCCGCGACCGCGTCGTCGACGTCCGCGAGCTCCCGGCCGGTCCCCGGCGGCGCCCACCCGGCACGCGTGGGGTACCCGTCGCGGACCGTGAGCATCGGCCCCACGGCTCGCACGAGCGGCCCCTCGAACGTCGGCAGCTCCGAGAGGTCGGCGAGGGGGAAGATCCGGTCTGCCGGCCACCCGAGGTCGCGCACGGCGGTCACGCCGCCCGCCAGGACGTCGGCGGGATCGGAGAGCTCGAGGTGCACGTGGCGATCGGCCGCCGCCGGCATCACGATGCCGGCGGCGGCCACCACCTGCACGTCGTCCGCCACCGGATGGACCCGCCCGACGGACGCGATCACGCCTCCGTCCAGATCGATCTGGACGTCGGGCGTGAGCCCGCCCGTGCCGAGCCAAGCGAGCGGGGCGCGGATGCTGAAGGAGGTCACGCCCGAAGGCTACGCCACCCCGGCCTCGCGGAGCTGACGGAGCTCCTTGCGGAGCTCGTGGACCTCGTCCCGGAGCCGCGCGGCGTACTCGAAGCGGAGGTCCTTCGCGGCCTGGTGCATCTCCTCCTCGAGCCCCTGGATCAACCGCTCGAGCTCATCGGTCGGCATCTCCGGGTGCGCCCGAGCCTTCCGGCGCTCCTTCCGAGGCGTGGTTGGCGCCTGATCGTCCCCGCGCAGCGACAGCAGGATGTCCGTCACCTTCTTGCGGATCGTCTGCGGGTCGATCCCGTGCTCGGTGTTGTACGCGATCTGGATCTGACGGCGCCGTTGCGTCTCGCTGATCGCGAGCTTCATCGAGTCGGTCACGCTGTCCGCGTACATCAACACGGTGCCGTCCACGTTCCGCGCGGCCCGGCCGATCGTCTGGATCAGCGAGGTCTCCGACCGGAGGAACCCTTCCTTGTCGGCGTCCAGGATCGCGACGAGGGAGACCTCCGGGAGGTCGAGCCCCTCGCGGAGGAGGTTGATCCCGACGAGGACGTCGAACTCGCCCAGCCGGAGGTCGCGCACGATCTCGATCCGCTGGAGCGTGTCGACCTCGGAGTGGAGGTACCGGACGCGGATCCCCATCTCGACGAGGTAGTCGGTCAGGTCCTCCGCCATCTTCTTCGTCAGCGTCGTGACCAACACGCGCTGGTCCTGCTCCGTCCGGGCGCGGATCTCCCCCATCAGGTCGTCGACCTGGCCCTTCGTCGGTCGGATCTGGACCTCCGGGTCGACGAGGCCGGTCGGTCGCACGATCTGCTCGACGACCTTGGGCGACACCCGCAGCTCGTACGCGCCGGGCGTGGCCGACATGTAGACGACCTGCCGCACCCGGTCCTGGAACTCCTCGAAGCGCAGCGGCCGGTTGTCGATCGCGGACGGCAGGCGGAAGCCGTAGTCGACGAGCGTCGTCTTGCGCGACACGTCGCCTTCGTACATCCCGTGCAGCTGAGGAACCGTCACGTGCGACTCGTCGAGCACGACCACATAGTCGTCCGGGAAGTAGTCCAGCAGCGTGAACGGAGCGGTGCCCGGCCCGCGGCCGTCGATGTGCCGCGAGTAGTTCTCGATGCCGCTGCAGAACCCGACCTCGCGCAGCATCTCGAGGTCGTACGTGGTCCGCATGCGCAGGCGTTCGGCCTCGAGGAGCTTGCCGTTGTCCTCGAGCCACCGCAGCCGCTCGTGGAGCTCCTCTTCGATCGTGACGAGGGCGTGCTTCATGCGATCCTCGCTCGCCACGTAGTGCGACGCCGGGAACGTGGTGTGGTCGACGATGTCGTCCTTCACGATCTCGCCCGTCACCGGGTCGAACATACTGATCCGCTCGACCGTGTCGCCCCACCACTCGATCCGGTACCCGGCCTGCTCGTACGGCGGGAAGATCTCGAGCGTGTCGCCGGTCACCCGGAAGGTGCCCCGTGCGCGGCTGGCCTGGTTCCGCTTGTACTGGATGTCGACGAGCCGCTGCATCGCGAAGTCCATGGGGACCTCCGTCCCCCGGTACACGCGGAGGAGCTGGCCCTCGTACTCCTCCGGCGAGCCAAGCCCGTAGATCGCCGAGACGCTCGCGACGATGAGGACGTCCGTGCGGCTGAGCAGGGCCGCCGTGGCGGAATGCCGGAGCCGCTCGATCTCCTCGTTGACCGAGCTGTCCTTCTCGATGTAGGTGTCGGTCTGCGGGACGTACGCCTCCGGCTGGTAGTAGTCGTAATAGCTCACGAAGTACTCGACGGCGTTGTCCGGGAAGAACTCCCGGAACTCGTTGGCCAGCTGGGCCGCGAGCGATTTGTTCGGCGCCATCACGAGGGTCGGACGCTGGATCCGCTCGATCACGTGCGCGATCGTGAAGGTCTTGCCCGTGCCGGTCGCGCCAAGGAGCGTGACGTGCGGGTCGCCGGCCAGGACCGCCTGGGCGAGCTGGTCGATCGCCTCCGGCTGGTCGCCGGCAGGCTCGAAGTCGGACACGACGCGGAACGGGGGCACGGACCCAGTCTAGGAGGGTCCGGCGACACGACCGCCGCCGGTCACATCCGGCCGGCGGCGATGATCCGGTCGAGGAAGCGTTTCGTCCGCTCGTTCGTCGGATCGGAGAACATCCGGTCCGGCGGTCCCTCCTCGAGGATCCGGCCGCCGTCCAGGAAGCAGACGCGGTTCGACACGTCACGGGCGAAATGCATCTCGTGCGTCGCGATCACCATCGTCATCCCCTGACCGGCGAGCTCCCGGATCACGTCGAGCACCTCGGCGACGAGCTCGGGATCGAGCGCGCTCGTGATCTCGTCCAGGAGCAGGACGTCCGGGTCCATCGCGAGCGCACGGACGATCGCGACGCGCTGCTGCTGCCCCCCTGAGAGACGGTCCGGATAGTCCTCCGCCTTGTCGGCGAGCCCGAACCGGGCAAGCAGCTCACGAGCGTTCGCTTCGGCCGCCTCGCGGGGGTGTCGCAAGACCTTCATCGGCGCGAGGGAGACGTTGCGGAGGACCGTCATGTGCGGGAACAGGTTGAAGGCCTGGAAGACGATGCCCACGCGGCGCCGGACCGCGTTCTGGTCGACGCCGTGTGCGGTGATGTCCTCCCCATGGACCCAGATCCGGCCGGCGTCGACCCGTTCGAGCAGGTTGATGCATCGCAACAGCGTCGATTTGCCCGATCCGCTCGCACCGATCAGGCACACGACCTCATGCTCGTCCAACGCGAGGTCGATCCCCTTCAGGACCTCGAGCCCGTCGAAGGACTTGTGGACACCCTCGAGACGGATCGCTTCGCTCACAGCGCGCCACCCGCCATGCGCCGTCGCCGCTGGCGCTCGAGGAGCCAATCGGTGAAGCGCGTCATCGGGATCGTGATGATCAGGAAGCAGATCGCTGCACCGACGAACGGGGTGAAGTTGAAGTCTCCGGCGCTCACGCGCTGGGCTCGCAGGAACGCCTCGACCGAGAACGCGGACACGAACGCGATCAGTGCCGTGTCCTTCTGGAGCGAGATGAAGTCGTTCATGAGCGGCGGGACCACGCGCCGGACGGCCTGCGGGATCACGACCGATCGCAGGGATTGCCAGCGCGTGAGGCCGAGCGCCCGCGAGGCGGCCGCTTGGCTCGGATGGACCGACTCGATCCCGGCTCGGTAGACCTCGGCGACGTACGCGGAGTAGCTGAGGATCAGGGCGACCCAGCCCCAGAACCAGCCGTCCACCGGGAGCCCCGGGATCCGGAGCGCGGGCACCCCGAACCCCAGCGCGAAGACGACCAGCACCGTGGGGATCCCCCGGAACAGATCGACGTAGATCGTGGAGAGCAGCCGGAGCGGGAAGAAGACCGGCCCGCGCGAGGAGCGCATCACGGCGAGCAGGAGCGCGAACCCGAGGATCACGGGCTCGGCGGTCAGGAAGTAGAAGATGTTCCGGCGGAAGGCGTGGAGGATCTCGGGGAAGGACTCGGCGAACACCTGGCGGTTCAGGAACTGATCCTTGAACTCCGACCAGTACGGCGAGCTCACCGCCAGGTACGCGATGAGACCGAGGACGACGACCGTGCTCACCGTCGCGATCAGGACACCCTTCGCGCCTTCCTCCTTGAGCGAGAAGCGGCGCGCGGATCGGGTCACCGGGATGTCCGGACGGCGGTGCTCACTTCGACCAGACCGGGACCTCGCCGACGTTCGTCTTCTTCGAGAGCCATTCGTCGGTGATCCCCTGCAGCGTCCCGTCGCTCTTCATCTCCTGCAGGGCGAGGTCGATGCACGCGGTCAGGGTGCTGCCCTTCGCCTGGACCGTCCCGAAGTGCTCACCGCCCGCGACGGCGTCGGTCGGGAACTGCGCCAGGACGGTGCTGTTCTTCACCTCCTGGACGTACGGGTCGGCCATGTAGAGGGCGGTGGGATAGTCGACGACCAACCCATCGGCCTGCCCGGCGTTCACAGCGGCGACGGCGTCCCGGAGCGTCTGGTACGTCCCGGCGGTTCCCCCGATGTAGCTCTCGATCAGGTCGGCGCTCGTCGTCCCGATCTGCGTCGCGAGCTTGTACTGGGCGAGGTCGGCGACGGTCGTCGCGCTCGCGATCGGCGTCCCCTTCACGACCACGACCGCCTGGTTGACGTCGTAGTACGACTCGCTGAAGTCCACCGTCTGGGCGCGCTTCGTCGAGAACGAGATCTGGTTGATGTCGAGGTCGAAGTCCTTCGGACCCGGCGCGTAGGACTGCGCGAACGGGACGATCACCCACTTCACCTGGTCCGGCGAGAAGCCCATCCGCTTCGCGACCTCGTACGCGACCGCCGACTCGAACCCCTTCCCCGTGCTCGGGTCGTTGATGTCCCACTGCGAGCCCTTCGGGGTCCCGCCCTGGAAGTACGGCGGGTAGGCGGGACTGTCGGTGCCGACCGTGAGCTTCCCGTCCGTGACGAACGTCGCCGAGGCCGCGCACTGCTGTGCGGTCTGCGCGGCACTCCCGGTCGCGGCCGGAGACGAGGTGGTGGTGGAGCTGGCGCACGCGGTCGCGACGAACGCGAGCAACGCCACACCTGCCAGGACCTTGCGCATCGGTATCCCCTCCGTCACAGACCGGGTGCAGGAGACTAGCACGGGCCTCCGGCGAGGCCGGCCGTCAGCGGCGGGGCTCCCACGAGAACCGGCGGGCGGCGATCATCAGTCCGGCAAGCCCCCACGCAGCGATGACCGCGACGTCCTTCCAAGCGAACACGAACGGCGCTCCGTAGTACGCGCCGAGGTAGGCCTCGACGAGGTGCCGAACCGGGAAGATCTTCCCCACCACGTTGACCCACTGGGGAACGTTGTCCCCGATCGGGATGAACACCCCCGAGATGAACAGGAGCGGCAAGATCGTCGCGTTCACGATCGGCGGCGCCGCATCCGCGTTCGGGATGGCGGCCGTGAGCGCGAGCCCGAGCGCGGCGAAACTCGCGGCGCCCACGAGGACGACGACGATCGTCCTGAAGAGATCGACCCCCGTCGGGATCGATGCCGAATAGAAGACCGCTCCGAACGCCGAGCAGATCACGACGAGCAGGACCGCGATCAGCATGGCGTGCAGGACGCGGGCCGTGATGTAGTCGTAGCCCGGCAATGGCGTGCCGCGCGTTCGCTTGAGGATCCCGGCGTCGCGTTGGAACGTCACGCTGATCGCGAGGTTCGTGTAGCACGCGGTGATGATCGCGAAGGCCGACATCCCAGCGACGTAGTACGTGGACTGATCCACCAAGACCCCGTTGATCGGGACCGTCCCGCTCCCGAGCAACGACGCGAAGATCACCAGGAACATCAGCGGGAACGCGAACGTGAAGAACGCGGCCTGCGGATTCCGCCAGAAGGCCCGGTTCGTGTACCTGACCTGCCGGACCGTCAGGGCCACGTCGCTCATGTGCCGACCTCCGAGCCGGTCAATTGGAGGTAGACGTCCTCGAGCGAGGGCTGCGTGACCTCGAGGGACTCGAGGGCGACGCCCCGCTCGAGCGCCCACCCGGTCAGATCGTGGACGGCCTTCGCGGTGTCGGCGGCATCGACGTCGATCTCGAGCGAGCCGTCGGCGAGCCGTTGCATGGGCCCGTCGGGATGCGGACCAGTATCCGGGAGACGGAACCGGATCCTCGTCCGCATCTGGTCCCGGCCTGCGAGGCTCGCCGGCGGCCCTTCCGCGACGATCAGCCCGTTCGAGATCACGATCACGCGGTCGGCGAGGTACTGGGCCTCGTCCATGAAGTGCGTGGTCAGGAAGACCGTCTTGCCCATCGCGATGAGGTTCTTCACGACCTCCCATGCGTTGCGACGAGCGCTTGGATCGAACCCGGTGGTGGGCTCGTCCAGGAACAGGAGTTCGGGGTCGCCGGCGAGCGCGATCGCGACGTCGAGGCGGCGCTGCTGTCCCCCGGAGAGTTTGTTCACCCGGGTGTCGCGTTTCTCGGACAACCCGACGACGTCGATCACCTCGTTGGTCGGCCGTCGCGACGGGTAATAGCCCGCGTACATCTCGATCGATTCGGAGACGGTGAGGAACGGATCGATGCCGGTCGACTGGAGCACGATCCCCATCCGCTCCTTGAGCGATCGCTCGCGCTTCGCGGGGTCGTGTCCGAGCACGGTCGCCGAGCCGGCGCTGGGATCGCGGTACCCCTCGAGGATCTCCGTCGTGGTGGTCTTGCCCGCACCGTTCGGGCCGAGCATCGCGAAGACCTCGCCGCGCTCCACGTGGAACGAGATCCCCCTGACCGCCTCGACGTCCCCGTAGGTCTTGCGGAGGTCCGAGACCTCGATCACACGCTCGGCCACGGGATCGACCCTACCCGACCCCGAACCCAAGGTTCGTGTCGACGAGGTTCCGCAGCGGCTCGCCGCGGACGAAGCGGCCGAGGTTGTCCAGGAGGATCTGGACGGACGCGCGCTCCCAGCCGTCGAAGTCGCCGCAGATATGCGGCGAGACGATCACGTTCGGCATCGACCAGAGCGGCGACTCCGCCGGGAGCGGCTCGACCTCGAACACGTCGAGCGCCGCACCGGCGAGGCGCCCGCCGGCCAACGCATCGATCAAGGCGACCTCGTCGACCGTCCCGCCGCGCCCCACGTTCAGGAACCGGGTGGTCGGCCGCATCGCGGCGAACGCGTGCGCGTCGACGTAGTGCGCGGTCGTCGGCGTGAGCGGCAACGCGTCGAAGACGATGTCGGCGTCCGCGAGCATCGCCTGGAGGTCGTCGGGCCCGCCGACGCGGTCGAAGAGGTCGTCGGGGCGC
>Ga0075425_100004506_pt1 | contig 14372 bp, 11 predicted proteins | sample SoiMethybrSBSTD4_FD_75300 | JGI IMG/M metagenome (GOLD analysis project Ga0075425, IMG submission 75300) | Bulk soil microbial communities from a Populus tree surrounding site in Tennessee, USA - Soil MetaG P. TD hybrid SBSTD4 | ecosystem: Environmental > Terrestrial > Soil > Tree plantation...
CCGTCGCCTTTGCCATCGTCGCACGCGAACCGGTTGCGCTCCCCGCCGCGGCCCCGTTTCTCGTGCTGTGGTTGTTTGCGCCGATCGTGGCCTACTGGCTCAGTGTGCCGGTGGGCGCGCGCGTTCGCCCGCTCAGCGATCGCGATCGAACGGTGTTGCGAAGAACCGCACGCAAGACGTGGCGGTACTTCGAGACGTTCGTCACCGAAACGGATGCGTGGCTGGCCCCCGACAATTATCAGGAGGACGACACTCCGAAGTTGGCGCGACGCACATCGCCAACCAACATCGCGATGAGCCTGCTGTCGGCACTGGCCGCGCATGACCTCGGCTACCTGTCGACCGACGCACTGCTCCGTCGATTGAACGCGACGCTGACGACTCTGGAAAGTCTCGAGCGATATCGGGGGCACTTTCTCAACTGGTACGACACCGCCAGCCTGGCGCCGCTGCACCCGCGGTATGTCTCGACTGTCGACAGCGGCAACCTCGCCGGCGCGCTGATCGCACTTGCGCAGGGGCTCCTCCAGCTCGAAGAGACCCCCCAGACGTACACGCAACGTCTCGCCGGACTCACCGACACGGCAGACGTACTCGCAGCAGCATCCTCGTCGACCGACGCTCGATCTGGACCTCGTGAGATCGTCACTGAGATCAATCGTCTCGCGCGCGCCATCGGCGTGACTACACAGAAACCCCTTGTGGACGCCACAGCGATCCAGAAGCTCGGGACGCAGCTCGCCGGCGCGGCAGCCACACTCCCTCCTGGACCCGAGACCGAAATCGCATATTGGTGCCGGGCCGTGCTCGAGAGTGTGGAGCGATTGACAGTGGACCGTTCGGTGTCCGCAGACTCGCTGCGGAAGCTTGCTGCTCGTACGTCCGCGCTCGCCGATGCCATGCGCTTCGACTTCCTCTATGACAGGCGGCGGCGCATCTTCTCGATCGGATACCGCCTCGCCGACGCCGAAGGTCCGGGACGACTCGATGCCGCCTTCTACGATCTGCTGGCGTCGGAGGCCCGGTTGGCGAGTTTCGTGGCGATCGCGAAGGGCGATGTCCCGCAGCACCACTGGTTTCACCTTGGGCGTCTCGTCACGAACGTGGATGGTCGCGCGACGCTGGTGTCCTGGGGCGGGACGATGTTCGAGTACTTGATGCCGCTCCTGCTGATGCGGAACTTCCCGGGAACGCTGCTCGATCAGAGCTGCCGCGCGAGCGTCCGCCGCCAGATCGATTACGGCCGGCAACGCGACGTGCCATGGGGGATCTCGGAGTCGGCTTACGCATTCACCGATCGCGCCGGGAACTATCAGTACCGGGCCTTTGGTGTACCGGGACTTGGACTCAAGCGGGGTCTCGCAACCGAGCTGGTCATCGCCCCGTACGCCACGGCACTGGCAAGCCTGGTCACGCCGACGTTCGCGGCGGAGAACTTCACGCGAATTGCGGGCCTGGGCGGCGAAGGCCGGTTTGGTTTTTACGAAGCCCTCGACTACAACCCCCGGGGACGCGAGATCGACGCGCCGCCGCCGACGATCGCACAGCCGACAGTGGTGCGCGCCTACTTCGCTCATCACCAAGGCATGTCGCTGGTCGCGCTGGCCAACGTCATCTGCAGCGATGCATTCGTCTCGCGCTTCCATGCCGATCCCCGCATCCAGGCGACCGAGCTGCTGCTCCAAGAGCGCGTGCCTCGCGAGGCGATCCTGTCGGAGCCGCGTCCGGCCGAGAGCACGACGGCACCGCCGTCGCTCCCCGTGTTCGCGGCGCGACGCTTCCGATCGCCGCACACGGCGACCGCACATACGCACTTCCTCTCGAACGGTCGCTACACAACGGCCGTGACCAACACCGGCGGTGGCTTCAGCATGTGGCGTGACGTTGCGGTCACTCGACGGCGCGACGATCCCACATCCGACGCCGGTGCGAATTTCATCTACCTGCGCGATCCCTGGTCGAGTCGGGTCTGGTCCGCCACCTACGAGCCGGTGTGTCAGGAGCCGGATCGATTCGAAGCGACGTTCGATCTCGACAAGATGACGTTCCGACGCCGCGATACAGACATCGAGACCCAACTGGAGATCACCGTGTCGTCGGAGGACGACGTCGAGGTGCGTCGCCTGACGATTACCAACCGCGGCCCGCAGACGCGAGAGATCGAGGTCACCAGCTACGTCGAGATCGTCTTGGGCCGTCCGGAGGACGACCTCGCGCACCCGGCGTTTGGGAAGCTGTTCGTCGAGACCGAATTCGATCCGCAAAGCGCCGGCCTCCTGTTCAACCGCCGGCCGCGCGCAGCCGATGAATCGACGGTCGTCGGCTTTCACGTGCTGGGCGTGGACGGTCCCCGCCTCGGCGGCGCCGTCGAATGGGAAACGGACCGGGCGCGCTTCATCGGTCGCGGGCGCTCGCCCGCCACGCCGATCGTCCTCGATGGCCGTGCGTTGTCGGGCACCACAGGCGCAGTGCTCGATCCGATCGGTGCGTTGCGAGAGCGCATCCGGCTTGCGCCCGGCGCCATCGTCCGCGTGGCCTTTGCCACCGGCGTTGGTCCGGATCGATCCGCTGCGTTGGCGTTGGCGAGAAAGTACCGGGACGGAAGCGCCGCCGCGAGAGCCTTCGCGATGGCGTTCACCCACGTGCACATCACCCTGCAGCACCTGGGGCTCAGCGACGAGCATGGGATGCTCTTCGATCGTCTGGCGTCGCGTGTCTTCGGAACGGACGCGTCGCTGATCAGCCCGCCAGATCTGGCCGGCAACACGCTCCGTCAAGACAACCTGTGGGGATACGGAATATCGGGAGACATCCCGATCGTGCTCCTTCGCGTCGGTGAAGTGGAATCGCTGCCGCTCGCGCGTCAATTGCTCAACGCGCAGGAATACTGGCGCGTGAAAGGGCTGCGCGCCGACGTGGTCATCCTGAACGAGCATCCGGCGGACTATCTCGACGAGATGCAGAGCCTCCTGTCCACTCTGATGCAGGAGCCGCCGTGGGCCGCCTGGCTCGGAAAGCCAGGAGGTACCTTTCTGCTCCGCGGCGACGGGATGCCCGAGCAGGACCGACGCTTGCTCTCCGCCGTCGCCAGGGTCGTACTGACCGGCGATCTCGGCGATCTGGTGTCGCAGTTGGAGCGGCCGGCACCGTGGTTGTACGACGAGCATGACGTTCCGCGCTCCGCCCATCTCAACGTGCCCGCCCGGAGCATGGCATCGGTGCCAGTCCCGCCGCTCGTCATGGAGAACGGGCTTGGCGGTTTCACGCCTGATGGCCGTGAGTACGTCATCGTCCTCGACGGCGAACGCGAAACCCCGCTGCCCTGGTCGAACGTGTTGGCGAATCCTGCGTTCGGCACGATCGTGAGCAGCTCCGGATCCGGGTTCACATGGGCCGGCAACAGCCGCGAGAACAGGCTGACTCCATTCGCCAACGATCCATTGACCGATCCGACGGGAGAAGCCTTCTATCTCCGGGACGATTCGTCAGGGGCGGTGTGGGGCGCCACACCGGGACCGCTGCCCAGGCGTGCGGAGGACGGCCGATGGGTCATTCGTCACGGTGCAGGCGTCACTCGGTATCAGCATGCGGTCGCCGACATCCGGCATGAACTCGCAGTCTTCGTCGCGCCGGAGGATCCCGTGAAGCTGGCGGTGCTGACACTGACCAATGCGACGCAGGAGAAGCGGCGGATCAGCGTGTTCGGCTACGTCGAGTGGTGTCTCGGCCCTCCGCGTGCAGGCGAGCGGCGCTTCGTGGTTACGGAGATGGATGAGGCGACTGGAGTCCTGCTGTCGCACAATCGCTATAACGCCGACTTCAACGAGAGCGTGGCGTTCTGGCGCGCGACGGAGACACCGCGGTCGCACACGGCGGATCGCGGCGAGTTCATCGGACGTACTCGCACGTTGAGCGCACCGGCCGCGCTCTTTCGCGAGCAGCTCGCCGGCCGCACCGGCGCTGGGCTCGACCCGTGCGGAGCGCTGCAGCTCGTGATCGAGATCGCACCAGGCGAATCGCGCAGCGTGGCGTTCGTGCTCGGGCAGGGGCGTGATCGGTCCCACGCGATCGAGCTGGCCGCGCGGTATTCCTCACTGGCGAAGGCGCGGGCAACACTCGCCGCGGTCGAGCGCATGTGGGACGACATGCTCGGCGCCGTACAGATCCACACGCCAGACGATTCGTTCGATCTCATCGTCAATCGCTGGCTGCTCTATCAGACCTTGACGTGTCGCGTCTGGGCGCGCAGCGGCCCTTACCAGCCCGGCGGCGCCTTCGGTTTTCGCGATCAGCTCCAGGATGTACTCGCGCTGATGTACGCGAGGCCGGATGTCTGTCGTGCACACCTGCTGCAGGCCGCGTCCCGGCAATTCGTCGAGGGGGACGTGCAACATTGGTGGCACCCGCCCAGCGGGCGCGGAACCCGAACCCGTTGCTCCGACGATCTGTTGTGGCTCCCGTACGCGCTCGCCAGCTACGTGTCGCAGAGCGGCGACGAGTCTGTGCTCGATGAAATCATCCCCTTCCTCGAGGCACCGTCGCTCGAAGCCGGACAGGCCGAGACGTACGTGGTGCCACGTACGTCCTCGGACACCGCGTCGATCTTCGAACACGGCGTGCGCGCCATCACACACGCGATGAAGTACGGCGCCCACGGACTTCCGTTCATCGGCTCGGGAGACTGGAACGACGGGATGAATCGCGTTGGCCACGCCGGCCGCGGCGAAAGCGTGTGGCTCGGCTGGTTTCTCGTGACCGTCCTGAACGAGTTCGCCCCCATCTGCGAGCGCCGCGGGCGAAACGATCTGGCCCAGACCTATCGCGACGAGGCGCGATGGCTGACCGGCATGCTGGAACTGGCGTGGGACGGCGACTGGTATCGCCGCGCGTACTTCGACGATGGCACGCCGCTCGGGTCGGTGCAGAACGAGGAATGCAAGCTCGACTCGCTGACGCAGTCATGGGCCGTGCTCTCAGGAGTGGCGGAACCCCGCCGCGCCGAGCGCGCCATGAACGCGGTCCGCGCGCACCTGGTGCGGCGCGACGCACAGATCGTGCTGCTGCTCACGCCGCCATTCGATCGGATGGCGCACGATCCGGGATACATCAAAGGGTATCTGCCAGGCGTTCGAGAGAACGGGGGCCAGTACACGCACGCCGCGATCTGGACGGTGATGGCGCTGGCGCGCCTCGGCATGGGTGGCGAGGCGATGGAACTGTTCCACATGATCAATCCGATCAATCACATGCGATCGGTGGAAGGCACGGAGCGATATCGCGCGGAACCGTACGCCGTCGCGGCCGACGTCTACGCGCACCCGATGCACGTCGGCCGCGGCGGCTGGACGTGGTATACGGGCTCGGCCGGGTGGATGTACCAGGCCGCCGTCCAATGGCTTCTCGGACTTCGCCGGCACGGTGCGACGATGAGCGTGAATCCGTGTATTCCAGCGGTCTGGCCGCACTACTCGCTGGAGTGGACCGTCGGTCGCACGCGGTATCGCTTCACCGTGTCGAATCCCGAGCACCACTCGCAGGGAATCAGGTCAGCTGAACTCGATGGCGCCGCGATCGATGCACGCGCGATCCCGATCGAGGACGATGGCGGGCGGCACGAGGTGACGATCGTACTTGGCGCCGGCCAGGCGGCGGACATGTCTGTCGCAGCCGCGGGGCGCGCTGAGCATCGACAAGGTTCATCATAGCGGCTGATTCGCCTTGGTGTCTTTGAGCTGCGGCTCCAGCGCCTTCAGGTCCAGCGTCGCGGCCGTTAAGACACTTTCCTGACGCGCCCCTGGGCTCCAAAGTCCGCTGTTGCGGGGCGCCAACGCGCCACTTCTCCATCGAGCAGGCGTGCATAGGTTCCGTTCGGCTTGATGGAGAGGAACTTCGACTCCACGAGCGCATCAAGCACGCGCTTGCATAACGTCCGCTCGACGCCGCAGAGTCGCTGTGCCTGTTCGAGTGTCAATCGCAAGCCGGGCATTTCAAGATACTCGCCACGTATGCGGGAGATCAGTGCGTTGTCTTGCATGGCAACCTCTGAATAACTCGCGCGGCGGACGGGCCTCACGTCGCCCCTCCTGATCAGGTCGCACCTCCTGATCAGACCTCACGCGCACCGAACTCTTGTAATTCGTATCCGCGCGAGCAGGCAGTTCCGTATTGAACACGCGCGCGGCTTCTACCTCCAGCTCACGTCGCACGCATCGCGTTCGACGCGGATGCGTGGCCAACTTTCGTCAGCACGTCTCGGACCGCGCTGCCATCGAGGCTCTCCGACTGCAGGAGATCGGCCGCCAATCGCGTGAGCGCGTCGCGATGGAGGTTGAGCAACGCCTCGGCGCGCGCGAACTGCTCGCCGACGATGCGTCGCACTTCGGCGTCGATGGTCTCCCGCGTCTCGGCGCTGGCGTGGCTGTCCTCGTTGACGGCGGCGCCGATGTACTGCAGGCGCGGTCCGGCGTAACGCACCGAGCCGAGCTTCTCGCTCATGCCGAACTCCGTCACCATGCGCGTCGCCAGCTGCGTCGCCCGCTGGATGTCGTCCACCGCGCCGGTGCTGATCGTGCCGAGGATCAGATGCTCCGCGGCGCGGCCGCCCATCATGATCGCGATTTGATCCTCGAGCTCGTCGACTGACAGCAGATAGCGATCTTCCTTGGGCATCTGCATCGTATAGCCCAGCGCCCCACGGCTGCGCGGGATGATGCTGATCTTGCTCACCGGATCGCCGCTCGCGACGAGGCTGGCGACCAGTGCGTGGCCGCACTCATGACAGGCCACGGTCTCGCGCTCTTTAGGGTTCATGACGCGGCTGCGTTGCTCGAGACCACCCACGACGCGCTCGATAGCGGCCTCGAAATCCGCAAAGGTCACGCTCTCGGCGTTCCGCCGTGCCGACAACAGCGCCGCCTCGTTGATGACGTTCGCCAGGTCAGCGCCGCTGAAGCCGGGCGTGATCCGAGCGGCCCGCTCGAGATCGAACTCCGGCGCCAGCGTAATCTTCCGGCTGTGGATCTTCAGGATCTGGAGGCGGCCGATGAGATCGGGGTTGCCCAGGACGACCTGGCGATCGAAGCGGCCGGCGCGCAGCAGCGCAGGGTCGAGCACCTCCGGCCGATTCGTCGCCGCCATGATGATCACTGGACTCTGGGCGTCAGCTTTGAAACCGTCGATCTCCGCCAGGAGTTGATTGAGCGTCTGTTCCCGCTCGTCGTTGGTGACGAAGCGGACGCCGCCGCCGCGGCTTTGCCCAATCGCGTCGATCTCGTCGATGAACACGATCGCCGGAGCGGCGGCTCGTGCGTGCGCGAACAGATCGCGCACACGTGCCGCGCCGACGCCGACAAACATCTCCACGAACTCCGAACCGCTGGTCTCGAAGAATCGGACGCCGGCCTCTCCTGCGGTCGCCTTCGCAATCAGTGTCTTGCCCGTCCCTGGCGGACCGACGAGCAGAACGCCTTTCGGGATTCGTCCACCGAGGCGGGCGAATCGCTGCGGCGTCTTCAGGAACATGATGATCTCTTGAAGCTCGGCGATCGCTTCATCCGCGCCGCCGACATCCGTGAACGTGACGCCCACTGCTTCGGCCTTCACCTCGGTGGCCTTGCTCTTGCCAACCCCGAAAATACCGCCGCCCGCCCGTGCCGCGAGATTCTTGCTCGCGAGCGACCACAGCCCGACCATCAGCATGAGCGGAAGAATCCAGCTGATAAGGAAAGTGCCGATCGGATTCGGCGGCCTCTCGGCCCGGTAAGTCACATGCGCGGCGCCGAGCTCCTTGAGGAGGTCGGGATCGCCGTTCGCTGGCGCGAGCGTGACGAATGGGCCGGTCGCCTCCGTCGACGATTTGGGGGAGGGGTTCTTCATAACGCCCTGAATCTGCGAGCCGATCGTGACGTCCACGATCTGACCCGCCGCAAGCTTCGTCTTGAACTCGCTGTAAGGCACCTCGACAGCCCGCGGCAGGAGCGGTCCGATCACAACCTGTACCAGCCAGATCCCGAGCAATGCGGGTCCGAGATAGGCCAGGTTGTTTCGAAGGAAGCGCGTGGCTCGCGTCTGAAGGTCGTCGTCTGGTTCGCGGCCGCCTTGCGCGTTGGCGCGGCGGTGACTCGTGCTCGGCGGACGGAGCGAAGTAGGCGCTGACATCGGGCTCCTCTTAGTTGGTCGGCGTCTTCGCGTCCCTGATCACTCGCTTGCGCAAAGTGAGATAACGCGGCACGTACCATTTACTGCCCCGTCCCATCTGCGAAGCAGTCCCGGATTGAACACGCTCACGGCTCATGCCTCGCACAGAATTCAGCCAAGTGATCGAGCACGTGTGCTGCGAGCCCGTACGGTCCTGCGAAGGAGACGCCCTTGAAGAGAAGAGCTGTCATGGAACGCCCCGCCATATACACATTAAGGAACCGCGGTTTACTTTTCGCAGTCATTCTGCTGGCAGCTGTCATCGCGAGCGGCGGGCTGGGTCTGGCACAAGGAAGGAACGGCCGGAACGACCGGAACGACCGCGGTCGCAATGCTGTCGTGAATCGTCTGACGGGTACATACCGTCTCGATCACGCGCGCAGCGACAACGCCGAGACGACCGCTGATCGCGTGACGCGTGATCTCCCCGGTCGAGACCAGCAACGCCTCCGCAACGCCGTCATGCAGCGCCTGGAGGCGCCCGACTCATTCGCCATCGAGCGGAACGGCCGCACCATCACCATCGCATCCACGCACGCCGCGCCGGTCACGTTCGAGGCCGATGGACGCGAACAGATCGAACAGTCGCGCAATGGCCGTCAAATGCGCACCACGGCCACACTGTCCGGCGATCGATTGGTGGTCAGCACCGAGGGCGACCGATCGGTTGATTATCAAGTGACCTTTACGCCGATGAACAACGGCCGTAGCCTGCGCGTCACGCGGCGCATCACCGACGAGGGTCTGCGGCAGCCGGTCGTCGCGAACAGCGTCTACGACAAGACATCAGACACCGCACAGCTACGCGCCTATTCTCGTGTCCGGGACAGCGGACCGGCGACCGGCACTCGCAGAGGCACTCTCTTCGTGCCGGACGGGACCGAGCTGGTCGCGGTTCTCAACGCCGATCTGAGTACGAAGGACGCGCGCGACGGAGAGCGGTTTGCGTTGACGGTGCGTTCGCCCGCGCAGTACTCGGGAGCCAGCATCGACGGGCATGTCGTGCGGGTCGCCCGCTCCGGGCAGGTCTCGGGCCGGGCGGAAATGTCGTTCGACTTCGACACCATTCGTCAACGCGACGGCCGCGTCTCCGACTTCGCCGGGTACATCGAAGGTGTCCGGACGACGAACGGTGACCAAGTGCGGGTCGACAACGAGGGCAGGGTTCAAGACGAGGGCGGCCAGACCGAACGCACCGTGACGCGCACCGGAATCGGCGCCGCGATCGGCGCGGTGATCGGGGCGGTCGCGGGCGGTGGCAAAGGTGCGGCCATTGGCGCCGCCGTCGGCGCTGGTGCCGGAGCCGGATCGGTGTTCATTCAGGGCCGCAACGATCTCGAGCTGAAGAACGGTACGGAATTCCAGATCCGCGCGAGCGCTCGTGAATGACCGCGGTGTCCGGGTCAGGTCTCATCGTCAACCGGAGAGAACGAATGGCAGTTCGCAAGGCCGTGCAGAACGTCGATACCCAAGCAGCGGCGAGCCCGACAGCAACCTCGGCGACACGCCAAGGCCGTGGACCAGTCGATGCCCCCGGGAAGCGTCATCGGATGCCTCTGGCTCAAGAACCGATAGACAAACGCATGGGCGAACCGAGAGGCAAACAGATGGGACAAAAGAGCGTCAAGGCTGGCTGGCGCACCGGACGAGGGTGACGCCCGGGTCGTTCAGGGGAACCTCTTCGCGACTTGCCAACGCTGGCCGCTGATGTCATTCTGAACGTACAGAATCGCATTCGGCGATGAACTCGGTGCGTACGGCGCGTGTCTCCAGAAAGGCGGGGGCGTGCGATGAGGAAATCGAAGTCCGCACTGGCGCTCAAACTCGAAGATGCCGTCGATTGGACGGGCGTGCGACTGCAGTGCCTCGAGTACGAACCCGCCGGAAAGATCTTCACCCAGGGCGATCCCGCTACGAGCGTCATGTATGTCGAGAAGGGCGCCGTCAGGCTGTCGGTCTTGTCGCATGCGGGAAAAGAGGCCGTCGTCGCCCTCCTCGACGTAGGCCATTTCTTCGGCGAGGGCTGCCTCGCGGGGCAGTTGCGGCGGATGGCGACGGCCACGGCCATGGCCCCGTCCACGATCTTCGCTGTCGAGAGAGCGGAGATGGTGCGGCAACTCCACGCCGCGCCGGGGTTCGCGGATCGTTTCCTGACTCACATGCTGGCTCGCAACATCCGGATCGAAGAGGATCTTGTCGACCAGCTATTCAACTCCACCGAGAAGCGGCTTGCTCGCACGCTGTTGCTGCTGGCGCGGTACGGTCAACCCGAGGGGTCTCGCCGCGCCCTTCCGAAGCTGTCTCAAGAAGTCCTGGCGGAAATGGTCGGCACGACACGCTCGCGGGTGAACTTCTTCATGAACAAGTTTCGGAAGCTCGGGTTCATCGACTACAACGGTGATCTCAAGATCAACAACTCTCTCCTGAGCGTGGTCTTGCGCGACTGACGCACGACATCAAGTGGCCCCCGAAGCGGGGAGCCTCATCGCTTGTGCGATTCCTCCCTTACACGTTGGAGCGCGGTCAGCATCAAATCCAGTTGGGCTTGCAGTTGTGCGATTCGAGTGAACTGGACCTCGAGCTGGTGTTCGGCCTCCGCAAGGCGCTTGTTCACGGCTGAGAGCGATTCTGCGGCGGAGCGGTCGCGAACCGCGCGAGGGGAGGCGGGTGCTGTTCGCTCCGGAATGTTATTCGCTCTCATGACGACGCTCGACCCATCCGAGCGTAGGCCATCAGGTAAATACACGATGTGCTGAATGGGACACCGAGCGCCCCCGTCGAATCCGTCTCATGCATGAATGTCGCGTCCGGTTCAGGACATCTGTCGTGCGCCACTCCCGCGTAATGTAGAAGTGGGTGATTTCATGAACGAAGGCCGTGAGCACGACGCGGGCCGTGAGTTTGGAGACGACCGCATGGCGGCGGAGGCGGCGAGGAACGAGGCCGAATACTTCAGGCGACTCGCGGAGGAGGCGCGTGAACTCCGCGATCATCATCGCGAGGCGCTCGAAACAATCCGACAGGAGCGGGAGCGGCTGCGAGAGAGCGCTGAGACGGCGCGCATCGCCAGCGAGGAGGCACGGATGGCAGCCGAGTCGGCGCGCACGGCGAGCGAGGACGCACGAGTTGCCACAGACGCGGCGCGGCAGGCCGTGGTGGAGGCAGTCCGCGCCACCACCGACACGATCCGCGCATCGCTCGAACAAATGCAGGTCGTGGAGGACATGCGGAGGACGCTCCGCGAGATCCGGGATGTGAACAAGCTCGATTCCAACTAACGGCCGTCGTGTCCGTAACAGAACAGCGGGCACCGGCGCCAATCGCACAGCTCGTTCGCCATGACAGAGACCCGCTTTCGCCAAGCCTTTCTTCTCTTGCTGATCACGGCGATTTCGGCCGCCTTCGTCGCGATGATCCGCTCGTTCCTGCTCACCATCCTGCTGGCAGCCATCTTTGCTGGTCTGAGCTATCCCGTGTACGAGTGGGTCCTCGTCCGAGTCCGTGGTCGCAAGGCGCTCGCCGCGATTGCAACGCTCCTGCTGTTGCTGGTGCTGGTGATGGCACCCCTCCTGGCGGTGCTCGGGGCCGGGGCCAATGAAGCGTTGCGCGTCACCGAGACCATCGGGCCGCGCCTCCAGCAGTTCGTCGATCAGCCGGGTGAATTCGACAGCCGATTACGCGCGCTTCCTGGCTACGATCGCATCGAGCCCTACCGAGCGGAGATCCTCACGAAGGCCGGCGAGTTCGTCGGCGGTGCGAGCGCCTTCCTCTTCGCCGCACTCTCGGCCACCACACGTGCGACAGCACTCTTCATCTTTCATTTCTTTATCCTGCTCTACACGATGTTCTTCTTCCTCACGGGCGGTCCGCGCCTGCTCGGGGGCCTACTCGAGTACCTGCCGCTCACCGATGCCGACAAGCAACGCATGGTCGGGAAGTTCGTCTCCGTCACCCGCGCGACACTCAAGGGCACCATTCTGATCGGTATGGCTCAGGGCCTTCTTGGAGGGCTGGCGCTCTGGGCCGTCGGTATTGACGGGGCGATCTTCTGGGGGACGGTGATGACCGTCTTGTCGATTATCCCCGGCGTCGGCGGCGCGCTCGTGTGGGTACCTGCGGCGATCATCCTCGTGGCCACCGGAGAGGTCTGGCGAGGGATCGCGCTCGCCCTGTTCTGCGCCCTCATCGTCGGCAGCATCGACAATGTGCTGCGGACGCGGCTCGTGGGACAGGACACCAAGATGCACGAGCTGCTCATCTTCTTCTCGACACTCGGCGGGATCATGTTCTTTGGCGCGACCGGGTTCATCCTGGGTCCGATTCTGGCCGCGCTCTTCGTCACGGCGTGGGAAATGTTTGGCACGACCTTCCGCAGCGCGCTTGCTGAACCAGGATCGGCCGCAGCCGACGCCGACTATCGTCCGCCACTCTAACGGCCTCTCGGTTCAATCACGGCCGTCTCAGTGTCTGTTTGGGCACATCTCTCGTGCGCGATCGTGAGTACGCTGGTGGCTACGCTTCGTTAAGCGGGCCCATCGACAGTTGGCACACCCCGTGGCCCGACGACCGTACTGAGAGGTGGTTCCAATGGTTCGTGAGACGTATTCGCCGACGTTCGTGATCGTATCTGCCAAAGACATCGCGGAGCGCGCCTACGAGATCTACGTCGGGCGTGGCCACGTCAACGGCTTCGATCGCGAAGACTGGCTGCGCGCGGAGAGTGAGCTCAAGAATCCGCCCAGTTCCGATCGAGTGTTTCCGCGAGATGCGACGAGACGATGACGAGCGCGCCCTTCGCCTCGCATGCGTCGCTCGTCCCGAGTCGTTGGCGGCGCGCCCTGGAAATCGCCGGAGATCTCGTACTCGCCGTCGCTCTGGTGTGGGCACTCCCGCTCGCACTGGCGGTCGCAGCGGCGCTGCTCCGATTGGCATGGTCAGTGTTCAGGTAGTTGCTCCTCGAGGTTCATGTCGTTCATTTCGTCGTGGCGCCGCGCGTGCTCGCGTGTGGTGAGCTGCGACACGTGGGAGCGATTCTGGCCAGCGTCTTCAGCGCCGACTTCGCCTTGGCCGTGCGCAGGGCTTTCCAGTTGCCGTCGGCGCGCTGGTGCTTGAGGTCCGTGAGGTAGGCGTACTCCGGTGTCAGCAGATCCTTGGTTTTCGCTCTGGTCCACGACCGGGCGAATTCTTCGAACGTCGGCGCTTCTCCGCGCATCCAAAAGTCCATCGCCACTACCCGGGCTACGGCGCCGTCGCGGAACTCGCCCGCGGTCAGCGTGCGGAGCAACCGGATGACACCGTGATGCTCCTTCGCGTACCAGCGATAGAACAGCCGGTCGCGAGGTCCGAGCCGCGTTGGCGGATTCTCTTCACGAACGATCTCGGCAGGGATGAGCGTGGGCCGACCGACGTCGCCGGTCGTCAAATAGCGGCGGACACGGGCCAGGACGATCGGCTTCCGATCGGTATCCTTGGTCGTCTTCACCTTCCCGTTCGGGTACTCGGCCACGACCTTATATGGAATCTCGTGTGCGGAGCAGAAGCCACGAATCTCCTCGAGGTTCATGTAGTTCAATTCCTCGAGGAGGCGCGCTTGCTCACCGGTGGTGAGCTGCGACAGGAAGTTCGGCATCCGATCGTTCAGTCCACGGCCTTCCTTCTGATTCGCAATTTGTCGACCACACGTGTGACGCCTTGGGTCTCGCGTGCCAGATTCAAGGCACGATCACGCTCGTACACGGTCGAGACCACGCCGGTCAACGTGACGATCGAACCGGACGTGTCGACATCGATCGCACGCGCCTCGACGTAGTCGTCGAGAGCCATCTTTGATTTGATCTTCGCCGTCAGAGCGCTGTCGCTCACCCTGACGCCGAGCTTGCTCGCCGCGTAGTTCGCCTCGGCAGTGGCCCGGTCCGCCACTCTGGCGGCCTGTCGCGTGGCCGTCTCCTCGAGAGCGGCGGCACTCGACCGCACAGGCCACGCGTGATCCGACCAGTAGTTGTAGGCCGCCACGCCGCCGACACCCAACGCAACCAGCAGCAGGAATCTGCTACACATGACCCGCTCCTCCACTTGGCGCGCCTGAACCGGCACCTGGTGAGAAAGCCGCCGTACCCGTGAACACGGGCCTCGGGCACCGATTGGTGGCGCTGCCCGAGACATACGACGAACTGGTC
>Ga0075425_100004507_pt1 | contig 14371 bp, 16 predicted proteins | sample SoiMethybrSBSTD4_FD_75300 | JGI IMG/M metagenome (GOLD analysis project Ga0075425, IMG submission 75300) | Bulk soil microbial communities from a Populus tree surrounding site in Tennessee, USA - Soil MetaG P. TD hybrid SBSTD4 | ecosystem: Environmental > Terrestrial > Soil > Tree plantation...
CAGGTCGTGCTTGCGCTGCCGTTCTCGATCCTGCGCAGCGTGGACTTCTCGAAGGCGCAGTTCAACCAGGTCAAGACGTGGGCGATCAACGAGCTCGGCATGGGCACGAACTCGAAGGTGCACGTTCAGTTCAACTCACGCTTCTGGCGTGACCAGGGCTGCACCGGCGAGACGTACTCGGACCGCGGCTACCAGAACACCTGGGAGGTCACGCGCGCCCAGCCGGGCACGAGCGGCATCCTCTCCTGGTACACGGGCGGCAATCCCGGCGTCGCGGTCGGCACCGGCACGCCGCAGCAGCAGGCGCAGACGTTCCTCGAGCAGATCGAGCCGGTCCTGCCCGGCGCGACGGCGAAGTGGAATCACCGGGTCGTGCGCGACTTCTGGACCGGCTACGAGTGGACGAAGGGCTCGTACTCCTATTGGAAGGTGGGGCAGTACACGCGTTTCTCGGGAGCGGAGAAGGAACGCAGCGGCAACTGCCACTTCGCCGGCGAGCACACGTCACAGGACTTCCAGGGCTACCTGCAGGGCGCCGTCGAGACAGGCGAGCGCGCGGCCGCGGAGATTCTCGGCAAGTAGAGGCGCTACTGGCCGCGGATCCACGCGGCGAACCCGGCGTCCGGCGCGTGCAGGTTGAGGACGCGCGCCGGGCGCTCGTCCGCGCCGCGGAAGCCGTGACGCGTCCCGGGCGGCGCGGCGAAGAACTCGCCCGCCCCCAGCACGACAGTCTCGTCCCCGCGAACGAACTCCACCGAGCCGTCGACGACGAGGAACGAGTCCACATGGTCGTCGTGCTCGTGCGGCGAAACCTCGAAGGACGAGTCGAACTCGATCTCGATCAGCGACAGCTGAGGGAGCTCGAACCGGATGGTCACGACACGGTTCTCCCGCTCGAAGCGCTCGCCGTCGGTCGCCCGCGCGACCACGAGCTCGCCGCCCGGCGCGTCCTCCGGCGGATGCTGGTCGTAGTCGGCAGGGTTCGTCGGCTCCCTCGCGTACTGGCGGCGGAGGTACTCCACGAACCGCTGCGACGGCGCGTGCAGGTTGAGCAGGCGGACCGGGCCGGGCGCGAGGTTGTTGAAGCCGTGCACGACGCCGGGGGGAACGGCCGCGGCGTCGCCGGGCTCGAGCGTCAACGCGCCCTCGGCGGTCAGGATCTCGACTCCGCCTTCGAGCACGACGAACGCGTCGACGTGCGCCGCGTGGAAGTGCCGGTCGGCGCCCGGCGAGCCGCCTTCACGCGTGAACCTGAACGCGGCGAGCCCCTCGAGGTCGGCGAGCACCTCGGTTCGCGACCCTCTCCGCTCCAGGACCTCCATCACGGCCGCCACGCTACTCGACCTCGACCCGGACGGCCGCGCAGGCGGTCGCGCGCCCGTCGTCGCCGCAGTCGACGAGCGCTCCCTCGATCCGCACGTCGCCCGTTGCCGGCTCGAGCCGCAGGGGCATGCCGGTCAGGAAGCGCCTGAGCGCGTTGTGGTCGTCGCTGCCGATGACCGAGTCGTGCGGGCCGGTCATGCCGGCGTCCGTGATCGCAGCGGTACCGCCCTTCAGCACCCGAGCATCGTTCGTCTGCACGTGCGTGTGCGTGCCGATGACCGCGGTCACGCGGCCGTCGAGGTAGCGCGCCATCGCGACCTTCTCGCTCGTCGCCTCGGCGTGGAAGTCGACGACGATCACCGGCGTTCGGGTGCGGGCTTCGTCGACGAGGCGATCGACGGCGATGAACGGGCTCTCGAACGGCGTGAGCGAGAACGACCCGAGCAGGCTGATCACCGCGACGCCGTCGTGCACCGCGAGGCCCGTGCCGGGCGTCTGCGGCGACAGGTTCGCCGGCCGCAGCACCCGGTCTGTGCCGGAGAGGTACGGCGCGAAGCCCTGCTGGCCCCAGGTCCAGTTGCCGAGCGTGATCACGTCGGCGCCGCGCGCGAGCAGGCGCTCCGCCAGCTTGGCCGTGATCCCGCGGCCGGCGGCTGCGTTCTCGCCGTTGACGATGCAGAAGTCGGCACCGAGCTCCGCTCGGAGCGACGGCAGCCGCGTCTCGACCGCCCGCCGGCCGGGCGCGCCGAACACGTCGGCGACGAAGAGGATGCGCACGGAGGTAGGCCTTCGAGCTTTCTAGCTCAGCGACAACGTCGCCGCCGGGTGCACCTCGACGACGACATGGTTCCCGGCGTCGTTCGTGTAGCGCGAGAGCGCTTGCTCCTCGGCACGGGAGAAGTCGACGACGGAGCCCAGGCGCGAACCGCCGGACGTGACTGGCGAGCCGACCGCCAGCAGCGGATCGACGCGGACGTGTGACACCGCGACCACGAGCGACGGCGCGCCCGCCGGTTGGATGTCGATGCGCGAGCCGTACGTCCGCCCGTTCAACGTCACGTCGTCGATCGCGACGACGATGCCGTCGACGGGCGAGTAGACGTCCGTGCTCGGCGCAGCGCCGACGTCGATCGCCGACAGGCCCGGCCCCTCTCCTCCCGGCAGCTGGTACCACCGCGGCCGGCCGTTCGAGCCGCCGAAGACCTTGTGCACGATGCGCTTCAGGAGACCCTGGTTGATCTGCGTCCCGAGCGGCGACACCGCGAGCGACCCTTCGCTCCCGCCCTGGTAGCCGATCGCCGTCACGCGCGACTGGCTGATCGGCAGCTGGAGGTGCAGGCCGCCGAGCCGCGCGACGATCTCCGGCTGCGGCGGCCCTGCCGGGAGCAGGCGCGACGGGGTCGCGGGCGCGGTCGCGGGCAGGGGCGTGCTCGAGCCTCCGAAGGCGGAGAGCAGGAGCGTCACGAGCCCGATCGCGACCACGACCACGAGGACTGCGAGACGCCGGAGACGACGCTCCCGCTCCAGGTGACGGCGCTGCGCCGCGCGGGTGCGCCGGTGTTTCACCGGGGGCGGCATCCGGGGCACCGTAGCGAACGGTTCCGGGACATTCAACGCGGTACTGCCGTCGGTCGCCCACGACCAGTCCCAGTCCGGCGGCCTGAGGAGCCGAGCAACGGCGGTAGCATCGTCACGATGGGCACGAGGCTCGTCGTCCCGCGGTGGATCCAGCTGGTGGGGCTGCCGCTCCTGCTCGTCCTGGCATGGCTGCTGGCGAGCGCCGCGGCTCACGTCGTGTTCCTCTTCGTCGTCGCCGCGCTCATCGCGCTCCTGCTCGACCCGCTCGTCCGCGGCCTGCAGCGGGTCCGGCTCCCGCGCGGCCTCTCGGTCGCGGTCGTGTACCTGGCGTTCGCTGCGGCGCTCGGTCTCGTCATCCTCGCGATTGCGACCGCCGTCGTGGGCGAGACGAAGACGGCGGCGAACAGGTTCAACGCCTACTTCACGCATCCTCACGGCGTCTCCGGACAGACCTCGGCCGACCGCGACATCGACCGCCTCCAGGCGTGGCTGAACACGCACCGGCTGAAGTCGATCAAGATCCAGCAGCGCGGTCACAAGCTCGTGAGGCAGATCCGGCAGCGCGACGTCGGGAAGTACACGAACAAGATCGTGACGTTCGTCGAGGGCGCCGCGATCTCCATCGGCAAGACGCTGTTCTCCGTGGTGCTGCTGCTCGTCGTCTCGATTTACATGCTGCTCGACATGCAACGGCTGGGGGCCGCCATCAACCGCCGCTTCCCGCCGCGCGCGGCCGAGCAGCCGCTGCTCATGAGCATCGAGCGCTCGCTCGCGTCGTACGTGCGCGGCCAGATCGCGCTCAGCCTGATCATCGGCACGAGCGCGGGCGTCGGCCTCTGGATCCTCGGCGCCGTCGGGCTCCTGCCCCACGGGCAGCAATACGCGCTGCTCTTCGGCGCCTGGGTCGCGGTGACGGAGGTCATCCCCTACCTCGGGCCGTGGCTCGGCGCAGTCCCCGCCGTCGCGTACGCACTCGTCGTGCACCCGATCTCGGCCGTCTGGGTCGTCCTGCTCTTCCTCGGCATCCACCAGATCGAGGGACACGTGGTCGTGCCGAACGTGATGGGGAGCGCCCTTCGGCTCCACCCGCTGCTCGTCATCTTCGGGCTCGCGGCCGGCGCCGAGCTGTACGGGCTTCCGGGCGCCCTCATCGCGCTGCCCCTCCTGGCGGTCGCGCGCGCGATCTGGGAGTTCTTCTCCGACCGGATCATCCTGGAGAAATGGCGGGAGGAGGAAGAACCTGTACCCGTGGAGCTCGTCGAGCCGCGTACTCTGAAGCAGTGAGCGTCTTCCCGGCCACCCGTCTCCGCCGCCTCCGCCGCACGGGTGCTCTGCGCGACCTGGTGCGCGAGACGACGGTCTCGGTCGACGACCTCGTGATGCCGCTCTTCGTCGCGCCCGAGGCGCTCGTGAACGAGCGGCTCCCCGGAATGGGCCGGCACACCGTCGAGACGGTGGTGCGCGAGTGCGACGAGCTCGTGCGGCTCGGCGTGACTGCCGTGCTGCTCTTCGGCCTGCCCGCGGAGAAGGACGAGGACGGCTCCGGCGCCTGGATCGAGGACGGCGTCGTGCAGCAGGCGTTGCGCGCGCTGCGTCCCCGGTTCCCCGAGCTGCTGCTCCTGACAGACGTCTGCCTCTGCGAGTACACATCGCACGGTCACTGCGGCGTGCTGCACGAGAACGGCGAGGTCGACAACGACGCGTCGCTCGAGCTGATCGCGCGCACGGCCGTCTCGCACGTCGAGGCGGGCGCGGACGCCGTCTGCCCGAGCGACATGATGGACGGGAGGGTGGGCGCGATTCGCGAGCAGCTGCCACAGACGCCGATCGTCGCGTACTCCGCGAAGTATGCGTCGGCGTTCTACGGCCCGTTCCGCGACGTGGCCGACAGCGCGCCGGCCTTCGGCGACCGGCGCGGCTACCAGATGGATCCCGGCAACGTGCGCGAGGCGCTACGTGAGTGCGAGCAAGATGTCGCGGAGGGCGCCGACATGCTGATGGTGAAGCCGGCGCTTCCGTATCTCGACGTCATCCGCGCCGTTCGCGAGCGATTCGACCTTCCGCTCGCCGCGTACAACGTCAGCGGCGAGTACGCGATGGTCAAGCACGCCGCGGCGGCCGGCGACCTCGACGAGCGCGCCGCCGCGACCGAGTCGCTGACCGCGATCCGGCGCGCCGGCGCCGACGTCGTGATCACGTACTGGGCCAAGGAGTTCGCCTCCTGGCACTGACGCGGTCGGAGCTCTGGCACCGCGCGCAGCAGCTCATCCCCGGCGGGGTCAACTCGCCGGTCCGGGCGATGCGTGCCGTCGGGCTCGACGAGCCGTTCTTCGTCACGCGTGGGAACGGCCCCACGATCGAGACCGCCGACGGCCGCACGCTGATCGACTGGGTCCAGTCCTGGGGGCCGCTCATCCTCGGTCACGCCGACCCGGGCACGGTCGAGGCCGTCCGCGAAGCGGCGCTCGACGGCACGAGCTTCGGCGCGCCGACGGAACGCGAGGTCGACCTCGCGCAGGAGATCGTCGACGCGGTCCCGTCGGTCGAGCGGGTGCGGCTCGTCTCCTCGGGGACCGAGGCCGCGATGTCCGCTGTGCGGCTCGCGCGCGGTTTCACCCACCGCGACCGCGTGATCAAGTTCGCGGGCTGCTACCACGGCCACGCCGACGGCTTCCTCGCGAGTGCGGGCTCGGGGCTCGCCACGCTCGGCATCCCGGCGTCGCCCGGCGTCCCGAGTGGCGTGACGAACGACACCGTCGTGTGCGAGTACAACGACATCGACGGCGTCGCCTCCGCGGTCGAGCGCTACGGCGAGGGCCTCGCCGCGATCATCGTCGAGCCGATCGCCGGGAACATGGGCTGCGTCCCGCCCGCACCTGGGTTCCTCGAGGCGCTGCGCTCACTCTCCGACGCCGCGGGCGCGCTGCTCGTCTTCGACGAGGTGATCTCGGGCTTCCGCGTCGCGCGGGGCGGGGCGCAGGAGCTGCTCGGCGTGCGCCCGGACCTGACGGTGCTCGGCAAGATCGTCGGCGGCGGGCTGCCGCTCGCGGCCTTCGGCGGCCGCAGCGACGTGATGGGCGAGCTCGCGCCGGCGGGAGCCGTGTACCAGGCAGGGACGCTGAGCGGCAATCCGCTCGCCACGGCCGCTGGGCTCGCGGTGTTGCGCAGGCTGCGCGACCCGGGCGTCTACGAGGAGCTCGAGCGACGCTCAGCCCGCCTCGCCGACGGCCTCGCGCCGTTCGGCCGCGTGCAGCGCGTCGGCGCGATGCTGACGCTGTTCGCGGGGCGCGAGGAGCCGGTGGAGCGGTTCACCGAGCTGGACACGGAGCAGTACGGCGTCCTCTTCCGCGGCCTGCTCGAGCGCGGGATCTACGTCGCCCCGAGCCAGTACGAGTGCCTGTTCCCGTCGCTCGCACACGCCGACGAGGAGGTCGACGCCACGGTCGAGGCCGTTTCCGACCTCTTCGAGGCCGGAAACGGCTAGGTAGATGTTCGAGGCGATCATCGACGGCGCGATCGCCGAGAGCGAGATCTGGGCGGCTGCGGTTCTGCCTAGCCACGAGCGTCAGCTCGTGGCCGTGTTCTCGCCGCTCGCGCCGGACGAGGTCTCGGTCGGGCTCGAGACGGTCTACGAGGCCTACCTCGTGCACTACGGGCGGCCGCGGCTCTTCCTCGCACCGGGGGAGGACGAGGCCGTGCTGCTCGGCGACTACCTCTACGCGCACGGGCTCGTGCGCGTCGCCGAGGCCGGCGGCGTGCGGGCGGTGCGCGTGCTGGCCGACCTGATCTCGCGGTGCGCGGCGCTGCGCGCGGAGGGACTCGGCGGCGACGGCGACGCGTGGGTGGACGCGGCGCGCGCGCTCGGCGGCGAGCCCGACAGCGACGCCGTCGCGCGCGCCCTCGAACGGCACTCAGCTAGAGTCGCCGCGTGATCCTGCTCGACGCCGCCTCCGAGGGACTGCACGTCATCATCGGCATGCTCATCGTCGCGCTGATCTTCCTCGCGGTGATCGCGATCGGTGAGCTGACGCGCTGGCTCGGCCACCGGCGCGCCGAACGCCGGCGCGCGCGCCCGCAGCTGTACTGAGAGCGCGGCTCGTACACTGGTCGCGATGCCGACCCGCGACCTGCGCGAGTGGATCGCGCTCCTCGAGCGTGAGGGCGAGCTCGTCCGCGTGGGCGCGGAGGTCGATCCGCACCTCGAGATCACCGAGATCGTCGACCGCCTGGTGCGCTCCGGCGGGCCGGCGCTCCTCTTCGAGCGCCCGAAGGGCGCTTCGCACCCGCTGCTGATCAACCAGTTCGGCACGGAGCGCCGGATGTGCCTCGCCTTCGGCGTCGACTCGCTCGACGACGCGGCGGCGAGGGTCGCCGACGTCCTCGAGCTGCAGCCGCCGGAAGGCCTCGCCGCCAAGGTGCGCGGGCTGAAGACGCTGAAGTCCATCGCGGACTCGCTTCCGCGCACGGTGAGGCGAGGGGCCGCGCAGGAGATCGTGCTGCGCGGCGACGAGATCGACCTCGGACGGCTGCCCGTGCAGACGTGCTGGCCCGGCGACGCCGGGCCGTTCATCACGCTGCCGGCCGTGATCACGCGCGACCCGCGCGACGGGCGCCGGAACGTCGGCATGTACCGCATGCAGGTGCTGGGGCCGCGCTCGACGGCGATGCACTGGCAGCTCCACAAGGACGGCCGCGCCGACTACCTCTTCACCGACGGGCGCATGGAGGTCGCGGTCGCGCTCGGGCTCGATCCGATCACCACGTACTCCGCGAGTGCGCCGCTCCCGAAGCACGTCGACGAGCTCATGCTCGCCGGCTTCCTGCGCGGCGACCCGGTCCCCGTCGTCAAGGGCGTCACCGTCGACCTCGAGGTCCCGGCCGACGCCGAAATCGTGCTCGAGGGCTACATCGACAAGGACGAGTTGACGGACGAAGGCCCGTTCGGCGATCACACGGGCTTCTACACGCCCGCCGAGAAGTTCCCCGTGTTCAACGTCACCGCTATCACGATGCGGAACGACGCGATCTATCCGTCGATCGTCGTCGGCAAGCCGCCGCAGGAGGACGCGTGGCTCGGCAAGGCGACCGAGAGGATCTTCCTGCCCGCCGTGAAGATGACGGTGCCGGAGATCGTCGACTACGACCTGCCGGTCGCCGGGGCGTTCCACAACCTCTGCATCGTCTCGATCCGGAAGGCCTTCCCCGGGCACGCGAAGAAGGTGATGCACGCGATCTGGGGGCTCGGGATGCTCAGCCTCACGAAGGGGATCGTCGTCGTCGACGAGCACGTCGACGTCCACGACTACGCAGCGGTGATGTTCTACGTCGGCGCGAACGTCGATCCGAAGCGCGACGTCGTGATCAGCGAAGGTCCGCTCGACCACCTCGACCACGCCCCGACACTGCAGTTCGTCGGCGGCAAGATCGGGATCGACGCCACGGCCAAGGGCCCGCTCGAGGGCGCGCGCGAGTGGCCGCCGGAGATCGAGATGAGCGACGAGGTGCGCGCGCTCGTCGATCGGCGCTGGGACGAATACGGCCTGGGAGCGGTTCCCGGTGCGGGCAACGGCGGAATCAGTCAGAGTTCGCGCCGCCTGTTACGACGTTGACCAGCCGCGGACGCGGTAGGTTGAATTCCGACTAGCGCCTTGCCGCCGAACGACGACCACCCGCACGTTCCGGGCCCGAGCCTCTGGCCGGTCGGTTTCGCCATTGGCGTCGTCGTCTTCCTGATCGGCCTGATCGTCTCGTGGTGGATCGCCGGGCTCGGCGCGATCGTAGCGATCGTGTTCGCGTTCCTGTGGATCCGCGACGTCACGGCAGGCACGCCGCTCGTGCACACGCCGGAGGCCCCGCCCGAGCGCCCGACCGGCCCCGCGCTCCCCGCGACCGTGGGCGAGGCGGGGATGCCGCTGTCCCTCTCGGATGAGCGGTACCCGCGCTCGAAGTTCCTCGAGGCCTCGACCCTCGGACTCGGTGCGCTGATCGGCGGCATCGTCACCGTGCCGGTGCTCGGCTTCATGGTCGGGCCGCCGTTTCTCAAGCAAGGCCAGAAGGACCACGACCTCGGCCCGCTTTCCGACTTCCCCGAAGGCAAGTACGTCGTCGCGACCTACCCGGCCGACGTCGCGCAGGGCCAGGTCTCGCGCCGCACCGCGTTCGTGCGGTACAACGGCCAGGTCTCGGGGCTGCCGAGCTTCTCGATCATCTCGAACCACTGCGCGCACCTCGGGTGCCCGGTGCAGCCGAACGGCCCGCTCGACCCGTCCGCCACGAAGCACAATGGAAACGTCACGCTCGTGCCGACGATCTCGATCGCGGGATTCGGGTGCCCGTGCCACGGCGGCCAGTACGACACCGAGGGGAATCGCACGTCGGGGCCGCCCGTCCGGTCGCTCGACCGCTACGCGTTTTCGATTCGCAACGGGCGTCTCTTCATCGGGGCGCCGTTCTCGGTCTCGCACGTCGAGGGCACCGGCGGGACCGCGAAGATCCACAAGTGGACGTTCGCGTATCCGGGTGAGCACGTCGACGGGCTCGAGTCCTGGCTCTATCCCATCCAGCCTCCGCACTGACCCGTGGCCACGACTCCGACCCCGACCCGTCCCGCGCCGAAGCCGACGCTCCAGCAGACGATCATGTACCCGCTGGACTGGCTCGAGGAGCGGTCCGGGCTCGTCGGCGGTGTCAGGTACTTCCTCTTCCGCAAGGTCCCCGGCGACATCAACTGGTTCCAGACGCTCGGCTCGGCGACGCTGACGGCGTTCCTCGTCCAGGCCCTCACCGGCGTGATCCTCGCGATGTACTACAAGCCGGACCCGAACTCGGCGTACCTCTCGATCCAGCACATCACGAACGACGTGTTCGCGGGCTGGCTCGTGCGCGGCATGCACCGCTGGGGCGCATCCGTCTTCATCATCCTCTTGTTCCTGCACATGGGACGCGTGTTCCTGTTCGGCGCGTACAAGTACCCGCGCGAGCTGAACTGGATCATCGGCGTGCTGCTGCTCGTGTCGGGCCTCGCCGAGGGCTTCACCGGCTACCTGCTGCCGTGGGACCAGACGGCGTACTGGGCGACGGTCGTCGGCATCAACCTCAACGGGACCGCGCCGTTCCTCGGCCCGTTCCTCGCACAGTTCCTGCAGGGCGGCACGTACATCAACGACGAGACGCTGGCGCGCTTCTACTCGATCCACATGCTCGTCATCCCCGGCGCGATCTTCGCGTTGATCGGGTTGCACCTCTACCTCGTGGTGCGCCTCGGCGTGACCTCGCCGCCGTGGTCGAAGGAGGCGGCGGGGACCGGCACGATCATCCCGAGCCGCAACGGCGGCCGCCGCGGCCTCACCCGGCCGTCGCCGCGGAGGCGGTCCTCCTAGATGGCCGTCAGCGAGCCCGTCGTCGAGCGCCGCCGCGTCTACCAGCAGTACAAGGAAGACGTCAAGGAGCGCGGGAAGCCGTTCTACCCGTTCGCCATGCTCCACGACACGATCATGTCGCTCGTCGTCGTGGTGGTGATCGTCGGCCTCGCGATCGTCTGGAAGTACACGACGCCGGGCGACCATCAGACGACGGAGGCGGGCTGGCTCGGCAAGCTCTACGACGAGCCCTCCGACCCGGGGACGATCAACTTCGTCCCGCGGCCCGACTGGTACTTCTACTTCCTCTTCTACCTGCTGCGCGTCTTCAAGTGGCCGCCGACGGTGATCATCGGAACCGTCGGGCTGCCGACGGTGCTGCTGATCATCCTGCTCGCGCTCCCGTTCATCGACACGCGGCCCGAGCGGCGCCTGTCGCGGCGGCCGGTGGCCATCGTGACGTTCATCGTCGTCGTCATCTCGATGGGCGTGCTGACGTACAAGGGCGCCACGGCGAAGGAGGCGCTCGGCACCGAGCTGCTCTCGCACGTGCCCACGTGGGCGAAGAAGCAAGGCTTCGAGAACAACCCGCAGGCGATCGCCGGCGCGAAGCTGTTCGCGGTCGCCGGCTGTCTCAACTGCCACACGTACCTCGGCGACGGCGGCACGAACCTCGGTGCGCCCGATCTGAGCGCGGAGGGCGCGAAGAACAAGGGCATCGACTTCCAGGTGCGGCACCTCCAGAACCCGGCTTCCGTCAACCCCGGTTCGCCGATGCCGTCGTTCGCGGGACTCGGCACGCAGCGCCTGACGGAGCTCGCGCACTTCCTGGAAGCTTCCAAGGGCCCGAAGTAACCGCACACGCGTAGTCTTTTGCCGTGCGCGTGTTTCTCGGCATCACCGGGGCATCCGGCGCGCCGTACGCACAGCGCTTGGTGCAGGCGTTGTCGGCTGCCGCCGTCGAGGTCGGCGTCTCGGTCTCGGGCGCGGCGATCGAGGTGCTCGCGACCGAGCTCTTCGACGACGCGCGCCTCTCGCGGGACGAGACGCTCGCGCGCTTCACGGAGGGCGCCGGCGACAACGTCACGGTCTACGAGCCGAACGACTGGAAGGCGCCGTACGCATCAGGCTCGGCGAAGGTCGACGCGTACGTCATCTGCCCGTGCTCGATGGGAACGCTCGGCACGATCGCGTCAGGGGCGATGCAGAACCTCATCCATCGCGCCGCCTCCGTTGCGCTCAAGGAGGAACGCAAGCTGGTCGTCTGCCCGCGCGAGACGCCGTTGTCGACGATCCACCTCGAGAACATGCTCACGGTGCGGCGCGCGGGCGGGACGATCCTCTTTCTCGCGCCGGGCTTCTACCACGGAGCCGCGTCCGTCGACGACCTCGTCGACTTCGTCGTCGCGCGCATCCTCGACCACATCGGTCTCGAGAACGCACTCGTGCCGCGGTGGGGGCAGAGGTGAGCCCGTGACGCTCGCGCCCGACGCCGTCCGCACGATGTTCGACCGGATCGCGCCGGTGTACGACGTGATGAACCGCGTGATGACTGCGGGCCTCGACGTACGCTGGCGGCGGCTCACCGCCGAGTCGGTCGTGCGCCCGGGCGACCGCGTGCTCGACGCCGCGTGCGGCACCGGCGACCTCGCGGTCGCCGACCTGCGGGCGGGCGCGGGCCGCGTGACCGGCCTCGACTTCAGCGAGAAGATGCTCGAGCGCGCGCGGCGCAAGGCGCCCCTCGATTGGGTGCAGGGCGACATGCTCGCGCTTCCCTTCGCCGACGCGACGTTCGACGCGGCGACGGTCGGTTTCGGCGTGCGGAACGTGGAGGACCTTCCCCTCGCCCTGCGCGAGCTGCGCCGCGTCCTGCGCCCGGGCGGGCGCGTGGCCATCCTCGAGATCACGCAGCCGCGCGGCCTGCTGAGGCCGTTCTACTCGCTCTGGTTCGACCGCGTCGTGCCCCTCCTCGGGAAGGCGCTCCCGGGCGGCGCCGCGTACACGTACCTGCCGGCGTCGGTGAAGCGCTTTCCCACCGCCGAGCGCCTGGCCGACATGCTGCGCGAGGCCGGTTTCAGCCAGGTCCGCTTCCAGCTGCTCGCCGGCTCGATCGTCGCCCTCCACACGGGACAGGTGCCGTGACGCGAACCCCGGTGGCAGCCACCATCACGAAACTGCAACGTGCAGGCGCGGATCCCTCTCCAGCCAGCGGTTGGGCGCCGCGGAGGCCCGGTCGCAGCCACCGTCACGGAAGTGTGACGTGAGCCAGCTGGCCTCGGTGCACGCGACGCCCGGGCTCGCCGCCTACATGGCCGAGGTGGAGGCCGGGCTCGCGCGTGCGGTCGCAGCCCGGCCGGGGCTCGCGCAGGAGGTCGCCGGCGAGGCGCTCGCCGCCGGCGGCAAGCGCCTGCGACCGCTCCTGTGCTTCCTCACCGCCCGCGGCGCGCCGCCGGTCGCAGCGGGCGTGGCGGTCGAGATGGTGCACATGGCGACGCTCGTGCACGACGATCTCGTCGACGGTGCGCGTCTCCGGCGGGGCCTGCCGGCCGCGTGGTCGGTCTACGGGGCGCACGCCGCGAAGGCGGCCGGCGACTACCTCTTCGCCTGCGCGTTCACGGTCCTCGCGGAGACGGGCGACGAGCCGGCGGTCGAGCTGCTCGCCGACGCCGCCCTCTGCCTCGCGCGCGGCGAGGCGATGCAGCGGCAGCAGACGCACGATCCCGACACGCCGATCGCGGCGTACCTCGAGCGCTGCTCGCTGAAGACCGGCAAGCTGATCGAGGCCGCGTGCCTGCTCGGCTCAGGCGGCAGCGAGCGCCTCGGCGCCTACGGCATGAACCTGGGCATCGCCTTCCAGATCGCCGACGACATCCTCGACTGCGCGGGCCAGACGCAGGAGACCGGCAAGATACCCGGCACCGACTTGCGCGAGGGCACGCCGACCATGCCGCTGCTGCTCGCCGCGCAGGCCGACGGCGTCGTCCGCGCGGCGCTCGCCGGCGGCCCGCTCGACGGCGCGCTCGTGCGTGTTGCCTCGACCGACGCCATCCGCCGCTCCCGCGAGGCAGCGCTCGACTACGCTGCTCGCGCGAGGTCGTTCCTCGACTCGCAACCACACCGGGATGAGCTCGAGGCCTTGACCTACGCAGTGGTGGATCGCGCCGGCTGATGTCGACCACCTTCTTCGGCAGCCGATGATCAAGCTCGGGCGGATCGGGTACGTGAACATGGCGCCGGTCTTCTTCCGGCTGGACGCGGACGTGGACGAGGTCGTCGGCGTGCCGACGGCGCTGAACGCGCAGCTCGTCGCCGGCGAGCTCGACGTCGCGCCGATCTCGTCGATCGAGTATGCACGCCACGCCGATTCGCTGCGGCTGCTGCCGCGCCTGTGCGTGTCGAGCGACGGCGCGGTCGAGTCGATCCAGCTCGTGTCGAAGACGCCGTTCGAGCGCATCCGCACGGTTGCGGTGACGCCGGAGTCGGCGACGTCCGTCGTCCTGACGCGCGTGCTGCTGCCCGATGCCGAGCAGGTGCCGCTCGGCGAGGACGCGGAGGCGAAGCTGCTGATCGGCGACGCCGCGCTCAGGTCCGCGTTCGAGGACCCGACGCCGCATCACGACCTCGGCCGGCTGTGGCAGGAGCGCACCGGCTTGCCGATGGTGTTCGCGGTGTGGGCTGCGCCGGAGCCTACGCATCCCGGGCTCCCCGAGCTCGAGCAATCCCTCGTCGCCTCGCTCCGTGCTGCCCGCGCCAACCCGGAGGAGCTCGCCCACGAGTCGTCCGAGCGCTACGGGTACCCGGCGGGCTTCCTCGCCCGCTACTTCGAGAAGCTGCGGTACCGCTTCGGCCCGCGCGAGCGCGCGGGGCTCTACACATTCCTCGAGCTCGCGCGCGACGCGGGCGAGCTCGACGAGGTGCCCGAGTTGCGCTTCGTCGCCGCCACCGGCGCGGCCGTGTAGCGCGCGAACCGGCCCGTGCTGCCAGCGCCCGTCCGGACAGGTCCCCTGGTCAGACCAATGCGCGCGAACGTGTGACGTTCTCTCCACAACCCCTGCAAATCAGCGGTTTCGGCCGCGTTTGGGACGAGGCGCTTTCGGCGTACGCTCGTGGTC
>Ga0075425_100004508_pt1 | contig 14370 bp, 9 predicted proteins | sample SoiMethybrSBSTD4_FD_75300 | JGI IMG/M metagenome (GOLD analysis project Ga0075425, IMG submission 75300) | Bulk soil microbial communities from a Populus tree surrounding site in Tennessee, USA - Soil MetaG P. TD hybrid SBSTD4 | ecosystem: Environmental > Terrestrial > Soil > Tree plantation...
CGGTGGTCCGCTCGCTACGCGAGCGTGTTTGCCGACGACCCAGGTTCCGCTGTGCTGACCCTCAGCGCCTGGGGCCTGGTAGACCGATGCCGTCCACGCGGACTCGATGCCGCACACGTAGTCGGCCTGTGGAAAGACCCCAGCAACGGCTTCAACGAGATCCCTCTGGAGTCCGGGGCACAGGGCATTCTGCTGACCGCATGCGTCAGCCCCGCGCAGCGGGGCAGCAACGACGGGCGTCGCCCGGTGCAGAACGCGGTCGACTTCTACGCTGTTGGCCAGCATCAGATCCGCCCGGCGGCGACTGGCTCCCAAGATGGGGCGCCGGTTCGGCAGCTGTCAGATCCGCCGCCGCTGAACGTTGACGACCTGACAATTCTGTGCGGCTGGGCCGAGGCCGTAGCCGAGGCGTTGGCGTACGCGCCTAGCAGGGTCGCCGCAGTCCTGAGCGACGCCGCCGCAGGCTCGCCTTGGCGGACCACGCTCGGCCTCAACGAGCCTTCAGACCCTCTGCGGAAAGCCATCCAACTCATGGACGACGTGGTCAGCAACACCGCCGCCACCAGCGATCACCTCGACGCCGTCCAGGCCGCGGTAAGCGACGATAACGCAAGCGCCAAGGACGCGCTCACCGGCCTTGTCCGACGCGTCCTACTGGCCGCTCTCGAGCTCCGCGAGGGACGGCGTAGGCAGGAAGAAGACCACCGGGCCACATGATCACTCACCCGTCGAAGTCTCAAGCGCGGCAAACCTTGTCCGTGCGGCCGCGCCCGTTGCGTCCATGCTTGGGGTGTTGAGGAGTATGCCAACAGCCATCAGATCTGCTGGCTATGAATGGGTGATGGCGCCCATCCATCTCCCATCGAATTGAGGCCATCATGGCGACCACTCCGGACCATGCTCTGCCGAAATCTGGACGTCCGCCGCGCACGCCCCGGGGACGCATCGGGTTGATCGTCGCTGGATCGTTAGCCGCTGGGCTGGTTGCGGCTCTGGCGCTTGTTGCCACCCCGTTCATCCCGGCGAAAGAGCATGTTCTTACCGGCGTGGTGCTGCTCGGCTTTGCCTTCGGTTGGGCGTCGCTGGTCGTGTTGTCGGTACGGTTCACCGATCAACCGCAGCGCTGGGCAGTTGCGCCCGCCGTGTTCTTCGCCGTGGCCGGTCTGATCTCGCTCCTTCCGACCGGCTCTGTTGTGCAGAAGGTGTTTGGCTGGGTGTGGCCGCCGCTGCTACTTGGGCTCGTCGTGTGGATGATCACTCGGGCTCGCCGGCAGCTGCGCAGCCGAACCCGGCGGTGGCTTGTCTACCCGCTCCTGACGGTGCTGGCGCTGGCCTCGATCGGCGGCGGCTACGAAACCGTACGAGAGTCGATCGACGCGACGGCCTACCCCCCGCCCGGCCAGCTCATCGATGTGGGCGGGCATCGGCTGCACCTGAACTGCACCGGCTCCGGCAGCCCGACAGTGGTCTTGGAGCCAGGCCTGGGTGAGGTCTCCTCCGCGATGGGGTGGATAGCGCCGGTCGTCGCGCGTGACACCAGGGTCTGCGTGTACGACCGTGCTGGTCGAGGCTGGAGCGACCCTGCCGACGGACCACAAGACGCCGTCCAAACAATTACCGACCTCCACACTCTGCTGGACCATGCACACATTCCCGGGCCCTACGTGCTCGCCGGTCACTCCTTCGGCGGCCTGTACATCCTCACCTTCGCCGCCACCTATCCCGACCAGGTTGCCGGCATGGTGCTGCTGGACTCCACCGCGCCCGCACCCGGTCCGGTCCCGCCGGCCAAGGCCGGGTCGTACGACTTGGTCGGCCGAATCTCCGCGTTGTTGCCGGCCGTAGCTCACCTAGGGGCGGCACATCTGATCGGTGACTCCTACGACAGCCTGCCCGCACGCTCCCGCGACGAGGCGCGCGCCACGGTCTCAACCGCCCACTCCGTCAAAAGCTTCATCAACGAATTCTTCGAGGGATCGACGGCGACGCACCAAGCCGCCTCACTTGTCGACTTCGGGAGTAAACCGCTGATCGTCGTCACGGCGGGCCGCGGACACGACGCTTCGTGGCTGGCGGCGCAGGACAAGCTGGCCACCCTCTCTACCAACAGCCGCCACCAAATCGTCGCCGACGCCACCCATGTCTCCCTTGTACTCGACCAGACCGATGCCGCCGCAGCCAGCCAGGCGATTCGCGATGTCGTCGCAGCGGTGCGAACCTCCGGACCGCTCGCCTAGCCCTGAGGTTGGTGTCAACGGGTCAGGTCTCGCGGCGCATGCAGAGCGTCTGCGCGACAACCGCTCGTATGGCGATACCCCTCACGCGCCGCAGCTCAGTTCGACTTCCAGATCCCACCGCCTAGATGACCGACCAGCGTGATCCAGATTGGAGCAACGGGGGAAACGCCGCGCGCGGTCCCTCAGCGGCAAGCCCGGTCTGGCCGCGTTGCTGTCAGAACCCATCCGTTACGCAATCGCGGGTTCTTCCAAAACCATCGGCAGGCTCACATGGGCACCACAAGATCAACAGCTCTGTCACGCCGAGAGCTCCGACGAGAAACTGGCCTACGCCCTTTGTTCCGGTGAAGCCTCCTCATGCACGCGGGCCCGGAACTCACGGGGACTGACGCCGTTCACTCCTCTGAACTGCCGGGAGAAGTAGAAGGGATCTGGGTAGCCCACCGCGGTGGCGATCTCGGCCACCGTGTGGTCGCTTGTGATCAAGAGCTGGCGGGCACGGGCCATGCGGAGTCGCTTGACGTACTCGGTGACGGAAAAGCCGGTGAGCGAGCGGAAGCGAGCCGAGAAATGTGAGGGACTGAAATCGGCCAGCCGTGCCAACGCCGGCAGGCTTACAGGAGACGCAAGGTGCTCGCGCAGGTAGGTCTGTACGAGCGTGATGGGCTCACGGGCGGTAGAGCGGCCGTCGCGTTCAGCCGCTAGCTGGGCGAGCAAATTCCATGCGGCGCCCGCGGCTGCGGTCAGGGTGGCCGAGGTCTCGTCGCGGGCCATGTCGTCGCAGATGCTCTCGACCAGCCCGAAGGCCCGGTAAGGATCGGTAATCGGCGCGGTCGGGGCGCTGGAGGTTAGGCCGATGGCGGCGAGGAGATCGTGAACGTCCTCCCCCGTAACGTGCAGCCACCAGATCGACCAGGGTTCTTGAGCGTCTGCGTAGTAGCTGTGCGGCAGCCAGGGCGGGATGACCAGGAGCTGGTTGGCGCCCACCTCGTGGCGGGCCCCGTCTAGCTCACACCACCCGCCGCCATCGGCGCACATGATCAGAATCGCCTGTGCTGCGCCCGCTCGGCGCACCCTTCCATGCATGGCAGCATGTGGGAAATATCCAGCATCGGTAACGAGCATGCGCGACGTCGGCTTGCGCTGCAGGGCCTGTTTAATCAATGGAGCGGGCAGAACGTGCAGTCGCTGACCCGGGAAGCCGTCCCGCAGGTACATGGGCCAAGCATAGCCAGATCAGAGAATCATCCAGGTTGACCGTCGAATCGTACATTCCTGCGGCGTCGGCTGGCGACTTAGTTTGGGTGCATGATGAGCGGTAGCTTCGACCTCCCGGCTCGTCCACCCGGGATGGCGGATTTGCCGATCGCCGTCTGGAGCAACCCTGTCGTTCTCCCCACCTACCTGCCGGAGGAGCCGACCCGCTACCCGGCGTACCTGGACCGGAGGGTCTATCAGGGTTCCTCGGGTCGGGTCTTCCCGCTCCCGTTTCACGACCGGATTAGCGAAACACCCAAGGCCCATGCGTGGCTCGGGCTGCACCTGGAGAACGCGTACATCCGGCTGCTGATCCTGCCGGAGCTCGGTGGCCGGATCCAGCTTGCGCTGGACAAGCGAACCGGCTACCCCTTGTTCTTTGCGAATCCGGTGATCAAGCCAGCCCTGGTCGGGCTGGCTGGACCCTGGCTCGCCGGTGGCGTTGAGTTCAACTGGCCGCAGCACCACCGCCCGGCGACGTTTCTTCCCACGGCCTGGGATATCGACGCGGCCGATGGCACTGTCTGGTGCTCCGACCATGACCCCTTCGACCGGATGAAGGGCATGCACGGCATTCGGCTGAGACCTGATTCCACGGTTGTCGAGCTCAAGGTCCGGCTGTTCAACCGCAGCGATGTACCGCAGACGTTCCTGTGGTGGGCAAACGTAGCCGCGGAAGTTCATTCCGACTATCAGTCGTTCTTCCCCTCCGACGTGACGACCGTCGCCGACCATGCCAAGCGGGCAGTCAGTACCTTCCCGGCCGCATCCGGTCCGTACTACGGCGTGGACTACCCAACTCGGCGCCATCTCGACAGCCGTCCAGACAGCGCGATACGGGTGCCCGGGGACCGGCTGGACTGGCCGCGGAACATTCCGGTCCCGACGTCCTACATGTGCCTCGACTCCAGCGGCGACTTCTTTGGCGGATACGACCACCGCGCTGGGGCTGGCTTCGTCCACTGGGCCGACCATCACTACGCGGTGGGAAAGAAGCAGTGGACCTGGGGCGACGAGGCTTTTGGTCACGCCTGGAACCGCAACCTCTCCGACAACGCCGCGGCTTACATCGAGCTGATGGCGGGCGTGTTCACCGACAACCAGCCCGACTTCTCTCACCTCGCGCCGGGTGAGACCAAGACCTTCTCCCAGTACTGGTATCCGGTCGCCGGCACCGGGCCAATCGTGGCCGCGAACTTAGACACGGCACTGGGCGTCGGGGTTGAGGCTGGGCGGACGGCGCTGCACTTCGACGCCACCCGCGAGATCGGTGCGGTCGACCTCGTGGTCCAGGACGAGCGGGGACAGCGGCTGCACTCGTCTAGCCTGGAGCTGGCGCCCGAGCGGCGTCCGGCGGTGGTGATCAACACTGCCGCCCCCATCTCAGTCACGCTGCGTCAGGGAACCCGAACCCTGCTTGATTGGAAGACCTCGGACGCGACCAGCGCGGCAGACATCACACCGGCGTCAGCCATCCAGCCCGCTCATGAGCCGGCGCAGCCTAGTGAGATCGGTCCGGTCGAGGAGCTCTACCTGACCGGCCGCCACCTTGAGCAGTATCGGCACGCCACCCGCTCGCCGGAGCCGTACTGGCAGGAGGCGCTAACCCGGGACCCGAGCCACTCGCGGACCCACACCGCACTCGCGGCGCGACGCTACCGAGAAGGACGTTTCAATGAGGCGCTGCAACATGTCCAGGCCGCTGTCGGAAGGCTGACGGCCCTCAATCCCAACCCGGAAGATGGCCGGCCCCACTACTTGCTTGGTCTGACACTGGTCCGGCTACGCCATGACGACGAGGCATATGCCGCCTTTGCGAAATGCACATGGCTGGACACCTGGCTCGCCGCCGGAAGTCACCAGATGGCAATCATTGACGCCCGCCATGGCCGCGACAACCGAGCACTCGAACATGCGACGGTGGCTCTGCGGGCACGGCCGGACCAGCTGCAGGTGCGGGACCTGTGCCTTGTGTTGCTTCGTCGACTCGGCCGTATGGACGAGGCAGAAGGCCTGCTGGCCGAGACCCTCGCTCTGGACCCGCTCGACATTTGGGCCCTGCACCTCGCCGGCCGACTCGACCCCCGGCATGGTCAGACCGAGGCGCAGACCCTCGTCGATGTGGCGCTGGAAAGCGCTCGCATCGGGGAGCTTCACGCCGCCATCGAACTGCTGGACAGAGCGCGGGTCTCCGACGCTGACCGCCCGCTGGGCCAGACGGCCTGCGCGCTCATCGCCGACTACCACATGGCCGTAGTGCTTGACCGGCTGGGTGAGACCGGTGCGGCGGCCGCCGCGCGTACCCGCGCACGACGCGGGGACCGCACGTGGAACTTCCCGTCACGCCTAGATGATGTGGCAGCCCTCGAAATGGCCCTGGCCGCCGATCCGACGGATCCAACGGCAGCCGCCCTGCTCGGTCACTGGTGCTACGCGCATGACCGCCCGGGCGATGCGCTCGCACACTGGCGACGTTCCGTTGAGCTGGACCCGTCCGACCCGGTGGTGTGGCGCAACCTTGGCGTCGGCGCATACAACCATGATCATGATCCGGAAGCGGCCAACGCAGCATACGAGCGGGCCCTGAGCGCCGCATCAGGAGACGCCCGGCTGCTGTTCGAAAGCGATCAGCTGCTAAAGCTCATGGGCGCTCCTGCCGATGCCCGCCTCCGCCGGCTGGAGGAGCGACCCAACTCGCTGACCGCGCGCGACGACCTGGCAGTGGAGTACGCCCATCTGCTGGTTACCACCGGCCGTCCAGCGGAAGCCCTCGCGGTATTACACGAACGGCGGTTCCAGCCCTGGGAGGGCGGTGAAGGCCAGGTGCTGCGGGCTTGGGAGCGGACGCAGCTCTCCCTGGCGGAGGCTGCCCTACTGTCGGGTGACGCGACTGCGGCCGTCAACCACGCACGGTCCGCTCTCGATACGCCGGAGTCGCTGGGCGAGGCGCGCCATCCCCTCGCGAACCCGGCACAGCTGCTGCTGATCCTCGGCAATGCGCTGGAGGCGGACAACGATTCCGAGGGGGCAGCTCGATGCTGGCGCCAGGCGGCCGAGGTGCGCGGCGACTTCAACGAGATGAGCCCACGTTCGTACTCCGAGAACACCTACTACTCGGTGCTAGCCGCGCGCCGGCTCGGTGAGATGGCGTATGCAGACGAGCTCATGATGGGCCTGGCCGAACACACCGCGCTGCTGGCCCGAACACCCGCCAAGATCGACTATTTCGCGACCTCGCTGCCGGCGCTGCTGCTCTTCGACGATGATCCCCAAAAACGACAGGATCTCCTCGTCGAACTGCTCCGCGCCCAACTCACCCTGCTCGCCGGTGACGAGGCCGGAGCCCAGCGCCACCTCAATACCGTCCTCGGCGCGGATCCGAGCCACGAACTTGCTCTGGACCTTGCCCGGCGCCTCGAATACGTAAGGAGCCTGTCATGAGCTACCGTCCTGTGCCGCCGCCAGCACATCTGCCGGAGCGCCTGACAATTACGCTCTGGGACTTCTCCTGGTATGTCCGTACCGGGCCAGGTGAGCCGTTCGAGGACCTTGACGGTGCGTTCGCAGAGGCGGTCGAGCGCGGCTACAACACGGTCCGGATCTGCGCAATGCCTTACTTGTTGTTCGGAAGCGGCCTGGACACGTCGTCGCTACAGCTCGGCCCGCTGGGAGGCGGCTTCGGCCAGCGGGTCCGCTGGTACGACGTGAAGGAGCCCACAGTGATCGATGCGCGCGCCCACCTGATCGCCCTATTTGAGGCGGCCAGGCGGCACAACTGCTACGTGATCATCTCCTCCTGGGAGTATCAGCAGAGCTCCTCGTTCGCCACGCAGCCGGACTGGTGCCAGGCGCTGATGGGGATCGACCCCGACCGCCGCGCCGAGGCTCAGGCGGCTGCCTTGGCGGAGCTGATCGACTTCCTGGCCGAACATGATCTTGATGACCGGGTGGCGTTCACCGAGATCCACAACGAGGTTCAGGTCGGGCACCTGGCCGACGGCCTGCCCAATCAACTGGAGGAGCGCATCGTGGCGCTGCGACCGCGGCTGGAGCGGGCGCTCGAGCTGTTCCACCGACGTCACCCCGACCGCCCGGTCACGGTCAACTACGCCCGCGTGCCGGTCGGCGCGATGCGGGGCATCCCCAACACCGTCGATGTCCTGGTCACCCACCCGTACGTGTACGGCGTGCTTGGTGCCTTCATCGACACATACGGGCTGCGCGGTCGCCCCGAGGACTTCGACCAAGCTCGCGCCGAGCGGGACGTCCTGCTCCCCGGGGCACCAAAGCTCACCGAGTGGGCGCCCGACGAGCCGTGGCGACTGACCGCCACAATCGTCGCCACACCGGAGATCTACGTTCACGACTGGGGCGACGCCGAGGCCATCGACCGCTGGCTCTACCGGCACTATCCAGCCTGGGAGGAGGCGATGATCGGAACTCTCCGACTCTGGCTGGAGGTCGCTCACGACTGGGCCACCAGCCACGAGGTCCCCATCGTGTTTGGCGAGGGGTGGATTGGTTACACCCCACGCGACGGGCGGTTCGAAGAGGGGCCCGTCGGTGCCGAATTCTGCCGGCTCGCTATCGACGAATCCGTCCGCGTCGGAGCATGGGGCACTGTCGTCTGCTCCAACGCCGCACCACACCACGCCATGTGGGCCGACACCGTATTGCAGCAGCAGTGCAACGAGGCCTTCCGTAACAGAACTTCTTTCAGACAAACCAGCTGACCAATCCCCGCCGGCACGCGGCACACAAACGCCCGTATCGACGTAGTAAGGAGAGCCCAATCATGAATCCAGCAGAACTTCCCGCAACTACCCTGAGCCGCCGCAGCCTGCTCCTTGGAGGTGCAGCGCTCGGTGGGTCCTTCCTGCTCAGCGGATGCATCGGCGGCAGCCAAACGCCTGCGGCCTCGAGTGCCCCTAGCGACACCGCGACCACCCTGACCCTCCAGTCCTCGCTGTCCGATCCCAAACCCAAGGCGGCCCTGGATAGCATCGTGAAGGGCTATACGAAGTACCCCACCACGCTCAATACGGTGGCGATCGAGCAGTTCCGGGCGCAGCTGCCGACCTATCTCACCTCCGCCAACCCGCCGGACGTGTTGACCTGGTACGCGGGCTCCGTCGCCCGGGACTACGCGAGCAAGGGCTTGCTGCTCGACCTGTCGGACATGTGGACCGGCGATGGCGCCTGCGCCAAGTTCTCGGCGCCACTGAAAGCGTTGTCCAGCGATGAGTCGGGCAAGCAGATCTTTGTGCCTACCAGCTACTACTGGTGGAGCATCTTTTACCGGAAGTCCGCCTTTGAGGAGTGGGGAGTTCAGCCGCCCACCAGCTGGGACGAGTTCATGACGCTGCTGGACACCCTGAAGGGCAAGGGCATCGCTCCGCTCACCAACGGCACCGGATCCACGCCTTGGATGGCCTCAGGTTGGTTCGACTACCTGGACCTTCGGATCAACGGCGCGGCGTTCCATCGCGACCTGCTCGCGGGCAAGCACTCCTTCGACAGCGCGGAGGTTCGCAAGGTGATGGACACCTACGCCACGCTTGTTCCGTACTTCGACCCGAAAGGCCGCTCCTACAGCTGGCAGGAGGCTGCGACGCCGCTGGTCAACAAGAAGGCCGGCATGTACCTCATCGGAGCCTTCGTCACCCAGGCATTTCCGGCCAGCGCGGTCAAGGACGTCGACTTCTTTTCCGTTCCGGCCATCGATCCGGCGATTCCCTCCGCGGAGGAAGCCCCGACGGACGGCTACTTTGCCAGTGCGAAGAGCAAGAACGTGACGGGCGCGAAGGACCTGCTCAGCTACCTGGCGTCACCGGCCCAGCAGCAGGCCTATATCGAAGGCTCCGGGTCGTCTAATCTGCCGACCTCCCCGGACGTCGACTCGTCGAAGTTCTCACCGCTTGTGCTGAAGGGCATCAAGCTGCTGCAGGAGACCAAGGAGATCACACAGTTCTTCAACCGGGACTCCAGCGATGCTCTCCAGACCACTGCCGACACCGCGCTCACCAAGTTCCTTGACAAGCCCCGCGACGTCGCCAAAATTCTCAAGGACTGGCAGACGGCGGCGCAGCAGGTCTGGAACTCCTGATCGCCCAGGAGACCTGATGAGCACTGCTGAGACAGCGGCCCGGTCCTCGACGACCGGTCCGCCCCGATCGAGCATCTCGGCTGGCCAGCGGCGCCGCCGGTTCGGCCGACGCTCCGTGACGCGTCGTGTGCCCCCAGTGGTCTGGGCGCTGCTGCTCGTGCCGCTGCTGGTCGAGCTTGCGTGGGTTTTCTGGCCCGCGTTCAACAGCTTCCAGCTGTCGTTCACCAAGTGGAGCGGAGTCGGCGTCGCTGAGCCTGTCGGACTGAAGAACTACCGGACCCTGCTATACGACCCGATCTTCCACACGGCGATCACCAACAACGTGATCTGGATCGTCGCCTTCGGCGGCTTGTCGGTGGTCATCGGCCTCGCCCTCGCCGTGGCGCTCAACAAGCCGCGGCGCGGAGTGGGCGCCTACCGCAGCGGGATCTACCTGCCGATGGTGTTCTCGCTGGCTGTCACCGGCCTGTTCTGGCGGGTGCTTTACCAGCCCGACGGCCCGATCAACGCCATCCTTGCCGCGATCGGCATTGACACCGGCCAGCACCAGTGGCTCGCCGACCCCAACACGGCGCTGGCGGCAATCCTCGTTGCCGCGCTCTGGAGGCAGGCCGGATACATCATGGTCCTCTATCTCGCCGGACTGAAGGGCTGCGACCCGACGCTCGAGGAGGCCGCGGCGGTCGACGGAGCCAGCTGGTCGCAGCGGTTCCGGTACATCGTTTTTCCGCAATTACGCAACGTCAATACTGTGATCTTCGCGGTCACGGTGATCGATTCGCTGCGGACCTTCGACATCGTCTGGGCGATGACCCGCGGCGGCCCGTACAACAGCACCCAGCTGCTGAGCACCTACATGTACCAGGTCGGCTTCACACAGGTGAACCTCGGCTACGGCTCGGCCATCGCTGTCGTCATATTCCTGCTGGCGATCGCGTTCATCATCACCTACCTGGTCCGCGCGACCCGAGAGGAGTGAAATGACCACCGTCACCCTCGCTCCCGCCACACCGGCCGTAGCAGCCGGACCCCGCAAGCCAAAGCGCTCATGGGTCTTCCACGCCGTTATGGCCCCGGTCACGCTGCTCTGGGTACTGCCACTGGCCTTCGTGATCATGGTGGCGGTTCGGAACTTCGATGACATCGCTAGCAACGGCCTCGGGACATGGCCCAAGTCGTTCACATTGCAGGCGTTCCGAACTGCCTGGGTCGACGGTCAGCTCGGCGGAGCGCTACGCAACAGCGTCGTCGTCACCGTTTGCACGGTCATTGCGGTGCTGTTCCTGTCCTCGCTGGCGGCGTTCGCGCTCAGCCGCTATCACATCCCCGCCGGCCGTGCCATCTTGTTGCTCATGCTGGCGGGCAACCTGCTGCCGCCCCAGATTCTGCTGATTCCCGTGGCCAAGATCTGCGAGTTGATCGGTATCTACGACACCCTGCTTGCGCTGGTGGTCGTCCAGGTCGGCTTCGGCATGGGCTTCTTCACCTTTGTGCTGTACGGGTTCATGCGCTCGCTGCCGTACGAGATGTTCGAGGCCGCGAAGATCGATGGAGCCGGGGATCTGCGGATCTATGCCACCATCGTGCTCCCGCTGTGTCGACCCGCCTTAGCCGCTCTAGCAGCACTGGAGAGCACCTGGGTCTTCAACGACCTGCTATGGACGTTGACCGTGCTGCGCACCGATGCGAAGTTCCCGATCACCGCGTCCCTGCTCAACCTGCAGGGTGGTTACACGACGTCATGGAATGTCGTAGCTGCTGGAGCCCTGATTGCAGCCGTCCCGACCACAATCGTGTTTTTCGCGTTCCAGCGGCACTTTGTCTCCGGACTGCTGGTTGGCGCCAACAAGTGAGCTGGATCCTACCCACCGCTACCGCGCGGTACGTCGTGGACCTGGCTGGCGATGACGCGGGCCTCGTGCTCCAGGACTGGACTGACGGTGAAATCGGCCGCTGGATGCCAAGCGACCAGCACAGCTTCGATACGCCGCCGGATCGGCTGCCCTCCGAGCTGTCCGCCTTGGGCACCAGGCAGGTACGCGGCGCCGACCTGATCATTGACCACGGCGGCGCGCTGGTCGGAGCCCGGCTGGTCTGGCCCTCAGGGAGCGTCGACTTCACCGAGGACGGGCCGCAGACCCGGCTCACCGCACGTGGCTACGACACCACGGGCGATCTTGAGCTGATACTGGAGATTGAGGCGTCGCGCGAGCACGACGTGGTGAGCAAGCGGGTGACCATCTTTAGCAGCGGGAGCCGAGCGATCACCCTGCGGCGTGCTTTCGGGCCAGCCTGGGAGCTGCCGATCGGACCCGGGGCGGTTGTGGACGTGCTGGGTGGTGACTGGGGACGGGAGTTCACGGCATACCGGATCGGCCTGCCGGTAGGTGAGCTCTCTCTGGGCAGCCGCCAGGGCATTACCTCCCACACCTACTCCCCGGTGGTAAGGGCCGCAGCCGCAGGCGATCCGGATGGACCCGCGTACGGCATAGCGCTGGCATGGAGCGGATCCTGGCGACTGTTGGTCGATTCGCCGCCTTTTCGGGAGCGGGTGCGGGTGGCTGGCGGAGTCGACGACGAGTCCACCGTCATCCGGCTTGAGCCGGGCGAGGCCTTTACGACGCCGCCTACTCTGGGCGTCTTCGCTCCGGACGGCGCGACCGGTGTACGGCGCCGATGGCACGACTACCAGCGCGGCTGGCTGGCCCGCGACCTCGACCTTGCACAGCGCCCGATCGTCTACAACTCCTGGTACGCCACCGCATTCGACGTCCGCCCCGACCACCAGCTCGCGTTGGCCGATCGCGCCGCCGAGCTCGGAGTCGAGGCATTCGTCGTCGACGACGGATGGTTCGCGGGCCGCACCAATGACCAAGGTGGGCTTGGCAACTGGTGGCCGGATCCGGCGGCGTTTCCGGAAGGGCTCAACCCGCTGATCTCCGGTGTGCTGGACCGGGGGTTGCGTTTTGGCATCTGGGTCGAACCGGAGGCGGTGAGTCCCGACGCCGAGGTGCTTCACGACCATCCGGACTGGATTTATCGCGCGGGCGACAGGCCGTTGGTGACCGTGCGCAACCAATACGTCCTCGACTTCGGGCGACCCGAAGTGTTGGCGTGGACCGAAGCCTGGCTGCGTCGGCTGCTCGCCGACCGGCGAATCACCTATCTCAAGTGGGACATGAACCGGCCAATCAGCGACGGTGGGCGACCCGGCGACATCCACGGTCGGCAGTGGGCGGTTCAGCATGCACAGGGCTACCACCGAGTGATGCGCATGGTGCGCACCGAGTTCCCGCATGTCGCCGTGGAGGCGTGCAGCGGCGGCGGCGGTCGTGTAGATCTCGCGGTGCTGGGCGTCAGCGACGTGGTTTGGCCAAGCGATGAGACCGGACCGCGGGACCGACTCGCCATCCAACACGGCTTCCTCTCTGCCTATGGACCGCACGTGATGAGCTCATGGGTCACAGACGAGTCCGACCGGCGCGACGTCGAGCCGGTAAGTCTTGAGTTCCGGTTCCTCGTCGCGATGGCCGGGGTCCTGGGTGTCGGCGCCAATCTGTTGAACTGGACCGAACGCGATCGAGCTCGGGCGGTCGAGCTGGTGGCTTTGTATCGCAGAATCCGCGAGACAATCTTCGCCGGCCGCGTCGAGCCGCACGGCAGCCCAGCTGATCCGGTGTACGCCCTTGAGTACGGCACCCCGGAGCGGACCGTGCTGCTGGTGTACGGCCGCGCAAACCGTCCGGCGAAGGTCAGCATAAATCCCCGAACGATCGACATGAGTCGTCGTTATCGGGTTGCAGGTACACAGACCGAGTTGAACGGAGTGGAGGTGACAACAGGTCTACACGTCCCCTTCACTCTTGCGCCTGATGCGGACGTCCTCATCCTGGACGCGATCCAATGAACTGCGTCATCTGGCTGCCAGTCCCGCTGAGCGTACGCACCGACCCGGTGTCGGGCGGCCGCTGGACCTCACTCCGTTCGTTCGAACGCGAATGGCTATGGACCAATCCCGATTCCGAGAGTGCCTCGGCCCGTATGCGGGTCGTCCCCGGGGACGCGTTCGTAGACGCCGGTGGCGCGGAGGAGTGCTTTCCAAGCGTCCGGGGAAACCCAGACCACGGCGACGCCTGGACCAGGACGTGGTCCACTGACGGCGCCAAGCACACAGTGGACGTTCCGCAGGTGGGTCGACTCAGCCGACGCATCAGAGGTGACAACCCTGTCGTCGTCGACTACGAGGTCACTGGGCGACCAGGAACGCCCTTTCTGCACGCGCTGCACACACTGCTCGATTTGAGCTCGACGGCACGCCTATCCATACCCGGTTCTCCTCGGATAACCGTGCTCGATGTCGACGACCCCGAGCGCCAATGGCCCAGCGGACTCGACCAACTGGGCCCCGACGACGGGACGGCCATCTGCGCACTGGTGCGTGGATGCCACGAGGTTTCGGTCGTCGATGGCGAATACGTGCTCCGGTTCATTTGGGACTCCGAGGACACTCCGAAGCTGTGCTCCCTGCTGCTGTGGCGCAACCTGGGCGGCTGGCCGCCGCAGCGCCCATACCGCTCGATAGGTGTCGAGCCGATGGTCGGTCGCGCCGCTGACTTGTCGACCGCGGACCTGAACGACTGCGCTCGGATCGGACCGTTGGGCCATTTCCGTTGGGTTCTAAAACTCAGTTGTGCACGCGTTGTCCACTCGCAAGGCGCTGCGGACAGCATGCAAGCCCAAGACGCGCAATTGTCGGAGTGACTAGAGACT
>Ga0075425_100004511_pt1 | contig 14366 bp, 13 predicted proteins | sample SoiMethybrSBSTD4_FD_75300 | JGI IMG/M metagenome (GOLD analysis project Ga0075425, IMG submission 75300) | Bulk soil microbial communities from a Populus tree surrounding site in Tennessee, USA - Soil MetaG P. TD hybrid SBSTD4 | ecosystem: Environmental > Terrestrial > Soil > Tree plantation...
CTCATTGGATCGACGATCAGGCTTCCGGGGCTCTTGGCCTCAAGGCCGCGCTCTCTCGCTGCAAGCGCCTTCGTGTAGCAATACCTCGCATCCCGATTGGCCGCCTTCAGCATATTCGCTTCTCTCTACGGTTTGCGATCAGGTGCCACGAAAGGATTTGTCTCCGCCGTCTCGCGTTTGGTGAAGCATGTCTCAAGTCGCTCAAAGGCCGCCGCGCTTCGATCCAGCGGCACTCGCAGGGTGGTCCGCTCTCCACGCACTTCAAAAACGTTGGCGAGGCGGAGCTTCGAATTAAGGCGCGAGTCCTCAAGCGCGATGGTCACGCTTTTCGTTTCGGCCAAGGCCTGCGCATCCACGGAGCGCGAACCGGCAACGAGGCGGACCGGATAGGCTTTGCCTCGACTGAGCTTCCATTTTGGCGAGTCAAGAAGCACCACCAGCCCGTCTTGAGCGCGTACAAAGGTTATTCCCAGCTCGCCTGCAGAACGGCTCATGCTGCAGCTTTCGAACTTGTCGGTCTTGTAGTGGGTTGCAATGGCCCAAGGACCTATGGACACCGTCTGGTCATCTTTGGACTGAGCTCCAGCCGACGGCGCGAAAAAAATCACGAACAACAGCGCAAATGATCTTCGCATTGCTTACTCCTTGTCTCCGTCAGCTTTCCTGGCGAACGCTGTCGCGGCTTGCTCCTGGGATTTCCCTGGCGGTTTCTCGCAGACGATAGCTGCAAGGTTACGTTCCGCTTGTTGAGCAAGACGCAGATAGGCGCGCGCCAAGTTTTCAAATTCGAATTTGTCGGCCCCAGCGCTTTCGGTCTGAGCCTTTGCGCTGAGCTCAGCCGCCCGTAGCAGATACTGTTGGCGATGGGTCATCCCCGCGACCCCGAACTAACCGGTCCCACCCCTAGAATGTGTCTTTTGACAAATCGTTCCCTTGGCAACGGGACTCCGACCCTTTCGGCATCATGGTACCGGTAACACGACAAGGTGGAGCGCAATGGCCCCCTGTGCGTTCCGCCTCACGCTTCGGCGTAGAAGAAAGAGTGCTCAAAAGCCTGGAGCCTGCGCGGAAACGCTGCGCAGCCTCCCTCCTCAGACTGGGCCCACAAGGGCCCTCCTCCCACAACGCGGAAATTTGCGACGTATCTAACGTCGCCGCGTTTCGATTGTTCCAACAAAAGAGTCAAAAAATATTCCTGGATATAGGCGAGATCCGGCATCAATCCGTGCGGTCCGGGATAGATGTTCGTTCGCTGTGTTTGCTGGTCTCTGGGCGCTGCGCGAGCAAGTTGCCGATCAACGACGAAAAGATGCCGGGGAGTTCGTCACGGCGAAACGGGATCGGGCGGCACATACCCATTGTCACCAGGCCGAGCCGGGCCATGCGTTGCGCCGCATACATTGACTCCGCTGCGCTTGTGGCCACGCGTTCGAGAACGGCACCTCCGATGTGCTGGGTCAACGCAACCCCCGCGAAATCCACGGCGCCAAGCTTTCCGGCTTCGACCACGAGCCGCCGCAGCAGATGGGCGGTGGCGAGAGCGGTCGGCCGGTGACCGTAGCAGGCGGCAATCTCGCGGACCATCCGAATGCTGCATGCAATAAAGAACAGGACATCGATTGCCGCAGCGGGGCTGATGGCTGTTATGCCGAAGGCGCGCGCGCTCGCGCGACGCACGATCGCCTCGGCACGCCTGTCGAGCGGCGTGATGACCGTTTCCGATAAAAGCTCGATCTGCTGTGCGGGCGAATGATGGCGCTGCACCTTGCGCTGAAATGCCTCGATCGCGGTCGTGCTTTCGCGGTCCCTTGGAATCTCCGTAATCACATCGCGGACCGTTTCATGCACATCCGATGCGCGCGCATTCTCCCGTTGTATGGCCAACCGCTGCTGATTGATCTCAACATTCTTCAGGGCAAGGTAGCTCCTCGCCTCATGAATAATGATTGCAATCGCAGCAGAGATGCCGGCCGTCGCAGCCGCGGCTGCCGCCCAGCCGAGCCCCGTGCTGTAATCGAAGGCCGATGCGATCCAGAGATAGAGATCGACGCCGAGCCAGCCGCAGAAAGCAACAGCCAGGCCCGTCAAGGCAAGTTTCACTGCCAGGCTATAGCGCCGTGGGCGGGATTCAAGCGCGGGCTGAATTTCAACGGGAGCTGCAGGGACGATGCGACCTGTTTGCGCAGTCGCGATGATTCGCGGCGCGGATGGTCCCGCGAGCCCCGCATGCTTCTCAGGCGTCTCCACGACCACGACCTGTGGGCGCAGAGTTTCATCAGTGCGGATTCTGTCGTTCCTATTGGTCACCGCAATTGATCTCCGATGAGATATTCGAGCGCAAGGTCGAGATTGATGTGCGGGATGCCGTCGATCGGCGACACGTCGATGACCGGAGGCTCGAACACCGGAATGTTGAGGAACGGCTTGCCCCAGGCCACCGGCCGGGGCGGACGGGCGGGCACGTTGCCAACGAAGAATTTTGCTCTGGTGTCGCTACCGACCGGCTTGCCGACAACGACCTGGACCCGGTGCCCATCGATCTCCTGGGTATCCTCTTCCGTCGAAATGACCGAGGCGAGTGCCGCCACGTCAAACATGGCGTTGCTGCTGCTGACATCAAGAGCCGGAATAGCAATCATGTTGCGCAGTAGCGCGGCCAGATGGTCGCGCTGCACCTCCGGAACGTGATCGGCCTTGGTCGCAGCAAACAACACCTTCTCGATGCGTGCACTTTGCAGCAACCGCGAGATAATACCGCTGCGCCCATAGCGGAAGCTTTCCATGATCGCGTCGATGGCATTGCGCGTGTCCTCAAAGACCTCCTGACCGGCCAGGAGCGCGCCAAGGACATCCACAAGCACCACTTGTCGCGAGTAGTTGCGGAAATGCTGGCTATAGAACGGCGTGACCACTTCGGTCTTGTACGCTTCAAAGCGTCGTTCCATCACGTCGGCCAGCGTGCCGTCGGCAATGCGCTCGAGATTGTCCGGGATGTCGAGCGGCGCGAACCACATGTAGGAATTTTCGCCGAGTGGACCGGGATCGAGGAAACGGCCGGGCTGCAAAAAATTGAGCCCGTGCTGGTCGCGCGCGGCGCGCAGGTGCTGGAGATAAAGTTCATGCGCGCGTCGGGCATCTTCCTCGCTCGCGGGAGCGTCATGGCGATGATCGGACAGAAACGCGAGGAAATCACGCGCATTGCCAGCACGCATTCCATGCTGACTGAGCTGCAGCGTTGCGCGCGACCAGTCGGCGTAACTTTGATCCAGCAGCGGCAGATCGAGAAGCCATTCGCCGGGATAGTCAATTATTTTCAGTTTCAAAGTTGCAGGACCGCTGCCGATCCATCGGAGCATGGCGCCGAGCGGGCCGGCAGGAACGAACCGGATGTCGATTTCGATTTCGCTGATATCGGTAGTGCGGGCCGGCCAGTTCGCGGGGCTCGCCGCCATGCGCGCGATATTTCGCCGGTAGGGAAACCGCAGCAGCCCATCGGTCTTGGCAACGGCCAGCCTTGCCGCTGCGAGCCGCCCCTCCCCGACCACTTTCAGAAACGGCATGCGGTAGGGCTGGTGCAGGGCACTGAGCAGGTTGTGCACAATGCTGGTTATAAACACGGTCTTGCCGGCACGGCTCAAACCGGTAACGGCAAGGCTCACCGCCGAGCCTTTGGCGAATTCGGCAAGATCGAGCGCGCCTGAGAACCACTCCGAGAGATTGGCGCCGACGCGCTCGAACATCGTTTTTTCGGACATGGCTTTCATCATCGGGATGATATCGCACCAGCGCTTTTCCGCTGTCGAACCAATGTGCGTTGATTACGTACTTAACATCGAGGCTGGACCAAGGTCCACTATTCGGGCTGACACCGCAGAGTCATGTGTCTGTGCAGAGACCTTCGAAGCGAGGAGCCACCCTCATGACGGGCAAGTCGAATTTCACACCGGACGAATGGAAGGTTCTTCTGCAAAGCGTGATGGCGGCGGGTATTGCCATTACGGCGGCGGAGCCGAGCGGGCTGTGGGGACTTCTGAAAGAGAGCTTTGCTGGTGGTACCGAACTGGCGAAAGCCAAGACCGACCCGGGAACAAATGCGCTGATTAAAGCGGTTGTCGATGATTTCAGCACAGCCGAAGGTAGCGCAGCGCGCGACGCGTTAAAAGCAAAGTTCAAGGACAGCAAGCCTGCCCAGATCAAGAACAAATGCATCGAGGTATTGCGGGAAACCGCAGCAATCGTCGATGCCAAGGCGCCCAGTGATTCTGCGGCCTATAAAAGGTGGCTGCAGCAAATCAGCCAGCACGTGGCCGAAGCAACTAACGAAGGTGGATTCCTTGGCGCCGGCGGCGTGCCGATCAGCGAGGCTGAGAAGGCGACGCTGACCGAGATCTCGACTGCGCTCAAGGCAGCATGAAACCTTTCCCGTGATGTTACTGTACCTTCGCGGCCGGTCCGCTGCGCGCAAAAGCGTACCGGACCCCCGCCCTGGGCGCAGCCTGAAAAAGGTGAACCGTTGCTCCTTTCCGTGAGGGCCGCGCCTCAACCTTGATTTGTCGCTCTGAACCCGCCGGACCGATTGCCCGTAACACCGAGGGGCTGCGAGCACACTGGCACTGCAGGGACCGACGGCGCTGCAAAGGCAACCGGCCGCTGCCAAAACCTGAACGCGTACGCAATGGTTCCTTTTGGAACCGGCGTACTTCTCGCCTGCGGGGAGCCGGAGGCCACGTTTGCATGTCAGCCGGAGAAAAAATTTGACCGGTATCAAAGCTCCATGAGACCAGCGAGGCCAATTTTTGACGTCGCACATTACAGGCTATCAACTAAGGTCATTTCAAAACGGAGGGTATCCCGATGCTGGATTTTCCTGTTGCTCCACCGATCTTCGTCAAGGATACGCCGCACAAGCGCAAGATCACGACCCTCACCGAAGCGCGCAAACTGGTTGACGAGATGCTGCGCCAGCGCCGGTTCACCATATTGCGCGAGATCAAGGCACGGCTCGATGGCGTCAAAAATTTCGAGGACGCCATCGAGGCGATCGGCGCGCTGCGCGAATTGCTGGTCGACGAAGATCTGGCTGGCCTGATCAATTTAGGTCCCGAATTGGGCCATCGGCAGTCATTCCGGCGACCGATCTGCCCCCTCAACAGCGACAAAGCTTCTCGATCCCAGGCCCTCGTAAACCGTTACATAATAAGAGACCGCTCAATGACTGCCGTCGACCAGCAAAAAGAAGAGTAACTCAGCGATGGATATGCAACGGTTCTTGATCGGATTGGGACTTGTGATCCTGGCGGTCGGGATCGTCTGGCCGATCCTGTCACGCATCGGGTTTGGCAGGCTGCCGGGCGACATCGTGTACGAACACGACGGCACGACATTTTATTTTCCCTTGGTCACCTGCATCCTCATCAGCGTGGTTCTCAGTGTGCTGTTCTGGCTGTTCAACCGATAACCACAGAGCGGAGCCCAGCTTGGCCTCAACGAAAAATCACGGCCATCTCAAAGAAAAATCCAGACTGCCTTCAAGGCTTCCCACGATAGGCCAACTATCTTTCGAGCCACCAAGGTTCAGCTGGCGGCCTGACAATGCTTTGCAGCGCTCCATCGTTTTGCAGTCGTCTTTGAATGGAAGACCCTTTTGCAAGGATCGCCGCCGTCTGCCTCGACATCGGCATCATTGTGCTGGTATTTGTCTCGCTGTTCTGGAACGCGCCGGCATTCAAGATACATGAAGCCCCTGCGGCCGCGCCTGAAGCACCAGATGCTCGCCAAGCCGACATGGTTCGATATTTTGAATAGAGCCGGACACCCTTTTTCAATCGCGAGGAGGACCTGATGGTAACTCGCACCGTTCGATTGGCTTGGCTCTGTGCCTGCCTAGCACTTTCCTCGTTGCCGGCTGCGGCACAGAACACCACACCGAAAGCCGAATGGATCAGCGCATTGCGTGATGGCGGCTATGTCATCGTTTTTCGCCATGGTGCAACCCATCAGGATCAGGCTGATACCGACCCTCTCAACCCGGATAACGTCGCCAAGCAACGCCAGCTCAACGACGATGGCCGCGCGCTGGCAAAATCGATCGGAGAATCGCTTCGCAAACTCAGGATTTCCGTTGGCCAGGTCCACACCAGCCTATTCAAGCGCGCGATCGACACCGGCGCGCTGATGGGCTTTGGCGAGGTGAAAATTTCTGCTGACTACACCGAGGGCGGACTCGTGGTGACACCCATCGAGAACAACCGGCGCGCAGCGGCGCTACGCAAGATGGCCGCGACCATGCCGCCTGCCGGCACCAATATCATTGTGGTCACGCATAAGCCGAACATCCTGGATGCTTTCGGCAAGGACTGGTTCGATGTCCGGGAAGGCGAAGCCTCAGTGTTCAAGCCGGACGGCAATGGGGGCTACAAGCCGGTTGGCCGGGTCCAGGCCGGCGACTGGGGCAAGCTCACCCAAGGCATGAACTGAAGTTAACTGCCGGATCGTTGCCCGTGCCACCTGTCGTCGCAGTTCTTTGCGGCGGGATGTGTCCGTATTTTCATTCGAAAGCATGTTGGCCGTCTTTTCGACTGGCGAGAATTGCCAGATTTCTGTCTCCAAATCACAAGACGAAATCGGTCCAGTAGCTCTAAGTGCATTACGCACTTGTGACTACGCGCCATGCCCAGCAAAGGTCCCGCGACTCCTGAAGCCACCGAGCGAACTTATCCATACATCGTGGAAATGCTCGTGCCTGAAGGCGGCTTTGGCCGGAAACTGGCGCCCGCAACGGAATACAAGCCCAGCGCGGGCGCAGCCGCCGCGAAGGAGGACGCGACTACATTCGATGGTGCTTCGCCGATCCCGGAATAGCTGTCGACTTCGCGGATGAGTTTGGCGGACAATCGGCCACCGACACCCCGATTGATCGTTGTAAGCCGTCGCGGCCATTCTCGCGGCGGTAGCGGAATGCCTTCGATTGTCGGCGCTACTTACAATTAGCTGCCGCCTTGCTTCCGTCACACAGTGATGGCGGGCTAACCTCCTGTGGTGAAAGTGGGAGGGGGGTAAAGATGCCAGCGTCCTATTCCTCGCAACGCGCGCCTCGTTATTACGAAGACGATGTCATAACGGAATGGCCTCGCCGCGTTCAGAACGACAATTCCAAAAGCAAAAAGCCCTCGGCTGGCAGGCGAATAGTGCGCTCTCTTGCTCGCTTTTTGATTGCTGTTCTGATCGGCGTGGGCGCGACGTTGGCGTGGCAGTCACATGGAGACGAAGCAAGAGAGATTGTCAGGGCGCGGGCTCCGTCGTTGAGCTGGTTGTTGCCCAGCTCAACCAAGTCAACTCTCGACGGTCAGGCGTCTGCCCCCGCAGTCGTAACGTCCGCTGAATTGGCGCAGCAGCTCAAGCCTGTGGTGCTTGAGCTCGCGACCATGCGGCAAGGCGTCGATCAGCTTTCTGCCACCATAAAGCAGCTCTCAGCAAAACAAGAAAAGATGGCCCAAGACATCTCGATATTGCCGGCCATTGAGCAGGACATCAGAGAAAAGTTAACGTCCCCGGCCCAGCCTCGAACCGTTGCTCCCCGTAAGCCATCGCAGCAATCATCGGCCACCCAGCCGTCGTCAGTGTCTCCTGAGGTGCCTACCTCCGGACAGCCCTTGCGCTTGCTGGAAAGCCGTGGCCAGTCGCCTCGATAGTCAATGAAAAAGCAAATCATCGTTGCTTTCATTGTGGTGGGAGCGATCGTCATCGCAACCCCAATATTGGTTTTAGGCATGTTCAGACTTGTCTGGGAGCTTGCCATATCCTTGGCTACGCCAGGGGCGCCTATCGTGACGGATAAAATTCGACAACTGGCGGCGGCCGCCGAAACACGTATGAGCGGTCGGACAGACAAATAAATAGTCCTCGGCCATGTCCGCCTTGCCGGCACCTGAAAGCGGACATTGGGATGCGCGTCCCTAAGGGCCAATTCTCCAATTATTTGATGTGCATGGGAACGCGATGCGGGCGAGTAATTTAGCCGGAACCCGTTACCATCGACCGGTTGTGATTCACCATCGCATACCGTTTGCCTTGTGGTACGGCCAGAAACGCGCAAGGATTTGCCCGGGCAGCGGGGGTTCTCAGACCGTGTCGAATCTTGCGACGCTTTCAGCACAGAAAGCCGCAGAAGAGCTGGCTATCGTCGTCAGCTCGGCGGACATAAATGGCTCGGTCATTGGCGACACCGTTGTTCAAAAGAACTGCTCTCTACACATTCGCGGAAATCTCCTGGCCAATTTGACAATCGAGCCTGGCGCGAAGGTCGTTGTTGAAGGTTCGGTCGACGGAAAAATCATCAATAGAGGCGGCAAGCTCGTTGTTAACAATAAAGCGCATGCGTCTTGCATTACGACCGATGGGCCTGCGGAAGCAGAAGCCTGCGGTGTTCTCAGGATCGATCTGACGGCTATTGTATGCAATTGGGAAAGGCTAACGAAATACGCCGCGGTTGAATGTGCCGCTGTGGTCAAAGGCAATGCCTATGGCTGCGGCATCGAACCGATCGCGGGAGCGCTGGCCAAAACTGGCTGCAAGACGTTTTTTGTCTCCGACATTCCAGAAGCTAAGCGCGTTCGCGCTGTTGCGCCAGGCGCGGCGATTTACGTGCTCCGTGGGTTGTACTCTGGACCCCGGCAGGCCTTCGCAGAAATAGGTGCAAGACCGATCATTTATAATTCCATCGAAATGGCCGAGTGGGACCTGTTTGTCAGGTCGCATCGATACGCGGGTGGTTGCGCGCTGCACGTCGACACCGGCGAAAGCAGACTCGGTCTTTCGATGGAAGAAGCGGCCGCGTTTGCGCCCAGTTCTCGGGACCGTGGCATCACCCTGCTGATAAGCCGTCTCGACAATCTCGACAAACCGACCCGCCACTCAAGCGATCATCAAATTAGCCTGTTTCGCGAACTGCGTCGGCTCTACCACGGGATTCCGGCGTCACTGGCGACTTCCTCGGACATCTTTCTTAGGCCGAAGGCCCATTTCGATCTCATTCGAGCGGGCGCGCCGCTTTACGGCATCAATCCCACGCCGGGCGCTGATAACCCGATGCTCCCGGTGATCGAACTGCGTGCTCGCATCGTCCAAACTCTCAGCTTGTCGCGCGGGGAAACCATCGCCGATAGCGCGGGCTGGGTCGCGAAGCGGCCGACGCGACTGGCGCTGGTCTCGGCCGGATACGCGGATGGCTATCCGCGATCGGGAAGCGATTTCGACAACAGGTTACACGCAATCGTCGGCGGCTTGCGGTGCCTGATCGTAGGGCAGCCATCGATGGATCTTCTGGCTATCGACATAACTGACGTTTCAGACCCGACGGCCGTGCGCCCTGGCAAGATGGTCACGCTTGTGGGGCCGGAGATCACCATCGACGATCTCGCAGCAGCAAGTAAATCGACCAGTCGCGAAGTGCTCAGTCATCTTGGCGGCCGTTTCCACCGCGTCTACCACGTCACCTAAGCAACTAACTTCCACCAGACAGTACAGGAGTAGGAGACCAACATGTTCGGAAAATCCAAAGACAATGCCGCAGATACCAATCGTGATGACTCGTCACCGACGCAGGAAATCAAACGCTCTGCGGTTGGACACTCGGCGGGCGCAGAAACGACTTCCTCCATTAGTTCGGGACTTTCGATTGTCGGTAAGATTGTCGGCCAAGGGAAGCTGGCGATTTTTGGTCACGTCGAGGGAGAGGTACACGCCTCGACTGTCCAGGTAGGCGATGGCGCTCAGGTGGAGGGCGATATTGTCGCCGAGGAATTAACGATCGGAGGTCGCGTCAAGGGCACGATCCACGCTAACCGCGTCAAGTTAAATAGCACCGCTATGGTTGAGGGCGATATCTACCATCGGTCCCTGGCAATCGAGGAGAATGCGCAATTCGAGGGAATGTCACGACGACAGGAAAATGTCATCAATACGCCCTCGCTCGTCCCGGCGAAACGCTCGCCGGCACAATCCATCAACGTCAACGGACAGGGCAACGGCGCAACGGACGGCCTCAATCCATCGCAGACGCAGGCCGCAGGGACCGATCGCAAGGGTCGCAGCAGCACTGCGTCCACCAATCCTTGAGCCAGTGCTCAGAATCGGCTTTTACCGCCTTGATTCGAAGTCTGCGGGATGTCTGCTCAGCGCAAGGAGCGGACATCCCGCAGCGCATTTGGCCTGTCCGCTTTCCCCTAGAAAGCTTTAAGGAACTAATCCGTTAGTCCTGCTTTTCGCAGGCCCTCAGCGTACCTGGCAAGATCCTCTTGCCGACGCAGCGGAATTTGATGCTTTAGATTCGAAATATGCGGGGTCGGATTAAGTTGGCGCAACCGTGCTATTGCGTTGGACGCCTCCTCGAGCCGCCCGGCAAGTGAATTGCTTGCCGCAGCGATGAGCAGTGCGGGGTGATATACCGGTCTTTCCCTCAGCCCAGGAGGCGATGTCGCCAACGCCTTTTCCGCCCATGATGATGCGTCATCGTAACGGCCGGCGAAGAAATAAGCGAATGCGATCGCCATTTGCGCCACGAAAGTGAGTGGATCGAGGGGGCTCAGCCGCATGGCATGCGTCAAGTGCTCGATGGCAACTTCCGGCTCGCCCAAATAGATTCTCACCCAGCCGCTAAAATGCCACGCCTCGGCCAGGTTCGGATTGAGTTGGAGAGCGCGATCGATGAGCGCCGCGCCGACTTCGACATCATGCACAACATAGGCAAGCGCAAAGCCTCCCCAGGCGAGCGCAACCGCGTCATCCCAGCCCAACTCCGCCGCACGACGAGCCAGCCGCGCGGTTTCGGCAGTTTCTTGCACGCGGTCAATTATCCAACGACTTCCCTTGCGCCGGACGTAACACCACGAGGCCATGCCATAGGCCGAGGCAAAATCAGGGTCGAGTTCGATGGCTTTATTGAATAGTCGCAGCGCTTCGTCGTTGCTCTCTTTCGTCCAGGAATGAAGGCTCGCAATCCCACGCAGAAAATAATCGTATGCATCAAGGCTCTCAGTCGGCTTGTGCTTCGCACGCTCGACCTCGGCTTGTTCCAGCCTGGGGGCGATCGCTCCCACGACGCTTGCGGTGACCTGGTCTTGCAGCTCAAAGATATCCTCCATCGGTCCATCGAAGCGATCTGCCCAGAGGTGCGCTCCAGTTGACGCATCGATGAGCTGTGCCGTGATGCGCACCCGGTCCGCGGCCTTGCGCACGCCGCCTTCGAGCACGTAGCGCACCCCCAGCTCACGTCCGACTTGTTTCACGTCGACCGCCCGGCCCTTGTATGTGAAGCTCGAATTGCGAGCAATGACGAGCAGCCAGCGCGTACGCGATAGGGCTGTCGTGATTTCTTCGACCATGCCATCGGCGAAGTACTCCTGCTCAGGGTCACCGCTCATGTTATTGAAGGGCAGAACGGCGATCGACGGTTTGGTAGGCTGGTGCAACGAAGGCGTTGCCTTCGCTGCCCCCGTGAGCCGCACACGGTAGACCCGCACCGGTCGCGCAATGTTCTTGAGCTGCTGCTCGCCAATATCCTCGAAGGCGATTTCGAGACTCCCGTGGATGTCCTCTTGCACCCGACCAGAAACGCAAATCCCGCCAGGTTCAGCCAGGGCTTCCAATCGCGCCGCTACGTTCACGCCATCGCCCCAAATGTCAGTGCCGTCGATAATGATGTCACCGGCGTTGATGCCCATACGGAATTCGATCCGCTTCTCCTGAGGCATGCCAGCGTTACGCTCGCCCATCGCACGTTGGACGTCGACGGCCCAACGCACCGCCGCTATCACGCTGGCAAATTCCACCAGCAGACCGTCGCCGATAATACGCACGATGCGGCCGCGGTGTTCCGTTATTTTGGGATCGATGATTTCGCGTCGATACACTTTGAGCGCCGCGTGAGTGCCTTCCTCATCAGCGCCCATCAGCCGGCTGTAGCCGGCAACATCGGCCGCGAGAATGGCGGCCAAACGCCGTTCGACGTGCGGGTTGGCCATAGCATCGGCCCTGATTTCGAGCAGAGTTTATGGTCGGGGGGGCGGTGTGTCTATCGCGCGACAATATCCGGGGAGCGCCTGCTGTTGCCTGCGCTTTCCGGGCCGCCACCCAGTGGCTGCGCTACCCGATGAAATCGCGCCGCCGCATCGTGCTTGAGTTGAACTTAGCCTTTTGATATTTGACCGGCGCTTACTCGATCACGTCGTCAGCGGCGATCGAGGGCGGCACAGTCAGCCCCCGTGCCTCGGCCGTCTGGGCATTGACGAGCAGCTCAAATTTCGTTGCCTGCATCACCGGCAAATCGGCGGGCTTCTCGCCTTTGAGAATGCGCCCGATATACAGCCCAGCTTGACGATATGATTCTGTGAAACTCGTGCCATAGCTGATCAAAACTCGCGCCAGGGAAACAGCAGCCGCAGCTGCGTGAGTGCAATGCCCGCGCTGACTAGTGCTCCAGCAACCGCAACCAGTTTGGCAAGCCGATCACGGAAATCGTTGCCGTTTATAAAACGATTATCGCAACGTTCAAAAACGAGGCCAACGATTGAAATACTGCTCCGCGAATGGTGCGCGCCAATAACGCACGCTTGGACGATCGTAACGGACTTCCATCGGTGAGGAGGGCCGTCGATTCTTGAGACCTCCCTGCGGCTCGCTGCTCAGGGGCACCACAAATTCTGTGCCGTTGCCGGTCTCCGAGCTCAACGCTTCGTCTGATATGATGAGGGAAGATCGTGGGGATACCTTCTCTGCGATAAGGTCGAGCGAGTCCTGAGGAATTGCGACCCGGCCAAGAGCTTCTTTCGCGCTTTCCGGGTCGGTCCCCATTGCGACGACCGCCCTGTCGCGGCCTTTACGTGCAGATCCATTTGGATCGTCTGCGCTGCCGGCGGGACGTCCGCCAACCAACGACACCAAGCTCCATCGTATGTCGGTGCCGACGCGTTCCATTGCGGTGAAGATATGCGTGCCGATCGGACGATCCGCATCCTGAACGGTCACAGGGATCTCCAGTATGGGCTGAAAGGCTTGGCGGACATAAAGGCGCTGGGTCTTACGGCTAATAAACACAGACACCGGCTCGAGGTCGCGCGCGGCTTTGCGTGCCGCCTCCACCGCGGTGACGCGCGCGCTCTCCGCCGCAGCAGCTGCTTCCCGGGCCGCTGCCACTGCATCGAGCTTCGGTTCCAGCTCGGATTTTCCTGCGGCCAGTTGAGCTTCGAGCTCGCCGATTCGCGCGGTCACTTTTGCCTTGGCACTCTCAGCCTGCTCCTTCGCCTCGGGCGAGGCGGCCGAGGCAATCGCACGCTCGATCGCAGTCAACTCTTTTTCAACTCTGAGCTTCAGGATTTCCACTTTGCGCGTCGACGCCATTGCAACCGCAGATTCGCGAGAAGCGGTTATGGCAACGAGTCTCGCCTGATCCGCCTTGCGGGCCGCCTCCCCCGCTTTTGCATCCGCCGCCGCTGCTGCGGCAGCCGCCTGATCTGTCTTTGGCTGGAATAGCGCCGGATGATCAATCGCTATCGGCGCAGCGTTGCGTGGCGCCACAATCAAGCGCATGCCGAGCTTTGTCACGCCGAACAGCCGTTCGGCAAAGTCGTAGGGCATCCGGATGCAGCCGTGCGATGCAGGGTATCCTGGCAGAGGCCCACCGTGGAGCGCGATGCCCGACCAAGTGAGGCGCTGCATGTGAGGCATGTAGGCATCGTCATACAGGTTGGAGTAGTGCTCGGCCTTTTTTTGGAGGATGCTGAAGATACCGGCCGGCGTCTCGCGTCCCTTCTGGCCGGTCGACACCGGCGCTCGCATGATCCAGCCCTTGTCATCGTAGACAGTAATCTGCTGATCGCTCAGCGAAACGATCGCCATGATTGGCTCGCCAGCCGAACGCATCGCTACCGACTGTTCACTCCGAAGCCTTGCGGCGTCCGCACGATCGCTCACCGCTATCAAGGCGGCCAGGCTGGCAAAGGCCATATGGGCAACTCGCAATCCAGTCTGTTTATGCTTGGGATTAACGACATGAAATTTCATATGGCTGCCTTCTGATCGAGCTGTGTCAACCCGCGCCACCGGTTCAATGGACTTTCCTCGTGCCGAAGGCCACGCCAGGCATGTGCCAAGAATAGCACAGTTTTGAATTGTGGCACTGGTACCTACCCACGTCGGACGCACACGTCGAGTTTGTATCATTAAGGGACAGTATTTCAGCGATGTCCGTTTTGCCCCTGAAAGCGGCATTAGGCGCGCGATCGCCGTGCTAAGGTCCAACAGCGAACGTTGTGATATTCATTCGATTAGTGCATCGGTGAGCCGACGATCACGGCAGACCTCGTATTGGC
>Ga0075425_100004512_pt1 | contig 14364 bp, 17 predicted proteins | sample SoiMethybrSBSTD4_FD_75300 | JGI IMG/M metagenome (GOLD analysis project Ga0075425, IMG submission 75300) | Bulk soil microbial communities from a Populus tree surrounding site in Tennessee, USA - Soil MetaG P. TD hybrid SBSTD4 | ecosystem: Environmental > Terrestrial > Soil > Tree plantation...
CTCTCGGCTGTCGTCCTTACGTAGGGAGAACTTAGGTAGTGCAAGGACGTTCCATAGTAGCGTTGGAAAACCGCTCGGCGTTTGCAACGCTACTACATGCGTTGGTATTCTTCCTTACGCTGAGGTTCTTTTTCCGCGCACTTCGTAATCTTCGTGACCGATGCCACTGAGCAGGCACGCAGGTACGGCGTACTCAGCGAGGGCGCTTCGCCTTCTTGGCGCGACGGCGCGTCTCTCGACGCTGGCCTCAGTCATCTCGATCATCCGATCGAGCGATCGTTCCTCGACCTTAAGCTCCCACGCCCAGGTGCCGAGGGGGCGGAAGGCCTCAAGGGCACTTTCGAGCGCTCCCTTCAGTGACGTGATTCGCTACGCAGACGATTCTATCGTCGGTTTCGAGCACCGGCACGAGGCAGACCACCACCAACTCCGGCCGTTTGCCATCACGCTCTCAGCCGCCTCGATGAGCCGCGTCAGCTGGCCGCCGAGTAGTGCGTCGTGATCATGTGGGAGCGGTGACCCAGGAGGTCGTGCCGATCCTCGAAGCTCGCGCCGGCTGTCCATTAGCGACGACCGAACGTGTGTTTGAGGTCGTGCACGCGAACCTGCGGCAGGCCGGTCCTGGTGCGTGCCTTGAGCCACGCTGCACTTGCGCAGCAGGCGGCGAAGGTCCACCGCGGTGGCGTCATCTTCACCACCGGTCTCGGAGATGGTTGGACGCGAACCTGTCCAACACGCCTTCAGAGCGTTCGTACACGGTTTGCGCGCCCTCGGCTATGCTGAAAGCCAGAAACTCATCCTCGTCTCCGGTCGGCCGAGGGACGGTTCGAGCGACTACCAAGCTGGTGCACCTCAAGGCCGATGTGATCATGACCAGCGTTAGACGGCGCGCCCGGCGATCCTCCCGTCGCCTCGTGCACGCGATTGTGAACTGTGCCGTCTTGACGCCCGCATCGCGCAGAACGACACTTAACCATATGGTTGACTTTAGCGATGTCCGGCTCGATCGCGCGTTTGCCGCGCTGGCTGACCCGACGCGGCGCGCGATCCTCGATCGCCTCGCACACGACAGCGAGCTGGCGGTGACACAGATCGCCGGACGGTTCGACGTGTCGCTGCCGGGGGTGATCAAGCATCTCGACGTGCTGGCGCGAGCCGGCCTGATCGAGCGCGCCAAGACCGGGCGCACCGTAAACTGCCGCCTACGGGCGGAGCCGATGGAAACCGCGATGCAGTGGCTGGCGCGCTACGAGCGCTTCTGGACCGAACGGCTGGACGCGCTGGCGAAGTTCGTGGAGGAGGATCAATGCTCACCAAGCCCAGCCTCACCCTCAAGCGCCGCCTCAAAGCCTCGCCGGCCCAAGTCTTCGCGGCGTGGGCGGACCCGAAAAAAATAGTGCACTGGTTCGGCCCGGCTGAGACCTCCAGCAATTCGGTGCGGGCGGAAATGGACGTGCGCCCCGGGGGCCGCTACCGTATCAGCTTCAAGACCGAGGACGGCGAATATCACGAGGTCGGCGGCGTCTATCGCGAGGTGGTGCCCGACACGCGGCTTGTTTTCACCTGGGCCTGGCACTCGACGCCGGAGCGGGAGTCGCTTGTCACCATCACCGTGACTAAGGACGGGGACGGCGCCATGCTCACCCTCCACCACGAGCAGTTCTTCGACGACAAGGCCCGCGACGGCCACAAGCGCGGTTGGACCGGCACGCTCGACAAGCTCGAACGTGTCCTCGCGTCGTAACCAACTAACCAACTGACTAACAAGGGAGACGATTATGGCGACACGGACGGCCCGCAAGCCGCTGCCGCATGCCGGCCAAGGAGCTCAGAACCCGCAACGAACCGGGTTCATGAAGGCCCTGCACCAGACAGGCAAGCTTGACATACAAGGCATAAAGAAGGCCGTGGCCGCGTGATGCCTCGCGTGATCCTGACCGGCTCGATCCAGCAGCACGTCGGCGGACTGGGCGCCGTCGATGTCGACGGCGACACGGCGGGCGCGGTGGTGAGCGCACTTGAGGCCGCCTATCCGCCGCTGCGCGGTTGGGTGGTCGACGAGCGAGGTGCGCTCCGCCTGCACGTGAAGCTGTTCCTGCACGGCAAAGCCGTGGGGCTGAACGCCGTGCTCGGGCGAGACGACGAGCTGCATATCGTTGCCGCCATCTCCGGAGGGTGAGACATGGGCGAACTGCTGGTGGGAACCAGGAAAGGCCTGTTCGTGCTGCGCAAGCCGCCTGGCGGGGGCGCCAAAGGCGAGTTCGAGATCGTGGCGCGCGCCTTCCCGGGCGAGGTAGTGGAGTTCGCGATGCGCGATCGGAGGGGCGGGCGCTACCTTGCCGGCGTCACGCACGGCCAGTTCGGCCCGCATCTTTTCTATGCGGACAACCCGGCCGGCGCCTGGCAGCAGGCGGAAGGGCCCGCGTTCCCGACCTCGCTCAATGCGGCGGTGGAGCGCATCTGGGTGATCGAGCCCGGCGTTGGCGACGGCGAGCTGTGGTGCGGGGTGGCGCCGGCGGCGCTGTTCCGCAGCGGCGACGGAGGCAAGACCTGGGCGCTGGTGCAAGCTTTATGGGACGTGCCGGAGCGGGCGCAGTGGAACCCGGGCGCCGGCGGCATGTGCCTCAACTCGATCTGTCCATGGCCCGGCGATCACAACCGGCTGGCAGTGAGCATCTCGGCCGGCGGCGTCTGGCTGACGGACGATGGCGGCAACAGTTGGCGGCGCGGGGTCAAGGGGCTGGTGCCGCGCTATCTGCCGGAGGAGGCGCGGCACGACACGCACGCGCATTGCGTCCACCACATCGAGCGCGCGCCGCAGCAGCCCTCGACGCTCTACATGCAGTTTCACAGCGGCATTTATCGCTCCGATGACGCCGGCGAAAGCTGGATCGACATCGGCACGGATCGCGGCCTGCCGTCCGACTTCGGCTTTCCGCTGGCGATCGATGTGCACGACCCCAACCGTGCCTTTGTGATCCCGCTGACGTCCGACATGGATCGGGTGATGCCGGGTGGAAAGGTCCGCGTCTACGAGACGCGTGATCGAGGCGGCAGCTGGCGCGCGCTCGAGGAGGGGCTGCCGCAGTCCAAGGCCTATCTCACCGTGCTGCGCCAGGCTTTCTGCACCGACGGGGCCAATCCGCTCGGCCTTTACTTCGGCGTCCAGAGCGGAGAGGTGTTCGGTTCGGCCAACGGCGGCCGCAGCTGGCGCACCATCGCGGCGCGCCTGCCGCCCGTCGTGTCCATGCGCTGCGCCTGAGAGATGGATCGGGGGCGACGTTAGTCCTTGCTAGGAGATCGAACATGTCGCATCAGATCGTGTCTCAAGACGAGTGGCTTGCCGCGCGCAAGGCCCTGCTCGCTAAGGAGAAGGCCTTCACCAAGGAGCGTGACGCCCTGAGCCAGGAGCGACGCCGGTTGCCTTGGGTGGAAGTTGACAAAACGTATGTTTTCGAGGGGCCCGCCGGCAAGGAAACGCTCGCCAATCTGTTCGCCGGGCGAAGCCAGCTCCTCGTATATCACTTCATGTTCGGGCCGGACTGGCAGGAAGGCTGCCCGAGCTGCTCGTTCTGGGCGGACAACTACAACGGCGCCGTGGTGCATCTGAGCCACCGCGACGTGTCGCTGGTGGTGATCTCGCGTGCGCCGCTTGAGAAACTGGAGAGCTACAGGAAGCGCATGGGCTGGAGCTTCAAGTGGGTGTCGTCCCACGGCAACGACTTCAACCGCGACTACCACGTCTCCTTCACTCCCGAGGAGCAGCAGACGGCGGTCTACAACTACAAGGCCGGCGGGTTCGGGTCGTCGGAGGCGCCGGGGGTGAGCGTGTTCATCAAGGGCGCGGACGGCCAAATATTCCACACCTACTCCTGCTATGCGCGCGGGCTGGACATGCTTAACGGTGCCTATCACCTACTCGACCTGGTGCCCAAGGGCCGCGACGAGCAGGGTCTGTCCTACCCGATGGCCTGGGTGCGCCGGCACGACCAGTACGAGGGTTGAGAAGGCAGCGGGGGATTGCGACCCCCAATGTCAAGGTTGCCGAATTTGCAGCTGCGTTCTGGTAGGTGTCTCAGCCAAGCACGAAGGAGAGAGCCAATGAAACTCTATTGCTTCCCGCCGTCGCCCAATACCTGGAAGGTGCGCGCGTTCGCGCATCAGATCGAGCTGCCGCTCGAGCTCGAGATCGTCGATCTGACCAAGGGCGCGCAGAAGAAGCCCGAATACTTGGCGCTCAATCCCACGGGGCGCACGCCGACGCTGGTCGACGGCGACCTGAAGCTTTGGGAATCGAGTGCCATTATGCAATACCTGGGCAGCCAGAAGAAGACGCCGCTCTGGCCCGACGATGCCAAGAGCCGGGCCGACATCATGCGCTGGCAGAGCTGGCATCTGCAGCACTGGAGCCGCGGCACCACGACCTTCGTGTTTGAGAACCTGGTGAAGGGGATCCTGCAGGTCGGGCCGCCCGATGAAAAGGCGCTGGCGCTGGCGGCTGAGCTGTTTCACGCCGACGCCGCCGTGCTCGACAAGCACCTGGGCACCCATCCCTACCTAGTCGGCGACGCCCTCACGCTCGCCGATTTCACCGTGGCGGCGCCGCTGTTCCTGGCCGAGGCCGGCAAGATCCCGCTCGAGAAATACAGTAACGTCAGTCGCTGGTTCCGCGCTCAGGCGGCCCTGCCGGCGTGGCAACAGACGGCGCCGAAGCGGTGATGTTGCGCGATCAGCCCATTTTGATCGCCCGCATAACCAAGTCGGGTGAGTTGGTCCAAGCATCGGGAGGAACGACCACATTCCATTGCTGCCAAAGCCATACAAGCCGATGTAGTCGAACCCCGCCGCGATTGAAATCTACATTCTCTGATGACCACGTTATCCCCGGGCCGAACGATTGCGACCCTGGACCGAAATAGTTGATCTCAGGGATTGGCACGCTTGCGCCAGAGGGCATGCTTACAGCGGCATGTACCTCTCCATCCGAAATTGCGAAGATGATGCCCGACCAAACGAAAAAATCATCGTCGCCATCACTCGGCGGGCCCAATAAGCTCAAGTTCAAGGTGGGCGCGGCTACGAACACGGAACGATAGCAGCGAAACGAGGGCAAGAATTGTGATCATGTCCGCAACGGTATGACCGCGGCGTACAAATCCCTAGGGGGCTTCTCTGCGTTTCGGAGTTGAGTATGGACAAGACGTCGAAGCGCCTGGGCCTCTGCACAACTTTATCAGATGCCGCGGCCGCCTTTCGTCACGGCGATCCCTTGCGCGTCGAGGCCCATTCCAGGAGAACCGCAATCGCCTCCGCGTCCAATTTCTGTTCGGCCGGCATCTTGCGTCCTGCAATCGGCTTGCCGGACTCCGCCCGCAACTCCAAAACGTCGATGGGATGGCGCGCGGCACGTGACACGCCCGCAAATGCTGCACGCGACTGATCAAGAGAAGTCGCGTAGTAGAGCTTGCGGATGCCAACAATGTGCATGGCCGCAACGCACAAGGCACAGGGCTCGCACGAAGAATAGAGGTCCGAACCATTGAGGTCGACGGTACCAAGTTTGCGGCACGCGTCGCGGATCGCTTCGGTTTCACCATGAGACGTTGGGTCCCAATGCGCAACCGAGTGATTAAGCCCCTCACCGACGACAGTGCCGTCGCGAACCACGACCGCGCCAAACGGCTCAGTTCCCTTTTCCGTTAGGGCACGCCGCGAGATTTCGATGGCGCGCTTCATGAAGCGTTCATCATACATGAGAAGACTCCGTTGTTTTCACGCCGGAAGCAGCCAGGCGTGTCGAGATTGCCAGCCGAGGCGCACTTTGCGGCCCGGAACGAGGCCAAGGGCCTCGATTTCGTGTTGGCTCTTTTGCACCCGAAACTCAGGGGAGCCCGAAACGTCTACAAACACCGTCATGCTCGAGCCGACAAACTCGAGCCCAAGCACAGTGCCTTCGACCGGCAAGGTCGCGGCGGTTGGATCATCTGCCAGCTTGATATCGATCTGGTCCGCCGCTACGACGAACCGCACTGCGCTTCCGGCAACGGGCGGTGTCTTGCTCGCCGGAACGGCAAAACGGCCGAGCGGTCCTTCGAGAGTCGCCACGCCATTGGCTTCGCCCATCACGTTACCAGAGATTAGATTGTTCATGCCGATGAAATCGGCGACGAACGCATTTTTTGGCGCGCGGTACACGTCTTGCGGCCTACCGATCTGACAAATCGTGCCTTCGCTCATGATGACGACGCGGTCGGCCAAGGCAAAGGCCTCGGATTGGGCATGCGTGACATAGATGAAGGTGATGCCCAGCTCGCGATGCAGGCGCGCCAGCTCGGTTTGCATGCGAACACGCAAATGCGCATCGAGCGCGCTCAAGGGTTCGTCGAGTAGCAGAATACGGGGCTCGGTAACGAGCGCTCGAGCAATGGCAACACGCTGTTTCTGACCCCCCGAGAGCTGGTCGATCCGGCGGTCTCCGTAGCCGGTCAGCCCAACGCGATTGAGCCAGCCTTGAGCACGGTCACGCCGCTCTGCTGTCGTCACTCCCTTCATTCTCAACGGAAACTCGACGTTTCCTTCCGCCGTCAAAAAGGGAAACAGTGCGAGGTTTTGCCAAACCATTGGTGTGTTGCGCTCGTGTGCGGGAATGCCGCGTTGGCTCACACCTCCGATGCGGATGTCGCCGCCGGTCGGGTCCTCGAGCCCTGCGATCAGTCGCAGGGTTGTCGACTTGCCGCAGCCAGACGGCCCCATAATGGCGATGAACTCACCGGTCCGAATCTCGAGGTCAATGCCTCGCACTGCGTAATGCTCGCCATACGATTTCTCAAGGGCCTCAAGCACGACGAGTGGTGCGGTGACACCCATCACAGTCTCACCTAATATAGCTGCCCAGAGGGCGGGTGAAGCCTGGTGAAACGCTGTGCGACTACGACCAGGACGACGCTGACTAGCAGCACGACAGTACCGATGGCGTTGATCTTGGGGTTCACCTGCCCCTGCAGCAGGTTGAGAATTCTGACCGAGATGGTCTCGTGAACGCCGCCGACGAACCAGGCGATCATGAACTCGTCGAACGAGATGGCGGCAGCTAGAAAGAACGAAGCAATCAGCGATTGACGGCAAAATGGTACGACAACCGACACTATCGCGCGAAACCGGCTGGCACCGAGATTCCAAGCTGCCTGCTCGAGTTCGGATCCGATCTCACCGAGGCGCAGCCGTATGATAGCCATTGAAAAAGATGTCGCAAGGGCGACATGGCACGCGATAATAGTGTCAATACGACCGGAGTAGCCAATACGTGAAAGAAAGGCAAGCATGGCCATGCCGAGGATCGAGGCTGGCACTGCCGGCGGCATAGCGATAAGTCCAACGAAGAGGCCTTGGCCGCGAAAGCGATATCGATAGTCGACGTAGGCAGCGACAAATCCCAGCGCGGTGGAAATGATCGCGGTGCCGATCGCAATCAAGACACTGTTCCACAAGGCGTCGACTACTAGACTGTCTGTCCAAATTGCTTGATGCCATGCAAGACTGAACCCACCCCACGGAATCGACGGGAAGCGGTTCCGATCGAACGAGAAAACCAGGATGATCAGCATCGGCGTGGCCAGAAAGACGAACAAGAGCAGCAGATAGATCCGCTGCAAAAGGTATGCCGCCATGGATGCCGGGCGATTTTTCACGAGCGCCACCTCTTTCTGGATGGGCCTGTTGGGACGAGGCGGGCGAGAAGGAAGATGGTAGTGAGTAACAAGAGCATGGAGACGCCGATCACTGAGGCACGCGGCCATTGAGACCCCGATTTCACGGTATCGACCACGAGAATCGATAACGTTGGCGGATTGCTCCCAGTCATGAAGACCGGACTTACATAATCCCCGAACGCGAGCAAAAACGCGGTGGTTGCCGCAAGGACCAGCCCAGGCCGGATCGAAGGCAGAAGGACGTGACAAATCACTTGAAAGCGGGTGCAGCCAAGGTTTTCAGCGGCCTCAAGTTGGCTCTTCTCGACGCTAGACAGCGCGAGCACTAGCACGATAACGGCGAGTGGCAACGTCAGTGTCAGAAGACCGATCTGAAGTGACAGCCCCCCGCCGAGAAGCGGCAGCACCTGCCCGCCGGCCCATGTCCAAAGGCTATTGACGAGCCCCTCTGGGCTTAACACCAGCTGCCAAGCGTAGATACGCAGGAGATAGCTCGAGAAGATCGGGACGACGAGAGCGGCGATAGCGAGATCGCGCATGCGCGGCGATAGGCGCAATGCGATCGTATAGGCCGCGGGAAAAGCCAAAACTACCGCCAGAACTGTCGTGATCAAAGACAGTTGCAGCGTGTTCCAAAGAGCGCGCTCAAACGATGTCGACGAAAAGACGCGCGTCCAATTGTCGGTGACAAAGGCCGGCTCGAGGCGGAACGACTTCACCTGCCAAAACGTGATCACTACTAGGAAAATCAGAGGCGCGGCGAAGAAAACAACTTGCCAGAGAAGGACGGGTACACCGAGAATGGCTGGACCCGAAGGCGCTGATAGCCGATTTGCGAGGCGGCGAGAAGCGTTGGGCCGCTCCTCGCCATCACACATGGTCACGCTGGCTCGACCGGAGGCAAATGTCGCGTCCGGCCTCAAAGGCTCTTGAACTCGCTCCACGTCTCGTTCCAGGTCTCGATGGGCTGCTTGAGTGGGAGGCGGCGATACTCGATCCGTTTTGCCTTGTATTCGTCCATCACGTTTGGTCCGGTCAAGGTCATGCGCAAGATCTCGGCTTCTTTCGGCATGGTCTCGTTCAGTAGCTTCCAGCCGGCCATGGATGGAATGCTTTTCTTGTTGTCGACCTTTGTTGCCTGGCGCACCTGACCATCGGGCGACACCGTATACTGGATAAACTTACGCGCCAGATCACGCTTCTTGGTTCCCTTTGCGATCGACATGGACTCCGTCCACTGCAGCCCTCCTTCCTCTGGAATGATGGTGTCGACCGGAACGCCGTCCATGCGCAGGCCCAACGTAATCCATTCGCCGATTCCCGGGATCAGCTGCGCTCGTCCATTTTTCAACGACGAGAAGATGTCGGCAATAGTGTAGAAGCCTGACGCCTGCGGCTTCAGCGAAAACAGCTTCTTTTTCAAGTTTGCGAACTTCGCATTGTCAATATCGAATGGCGGTCGGTTTCCGTCCGAGAGGCTGACGCAGCCCATGCCGGGCAGGTACCAATCGAAGAAGCCCACCTTGCCTTTGGCCTTGGGCGTCCACAGTGCCACATAAGACTTCACCTCGGCGGGCGTAAACTCCTTGGTGTTGTACGAGAGGCCGAGATAACCGAAGTCGGTCATCACGCCATAGAGCTTGTCGTCGAACCAATGCAGCGGAAACTTCTGGAACTCCGGCCAGAAGTCCTTCAATGGGTAGTCTGCAGGGTCCAGCACCTCAAGCGCATCCATGGCCTTCAAAAGGTGCATGTATTCGGCATCCGCCAGAATCACATCGAATGAGCCGGGTGGCGACTGATTTAGCACGGCGAGCATCTGATCGCCGCCGACGTACTCCTTGATTCTGATCTTGCAGTTGTTGGCTTTCTCGAACTCCCCGACGAGATACGGATCAGCATTGCCCGGCCAGGAGAGGTAGTTGAGCACATTGCTATCCTGAGCTTCGGCAGGCGACCAGGGCGAGGTGGCCAGCACCGTGGCCGAGGCCGAGGTCGTCAGGAAGGTGCGGCGGCTGACATCGACCAATTGACGGGTAGCGGTGACGGACATGGAGCCTCCTTCGAGTTGCAGCGCGTGCAGCAATTGCGTGTAGAAGTATCATGGCAGTTTGTATGCCAAATCGAGTCGCTTGGATCTGGCGTGTTAACCTATTGAAACTTCTGAGTACGACTTTGCAGCAAAGAGCCGGGTTGGCAATAGCTGCACGTGGATTGCGCAAGCGCCGCCGCAATCTTGTGCATGCGATCCTCGTGGTACGTGCATACATTTAAGGGTACTGGGTCGTAGTGCCGGGTAGCCAGCATCGAACTGAACGATAAGCCAAATCGGTCTCTGCTCCGTCGAGCTCAGACTGAAACAGTCACGACTGGACTAAATTGTGAAATGCCTCGGCTAGATTGGAGGCCGGCGGTATGACGTCCCGGCGCGAGGCGCCGCGCAAGATCCGGCTCTACCTCCCCAGCATTTGCAGCGGATGGCTGCGCAAGAAGAAGCGTATTCGGCCGATCCTGGGCACGACGACTTTGTCTTCGAGACGCAGGAGCAACGCACGGCACGGAGAGCGCGATTGGAGGGGCTAAAGCAACTTCTGACTGCTAGTGTGTTGGGGACGGCGTGAAGCGGTGTGGCGTCGACAGCGAAATCTCCGATTGGCCAAATCTTGTGATGAACTTCGTAGAGAGAGGTTCGGCGTCGAAACGGTCCGCGTGACTTTTGTAACGTTTCCATGAAAAAGAAGGCTGCGATGGCCGCGCTGAAGCTGCTTGCTGCGCATCGGCGAGGCAGCCAAGAAGGTGGCCGGTCGCCAAGGAACTCACGCCGGAGCAACCGTGGGCGGACATTAGGGCATCGGAAACCGGCTGCGGCATGAATATGATAAGATCGACCGCCATCAAATTTGGAGCATTGTAAAGGACGACCTCGGCCCCTTCAGCGAAATGGAGCGGGCGGCACCGCCATTGACCGATCGCTTTGTACATCAGCTCGGTTTCTTGCGTGTCCTCGCCGGCCTTCTTTCCCGACCGCTGTGAATCTGCTCGATTGCCTGTTTGCCGGCAGTCTTCAAGCGATCTTTGTGCCGCTAAGTATGTCCTAAACACGTGTCTGCAACTTCAAATGCACTACGGGCGCTGCCGAGAGGCGACAGACGGGAACCCGGTCACTTGCGCCGACGTTGGGCCGCCTGGATGGCGGCTGCTTTGGCCTGTTCGATCTCAGTGCGCTTAATGTCCCGCCGCATGCGATCGTAGCCCATTCGCATCTTGTCGCGTGAAGTGTTGTGTTGTTTGGCGGGTTTGGCGGTGAAAGGCGTCTGCGGGCGAGCCATCTCGGTTCCTTTCTTTGGGAAATAAGCCATGCCGACCACAACCGCGGTGGGTGAATACCGCTCGCGCACGCCGTGCTCTTGTTTGTAACATGGTGATGAAGCAGCTGTCTCACCAGTGCGGCTGACCGAATGCTTTGCCACTTCAGGACACTGTCACTTCCACGTCCATTTTTGTAGCGAGCCTTGCCGTTGCCTGATGACCAACCGCAGACTCATCATCTCCACCGCCGGCAGCTTAACACGACAGGAAACGTTGGTGCGGTTTCGCGCCTGAGGGCGGCGCACGATTATCGCTGGGCGGATCCGCCTGCCCGTCTTTCGTCGACCCGAAGCGGGCGCGCTCTGCGCGTGCTATGGTGGAAGTGAGCGCGATGGCGAAGCGGTACGCCCAGCTATGGACGCCAATCCCGCTCCGCCACCCTCGCTCCTCTTTTCTTGCGAACGAGCTCTGCGGGGATGGCTTCACCGGATACGATAATCAAATTTTTCTGAACTTGACGCACACAACTGGGCGCGTTCCAGCCTGGCTGTGATGTGGGCATGGGTTAAGGCCGGGCTCCGTACGCAAGCATCTACAGGTTGAGGTGGAGAGTGCGCCGACGGCGTAAGAGACCCAGAACCGCCGTCACGAGCGCGTCAGGATTAGCTGGCTTGGGCACTTGCACCGCGCGGCCGTCGGCTCCATCAGGCATGCCATATCCGCTATGGAGCACGTACGGAATGTTTCGCTGTCTGAGCCGTCTGCAAAGCTGCGAACTATCAGCATCGCTCCGCGCGTGATCCAGGATGACGGCGGACGGAACCTCGTTTTCCACGGCAATGAGCGCACTGGCAAATGACCGCGCCGTCACTACCCGCGCACCCGCGCCTGTGAATGCATCTGCAATGCTCAATGCCATCAAAGGCCCATCCTCGCAAACGAGGATTGAGCGACCAGCCAAGCTGGTTCTGTTCATGTTGGTATCCCGTGGCGCGGCAAAGCGCGAAACTGCGAGAGGCAGGAGCGACCTCTTACCGGCCGCGGTGTCTCGAGTTAGTCGATCAATCCTCAAAGGCGCAACAAGTGTGATGATCGACTGCCGAAGGCCCTGATCGCATAGCTAGGACGGGCAGGGTGTTGCGAGAGTGGCCATACCCTATACCCTATCTGGTGGCCTTGTCCGTAATATAGTGCACCGAGACACGATGAATTGAGACAGGGGAATAAGCAAGCCACGGCGCGCTTCGTGGCAGTGCGCCTCGAAGGTACGAACCATCAGTGAACCACTTCACGGTGTGACCATCATCGCACCCGCGTTGCTCCTGGCCTTCGCTGTGCCCGTTGAACCACCAGCCGTTTGGAGCGCAGAGAACCAGGACAGTCCGTCATCGGAGTCCTCAGCCCGTGGAGCTCATGCATCGCCACTGATTAGACGAGAAACGAATTCGCGCCCAAACCCCGCTTCACGAACGTCGGGCCGTTTCGGGGCCGCAATTTGCTTCACGATGGTATGCACTTACGAACTGATGCCGGCTGCTGCGAAGACGTCGATCACACATGGTGTTGCGACGCATCGCCTATCAGCGAAAACCAAGGGCTCGGCAAGCATGAGCAACAACGGTTGCCGGGCTCTCTTCGATGTTCTAGAAACCTTCAACGATCTTCAATCCTTCATCAGGGCTCAATCTCTTGGCAAAGTACGACCCAACTGCCCCCCAGCTTAAGAAGATCCTGGTGATGGCAGATGCGTCCCGAACCGTGATGATCGAGGCGCGCTATGCGCTGGGTCTTGCGGTTGCAGACTTCGTTCGCAGGCATCGGTTAGTGCCGAAGAGCAGCATGATCCTCAACCTACGCATTCTGCACGACTCACGGGCAAGGAAGACGCCTGTGATAAGCCGGCGCATGTGGCTGTTGCTCAACGATCTCCGGAATGAGGGTGATACCGCATTTGACAAGCGCGAGTGCAGCGCGCTTACACCGACTGACGCCATGGAATACGCCGCACGAGTACAGCAAGTGGTCCATGAATTGAATGGCTTCTAGGAGTTGGTGAGGCACGAGCTTTATCCTCGCTGACCCAGCGGGTGTTGGCCCGGAAGTGAATGCCCGTTCCCCAGCAAGCGCGCAACGGAATACCCGTCGCCACGAGCACCCGCGAATCCACTTAGGAGGGGCTGGGTTCGACATTCGCGACCTTTTGAAATAAGGCTTCTTGGCTGGGGTTGTTAGGGTTGAAGGTCGCCGCGAACAGTGTCACGCTGTATTCATGAGCGGACAGGCCTTCGGTTGGATCGTAGAAGTTAGCGACCACTCTGGAACTAAGCGATACCACGTTGCCGTACGGAACAGAGTGGAAGCGGTAAATGCGGTGAGGCGGCGTGTTGTTGGCGCCGCTCTAGCACACGTACAAGCTGTGACCATGCTCTCCCGGCGGACTGTAACTGTCTTATTGCGCCTGAAACCTGGAGAGGTAGCCCAGGTCACATAAGTGTCAAAGTGCGGTGCCCCGCGGGGTATTGGATCGTGAACGCTCTTGACATGGTGGGGCTGTAGACGGCAAGTCTGGATGTATGACCGACAAAGCAACGCCCGCAGGCTGGGTAGTGCAGCTAACGATCCCAGCCCAGCCTTCTGAGGAAGCCTCGTCCCGCTGGCTGGGCCGCCTGGGTTTGGGGCCACCAATATTTCGATACTTCAATGTGGCCATCGCCGCACCCTCCAAAGCCATAGAGGCGACTAGAGAGCACTTGGCCGAGACTGAGGACAAAGACCGCGAGATGTCGGTCGTCAGAGGTCTCTCCGAACCAGAGATCTTCGCACTTAACCTCAATACTGGAGACGTGAAGCCAGCTTGATCGAGTTGAATGGCAATTGAGCCCTAAGACTTTGAGAGGCGCCTGGGACCCATTCGCTGATTGGGCCGGCAGCAGTTGATGGGCAGGTAGATTCGCTTTTCGACCCAATAAACAGATCGCAAGCGACCTCAATAATCAGCAACAAAAGCATTGAGACGCACATCGCGCCGCTCATGCGCAAGCTCCCATAGAGCAGCCCGCCAAGTTCGATTTGGTGTCGCCGTGGCCGCCGAAAGCCAGCGATCACGCGATTCGCATGTCGCCAATGGTGATGATGCAGTCGGCGCCCATCAGCCGGGCGGCCGACACCGTCTTGATAAGGTGCTGAGCTACGTATTCCTCCGCCGAAGGCCGCCTTGCGCAAAACACGCTAGCGTCTAGTCATACGCCTAGTCGTAAGACTAGGCGCAAGGGCGATGAGCGGACGAGTTGAGATCATCACGGGGCCTGAGCGCCGACGCCGGTGGAGCGAAGATGAGAAGCTCCAT
>Ga0075425_100004513_pt1 | contig 14363 bp, 11 predicted proteins | sample SoiMethybrSBSTD4_FD_75300 | JGI IMG/M metagenome (GOLD analysis project Ga0075425, IMG submission 75300) | Bulk soil microbial communities from a Populus tree surrounding site in Tennessee, USA - Soil MetaG P. TD hybrid SBSTD4 | ecosystem: Environmental > Terrestrial > Soil > Tree plantation...
GGTTCATCGCGGGGAAGACGCCCGTCAGCGCGGGCCTGCTGGCACCGCCCGACGCGCAGGGCAGCCTGACGTCGACGGTCGCCACGCCGATCGACCTGCCCAATCCGGATGCCCTCGCGGTTTCGATCGAGCCGACTGGCGGAAGCCCCGGTCCCGGTCCGACGGGCGACATCTATCTGATCGGCGCCGCCCGCTAAGCCATTCACCCGCGGAATCCGACCTCGAATTCGCTGCGTAGTAAGCAGCGAGGCGGTCTTCGTCTGTGGATCGCCCAAGGAGCGTGTATGCGCAGGTGTGGCCTGAGTGCCCTCGCGATTGTCGGGATCCTCGTTTCAGCGTCCCCGTCGACTCTCCTCGGCCAGATGAAGGAGAAGTCGCTCTACGACCGCCTCGGCGGGAAGAAGGCGATCGCCGCCGTGGTCGACGAGTTTGTGTCGCGCGTGGCGGCCGACTCGCGCATCAACACGTTCTTCGCGCAGACCGCCGGCGATGCGCAGCGGCTCGCGGTGTTCAAGGGCAGGCTCGTCGACCAGATTTGTCAGGCGAGCGGCGGGCCCTGCAAGTACACCGGCAAGGACATGAAGGCCGCCCACATGGGCATGGGCGTCAGCGGCGCCGACTTCGACGCGCTCGTCCAGGATCTCGTGGGCGCGCTGGACACGTTCCAGGTCGGCGCGCACGAGAAGGGTCAGCTCCTCGGCGCCCTCGCCCCCATGAAATCCGACATCGTCGAGAAGAAGTAGCAGGGAGGCGCACGTGAAAAAAACATTGATCTTCGCGATCGCCGTCATGACCTTCATCGCGGTGGCGCGGTTTCCTGGACAGGCGTCGAGCCATCGCGAAGCGCCGCTCATCAGCCAGGATCCGACCGCCGACAACACCGACCTGTACGCCTTCGTCAGCCCCGACCGTCCCGATACCGTCACGATTGTCGCCAACTACATCCCGCTCGAGGCGCCCGCCGGCGGTCCGAACTTCCCGGCGTTCGACGATTCGGTGCGGTACGAGATCCACATCGACAACGACGGGGACGCCAGGGAGGATGTGACGTACCGGTTCCGGTTCCGGACCGAGACTCGCGATCCGGACACGTTCCTCTACAACACCGGACCGATCGCCGCGCTGGACGATCCCCACTGGAACCGACCGCAGACATACAGCGTCACGCTCGTGACGCACGGTCCGGGCAACTCGAGCCAATCCGCGGTGCTCGGCACCCGCATTCCGACGCCGCCCGACAACATCGGCCCGCGCTCGACGCCGAATTACGACGCGCTTGCAGAGGCCGCGGTGACGACTCTCGCCAACGGCACGCGGGTGTTCGCCGGGCAGCGCGACGATCCCTTCTTCGTCGACCTGGGCTCGGTCTTCGATCTGGCGGGACTGCGGCCGTTCAATCCCGCTCACCTGCTGCCGCTGCCGGCCGAACCGGGACGCGACGCCGTCGCCCGCTACAACACGCATACGATTGCGATTCAGGTGCCGATCCGCGACCTCGTGCGGCCGGGCCACCCGACGATCGGCATCTATGCCAGCGCAAGCCGCCGCAAGGTGCGCGTCCTCCAGGACGACGGCTCGCAGGACGACGACGGTCCGTTCGTGCAGGTGTCGCGGCTGGGAGAGCCGCTGATCAACGAAGCCGTCATTCCGCTCGGTCGGAAGGACTTCTGGAACCGCGTCGATCCCGAAGACGATTCGCGGTTCGAGAGCTTCTACACGGCGCCGGAAGTCTCGCGGCTCGAGAATCTCCTTTATGGCGGCGCGCTGACGCCCGTCGCCACGGCGGGACGCACCGATCTGGTCGCGATTCTTCTGACCGGAGTTCCGGGCCTCAACTTCACCGGTCCGCGCAGGGCCGATCTGCTGCGATTGAACACCAGCATCGCGCCGACGGCCGCGGCCGGCGCCGGCAACCGGCTCGGCGTGCTCGCCGGCGATCTCGCCGGGTTCCCCAACGGCCGTCGTCTGGAGGACGACGTCGTGGACATCGATCTGCGCGCGTTCGCAGAGGGCTACGGACCGGTTCTGCACTCGCTGCTCGGGTTGCCCGACAAGAGCCCGAACGACCTGCTCGGAGACGGCGTCGACGCGAACGACAAGCCGTTTGCGGCTCGCTTTCCGTACCTCGCGTCGCCCCACCAGGGGTATGAGGTCCCGTAACGTGAACCGCTTCGCCTGGATAGCTGGAGCCGTGATTGCGGGAGCCGCCGCCGCGGCGGCTCCCCACGTCGTTCACCGATCGCGCGGCGCGAGCGCAGCGAGCGAACTGCGGCCGAATCGGCTGACGGTCGCCGCGCCGGCGACGTCAGCGGCGGCGTTGATCGCCCGGGCCGGCGAGCTCGATGCGCGGCTCCGCGCCGAACCCGACGACGTGGCGTCTGTCGTCCGGCTCGGTGAGACGCTGCTTCGACAGGCGCGGGCATCGAATGACGCGCGCGCCGCGAACAGGGCGGCCGCCGTCCTCGACGAGGTGCTGAAGCGCGATCCCGCGCAGTACGACGCGATCCGGATGCTCGGCGCGATTCGTCTCTCACAGCATCGGTTTCGCGACGCGCTGACGGCGGGACGGCGCGCCCGCGACCTGCGCCCCGATGATGCCTGGAACTACGGCGTCATGGGAGACGCGCTCCTCGAGCTTGGCGAGTACGACGAAGCCTTCGCGGCGTTCGACACGATGATGACCATGCGGCCCGGTCCTGCCGCGTATGCGCGGGTCTCGTACGCGCGCGAGCTGCGCGGGAATCTTCACGGCGCGCTCGAAGCGATGCAGCTCGCTCTGCAATCGACCGCGTCGCAGGACGCCGAGGCGCAGGCCTGGTACAGCGCCCAACTCGGCGAGCTGCACATTCGACTGGGAAACATCGACGCCGCCGATCGTGCGTATCGTCGCTCCGCATTTGCGTTTCCCGACTATCCGCACGCGATGATCGGGTTGGCCAGGGTGAAAGCGGCGCGCGGCGATCGCGCGGGTGCGCTGGCGGCCTATCGCGATCAGTTCCGCCGCACGCCGTCATTGGACCTGGCGGCGCGGATCGGCGACATCTATGCGACCGACGGCAACGCGGCCGAGGCCGAGCGCTACTTCGGCCTCGCCGAAGATCTGGCCGGTCCTCCGATCGCCCAGACCGAGGCGCACCTCGCGCTGTTCCTGGCGGACCACGACCGCAGAGTCGACGAGGCCGTGAACGTCGCCGAGGCGGTCGCCCGCGTTCGCCACGACATCTTCACGGAAGACGCGCTGGCGTGGAGCTATTTCAAAGCGGGCCGCATCACCGCGGCGATGGCGGCGTCGCAGCGCGCGCTGAGAACCGGGACGCGTGACGTCGAGATCATCCGGCGGGCCGAGCGGATCCGCGCGGCGTCGGTGTCCTCAGCGGTGCCATAGTCGACGCGGTGACGGAGGGGAGGCGCCCTACAGCGCCTTCTTGATCCTGGCCAGGTGGTGCCACGCGTGTCTGACCGGGTGATCCTCAATCACGAACTGCGCGGTCAGCGGCGCGTCGGCGTTCAGCGAGAACGGCGCCGCGGTGTCGAGTTGCGCGTCGGTGAACGCGCGGACGCTCTCCGCCGCCGCCCGGCTGTTCTTCAGCAGCAGCGCGATCGTCTCCGCCTTGCCCGCTTTGGCGTGCTCCGCTGCGTGCTTCGCGTTCATGTCCGCCACCACGTCCCAGGTGACGCCGACTGCTTTGCCGGCCGCCACCTCTGAAGCCAGGTGGACTTCAATCGGATAGACGCTCGCCACGTGGTGGACGATGACGCCAACGGTACGGCCGTCGGGCATCACCTTCGTCCCCCACTGGGTGTCGGTCAGGACCTGCGCGTACTCCGCCAGCGTCCGCGCGCCGAGTTCGATACGCCGGGCCAGTGCTTCGCTTCGATCGCTCATCTCATCCTCCAATCGGGTTCTGCCACCGGTCTGACCCGGGTCTGACACGGGTCAGACATTGACCGTGACGCGCAGGAACGTCGCCGGAATCGACGTCGCGCCTGCCGCACCGCTCTGGTTCTGCCGCTCGAACAACGTCTCGAGCTCCGCCTGGAGATCGCCGGCTCTGCCGGTCTGCTCCGCCGCCGCAAACGCATTCATCGTCGGTCCGTAATAGTCCCGGAAGTCGGCCAAAAAGGCGGCCGGTGTCGCCGGGACGTTGAACGTAAAGGTGTCCTTCACGCACGAGACTCTGTCGCGCGGAACGCCCGCGTCAGCGAAGCGCTCGACGACGTGGCTCTCGACACCCCACGTCATCGGACTGACGAAGCCCTCTGGGGGCGGCGGCGAGTACGCGGAGCTGACCTTCAGAATCTGCGCGACAAGCGTCGGATCATTCGGAATCCAGTTTCCCATCACGACGCGGCCGCCGGGCTTCGTGACGCGCACCATCTCGCGCGCGACGTCGAACGGCCTGGGCGCGAACATCGCGCCGAAGATGCTGACGACGAGGTCGAAGCGGCGATCGGCGAGGTCGCTCAGGTTCGTGGCGTCGCCGTGCTGGAACCGGAGATTGGCAAGACCCTCGGCCCGGGCGCGGCGGTTTCCGGCGTCCACCAGGTTGCGCGCGATGTCCACGCCGAGGACGTCCGCGCCGCGCCGGGCGGCGGGGAGAGCCGTCGTGCCGTCGCCGCAGCCGAGATCTAAAATCTTCATACCGGGCGTGATGCCGAGGCTCGCGACCAGAGCCTCTCCGCTTTCCCGCATACTCGCCGCTATCCGTGTGAAGTCGCCTTTCTCCCACAACGCCTGATTCGGGTTGACCGCAGTCATGACGCTCACGTTCTCCCTCCTTGTGTGATGGAAAGTACAATGCGGCGACGGCGTGGCCAATGCCCGCGCGTCGCCGTTTCTTGCTCGAACGGCCGGTCCGATCGGATTCCCTTGCCGGGAGTCCGCGGAAGTTTGCAGGGAGTACAGCCGCCGGATGGATGCGTTTTCCGAGATCCTGAGCAGCGTGAAGTTGAAAGGCGCGTTGTTCTTCGCAGCCGAGTTCTCGGCGCCGTGGGGATTCTCGGCGCCGGCCTCGAAGGCGATGGCCGCCACCGTCGCTCCCGACGCGCCACACCTCGTCATCTATCACCTGCTGATCGACGGTGCCGCCGTCGTCGAAATGGAGGACGGCCGGTCGGTCAGCCTCGTGCCGGGAGACATCGTCATCTTTCCGCACGGCGATCCGCATCACATGAGCAGCGGGAAGCCGGCGCGGCCGCCGTTTCCGAATTACGGCATCACGCCGAAGATCACGGCGCGCGATCTGCGTCCGTTGCGCGCGGGCGGCGGCGGTGCCGTGTCGAAGTTCGTGTGCGGGTACATGACGTGCGACCCGCACCTTGGCCGGCCGATCCTCGAGGGACTACCGCCTGTCTTCAGCGTGAACGTCCGCGCGGACGCGTCCGGGCACTGGCTCGAGCACTCCATCCTCCACCTCGTGGACGAAGCGGCGTCGGGGCGCGTCGGCAGCGAGGTGATGCTCGCGAAGCTGTCGGAGGCGCTGTTCGTGGACACGCTGCGGCGCTACGTGGACGGAATGCCCGAGCAGGCGAGCGGATGGCTTGCCGGTGCGCGGGATCCGATCGTCGGCCGGAGTCTTGCGCTGCTGCACGGCCGCGTCGCCCATGCGTGGACGATCGAGGATCTGGCCGGCGAAGTCGGCATTTCGCGGTCGTCGCTCGTCGAACGCTTCAGCAAGTATCTCGGCGAGCCGCCGATGACGTATCTCACGCGGTGGCGGCTGCAACTCGCTGCGGAGTCGCTGCAGAAGACGTCACGCGGGATCGCGGACATCGCCGGCGACGTCGGCTATCAGTCCGAAGCCGCGTTCAGCCGCGCGTTCAGCCGCGAGTTCGGGCAGCCGCCGGGCCGGTACCGCAGCGAGCGCAAGAGCCGGAAGCATGGCAGTGTGACGCCGTGACAGCGGCGCGGTCCGTGAAGACCGCTTTAAGGTTCGACGTTCAAGGTTCAAGGATCAAGGTTCTGGGCTCGAAGTTCAAAGGCTCTACATTTCTGAACCTTGAACCTTGAACCTTGAACCTTGAACCCTGAACCTTGAACCCGTGATCGGTCAGGGAAGCGAGAGCGACCACGCGCTGCGTCCGTGCGTGGCGGCGTACAGAATGCGCGCTTCGGGAACGATGGTCAATCCGGCCACTTCCACCATCGGCAAGCCGGTGCCGGCGACGGTCCACGTGGTGGCCCCATTGGCCAGCCGCATGACGCCGAAGTCCGACGCCGCATACAGATCGCCCGTCACGTCGTCGCGCACGATCGCGGTGATCGGAAAGTCGGGCAGGTTGTAGCTGCGATCCACCCACGTCGCCTGTCCGGCTCCGCTCCAGGTCACTTCGAACACGTGTCCGGGCTGCGCGGGCGTGTTGATGTTGTAGCCGTTGTACGAAATCCACGCGTGATGGCCGTTGGCGGGATCGATGTCGATCGCGCTGATCGCGCGGCTCGGCGAATTCAGGTTCAGCGGATTCGGATCCACGCGATTCCATACGACCGTGCTCGCCGCAGCGTTGGCGTTGTCGGTGACGAACACGCGGCCGGCGTTCGTCGCCGCCCACATCGTGCCCGTGTTCTGGACGGCGCGCTGAATCCACGCGACCGCGCCTCCCGCGCGGCTTCCCCAGACCGCCGCGCCCAGATCGGTGGACGGCGCGGGAGTGCCGATCCGCACGAAATCGCCGCAGCCCGGCTTGACCGCGGACGCCGTGAACTCGGGGCAGTCCGCTTCGAGGTGCGCCCGGTCGCCGCCCCAGTCCTGCGTTCTCCACACGGAGAACGATCCCTCGAAGATCGATCCCGCCGCCGACGGATGCGGGTCGGCGACGATTGGCGGATAGAAGAACGACGCCTCGGGGCTCGAGAGAATCGGCGCCGAGATGATCACCCACTTCGTCGGATCGCCGTCGCGGAAGTTCGCGTCGTGCGCCTGCCCGGTGAACGTGTTGACTCGCAGTTTGTCGTTGACGGCGTTGAAGCCCGAATTCCCGCCGTCGCCATAGATCTCCTGCGGCCACACGTTCCGCGAGCCGTTGTACTGGAACGTTCCGTTGTCCTGAGTGCCGCCCTGCAGCAGATTCTGCGGACGCTGCGCGCTGACCGACAGACTCTGGAATTGCAGCGTCGACAGTCCGTTGTTCATGTTCACGAGCTTGTTCGGCACGCGGCTCAGGAGGCTCTGGCAGTAGGCGGTGTTCGCCGCATCCATTCCTCGCTGCGCGCACTTGCCTGATGCGTCTGCGAAGTTGCCGTCGGACCGGACGACGCCGCCGTCCGATCCCGTGATGAACTGGAGCGGCGCGCCGGGCACCGTGACAATCGCGTGTTGATCGGGATGGATCACTTCCGCGTGATTCGGATCGCCGTCCTGCGTGAGGTCGCTCCAGGTCGCGCCGCCGTCCGTGGCCAACAGCCAGGCGCGGCCGTTCGACGGGCCGTGCAGCTGGTTGTACGAAAACGATCCGCCGAGATAGACGACGTCCGGCGCGCCGGCCGGCGAGTAGACGACGTTGTCGTACCAGCACTGCGCCGTGCAGTAGCCGATGTTCTGAGCCGTCGTCATGTCGGCGAAGACCGCGGCTCCGGAGGCGTCGTCGGTGCGGTAGAAGCGAGCGCGGTTCGCGCCGCTGTCCGCCGCGTTGCCGACGCCGACGTACATACGCGTGTGGCCATCCGCCAGCGTGGCGACGTCGAACTCGGCGCGATCGTTCGAGGATCCCGCGTTCAACGGCGGCTTGATCTGGACCCACGTCGCGCCGTTGTCCGCCGAGCGCCACACGCCTCGGGAGAATTCGTTGACGTAGAGGACGCCCGAGTGCGTCGGGTCGACCTTCACCGTCGTGGACCCTCGCGCCGTGGCGACGGCGACGATCGGACGGATGAGCGTGAACGTGGCGCCCGTCTGCCGGTAGAGCCCGCGCGTCGCGAGCGGATGGGTCGTGGACCCGCTCGACAAGGCGCCGCTCGTGACCGAGCTGACGCCGCGAATGGCGCTCGCGATCGGCACCAGAAGATTGCCGGCGTTGTCCAGCGCCATCTGACCGATGGCGCGCTGGAAGAACAGGTCGCTGCCAGGGACGAGCGTCCAGGTCTCGCCGCCGTCGACGGTCTTGAAAATGCCGACGCCCGCTTCCGAATCGTTGGACGCGTTGGGTTCGCCCGTGCCGGCATACACCGTGTTGCCGGACGCGTCGGCCGGATCGATCAGCAGCGATCCGATCGCGTTGGTGCCGAAGCCGGCCGAGACGAATTCCCAGTTCGATCCGTTCAGCGCCTTGTCCGTGCGCCACACACCGCCGCCCGCGGCGGCGACGTACAGCCGGCACTGGCTCCCCGAGCACGTCGGCGAGATGGCCATCGCCGTCACACGTCCGCTTGCCACGTATTGCGCGCCGTCGAAGAGGAAGGGATTCAGGACCGCCGGGTAGGTGGCCTTGCTCGGACCGATCAGTTCCCACGCGCCGGCGGAGTGCGCGCCGGCGTTCATCGTGTTCCAGCCGTCGTGCGCGGCAATCGTCGCCTCGCCCGGGATCTCCAATTCGGGATACGCCCGCAGCAGGTACGCTTCGACTTCAGGCGTGTAATCGGGAAAGCGCGCATCGTTCGCCGCGGCGAGCGCCCGCTTGTGTTCGCCGACTTCGTGATCGGGATCGCCTTTGGTGAACGCGAACGTCCGTTTGCCGGGCGATTCACGGTGAATCCATTTCTGAACCGCGAATGTCGTCATCGCGAAAATGCCGATCGTCGCCACGCTCGTCGCGGCCAGTCTTGTCGGTCGTCGCATCATGTGTGTCCCCCCGGGTTTACGGCCAGCGGACAATATACGGCCGAATTCGCAGGGGAAAAGATGAGGTGGCGAACGTTTTTTTGAAGCCAGCTCTTCGGTGTGTGATCGATCACGGCTGTGATGAAGTACGTCGATCGAAATTGGAGGCTCGCTTGATCCGACGCTCCGTTCTTGTGATTGCGGCGGCCGTCATTGCCGGGACGACAGTCCTCGCGCAGCAGCAACAGACGGCCTCGTTGCCGTCGTTCGAGGTCGCGTCCGTCAAGCCGAACAAGACCGTCGAGCAGGCGGTTGGTCTGGTCGGCGGACAGCCTGGGGGCGTCACGTTCAAGAACCTTGTGCTTCGAGACCTCATTCGGCGCTCGTATCGGCTGCAGGAATTCCAAGTGCTCGGAGGTCCGAGCTGGATCGACTCCGAACGCTTCGACGTCCTCGCCAGGACCCGGGGGACGCCATCGATCAATGACAAGTGGGCGATGATGCGAACGCTCCTCGCTGATCGCTTTGCGCTGAGGGTCCACACAGAGACGCGGAATACTCTTGTCTACCGGCTCGTCAGAGCAAGGAAGGACGGGAAGCTCGGGCCGCAGATGCGAAAGTCTCCGTCGCCCTGCGTGGCCCAGATGCCGTGCGCCGTTCTCGGTATCTCCCGCTCGGGTGAGCTGTCGGCGCGCACCGATCCGATGAACGATTTCGTGCATCGCGGCCTCATGTTCCTGTTGAGCGTGCCGGTGATCGACGAAACGCATCTCGACGGCATCTTCGACATCGATCTGAAATGGACGCCGGACGCGTCCTTTGTCGCGGGCGCCGGAGACGATAGCCGGCCGTCGATCTTCACCGCGCTGCGGGAACAACTCGGCCTCAAGCTGGAGCCGATGAGAGGCCCTGCCGAGTTCCTCGTCATCGACCACATCGAGCGCCCGACACCAGACTAGCGTGCACGCATCGTAGCGAAGGCAGTCCGCCGGGAGACCGCGATCAGGAATGCTCGCGGTCGTCGTACGCCGTAACGGCGTCAGCCACGATGCGCGAGATTGGCGTGCCCATCACGCGGCTGAGGGCACGGAGCTTCGCCATCGTTGTCGGCGGGATGCGCACCGAGAGCTGCGGATAGAAGGACGTCCTTTCGCCGTGCAATCCGGCAGGTGGACGTCCGATCCGTCCCCTCGTCCTGTCGATCGTGGAGTTCCGCGCGCGCTCATGCACGCGCTTCTTCAGCTGCATGGCGGCGACGCGCCGAACGCTGCTCGCGATCTCGCGTTCGAGCCGGTCGACCCGAGCCGTACAGGTTTCGAGCGCGCGTTTCAGCTTCGCGAACGCAGCAGGAGTGGCGCGGCGGGGCGGTGTGCGTGGAGATGGATTGGTCACGTGAACGGGCCGGGTCGCCGCGTGCAACGCGCATTCCGCAGGACTTGTCTTCACAGCTATTGCTGACCTAGACTCACCCCTATCGATGGTCGAAGGGCTCGTCCGCTGATGCCGCTCCCGCCGATCGACAAGCCGCCGCCGCCCCCGACCAGAAAGCCGGTCTGACCGCATTGCGGCGCGCAGTTCGCGCGCATCGTGAAGTTCTCGGGCGATCCTGTGGTGTGGTTTATCTGCGGAGAATGCGATCGCCGCTGGCCTGCGCCTCCGCTGGACAGACCAGGGCCCCGATGATCCCGCTACTCATCCTCGCCGCGGCGCTGACGCTTCAGACGCACCCTCTTGCGGAGTTGTCGACCGATCAAATCCGGCGAGAGCTGAACGCGCTCTACCAGCGAGCTGGTGCTGCCTACGTCGCCGCAAGGACCATCGATGACATGGAAGCAGCACGCGATTGGCTGGATACGCCCGACTGCCGTTACCGGGACTACGGTCAGCCGTTTCGGACGTGGGCCGGGATGCGACCATTCGTCATCATGGGCCTCCAAACGCCAATCAAGGCGTTCTCGACGCACATCGACAAGATTGACGTGGACGTTCCGACGAACACGGTCATCACAACGACGACGGTCAAAGGCGTGGCTCACGTGATCGACGCTGAGGGGCGGTTTGGCGCGCGGGGTGCCGCCCATGACGTCGAAACGACCGCGACGATCCTGGATACATGGGTGAGGACGAGCTCGCAGTGGCGGCGGAAGGTCCACGACAAGATCGCGCCCAACGTCGTCACGGCCATCGATGGCAAGGCGGCTTTGCGCTGACACCGCTTGACGGCACTGAGGGCATACCCTGCCCGCAGACGGTGTGGTTTCAGCCAGATCTCCGGTTGCCCTGATCAGTCCCTCGGCAGGTTCAGCCGCCGCAGCAGATCCTGAAAGCGTGGATCGCCGTGCAGGTCCAGCCAGTCCCAGACGACCGCGAGCCGCGCCAGCGGCGATTCGCGATTCTCGAACGCTTTTTCCAGCCAGTGGATCGCCGAATCGGCATCGCCAGCGTGCGCGAACATCCGCGCGATGCGGATTGCAGGCACGAGCCGCTGGGTCGAGCGGACGGTCATCATGTCGCCCCCTCGCTTCATCGCCGCGCGATAGGACGCAGCGTCGGACACCGACGCTCCGAGCGCATCCGCGAACTCGCGGTCGCCCGTGGCGAGGAAGTACTCGCGCGCGGCGGCCAGTGCCTGATCGTGACGCCCGGTTCGATAGTAGGCGCCCCACAATCCGAGATGGTTCGCGGCCTTGTTGGGCCCGGTCGGCAACAGGCGCCGAAAGATCGGAATCGCCTCGTCGTAACGGCCCAGGTAATTGAGCTCCCAGCCGTAGTAGGTCTGGTTGAATTCGTTCAGAGGATCCAGTTCGAGCGCGAGCTGGATTTCGGGCTTCCACTCCGCGGGGCGCTTCTGTGCCAGGAGCAGGTCTGCGTAGAAGAAATGCGCGTCGGCGAGGTTCGGATTGATCGCGATCGCGCGCTTGAATTCCCGCTCCGCGCCGGCCCAGTCGTAGAGCGTCAGCCGGTGATTGGCGAGCGTCACGTGCAGGTCGGCCAGGCTGTCGTCCAGCATCAACGCCCTGGTGATCAGCGCGTCGGCTTTGGGAAACGCCTCGGCCGGCGGCCGAAGGCCGTTGTCGCCGCGCATCATCCACACACGGCCGAGCCCGGCGAGCGCGAGCGCGTAGCTGGGGTCTTTGTCGAGCGCGGCCTGGAAGTAGCGCTCGGCCAGGTCGTAGTCCTCGCGCGTCTGTTTGAGCCAGTGGAACTGACCCTGAAGGTACGCCTCGAAGACCTCGGGCTGCACGGATGCCGCCGCCGCCAGACGCGCCGTGTCCGCCGGAGAGACCTTCGCGCGAATCTCGCGAACGACCGTCGACACGATCTCGTTGCGGACGGCGAGCACGTCCCGCAGATCGCGATCGTACCGGTTGGTCCACAGCTGGTTGCCGGTCGCCGGATCGAGCAGCTGCGCCGTGATGCTGATTCGGTTGCCGGATCGGAGCACGGAGCCGGTCACGAGGGCGTCCACCTTCAGTTCGCGCGCAATCTCCTCGAGCGGCTTACTCGTCCCCTTGTAGCGCATCACCGAACCGCGGCCGATCACGCGCTTGAGTCCGCTGACGCGCGCCAGGTCGGTGCTCAACACTTCGGTGAGGCCGTCGGCAAAAAAATCCTGCGCGGCGTCGCCCGACAGATTGGCCAGCGGCAGGACCGCCAGCGACTCGATGCGCGGCGCCGCGGGGGGCGGGCGCGATTCGTTCCCGCGGATCAGAACCGCAGCGAGCGCCGCCAACGACAGGGCGACGACCACGGCGGCGGCCGGCCACATCCGCCGCGGCAGCGGCAGGCGCAGCGCAGCGTTCGGCGCCACCGCACCGCCGGCCTGCACCGCCTGAAGCGCCGCCGCGACCTCGCTCGCCGTCTGGTACCGGCGGGCGGGTTCCTTCTCCAGACACGTGTCGACCACTGAGCGGAGGCCCGCCGGCACGGCGCCCGCCAATGCCGCCGGCTTCTCCTTCAGGATCTTCGAGCTGACGTCGAAGGTCGATCGGCCGGCGAACGGACGTACGCCCGACGCCATCTCGTACAGAACGACGCCGAGCGCCCACACGTCGGATCGCGCGTCCGCCGGATCGCCGCGCAGCTGTTCGGGGGCCATGTAGGCGACGGTTCCGATCAGCTGACCGGGTTCGGTGAGCAGCGCGCCGGTCTCCTGGCGCGTGTCGCCGTCCGCAATCTCGCGCGTTGTCCGCGTCTTTTTGGCGAGGCCGAAGTCGAGCACCTTCACGCGCCCGTCCGGAGTGACGACGACGTTGGCGCTTTTGAGATCGCGGTGGACGACGCCGCGCGCGTGCGCGTGGGCGAGCGCCTCGGCGATCTGCACGCCGTAGCGAAGCACTTCGTCGGCAGGCAGCGTCCGCTCCTGGGCGAGCAGGTGCAGCGGACGTCCGTCCACGAGCTCCATCGCGATGTACGGTTGGCCGTCGGCGTCGCCGACCTCGTGGATGGTGCAGATGCCGGAGTGATTGAGGGCCGCGGCGGCGCGGGCCTCGTGGACGAGTCGCGCGCGCGCGGTCGCGTCCTCGAAGCGATCCGGCGGAAGCACCTTGATCGCGACGTCGCGGTCGAGACGGGTATCGTGGGCGCGATAGACCTGGCCCATGCCGCCCTCGCCGAGTTTGGCTACGACGACGTACGAACCGATGGTCTTTCCTACCACCTAGACGCCTGTCACGTGCATCCTAGAAGCGCGGCGGCGCACAGTCAACGGGACAGGTTTCAGACTTCAGACTTGATCACGCACGGTGCGGGTGCGATTACGCAACGTGCTATCGTGCGGCCGGCGGCTTCCAGTTCGTCACAATGGTGGGTCGGACCAGTCCGACACTCTCAAGTAACAAGTCTCAAGTAACAAGTCTCAAGACGGGCAGCTCGCCGGACTCGCGCACGCTGGCGTCCATGTCTCCGAAATCTGACGCTCCTTCGCAGCACGCGGTTGACGAAGTCACCAAACGGATAGCGTCGGCGCCGAAGGCACCGTCGCAGCCGGCAAACGAACGGCGGACGCCGGGAAGCGAGAAGAACTGAAGCGCGGGAGGTCCCATGACGATCATGACGAAAGCCGAGCGGCTCTGGGCCTGGTCGGGATGAGTTTCCGTGCTTGCCGTCCAAGGCGCCGTTCGTCTGGAGATACCTCGACGACGTCTTCGACATGGAGCTCGTCGCCGGCCCGATCGGCGTTCGGCAGGATCCGGTGACCCTCTCTCTCCGACCGGAGATCGGTCGGGCCGTTCGCGGACGCCCGGAATGAAAACCGAGCCGTTGGGTGAATCACGCAATGTGCAGGTACGAGCGATGGTTTGAAGGAGCAGAGACTCAGACCAGACCTGTGGGTCTCGGCGAACTCGCTATACTTCGGCGTACATGTGGGACGCACTACGCCTTGACGTCCGGCATTCTTTCCGCAGTCTGCGACGGGCTCCGACGTTCTCGTTGATCGTCATCGTCACGCTGGCGCTGGCCGTTGGCGCCACCGCGGCTGTGGGCAGCCTGCTCAACGCGCTCGTGCTGCGAACACTCGCGGTTCCCAGTCCCGGCCAGCTCGTGGACGTGTCGGCCCTCGAGCCGCGAGCGAATGTGGAGGGCTACTTCTACGCCGACACGTTC
>Ga0075425_100004514_pt1 | contig 14361 bp, 11 predicted proteins | sample SoiMethybrSBSTD4_FD_75300 | JGI IMG/M metagenome (GOLD analysis project Ga0075425, IMG submission 75300) | Bulk soil microbial communities from a Populus tree surrounding site in Tennessee, USA - Soil MetaG P. TD hybrid SBSTD4 | ecosystem: Environmental > Terrestrial > Soil > Tree plantation...
CGTTCGACCAGTCCGGGTGCGAGGTCGACGGAGTCGTCCCGCATGGGTCTGCAAGATGTGTGAGATCGATGTTCTGGCACTGGTCGAGGTTCAGACCGATTGCGTCGGTGAAGGTCGTCTTCGCCGAACCGGTTCCTGCCGGTGTCAACCCCGTCGCGGTTAATTCATAAGTGACGCCAAGGTCGTGCGCCTCGAGAACGTAATCGTCGTCAGGTGTATCCGCGCGCGATGTATCCATCGTTCCCGCGTCGTCGGCAAACGTGTACATGATCACGTCCGGATGGAATGGCTGATCCAACATTTCGTGGAACGTGAGTGTGATGGCGGCGCCCGGCTGCCAACCAGACCCCGTCACGATTACGGTGTCGCCAGGTTGATAGTCCGAACGATCGGTCTGCACCGTCGGTCCGGAGGCACTGCCGCCGCTGGACTGCGCAAGCCTCACTGGGCTCGCGAGCCGACGCAGCACCGGCACGGCAGACGATGCGGGCTCGAGCGCCTTCGCCAGCGCCAACCGCGCGTTGGCCAGCACGGTGGCTGGCACTGGAGCGGCGGCAATCCGCGCGCTAAGTTGACCCACGATTGCAAGACACGCAGCAAGCAGAATGCTCACCACTGCGGCGCGGCGAGTTCGACGCATCACACACCTCATTCGGTTTGGGGAGGAAACCGGCGTCTTGATCAAGCGCAACGAATCACTTGATCAGACGCAACATTGCAATCGTGGACTCTAAAGAAAGGTGCCGCGACCCACAATCGAACAGACGTCTCAGCGCGATGCGACTAACGTTGCATCAGACGTTGGTGCTCACAAGTGATGATGCGTCGCGAACAGCGCCAGCTCGAGGCGACTGGAGACGCCGACCTTGTTGAAGATGTTCGTCAGATGGTGTTTGACCGTCTTTTCGCTGATCGCGAACTTTTCCGCGATCTCCTTGTTCGGCGATGCGTCCACGACCGCGGCAACGATCTGACGCTCGCGAACGGTGAGACCGAACGCGCGAGGCGAGATCGCGGCGACTTCGCGGCGCGTCTCGTCGCTGAACCCTCGAACCGCTGTCATGAGATCTGCCATCACATCGCGTCCGACAACATACTCCCCACCATGGACCGAGCGGATGCTCTCGAGCAGCGCCGTCGCGCCAGCCGTCTTCAACACGACGCCGTGTGCGCCCCGCAGCGCCAGGTCGAGCAACAGGACGAGGACAATCCGCACCCGCTCTGATGTTGTGACCTCGGCCATGACACGTACAGACGATCTGTTTCTACCCACATGCAGTGACGACGGCGATGCTGATACGCGACAACATGGAATGGGCGGCGCACAGCTCTTACATTTGCGACGCGTTGTCAGACTATGGTGGTGCGGGCCGATGAGGCGACGCCGACCGCCGCTTTACAAGGTGCCGTCGAACCCGTGGTTCAACGCAAACATTGCCAGTTCGAGGCGGCTCGAGACGCCTACTTTAGTGAAGATATGCGTGAGGTGGTGCTTGACCGTCTTTTCGCTGATCGCGAACCGTTCCGCGATTTCCTTGTTCTGACATGCATTGACAACGGCCGATACAATCTGCCGCTCGCGGGGCGTCAGCCCGAAATCCGGTACGTGGTTATGCGCCGAGGTATTCGAGTCCGCAGCACGGCCGCGCAGTGCGGTGATCAGGTCGGACATGCGTTCGCGTCCGACGAAATACTCCCCGCTATGAACCAGCCGGATGCTGTTCAGCAACTCGGTCGCGCCAGCTTCTTTCAGCACAACGCCGCGCGCGCCGAGTTGAAGAGCGCGCAGAAGCTCGCCCTCATCGATCGCTCCCGTCACCAGGATGATGCGCGTCGCTTTCGAGGCCGCCGCGATCTGTTCGAGCACGGTCAAACCGTTTCTATCCGGCATCGCAACGTCGAGGAGCAGGATGTCGGGCTCGTGTCGCAGTGTCAGTGCGACCGCTTCTTCCCCCGAGCCGGCCTCGCCGACCACTTCAAAATCGGGCTCGTCGTCGAGGAGAACACGAACGGCTTCGCGGAATAGCTGGTGATCGTCAGCGAGTACGATGCGAACAGTGGGGGGGAGCAGCGCGTTCGCCATCGCGGCTAAGACGTAGCCGGTACAGTTGAGTCAAGCCGGAACCGCCGGTGGAAGATCGGTGATCTGGACAGATTTGAGCTCGCCCCCCGCTACAAGCACATCCGCTGCCCAAATAACGAAATTGAAAGTTGCTTCGCTAAGTACCTGTGCAATCGCACTTAAATCCGTGAAACGGCTATCTATCAGGGGGTTGGACGTTTGGTGTTAGTCGCTGATTAGACGGAGGAAAGTCCTGCATGAGGTTGACTGTGTGACGGACACGGACGGACATGTTGTGCGAACTTGAGTGTTTCTCGGCGGCGTTGCCACTACGACGTGGTGCTGTCCAAGCGGTGCTGCAGGGCGAACAGTGCGAGCTCCAGTCGGCTCGACACCCCCACCTTGGTGAAGATGTTGGTCAGGTGGTGCTTGACGGTCTTTTCACTGATGGCGAACTTTTCGGCGATGTCCTTGTTCTGAAACGCATTAGCAACGGCCGACACGATCTGCCGCTCGCGTGTGGTAAGTCCAAAATCGGGCGTCTGCTGGGGCGCGGTCGCATTCGACACCGCGGCCCGGCTGCGCAACGCCGTCGCCAGGTCGGCCATACACTCGCGTCCGACGAAGTACTCGCCTCCGTGCACGACACGAATGCTTTCGAGCAGCTCGGTCGCTCCCGACTCTTTCAGAACGACACCGCGCGCACCGAGATGAAGCGCGTGCAGGATCTCGTCCTCCTCGATCGCACCCGTAACGAGAATGATCCGTGTGGATTTTGACGCCGCGGCGATCTGTTCGAGAACGACCAGGCCGTTCGCGTCCGGCATCGCGACGTCGAGCAGGAGGATATCGGGCTCGTGATGCAGCGTCAGTGCGACGGCTTCTTCGCCGGTGCCGGCCTCGCCTACAACTGTGAGATCGGGCTCGTCATCGAGAAGTACGCGAACCGCTTCGCGGAACAACTGGTGGTCGTCAGCCAGTACCACTCGAACAGGGCGAGTAAGCAAAGCGTTCTCAATCATGGCTAGGTCGCGGGCACGGTGACATCGAGGCGGGCGCCTTTGCCCGGCGTGGAAACGATTCGCAGCTCACCTCGCAGCAGCCGAACGCGCTCGCGGATGACGAGGGGACCGGCGCTCATTACTTCCAGCTCACGGTGCGATCGCTGGCCCGCGAAGGCGAATCCATGGCCGTCGTCTTCGATGATCAGGCGAACGGAACCGCTGCCCGCGACGAGGCGGACGGTCACGTGCTTTGCGCCGCTGTGTTTGCGGACGTTCGTCAAGCCTTCCTGCACGATGCGGACAATTTCGTAGCGCGTGTGCGCGGGAACGTACGCATCCCGATCGCCGTGGAAGTGCACGGCGATGCCGGTCTCCCGCTCGAAACGCGTCAACATCTCGTACAGCGTGTCGAGGAGTTCGTTTGACGAGGAGAACGTCAGCTGCATGCGTCGCGTCAACAGGCGCAGACTGCGAACTTCCGAGCTGAGGACCGCCTGCACGCGGCCGAGTTCGGCGGCTTCCTCGACGCCAAGTTTCGCAACACGCCGGCGCACGACGTCGAGTCGGAGCTCGGCGGCGGAAATGGATTGAACGAGACCGTCGTGCAGCTCGCGTGCGATGCGTGCGCGTTCACCCGCTTCTGCGCGGGAGCGCAGGCGCCGGAGCCGGAAGACGTTGTAGGCGGCCGGTGCCACTTCGGCGGCAATGCGCTGCCCCAGGCGCAGCGCCGTTTCCCGCTCAAACAGGGGGATGCGAGCGTCGAAGATGAACACACGACCGATGACCACATCGCGGAACAGGAGCGGCACCGACATCACGGAACGGCACTTGACGGATTCGATCAACGAACGAATCTCGCGGGTGGCGTCGGCAGTGGCCCTGGCGCGAACACCGTCGCGCTCGAGCATCACCACATCGACCCACCGCGCAGAGCGCAGGATGGCATGCCATGCGGCTGATGAGCCGTCCTCCAGAAAAATCGCGCGCTCCGCGTCATCGAGGACGAAGGCGGCGTTCACGTTGTTTGATGCGGCGGTGCGCTCGCAATCCCAGACCGCCGTCTTGTTGCCGCGTCCTTTCAGCACCGTCACCGCGTGCTTCGAACCGTAAAGCTGCAAGGCCGGCCCGAGAACGGATTGCAAGAGACTGTGTCCTGTGTTCAGCCATGCCTCGCGGCCAAGCGATGCAATGGCGGCGCTTTCCTTCCGTCGTTGATGCGCCGTTTCACCGAGATAACCGACGCAGACACCGATAATCCACAGATAGAACACCCGCATGATCAGCAGATTGACGGTGAACCGACCATCGACGTGACCGAACGTCGCGGCGCCGTAGCCGTTCACGAGTACGGCTTCGATCAGCATCAGTACCGCAACCGCGACCGTGGTGAAGAGCGTTTCGAACGAGCCCCAGCGGTACGCGGCCGCCAGCAGCGCGTAGACGAAGAACGCGAAAAATGGGCTGTTCGGTCCGTCGGTGAAAAGCGTGAGCGCGGTTGCGAAGAGGATGTCCGCAGCGTGCGCAAAGATCGCCTCACCACGCGGCAGTGTTGTTCGCGCGCGTAGCCAGAAGACAACGCCGATCGAGCAGACGGCGTAGATCGAGACGAGCGCGTACGTGAACTCGGCGTAGCGGACGGGTTCTGTAGGATCCAGCCAGATGGCGAGCAACGCGACGGCCGAGACGAGCAGTCGCGCGAACGCAACGACCCGCTCGACACGCAGCAAGTCGTCGGTGGCGCCGAGCGCACCGAACCGTCGGTGAAAGAATGCGGAGCGGGCCAGAACTGAGCTCGCACCAGGTGTTAGCATGTCGCTTGCCCGAATAACGTAATCAATCGTGGCTGCGCTAAGTGACTGTCCTGTCACAACTAATTTCACGGAACAGCCCCCGAGTGGCGGCCCTGAATAGTGATAGTTCACGGTCGGGGCGAGGAAAATCCCGCCTGAGGTTGACTGCCGGAAACGCGCAGACTCGGACTGAACGCCACGCGCACAGCATCCTGTTGATCGCGATCAACTCACGACAGGTTATGTGAGACGACAAAGACGGTGCGCGCAGCGATTTTGCGACGGAGACGGCTGCGCGCACCATACGCCAGCGGCGGGGACACGCGCCGCGGGCGATCGCTGGGTGATGGGAGGAGGTTCCGGCTAGGGCCTCGACATATCTCCTGTTGCTCACGCTAGCTCGTTGCGCGCGGCCGTGGTATCCGTTTGGCGCTGTAATAACGGTGACACCGGGGCCCGAGACCAAGGCACCCGATCAGTTCGCTTAACGGTTGAGTCGCGCTCGACCCGGTCACAATCCGTCATCACGCGTGTCTTTCAGGTGAATAGCGGAAAGCCAGGATGAATCGTATCGACGACCTCGTCGTTCGAGCTCGCGCCGGCGATCTCGAGGCGTGTGCCCGCCTCGTCGAGCAGACGCAGGCGATGGCCTATGCCGTCGCGAAGGGCGTGCTGCGCGACGCGGGGATGGCGGAGGATGCGGCACAAGAAGCATATCTGCGCGCCTTCCGCCGTCTCACCGATCTGGAGGATTCCGCGGCGTTCCCTGGTTGGCTGCGTCGCATCGTCATTACCGTCTCGTTGAATATGCGCCGCGCCCGTCGCGTGATGTTCCTGCCGCTCGACGACATCCTCGAGGTGCCAGTTCTCGACGAGGCGGAGACGCGCTGGACCGAGTTGCAGCGTCGTCGGCTCGCACAAGCGCTGCTGACGCTGACGCCTGGCGAACGCATGCTCTGCGACCGGCGCTATCACGGACGATGGACCATGGCGCGGCTTGCGCAGGCGGCCGGAGTCGACGAGACGGCGATCCGCAAACGGCTGCAGCGCGTCCGCGACAAGCTGCGGAAGGAGATCGAAGTGTCAGAACAGCGTGGGATTCGACCGGACGAAATTCGCTCCGATTTTCCTGCCAGGATCGTCGAGCTGCTCGCGCGCCCGAAACTCACCGACCTGCCGGAGAACCCGGTGGGGAAGATTCTCGAGCTTCTGCGCAGCGTCTACATAGGCTTCGACGAGATCCAGCTTCCGGAGATCATCGACTTTCCGGAGGCCATGAAAAATTTCGGCGACGCTTTGTATCTCGGACAGGAGAAGCTGCAGCGCGTCGACGATCACCGCATCCTGCGCTACGACCTGACGCTGCCGCTGCTGCTGACGACGCGGTACGCGGGGCGGCCGCTGCGGTTGTGGTCAGCGGGAAAGACGTATCGGCACGAAGGACTCGACGCCACGCACCTGGAGGCGTTTCATCAAGCGGAGATCTTCTGCCTCGATGAGCGCAGCCGCCTGGACCCGTGGCAGATTACCGCGCAGGCGCTGCACGCCGTCGACGTGATGCTGCCGGATCGCGCCGTGAAGATCGTGCCGACGAAATACCCGATGTGCAGCCAGGCCTGGGAGCTCGAGGTGGACGACGACGGGCACTGGGCGGAAGTCATGGCGTGGGGTGTGTTCACGGACACGATCGTCGGCCATCTCGGTGCCGATCCGCACGTGCACACAGCCATCGGCGTCGGCTACGGCCTCGAGCGCTTCGCGATGGTTCGCTTCGGCATCGACGATATCCGGAAGATAGACGAAGCGCGCGTCGCGTAAATCATGATCCGGGACACAATGTGTTCCGGGTGCATGAATACGACCTCATCGCCGAGTGGTATGCGCGCGATCGAAGCCTGACCACGGGCGTTCCCGAAGTCACCTCGCTCGTCGCATCGCTGGCGGCGGACGCATCGGTGCTCGACGTGGGGTGCGGCACCGGAATGCCGATCACGACCACGCTGCTTCTGGCCGGATGCAACGTCGTCGGCGTTGACAGCTCGCGCCGCATGCTCGAGCGGTTCGAGGCGAATTGCCCGGGAACGCCATTCATCTACGGACCCATCCAATCGGCGAATCTCGGTGGTCAGCGTTTCGATGCGGCGGTGGCGTGGGGTGTCCTCTTCCACCTCGAATACGGGGAGCAGCGGAAGGCGATAGCGAAGGTCGCGTCCGTACTGAAACCCGGTGGCCTGTTCCTGTTCACTGCCGGCGATGAGGCGGGCAGCAAACAGGGCAAGCCCATGAACGGCGTGCCGTTTCGCTACTGGTCGTTCACGGTGGACGGATACCGGAAGCTGCTGCACGAGTTCGGGCTCACATTGCTCAATGTTCAACGCGACGCCGGCGAGAACATTTACTACCTGGCCAGGAAAGAGGCGGCTTAGAATGCGCGGCGAGGTGCAGCCATGATGCGTGCGTTCTACGGAATCGCCCTTGGAAGCCTTCTCTTCCTGGCGGGCTCGATCGTCGTCTCCGCGCAAGCGCAGGGCGCCGGAACGGCATCGCAGCCGAACGGGTTCACCAACCTGCAGGTCTGGCCGGCGGACACACCGCGCGCCGTCGTTCTGAACTTCATGAATGCGTTCGACCGCTCGCTCGGCGTCGAGTGCAGCTACTGTCACGTCCAGAACAACGGACGGTTCGACTTCGCGTCTGACGAGAAGCGCGAGAAGCGCGTGGCGCGCAAGATGATTCTGTTCCGCGACTCGATCAACGTGGAGCTCGCCGCTATCGTAGACAAGCCTGTCACCGCCGGACCGACATCGGTGGAGGCGCGTCCGGGGGCGCCGACTCGCGTGCTGTGTGCATCGTGCCATCACGGCCTGCCGGTGCCCGTTCCGCTCGGAGAGGTGATCAGCGAGGCTGAAAAGACGGGCGGTGTGAATGCAGGGCTCGCCAAGTTCAAGGAGCTGCGAGCCAAGTTCTACGGCGGCCAGCAGTACGACTTCACCGACTACGCACTGGTCGGCATCGCCAACACCGCGCTCAACGCGAAACGGCCGGACGATGCGATGAGATATCTGCAGGCGAACCTCGAGTACTTCCCGAAGTCGTCGCAGACGTATCAGATGATGGCGCAGGTCAAAAACGCGAAGGGCGACAAGCCTGGCGCCATCAAGGACCTCGAGACCGCCGTCCAGCTCGATCCGCAGAACAACCAGGCAAAGAACCAGCTGCAGCAGCTGAAACAGTAGGGGAGTGCCGCCGAGCGCAGGCGTCATGCGCCGGCGGACTCGCCGGAGGACATCATGAAGGCCAGCCGTCTCTTGATCGCCGCGATCTCCGTCGCGGCGATCACGACGCCGCTCGTCGCCGACGAAGCGGTCAATCTCGACGTCGTACACAACATTCGTGACGAGGCGCTGCAGAACTCGCAGGTCATGGAGCACCTCTTTTATTTGACCGACGTGAGCGGCTCGCGCCTGACGAACTCGCCCGGGTTTTTCAACGCCGCCGATTGGGTCGTCAAACGGCTGGGCGAGTGGGGCATCAGCGCCCATCAGGAGAAGTGGGGACCGTACGGCCGCGGATGGACCTACACGCGCTTCTCCGCGCAGATGCTCGAGCCGCAGTCCGTACCGCTCATCGGCGCGCCGCTCGCCTACACGCCTGGAACGAACGGACCGGTGACCGGCGAGCCAATCATCATCGCCATCAACAACGAAGGTGACTTCAACAAGTACAAGGGAACGCTGAAGGGAAAGATTGTGCTGCTTGGTCCTGGGCGCGATCTGCAAATGAGTCTGCAGCCGCTCGGTTCGCGTCGGACGGATGCGGACCTTGCGACGCTCGCGCAGGCGCCGGAGGCGGGACCAGGCCGCGGTCAGGCTGCGCCGGGCGCGGCGGCGATTGGCGGCGGCCGTCAGGGCGGTCCCGGCGGTGGAAACGCCAACCAGCAGTTCCAACGCGCGCTTAACAAGTTTCTGTCAGACGAAGGCGCCTCCGTCGTCGTCCGTCCGGCAGGAGGGCGCAGCGAAGGCGGCACCCTGTTTGCGCAGGGTGGCGGCACACGCGACCCGAAGGATCCCGTTCCGCCGCCAATGGTGGTGCTCACGCCGGAGCACTACAACCGCATCGCGCGGCTGCTCGATCACAAAGTTCCCGTGAAGCTGGAATTCAATGTCGAAGCGCGCTTCGTTGACGACCGCATGGATTCCGTGAACGTCATCGGTGAAATACCGGGCGGGCGCAAGCGCGCCGAGATTGTGATGATCGGTGCGCACCTCGATAGCTGGCACACCGGCACCGGTGCTACCGACAATGCGGCGGGCAGCGCCGTGATGATCGAGGTGATGCGCATCCTCAAGACACTGAACCTCCGCCTCGATCGAACCGTGCGCCTCGCGCTCTGGAGCGGCGAAGAGCAGGGCATTCTCGGATCGCGCGCCTATGTAACCGACCATTTTGCGGCGCGGGAAGACATGAAGCTGAAGCCGGAGCATGCGAAGCTGTCCGGCTACTTCAACGTCGACAACGGATCGGGGAAGATTCGCGGCGTTTATCTGCAGGGCAACGACGCCATGCGACCCATCTTCGAGGCGTGGCTGAAGCCGTTCGAGGACCTTGGCGCGACGACGATCTCGATCCGGAATACCGGCGGCACCGATCACCTGTCATTCGACGCCGTCGGCTTGCCAGGCTTTCAGTTCATTCAGGATCCGCTCGAGTACGACTCGCGCACGCACCACTCGAATATGGACGTGTACGACCGAGTGCAGCGCGCGGACATGATGCAGATGGCCGCGATTGTCGCATCGATCGTCTACAACGCCGCGAATCGCGACGAGCTGCTGCCGCGCAAGCCGCTGCCGAAACCGCAGCCTGCGCCGCAGCAACCGGCGAACGCTAATCCCCCAACCCGTTAAGCCACGCGCACCGTTCGGTGCGCCGAGGCCCGTCACATTGTCAGAGCCGGGGACGAGGTGGATGGTGAGGTGGGTCCGCTTCTACCGACCCGCGGTAGCGAGCCACGCCGACGCCGCGCCGGCCTGGCGATCCTTCAGCGCGGCGCATGCGTCAATGCGCTCGAACGCCTGACGGAGCGTGCGCTCGGCGGCGCTGACGGGATGTTCCTTGAAGAACTGTTCGACTTCCGCTTCCTTCTCGCGCGAGCAGAACGCACCGACGGCGCCGGCGATGCGCGGAATGCCCTGGAAGACGCCAAGCGAGTCGGTCAGCTTCTGCCAGTTTGCCTTGACGAAATCCCACGCCGCATCACGCGACCACGGCTGACCGATGAGACCGGCGATGAGCGTCGCCGTGTCCTGCGTGCGGACAGCGGGTGAAATCGCAAACTGCAGGGTGCGCTGCACCAGCGCGGGATCGCGGAAGGACGCCAGCGCGTTGAAGAACCGGTAGTACTCCTCCGGTTTGTCGGTTAGCTTCGACAGCTGCGCCGTGTAGCGGTCGTACAGCATCGCATCACCGCCGGCAGCCGCGACGTTGAGCACCGTCGAGGCCAGTGTGCCGGGAACGGAAGCGGGATCGTCGATGTACTTCAGTGCGAGCTCTCGCGCCTGCCGCTGCACATCCGGGGCGTTGCCAGTGACCCCGACCAGGTGCAAGAGCGTAGCGCGACGGCTTTGGCGATCGTCCGGATCCGACGTGCTCCCTGGCAGGCCGAGCGTCATCAGCTCCGGACCGAATCGACGCCGTACCCACTCTTCGAACCGTGCGGCTTCAGTGGCCTGCACAACCGAATCGTGCGCGTAGGCGGTGCTGCGCGCGATCTGCTCGATGACGGGCGGCGCCTCGTCGCCGGCCATGGACGATGCAATATCGAGGTAGACGCCGATGTCATGGCGTCCGGCGCGTACCATCCACCATTCGTCGCCGAGCAGGCTGAGTCGTTCTGAAGGGGCGAGCGAGGCTCGAGCGGTGCGCGCGATCGCCCGTACTTCTTCCGGCGGGTACTCGGAGAAGTAATAGCCGCGGCCCTTCGCATTGGCGAACACATTCGCGGCACATGCGGGAAGGGTCATCTTCTCATCACGCATGTCGAGCAATTCGCAGCGCTGGCTGTTCGATCCCGGCGTCTTGAAGCAGACGGGAATCGCCCAGAGCTGGGATGTGGAGTCGGTGGACGAACCGGTCATTCCTACGAAGCGTTCCTGTCGGAGCGAGATATCAGTGGTGTTTCCCTGACACGTGGCCTCGACTTTCACCACAGGAACGCCAGGCTGCTGGATGAACGGCGCCATGATGCGGTCCACGGGCTTAGCCGTAACGCGCGCGATTTCGTTCCAGAAGTCCTCGCCACTCGCATTGGCGAACGAGTACTTCTTCAAGTACGACATCACGCCCTTGCGGAACTCCTCCGCACCGACGTAGTTCTCGATCGTACGCAACACTGACGCGGTCTTCTGATACGCGATGCCGTCGAACACCTCGTTGATCTCATCGGGCGTCTCGACCTTGGTACGGATCGGACGCGTCGAACGCAGCGCGTCGGTGGCAACGGCAGTCTGCGTTTCCTCGACGTCATCGAGCTCCACCTGCCATTCGGGATGCCACGCGGCCAGCGGTTTGTTCGCCATCCACGTCGCGAACCCTTCGTTCAGCCAGATGTCGTCCCACCATTTCATCGTCACCAAATTGCCGAACCACTGGTGCGCAATCTCGTGCGAGATGATCGAGGCGACGGTCTTTTTCGTGCCGAGCGAGGCGCGCTGAGGGTCGGCAAACAGGTACTCCTCGCGGAACGTGATCGCCCCGGAATTTTCCATCGCGCCCGCGGCGAAATCGGGAATGCCGATGATGTCCAGCTTGCCCCATTGATATTTGATGCCGGTCCACTCGTTGAAGAACTTCACCTCCTGCTGCGCCGCTTCGAGGGCGAACGCCGTCAGCGGCAGCTTGTCGGGGGTGGAGCAGACGCGGACCGCGATCCCGTCGGACATGCCGCTGCGACAGACGAAGTCGCCGACGAGCATGGCAACCAGATAGGTCGACATCTTCGGTGTGCGCGAGAACACGAGGGTGTGTGTGCCGGACTCGGGCCCCGGCGTGTCGGAAACCTGCGCGCCATTTGAGATCGCCGTGTCACCCTTGTCGATCGTCAGCGAGATGTCGAACGTCGTTTTGTAGGCCGGCTCGTCCCACGACGGAAACGCACGCCGCGCATCCGTCGCTTCCATTTGCGTGACCGCATAACGCCGGCCGTTTGCTTTGCTCAAATAGAAGCCGCGCAGCTTGTCGTTGAGAATTCCCGTGTAGGTGATGTCGATCGACGCGGATCCGCGTGCGAGAGGCCGCTCGACGGTGAGCGTCGCCATCTCGCTCTTCTCGTCGAGCGTGACGCGCGCCGTCTGCTTGCGTCCGCCGGAGGTGATCGTCACGTCCGTGAACTGAATTTCGGCGGCATTCAGTGTGATCGACGTCGCGGGATTCGTCACCGAAACGTTGATGGTCTCGCGGCCGCGGAACGTGGCATTCTGAAGGTCGGGCGCGAACCACAGCGTGTAATGGGTCGGCGTGACGGTGGCGGGAAGCCGCTGCGCGACTGCCGCTGCCGACCAGAACCCGAGAAAAGCCACCGCAAAAGCGAACGTGCGCATCCACCAAAGCTACCAGAAACCCGGGGCGGCAGAGATTTCGCAAGGCTGAGCCACAGAAACGGAATCCGGGCTCTTTTTATGACCGGTTTCGTCGTCCGGCTGCCAAACCTGTCCGGATGCGATACGGTCCGGCTGCGGTGCCGGACCTAACCGATGGAGGTTTTGAATGACGAAGTGGGCCTGTGTAATCGGGTTGACCCTTGCGCTGGCTGCGTGCAACGGCGCCAAGGTCCCGGAAAACACGACGGCAACCGATAACGCGGCGACCAGCGGCACCGCCACGAGCTCGCCGATTTCGGCGGCGACCTCCGCGCCGGCCGCTCCCGTGGTGCAGTACAAGGAAGTGACGATCCCCTCCGGGACCACGCTCCGAATGGATCTGTCGACGGCGGTCGCGTCCGACACGAGCAACGTCGAGCAGCCTGTGCGCGCCACGCTTCGTTCGCCTGTATCCGTCAATGGCCAGGTCGTGCTGCCGGCGGGCAGTGAAGTGAGCGGCGTCGTCACGCAGGCAGACGGTTCGGGCCGCGTCAAGGGACGTGCGCGCATCGCAATGCGATTCAGCGGGCTGAGAGCCAACGGTGAAAGCTACGACATCAAGACGTCGGGCTATGCACAGGAAGCTGCGGCGACCAAAAAGAAGGACGCGGAGAAGATCGCGATCGGCGCGGGCGCCGGCGCGGCGCTGGGCGCGATTCTCGGTGGTGGCGGCGGCGCCGCGAAGGGGGCGGCAATCGGTGGTGCCGCAGGCACTGGTGCGGTGCTCGCAACCAAGGGCGACGAAGTTCGTCTCGGACCCGGCGCGAACATCAGCACGCGCTTGACGGCTCCGCTCACGGTTCGCGTTCGTTCGTAAGTGGCATCACTGGCGCGATCGCACACGCCTGACGGCGTTGGCGATCGCGTCACTCACATCCTGCGCGTTGCGCCGGTTCGCCAGCAGCGCTATCCGATCGTCTCCTTCGACTTGAACCTGAATTACGGGCAGATCGCGAGGCAGCCTCGCCGCTTCGCTGAGCCTCACGGTGTCGTTCCACCGTGCCAGCTCGGCGGCCGAGCGCGTGAGGTGATCGGGACGATTCAAAAAGGCCCGTGTCACACCCGCGGCAGGCTGCGGCAATTCGCGAGCGCTTTCTGATAGTGCGCGCGTCGCCCGCAGCAGTCCGGTGCGCGCAAGCCACGGCGAGAAGGTGACGAACTCCGCTGATGGCGTCGATGCGCCGGTGAACGCTCCCGGCGGATTGACGACAACGAGCGAGGCGACGTCGTCGGGGTAGCGCGCGGCGTACAGCGTCGCAAGCGCGGCGCCGAACTCCGCGCCCACGACGACGTAGGGCGGCGGTTCGGCAGCTTTCATCAGCAGCGCGTTCAGTTCCGGCGGCACCGCCTGCGGCGCAAACGGCGCGTCGCCGGACTCGCTCCAACCGAGGCCAGCGCGATCGTAGCTGCAGACGCGTGTCAGCTTTGCGATGTCCGTCTGCACCCAGGCCCACGCCGACGACATCGCAGTCGCGGGCGCTTCGAGTACGACCGTCGGTGTGCCGTGTCCCGTGCAGTCGATGTGGAGTTGATGGCCGCCCACGTCGATCAGACGCCCCGGATGCGGATAGCGGCGGCGTTCGAGCGCGGTCGCCACACTTTGATAGGTGGCGCCAATCAGGACCAGAAAAATGATGACTACGCCGATCGTAATGAGCAGACGGCGGACGGCAGTCGGCACGCCAGGCCTCAGGATTCTTGTTCGGCGAGGCCGTACTTTTCGATGCGCGAGTAGAGTTGGGCGCGCGTCAGGCCGAGCAGCTTGGCCGCACGGGTTTTGTTATGACGAGCCTGCGCCAGCGCTTTCACGACGAGCGAGCGCTCGAGCTCGTCGAGATTGACGCCGCCAACCGGAAGAGCAGCGCTCG
>Ga0075425_100004517_pt1 | contig 14360 bp, 16 predicted proteins | sample SoiMethybrSBSTD4_FD_75300 | JGI IMG/M metagenome (GOLD analysis project Ga0075425, IMG submission 75300) | Bulk soil microbial communities from a Populus tree surrounding site in Tennessee, USA - Soil MetaG P. TD hybrid SBSTD4 | ecosystem: Environmental > Terrestrial > Soil > Tree plantation...
GCGCGCACTCGAAGGCGAACTCGCCCGAAGCATCATGACACTGTCGGAAGTCGAAGCGGCACGCGTGCACCTGGTTCTTGCGAAGGATTCACTTTTTGAAAGCGCCGATTCCCAGACGAAGGCGTCCGTCATCTTGAAGTTGAAAAACGGCCGCTCGCTGTCGTCTTCGGCCGCCCAGGGCATCGTGAACGTCGTTGCAAGTTCGGTGAAGGGCCTCACACCCGAGAAGGTTGTCTTGATCGACTACAAGGGAAAGATCCTTTCTCGAAACGATTCCGACAGCCCCCTGACTACCCAGCAACTCGATGCGCGGCAGAAAATCGAAACCGAACTCTCAAGCAAGATCGTGCAGATACTGGAGCCCGCTGTGGGCCAGGGCAAAGTACGCCCGCAGGTCTCGGTGACCATGAATTTCCAGCAGGTCGAAGAGACCGTCGAACAATACGATCCTCAAGGCAGCGTCGTGCGCAGCTCCCAGAAGCAGGAAGAGCATCAACCAACCCCAACAAATGAGCGCGGCGTCGGCGGAATCCCTGGCGCCCGTCCGACACAGCCGATTCCGACTGCAAGTGCGCCGGCTGTTCCGGCGACAACGGCTCCTGCCGATACTAACGTGGCTTCAAAGAATCTTCTGAAACAGAACGAAACGATCAATTACGAGGTGAGTAAGGCAGTTCGGCACATTGTGAATCCGACGGGAAAGGTGGAAAAGGTTTCCATCGCCGTCATCATCGACAATCACACGAAGGTAACGACCGACAAAGATGGAAAGCCGCAAACCTCCAGTGAGCCGCGCACGCCCGAGGAAATGAAAAAGTATCGGGACCTCGTTACTGCCGCCATCGGCCTGAATACCGAGCGCGGCGACCAGCTGACGGTTGAAAACATTTCGTTCGAAGGAGACATGGCTGATTTTGTGGAACAGCCGACCTTCATTGAAAAACAGGGGCCGATGATCATGACCGCTCTGCGGTACACGATCATCCCGATCGTTTTCATCCTGCTATACCTGTTTTTCCTCCGTCCGGTGCAGAAGAGCGTGTTCTCAAACTGGACCGCAATCAGTGGCGGAGCGCCTCGCATGATGCCGAGGTTGCCGGGTGATGTACAGACACCGATGACAGTGAAACAACTCGAAGCGCAGTTGCGTGGAGGCGCCCCGATGCAAGACGCTTACGCGAACACGCCGGAACGTGAGTTCCTGCCGCTGCCTTCACCGACAAAGATGGACATGATCCGTAAGCGCGTCGTTGAACACGCCTCACAAGATCCCGAAACGGTTGCCAGGTTGGTACGCATCTGGTTGAACGACGAGAGGAATAAATGAAAAGTGGTGACGTAAAGATGGCCGCGACGCTCTTCGTTCTGATGGGCGAAGAAATGTCGGCCGAAGTTCTCCGTTTCCTCAATGAGGCGGAGATCGAGGCCATATCGAAGGAGATTTCGAATGTCGGTCCGATTTCGTCGGAAGAAGGAGAGAAGTCGGCGGAAGAACTCTATCAGCTGCTCGTCGCGAACCGCTTCGTTTCGGAAGGCGGCGTCGATTACGCAAAAAAAGTCATTCTGCGTACTCTTGGCGCCGGGCCGGCAAAGCGCATCATGGAGCGCTTGTCATCGAGTTATGCGAGTTCGAATGCATTCGAATCGATCGACCGTCTCAATCCGATACAGCTTTCGCAGTTCATTCAGAACGAGCATCCACAGACGATCGCGCTGATCCTGGCGCACCTGACGCCGAGCAGTTCTGCGGAGCTGCTGGAATCGCTTCCCGAAGAAATCCAGGCGGACGTTGCTGTTCGCATGGCCAGCCTGGAAACCATTTCCCCGGACGTCATTCGCGGAATATCGGCGGTACTTGAAGAGAAACTGAAACCCGTTGGTACCTATGCGCACAGTCAGGCTTACGGCGGTATCCGTGCGGTCGCGGAACTATTCAACAGAATGGAAAGGCGCCGTAGCCGCGCTGTGCTGGAAAGGATCGATTCAGAGAAGCCGGAAGTTGCGAACTCGATTCGCCAGCTCATGTTCGTGTTCGAAGATATCGCAACGCTCGACGACCCGGCGATCCGCGAAATTCTGCAGCGGGTGGAAAAGAAAGTCATTGCTCAGGCTCTCAAGGGCGCGACGGATCAGCAGCAGCAACAGTTCTACAGAAACATGTCACAGCGCGCAGTAGAGATGATGAGGGAAGAAATCGAAATCATGGGACCGGTGAAGATCAAGGACATCCATGCCGCGCAGCAGCGCATCGTCGAAATCGTGAGAAAGCTCGAAGAGGAAGGCGTCATCACAATCGGTGGCGGCGGAGGCGGCGACGAGTATGTCGTCTAGGATCATCCGCGGTGAAGACCGTCACAGAAAACTCAAGGTCAGTACGTCCGGGCCGGTTGGCGATGGATTTATGGCCAATGGCCATCCCGCTCACGTCGAGAAGCAGGCCTTCGAACAGGGATATCAGGAAGGCGAGCGCATCGGCAAGCAGATGGGCGAGAAGATGGTTGAGACCGTCGTTCGCCGGTACGACAAGAGCATCGGGGAAATTGCTCAGGCTCATAAGAAGCTGCTCGAGCACATGGAGGAGCAGACGGTCCGCCTCGCAGTCGAGATTTCCCGCAAGGTGATTCAACGCGAGGTTACCGTCGATCCGGATCTTGTAACGGCAGTCGCTGCTGTTGCACTGAAGAGGGTTCAGGGCCACCAGGCCGTTACGCTCCGCGTGAGCCGCTACGATTGCGAACGCGTCCGGAAAGCGATTGCGGAGATCAATCCCGGAATTGTCGTGAAGGATGATGTCACGCTCGAGCGCGGCGACTTTATGGTGGACACCGCGCAGACACATCTGGACGGACGCATTTCCTCGCAGGTCGAAACCCTCGGAAGGTTGATGTTGGATGAGTAACGGAACAAACGTAGTCCCCTCCTGGGACAGGAGGGGTGGACGCGCCATCAAATCGTTAGAAGGGCGCGGACGGGGTGGTCAGTCCAGAATGACGACCCCGTCTGCGCTTTCAAAGGTCGCTTCGCAGCATTTTCTTGATGCGCAGCCACCCCTCCTGTCCCAGGAGGGGACTATCTAATGCTCGACTTATCTCGATTTCACGCGCGACTTCAGGCAGCCGATCCGATTACCGAATTCGGCGTTGTCGAGAAGGTTGTCGGTAACACGATAGAGGCTCATGGGCCCAACGTCACGATGGGTTGCGTCTGCTGGTTGGACAATCAGGGCACTCGCATTCCTGTTGAAGTGGTTGGTTTCACCGACGGCAAAGTGATCGCGATGCCTTTGGGAAACATAGACGGCGTCCGCCAGGGCGACATGCTTCAGGCCTCCGGCCGCAACGCAAGCATCGGCATGAGCGAGCAACTCCAGGGGCGAGTACTCGACGGTCTCGGTCGGCCCATAGACGGAGAACCCCTTCCGCTTGTTCTCGATCGGCAGGACCTGTATGCCGAAGCTGCGAATCCGCTTTCAAGGGATCCGATACGTGAGCCGCTCCAGACCGGCGTCCGCGCCATCGATGGATTGCTCACGTGCGGCCTTGGCCAACGCATTGGAATTTTCGGTGGCAGCGGAGTGGGTAAGAGCACGCTGCTGGGAATGATTGCCCGGTACACGAGTGCCGACCTGAATGTTATTGCACTGATCGGCGAACGCGGACGCGAAGTGCGCGAATTCATCGAAAACGATCTCGGCGAAGAAGGGCTTAAGCGATCCATCGTGATTTGCTCGACTTCGGATCAGCCGGCGCTGGTGCGTATCCGCGCTGCATTCGCCGCGACCGCAACTGCGGAATACTTCCGTGACCGCGGTCTCAACGTGATGTTGATGATGGACTCTGTTACACGTTTCGCGATGGCGCAGCGCGAAGTAGGTCTCGCGGCCGGAGAACCGCCGTCGTCGAAGGGCTACACGCCTTCGGTGTTTTCGCTCCTCCCGAAATTACTGGAGCGCTCGGGAAAGTTTTCGAAGGGGAGTATCACGGCGTTCTATACGGTCTTGGTCGAAGGCGATGACATGAACGATCCAATTGCCGATTCCGTTCGGTCCATTCTCGACGGGCATATCGTGCTCGACCGTGAACTGGCTTCACGTGGCCAATATCCATGCATCGACGTGCTCTCGAGCAACAGCCGATTGATGTCGCACCTGGTGGATGACAACGTGAAGAGTGCGGCATACGAGATTCGTGATCTCATGGCTACCTACAAGAAATCCGAAGATCTCATCAACATTGGCGCTTACAAGCGCGGATCGAACAAACGCATCGATATCGCGATGGACAGGACGGAATCCATCACGGCATTCCTCAAACAGCGCGCTGAAGATCCCTCTCAACTCTTTACAACACGTGAGCAGCTCATCAGCCTCGCGGGTAAATGAAAGACGACCTTAAATCGAACCTGAAGCGTCTGGAGCGGCTTTTCCAGATTCGCCAGACGTACGTGTCGGTAGCTGAAGCCGGCGTTAAAACCGCAGAAGGTGAGATTCGCAAACTCGAAGCGGCGGAGAATCTCGTCGCCGGCAACATTGAGCACACCAGGGCAGAAATTGCCTATCGCCAGACGGCCACAGGCCACGATCTTCAGAGCGGAGAAAAGTACATTCAGGCGCTGCAAAAACAGCGCGAGATCATCCAGCAAAGTCTAAACAACGCAACAAGTAATCTCGAGCAACGGCGTCGCGAATGGACAGAAGCCATGCGCGAACAAAAGGTCATCGAAAACGTGCAGGCACGCCGATTGCATCAGTGGGAGCGCGCGGACAACGTGAATGTCCAGAAGCAACAGGACGACGCTTCAGTAGGACGCTACGTCAGGACGCGACGACGACACGACTAGGCGTGGGGCGGACCGGCCGATAGCCCATCAGGGAGGCCGCGAAGCTGTGTACCAACTATGGCTGGCCGGTGGGCCCCACGCTAATAAATGAGGTTATTTGAGCTTGACCGAAATTAACGCACCGCTCGCAACGACAACGGACCCGCTCTCGCTGATCCCCGGCCTGCAAGCTCCCGTCGAATCGACCAACGAATCGGCAACACTCCTCCAGGACTTTAGCTGCCTGCTTACGGAATTAATTGGCACCCTGGAAGAACCAGCCACGACGCAGCCAGCATCAACAGCGCAGGCTGTCCCCGTTGTGGAAGGAACCTTCGGTCCGGAAACAGCAGGAGTGGTAGCGCCTTCCCTTTTTGTTGAACAAGGCGAGACAAAAGAAACGAAGGAATCCAAGGAAAGCAAGGAAGCCTCCGAACAAAAGGAAAGAGACACGAGCACAACGCCCGAAGGGATGAAGCTCGTGACTGTGCCCGTAGACGTAGAAGCTGCTTTTCACGCGCAAAACAAGGCCGTGGAACAGAATCACGACAGCACTTCAAATCACGATGCTTCCACTGAAATCAAACCGATCCTTGCCGGCCTTCAGTTACCGGCCGGTTCTGTGGAAGAGGCAAAGGCTCCCAAGAATCCGGAACTCGAAAAAGCCTGGGCGGATGTTCGCAAATTCGAATTCACTGTCGAACATGAGGCTCCGCAGCGCCCGGCTCAGCCGCTGCAGGCCGCGGCCGCAGCGCCGGAAGCAAATCAAAAGCAGCTGATGATTACAACGGATCCGATGGTCAACCTCAGGCAAGACAAGCTGCCGCCTCGGATCGTGCTTGTACAGAACGGCGGCATCGAAACGCGTCTGCCTGAACGGAGCAAGCCCGAAGCTGCCACGCCGGCCAATCAAAACACTACGGCAACGGAATCTCATTTTGCTGATGTCATTCGCAACGCTGACCGCGTGGAGGAAGCTCGGCCTGCGCATACCGTCGAGATTCCCGATCTTCCGCAGCTCAAAGTTGTGCGCACGGTGGCAATGGAAGTCGGCGATGCGGATTCCCAGGTTGTCATTCGTATCCAGGAGCACAGCGGCAATGTTTCGATGCAGTTGAACGCCGCTAATGAGCCGATGCGCCACGACCTGGAATCATCTGTTTCAGCATTGTTGAACGCATTGAAAGACCAGGAAGTGAAAGTTTCGAACGTAGAAGTTTTTCGAAAGTCACCCATCGACAAAGTACGCCGAATGAAGGAGGCCCGTTAATGGACACCAAAATCCAATCGATGATGGATATACCGAAGACGAGCACAACACTGCAGTCCTCGAATAAGGCCGAACAACAGAAGTCTCAGTTCCTGAAGCTGCTCGTGGCGCAGCTCAAAGGGCAGAACCCGCTCGATCCGAAAGACGGAACCGAATTCGTATCCCAGCTTGCGCAATTCAGCAGTCTGGAAGAACTCATCAACATTCGAACCAGTTTGGAAGGCATTCAACACACATCTGCAACAACTTCGGGAAGCAACGCAAATCCCTTTCAATTAACCAATAAGGAGTAACGAAATGAGCTTAACAACGTTTTCAACAGGATTATCGGGTCTCGCCGCCAACAGCCAGGGTCTTAACGTCATCGGAAACAACCTTGCTAATCTGAACTCGGTCGGTTTCAAGGCTTCTAACATTTCTTTTACGGACGTATTGGGCTCCACGTTCGGCACGTTGGGGAATGCCAAATCCGGCAATACCGCGCACATCGGTTTGGGCACTCAGGTTTCCGGAGTACGTTCCGTCTTTACGCAAGGAAGCGTCCAGACAACCAACAATCCACTCGACGTTGCGATTCAAGGTAAAGGATTCCTCGTGGCCGATAATGGTGGCGTGCGGCAATACACGCGCGCAGGCAATCTGCACATGGATTCCGATGGAAATGTGGTAACAGAAAACGGGTCCGCAATTCAGGGATACACCAGAAATCAAACGACCGGGCTCATCGATCCGAATCAAGGACTGAGTTCAATCAAGATTCCCTCCGGACTCAATGACCCCGCGCCCACTTCGCTGTTCGAACTGGCCATGAACCTCGATGCCGGCGCCCCCGATGGCGCGCAGTTCAATACGTCGTTCCAGGTTTACGATTCGCTCGGCAAGCCGCACCTTGCAACCCTGACGTTGGAGAAGTCGATCACCGGCGGTGCGACGCCTGTAACGAAGTGGCATTTCGACATCACGGTTCCGAATAACGAGGTCGCCGGCGTAGCGGCCACCGACACCGATCAGCGCAGTCTGATCACAGGCAACGTATCGACCGGTCCGGATGCCGGAGGGTTGTTGTTCGACAACACCGGCAAGCTCACCTCGGCCTGGCTGGGTACCGATCCTTCCACACCACCCGCACTGGCGAACCTCACGATTCCTGGTACCTCAGTCACTCTCCCGTTGATGGCTTCTGGTGCCTCTTTGAGTACCGCCGGAATCGAGTGGAAGCTTTTAGGGGATAGCGGAGCACCGAACGTCTCCGGTTTCGCGAGCCCCAGCGAAATCTCTGCGAGCACACAAAATGGAGCGGCTGCTGGATCGCTGAACAGTCTTGCGATCCAGTCTGACGGAACCGTTTCCGCCGTGTTCAGTAACGGCAAGACAGTGAACGTTGCACAGCTCGTCCTCGCGCAGTTCCGTAACGTAGACGGCCTCGTCGCGCAGGGTGGAGGCGCCTTCGCAGAGTCATCCGCATCCGGACCGAGTCTGGTCGGAGCTCCAGGCGAAGGTGGGCGTGGCCAATTGACGGGTGGAGCACTGGAACAGTCGAACGTGGATCTTGCAACGGAACTGACGAAGATCATCACGTTCCAGCGTGGCTACCAGGCCAATGCGCGCGTCATTACGCTGACGGATCAGATCATGCAGGAAACAATGAACCTGCGGCAGTAAGTCCCGATGCTAGATTAGGGGCCTATGGATCAGACGCAGGTCAGAAAATGGCTCCATGATTTGAACAACCGGGTCGGAATGATTCTGGCGAACGCTGAGCTGATGCAGCTTGACCAGCTCAGCCCCAGATCTCTCGAGCGGAGCAAGCTTATCGAAGAAAAATCTCTCGAGCTCCGGCAAATCGTTCGAGACATCGGCGAACACCTCTTTGGCAATTAGCCGCGGATTGTGCGGATGACGCGGATTTGAATCCGCGTCATCCGCATCCTCAGCGCCTGTCAGATTCTTGACCCTACCGCCACTCAACTTACTGATTCCTTTCATCGTACTTACGGCATGGGGTGTGCATCTTCTTCGGCCTGGAAAAGAACCAGGGAGGTAAACGTGGCGGAAGAAGCAGCAGTAGAAGAACAGGTAGAAACACCCAAACCAGCGGGTAAAGGCTCGTCGATCGGCAGGATGTTGCTGATTATCGTTCTTGCACTTGTGTCGAGTGCCGGCGGGGGCGTCCTGTCATGGGTCTTGATTAGCCGCACGATGCGTGTTCAGGCCGCAGGGCAGGAAGGGCAGGCGGGAGAAAAGAAAGCTGAAGAGCAGAATCTGGCCGAGATCCTCGAGAAAAGCGCCGTCGTTCCGCTTGAGCCTTTCGTGGTTAATCTCGCCGACTCTGAGGCCGCGCGATATCTCCGCATCAAAGTCAGCTTGATGATTGATGACAAATCGAAGCTCGCTGCCGTTACTGAAAACCAGGCGCTGCAGCTCAAGGTACGCGACGTCATTCTCTCGAGTCTGACGAACAAGACATCTCACGAACTCATCAACGAAGACGGCAAGAACAAACTGCGTCATGAAATCCAGCAGAAGGTAGCCCTGTATTTTCGCGACCCGAAGCTGGTGGACGTGATGTTTACGGAGTTCGTAATTCAGTTATGAGCGAAAAGCACGATGCAGTTGCCGTCAGGGCGAATGCCATGTTGCGTGAGCTGGCAGCGGTTCACGACATCCCGCTTCACATCGCCATCGAGGTCGGCAGGTTACGGCTTCGCGTGCGCGACCTGATGAGGCTTGCGCCAAATTCCGTAATCGAACTGAAGAAGCCGGCGGGTGAACCGTTCGACATCTGTATCAATAGTGTGCCGGTGGCGCGGGGGGAAGTGATCATGGTTGAGCAGTCCACCGGAGTTCGAATCATCGAAGTCCAGAAGCCGGGAGCCATGGGAGTATGATCGCGTTCCAGGTTATCGGTTCACTCATTCTCATCTTAGGCGGATTGCTTCTGGTGCTCCGCCTCCTGAAGAAATACGTGCCGGCAATGGGCCTGCCGCGCGACCTTTCCGTGATTGAACAACTTCATTTGGGAGATCGGAGCCGGTTGATGGTCGTCAAGATTCGCGGCGAAGAGCTGCTGATCGGAGTCACTCGCGAATCCATTTCCCTCATCAATAAACTTTCATGAACTTTTGGATTTTTCACACACTTTTAGCAGCCGAGCCCGCATCGACGTTGAAACTCGATATGACCGGCAACAACGGCCAGATCGAAATGACGATGCCCGTACAGATGCTGATCCTCCTGACGATGCTGACGTTCCTGCCGGCCATTGTCATCTCGGTTTCGTCATTCACGCGGATCATCATCGTGTTCCATTTCCTGCGGCAGGCACTTGGCACACAGGAGGCTCCGTCAAATCAAATTCTGATCGGACTGGCGCTCTTTCTTTCGTTCTTCGTGATGAGCCCCACGCTGACGTCGATATATGACGACGCGTACGAGCCGTGGTCCAAAGGTCAGATCACCCAGGATGTCGCCCTCGAGAAAGGTGCGGCGCCGTTGCGGCAGTTCATGCTGAAGAGCACGAGGGAGAAGGATCTGCAGTTGTTCATCGAAATGTCCAAGGGCCCGAAGCCGGCCGGACCGAACGACGTGCCTTTGCGGGTGCTCGTCCCCGCGTTCATGATTTCCGAAATCAAGACAGCGTTTCAGATCGGTTTCGTCCTGTTTCTGCCGTTCCTGGTCATCGATATGGTCGTGTCTTCGGTGCTGTTGTCGATGGGAATGATGCAGCTCCCGCCGGTCATGGTTTCGCTGCCGTTCAAAATTCTGCTTTTCATCATGGTTGACGGCTGGAATCTGGTCGTCTCCTCACTGGTAAAGAGTTATGTCTGAGGAATTGATTCTTCGTCTCGCGAAACAAACACTCGAAACCGTGCTGCTGGTCAGCGCGCCGATGCTCGGCGCCGGCCTCGTTGTGGGCATCATCATCAGCGTCATCCAGATCATCACTTCTATTCACGACACGGCGCTGGCGTTTGTGCCGCGCATTGTGGTGACGTTCGTTGTGTTTCTTGTGGTTTTCCCCTGGATGATGACGACGATGGTGTCGTACACGCACACGCTGCTGTCGTCGTTTGATGTGTATGTCAAATAGGGAAGCCAGAAGCCAGGAGCCAGAAGCCAGAATGGAAATGTCCCAATTCTGGCTTCTGGCTTCTGGCTTCTGGCTTCCCTCCGCTAGCGCCGGGTCGGGGTCGAATTCGTGGAAGTAATTTCTCTGTCGATTCCATATCTCTACATCATCCACCTGACGATCATCGGTGTTCGCGTCGGAGCTACACTGCTGTTTGCGCCGATCTGGGGCCATCCCGGGCTGCCGCAATATCTGCGGATCATGATGGTGTACTCGATCGCGGCGGGTGTCGCCGCGATTACGCCTTTCAATCCTGAGGCGTACAACAATCCGGGTCTCATCATCCCAACAGAATTTCTAATTGGAATGCTGCTCTCCATCGGCGTGAGAATTGCGTTCGCAGGCCTGCACATGGGCGGACACCTGATCAGCACACATCTCGGTTTTTCGGCCGCACAAACAATTGACCCGGGCACCTTAAACCGTTCATCGCTGGTGTCAGCCTTTCTGACGATGCTGGGATACGTACTTCTGCTGGCTTCAAACCAGCATCACACGATGTTTAGAGCCCTGGCCAACAGCTATGTTGCATTTCCCGTAGGCACGTCCATTGCGCCTCAGCAGTGGTATGGGACATTGCTCGAGGCATCGAAACAGATTTTCATCATCGGATGGAAGATCGCGCTTCCGGTATTCATCGCGACTTTTATCATCGATGTCGCCGTCGGCTTTGTCTCCCGCATGCAACCGCAGATCAACACGATGGTCGTTACTGCGCCTCTGAAGATCCTGGTTGGGCTTATGGTATTAGGCGCGTCGCTTGCGTTCATGCCGCGGGCTATGGGCACGGTCATCGAAACCATGGTGCTGAAGAAATAGGCCGCTATGGCGGGTGCCGGGGAACGCACAGAGAAAGCGACGTCCAGACGTCGCAAGCAGGCGAGTGACAAAGGGCAATTCGCGTATTCGCAGGAATTGACGTCTGCAATGGTGCTTGCGGTCTGCGCGACGACGGCTTACTACTATCTTCGCGTACCGGAAGGCTTCCGTTCGCTTCTTGAAACGACGCTCCACGATATTTCCACAACCGACAATCCGGAGCAGGTTATCCAGCCGATCATCCGCCAGGCCGGCATCTATTTTCTGACGCTTTCAGCGCCGATTTTCATTGCCGCAGTCGTTGCAGCCCTTGCAGGCAACGTGCTTCAAGGTCTGCCTGTATTTGCTCCCGAAAAGGCGAGCTTGAGCTTCGATAAGCTCAATCCGATCCAGGGCCTGTCCAGGCTGAAGACCCAGGTCTCGTGGACGCAGTGGGCGAAGCTGCTGCTTCTGGTGGGGCTTGTCGCGATGCTTGTCTGGAAGACGTTCGCGTCGTATTGGGAAGACCTTGTCACGCTTCCGGCGCATTCCATCGAATCTTCGAATGCGATCATGCGGGCCATCACATTACGGGTCGTGAGCTACATCATCGGCGCCATCGCCGTTCTGTCGGTCGCCGACTTCTTCCTGCAGCGCCGGAAATTCGAAGAAAGCATCAAGCAGACGAAAGCTGAAGTTAAGGAAGATATGAAAGCCCTTGAAGGAAACCCTCAGATCAAGGGCAAGATCCGTTCAATTCAGCGAGAACAGGGCCGCCGCCGGATGATGGCGCGCCTGAAGGATGCTGACGTCATCGTCACGAATCCGACGCACTTCGCTGTTGCGCTCGAGTACAAGCCGGAAAGCATGGCTGCCCCGCGCGTTGTAGCGAAAGGTCAGGATTTGCTCGCTCAGAGAATCAAAGAGCTGGGTCGGGAATATGACATCCCCACCGTCGAAAACGTGCCTCTGGCACGGGCTTTGTATCGCAGTGTCGATCTCGAACAAGAGATCCCGATCGAGCTTTATAAGGCAGTTGCCGAAGTACTGGCATACGTTTACAAGGTCCGGCATCGCGCATGACGGCTATTGGCAACCCGTTTGCACGGGCAGGGCGTCATGAAGTCGCAGATCGCAATGCCGATAGCAATCGTAATTATCCTGATTGCTGTTCTCATCCCGCTACCATCAATCGTTCTCGATTTACTCATATCGGCAAACATCGCACTTTCTGTAGTCATACTTTTATCCGCGGTTTACTTGCTGAACCCGGTTCAGTTTTCATCGTTCCCTTCGATCCTCCTGCTGACGACTCTCTTCAGGCTATCTCTTAACATCGCATCGACGCGCCTCATCCTGTTGCACGGAAGCTCGGGCATGAACGCGGCGGGCGGCGTCATTCAGGCTTTCGGACAGTTCGTTGTCGGTGGGAATTACGCAGTCGGTATCGTCATATTTTTGGTTTTGATCGTGATCCAGTACGTCGTGATCAATCACGGCGCGGTTCGTATCTCGGAAGTCACTGCCAGGTTCACGCTGGATGCGTTGCCGGGCAAGCAGCTGGCGATCGATGCGGACATGAATGCTGGAATCATCGATCAACAAGAAGCGCGTGAGCGCCGAGCGGAGATCGGCAAGGAGGCTGAGTTCTATGGTGCCATGGATGGCGCCATCCGCTTTACCCAGCGCGACGCGATGGCTTCGATTCTGATTACGCTGATCAATATCATCGGCGGGTTGTTTATCGGCGTGTTCCAGGCAGGGATGCCTGTGATGAGCGCTCTCACGACATTCACGGTACTGACCATCGGAGATGGCCTGGTGACCGCGATTCCGTCGCTGCTTATTTCGATCGCAGGCGGTCTGGTGACGACACGAGCGTCATCCGACGTCAGTATGGGACAGGAAGTCTCCACGCAGCTCTTCTCGAATCCAAAACCTGTTTATTTCGGATCCGGAATCGTCGCCAGCCTGGCTTTGATTCCCGGCTTTCCGAAGTTCTCGTTCCTGTTCCTTGGCGGCTTGCTCGGATTTATCGCATACACGCTCGCAGAAGCAGCAAAGCAACGCGCCAGCCAGTCGACCGTGGAAGAGAGTCCGGCTGAAGCGGCGACGCCAGAGAAGGCAACGAGTTTTCTGAAGATCGACAGTCTGGCTATTGAAATCGGATACGGCCTGGTTGGCATCGTTGACGTCCAGCAAGGCGGCGATTTCTTGAATCGCATCCGTTCGATCCGAAAACAGATCGCGCAGGACCTCGGCATCATCGTGCCGCCGGTCAATATCACCGACAACCTGAAGCTCGGTCCGCGACAGTACTCCATTCTCCTGAAAGGCGTGGAGATCGCGCGCGGCGAACTGATGCCGGATAAATACCTGGCGATCAATCCCGGGAGCGTCACGGAAGAGATCGCAGGCACGCCGACCAACGAGCCGACGTTCGGTCTGCCTGCAATCTGGATCACGAAGGAAAACCGTGAGCGTGCGCAGACGTTGAACTACACGGTTGTCGATCCGCCGACCGTATTGGCGACACACCTGACGGAAACCATCCGCGGCCATGCATTCGAGCTGGTGGGCCGCCAGGAAGTAAAAGCCCTGATCGACTACGTTCAAGAGACGCATCCGAGACTTATCGAAGAACTGCTCCCGAAGACTCTGTCGATTGGCGAAATTCAAAAGGTTCTGCAGAACCTGCTCCGCGAGAAAGTTTCGATCCGCGATCTCATCACGATCTTCGAAACGCTTGCGGATTACGGGTCGCAGACGAAGGACTACATCACACTGACGGAAATGACGCGCGCAGCGCTGAACCGGTCGATCACCAGGACGCTGGTCAATGAGTCGGGTGAACTGCCGGTGATCACGCTGGATCCCCGATGGGAATCGCGCTTGAACGAATCGATGGTGCGCAGTGAGTCGGGAACTTATTTGGCACTCGATGCAAAAACGTTTGAGCAGCTTGTGCAGGCATTGAGTGACGTTTGCCAGAAAACGATGGCTTCGCAGTGGACGCTGCTCTGTTCGAGCGGACTTCGATTCCACGTCCGCAAATTGATCGAGCGGTTCCTCCCACAGCTGTCGGTCATTTCACCGAATGATATTCCGCCGAATGTTCAGATCGTTTCGCTTGGAGTCGCAGGACAATGAAAGTCAAAACCTACAAAACAAAATCCCTTGAAGAAGGCCTCGAAAACATTAAGCGGGAACTCGGTGCCGACGCTCTCATACTGGGTACCCGATCGGTTTCGTCACGGCGTCCGTTCGGCCTATTCAAACAGCCGGGCTGGGAAATTACGGCTGCGCTGGAAGAGAAGACAGCGCCCCTGCAATCTGCCCCCGCTG
>Ga0075425_100004518_pt1 | contig 14360 bp, 16 predicted proteins | sample SoiMethybrSBSTD4_FD_75300 | JGI IMG/M metagenome (GOLD analysis project Ga0075425, IMG submission 75300) | Bulk soil microbial communities from a Populus tree surrounding site in Tennessee, USA - Soil MetaG P. TD hybrid SBSTD4 | ecosystem: Environmental > Terrestrial > Soil > Tree plantation...
ATGATCGGCGCCAGGCCCTCCAGCGGCTCGTCCATCAGCAGCAGACTCGGGTTGCCCATCAGCGCGCGGCCGATGGCGAGCATCTGCTGCTCGCCGCCGGAGATCTGGTTGCCGCGGTGCGTCTTCCGCTCGGCGAGGCGCGGGAAGAGGTCGTAGACCCGCTCAACGGTCCAGCGGCCGGGCCGGGAGGCGACCGCCAGGTTCTCTTCGACGCTGAGCGAGGGGAAGATCAGCCGCTCCTGCGGCACGAAGCCGATGCCCATGCGGCACCGTTCATAGACGGGGAGAGCCTCCACGGCTTTTTCATTGAAAAGCATTTTTCCTGAATGAAAAGTCGTATGACCCATGATGGTGGCGAGGAGCGTGGTCTTGCCCACGCCGTTGCGGCCGAGCACCGCGAGCGAGCCACGCTCCGGGAGCTCGAAGGCCACGTCCTCGAGGATCACGGTCTCGCCGTAGCCGGCGCGCACGCCCGAAACCTTGAGCGCGTCAGGCATGGGTCGCCTCGCCGAGGTAAACGTCGCGCACGCGCTGGTCTTTCGCGATCTCGGAGGGCGGGCCTTCGACCAGCACCTGGCCCTGCACCAGCACCGTGATGCGCTGGGCGAACTTGAACACCAGGTCCATGTCGTGCTCGATGATCAGGATGGCGATGTCCGCGGGCAATTTCTCCAGGATGTTCAGGAAGCGCTCGGAATCCGCGGACGGCACGCCCGCGGCCGGCTCGTCGAGCAGCAGCACCTTCGGCTTGAGGCCGAGCGCGATGGCGATCTCGACCAGGCGCTGCTTGCCGTAGGGCAGGTCCTGGGCGCGCGCCGCCGCCACGTCGGCAAGCCCGAGGTTGTCGAGCAGCTCGCGACTCTCGCCGATGATGTCCTGGTAGGACGACGCGGCCCGCCACATCCTTCGCGCGATGCCGCTTCGCTCCGCCACGGCGAGCGCCACGTTGTCGAGCACTGGCAGGCTGCGGAAAAGCGTGGTGATCTGGAAGGTGCGCCCGAGGCCGCCCTTCACGCGTGCCGCCTGGTTCTTGCTGGTGATTTCCTCGTCGTTCAGGAAAACGCCGCCGGAAGTCGGCGCGAGTACGCCCGTCAGCATGTTGACGAAGGTGGTCTTGCCGGCGCCGTTCGGACCGATCAGGGCGTGACGCGCCCCCGGCTCGAGCCGGAAGTTGACGTTGTCGGCGACGGTCAGGGCGCCGAAGCTTTTACAGAGGCGGCGGGTTTCGAGGACGGCAGGCATTTGTCCATGATTCCGAGAATTCCTCCTCGGGCGAATAGAACGACGAAGATGAGCAGCGCTCCGATGCCGAAGTACCAGTATTCGGGGTACTGCTTGGCGAGGGTGTCCTGCACCACGATGTACACCACCGGGCCGATGAAGGCGCCGTAGAGCCGCCCGACGCCGCCGAGGATCAGCATCACCAGGATGTCGCCGGAGGGCTCGAGCCCCAGCACGTTGAGGCCGACGAACTGATTGGTCTGGGTGAGAAGCGCGCCCGCTACGCCCGCCATGGTGGCGGAGATAGTGTAGACCAGCACCAGCCGCCAGTAGACCGGCGAGCCGACCGCGTGCATGCGCGTCGTGTTCTCGCGGATGCCGGTAAGCATAGCGCCAAAAGGCGAGTAGATGAACTTGCGCACCGCCCACCAGCCGATGAACAGGGCGGCGAGGCAGTAAACGAAGGCGGTCTTGCCGAACAGGTCGAACTTGAACAGCCCGAGGATTGGCGATACCTGCACGCCCGAGAGGCCGTCAGCGCCACCGGTCATGCTGGTCCACTTGTTGGCGATCTCGAGCAGGATCGCGGTGATGGCGAGCGTCAGCATGAGCAGCGTCAGCGCGCGCGTGCGCAGGATCACCGCGCCGGTGGCCACGCCGAGGGCCGCCGACGCCGCGGCGGCGGCGGCGAGGCCGACGAAGGGATCGTTGACGCCGAACTTGGCGCTCAGGATGCCCGCGGTATACGCGCCCAGGCCGAAGAAGGCGCTGTGGCCGAGCGTGATGATGCCGGCGTAGCCGAGGATCAGGTCGAGCGAGAGCGCGAACAGGATGAACACCAGCACGCGCACGCCGAGCGACAGGTATTCCGGCATGACGAAGAAAAAGCCGATGGCGAGTACCCAGGGGATCCACTCCGTCCATCGAATCCGGGGATTGGCGCTATAGCCACTCATGCCCGCACCCCAAACAGGCCTTGCGGCCGCCACAGCAGGATGGCGATGGTGGCGGCGTAGACCAGGAACGCGCCGAAGGCCGGGATCCAGTACTTGCAGGCCGTGTCGGCGACGCCGATGAGGAGCGCCGCGACGAACGGCCCGCGCAGGCTGCCCAGGCCGCCGACCGCCACCACGATCAGGAAGTAGACCAAGTGCTCGAAGGGATAGCTCCACTGCACCGGCAGGATGTCGGCGCCGAGCGCGCCGCCCAGGCCCGCCAGGCCGCTGCCGAGCGCGAAGGTCAGCATGAACAGGCGCTGCGTGTTGATGCCCACCGACTGCGCCATGGCGCGGTGGTCCACCGCCGCGCGCACCATCGCGCCCCACCTCGTTCGCTCCACGGCAAACCAGAGAAACAGAATGATCAGTGAACTGAAAATGATCAAGAAGACCCTGTAGGTGGGGAAATCACGCCCCATCACGTGCACCTGGCCGCGCAGGTAGTCGGGCAGGAAGATCGGCGCGGCGAGGTTGCCGTAGACCAGCCGCGCCACGGCCATCGACACGAGGATCAGGCCGATGCAGAACAGCACCTGCGAAAGCTCGCCGGCCGCGTAAAGCCGCGAGTAGAGAAGCCTCTCGAGAACGATGCTCAGCAAGGCCACGGCAATAAAACAGAAGACGATGGCCAAGGGGAAGGGAATGCCGAAGCGCGCCATCGCCGTGGAGAGCAGGAATCCGCCGGCCATGGCGAACACGCCGTGCGCCAGGTTGACGAAGCCCATCAGGCCCATCGTCACCGACAGGCCGACGGAAATGACGTACAGGATCATGCCGTAAGCGACGCCGTGGAAGGCGACGCTGACGACCGACGAAAGAAACTCCTGCAGGGGGCGCCGCTACTTCTTCTTCTGCAGCTCTTTCCAGGGATCCTTCACGGCCGTGCCGAGCGTCTCGATTTCGACGTTGGCGAGCTGGCCGCCGACGCGCTTCACTTCGCGCAGGTATTCCGGCTGGATGATGTCGCGCGTCTCCGGGTCGATCGAGATCGGGCCGCGCGGGCTGTTGGGGTTTTTCCACTGCTTGAAGATGGCCATCGTCTTGTCCGGATCGAGCTTGCCCTTCAGCTGCTTGATCGCCTCGACGATGAGGGCGGCGCCGTCATAGGCGCCGACCGCGACGAAGTTCGGCGTTTCGTCCTTGCCGTACTCCTTCTTCCAGGCCTCGACGAAGGCCTTGTTCGCCGGCCGCGTCGCCGCGGCGGAGTAGTGATGCACGGTGAGCACGCCGAGCGCGACGTCGCCCATGTTGGGCAGCTCCTCGTCGGTGGTGATGTCGCCCGGCCCGATCAGCTTGATGCCGGCCTGGGCAAGGCCGAGGTCGGAGAAGTTCTTCATCACTGCGGTCGCGGTCTTGCCCGCCGGGATGAACACCATCAGCGCGTCGGGCTTGGCATCCTTGACGCGCTGCATGTAGGCGGCCCAGTCCGGGTTCTGCAGCGGCACGCGCACCTTGGCGAGCACCTTGCCGCCGCCTTCCTCGAAGCCCTTGGTGAAGCCCTCTTCCGAGTCATGGCCCGGGCCGAAGTCGCTCACCAGCGAATAGGCGGTCTTGAATTTCTTCGACGCCCACTGGCCGAGCGGATAGCTCGACTGCCACAGGGTGAACGAGGTGCGCACCATGTACGGCGAGCGCGTGGTGATCACCGCGGTGCCGGCGTTCATGATGACGAAGGGCACCTTGGCCTCGGTGGCGATCGGCGCCATGGCCATGGCATTCGGCGTGAAGATCACGCCGGCGAGCAGGTCGACCTTGTCGCGCACCACCAGCTCCTGCGCGAGCTGGCGCGCCTTGTCGGGGTTGGGGCCGGTGTCGTCGCGCGTCAGGAGCTCGACCTTGACGCCGCCGAGTTCCTTCGCGTGCTGCTTCAGGTACAGGCGTACCGCGCGCTCCATGTAGGGCCCGAGGTTGCCGTTGAGGCCGGAGTAGCTGGTGATGAAGCCGATCTTGACGGTCTGCGCCGACGCAGCGGCGGAGACCAGCGCGAGCGCGGCCAAGGCAATGATTTTGTTGAGTCTCATATCCCCCTCCTAGGTGGTGGGCGATTCTAACCGAAGAGCCATGTGCCGCCGAGCGCCGGCGGCAGCACGGCGACGTATTTCGAGCCGAGCTTCTTCACATCGATGCCCGCCTTCCTGCAACGCGCGGCGAGCGCCTGCGGATGACGGCTGCCGAGCTGGTAGCCGGCAAGCGCCGGCGCGGCCGGCGTTTTCCAGGGGAAGCGGCGTGCGATGAGAACCCAGCCGCGCGCCGTGTCGAGGCGAATCCCGCTCGCGGTGCGCCGCGGGATCAGGCCGGCGAAGCGTGCCCAGCGCGCCGCGGCCTTGACCGGATCCCGCGCCACGACGAACAGGCCTTCGAGCCGCAGGCCGTTGACCAGCCGCGTCTGCCACATCATCGCCGGCGTCAGGTGCTGGCAGTACTGCACGCGGCCCTCGGGCATCGTCGCCGGATTCGCGTAGGCGACCTTGAAGGCGACCTTGCCTCGCGGAAGAATTTTCCTGGACAGGGCCACCAGATCCGGCGGCTCGAAGCCGTGGTCCTCGAGCCGGCGGTGCTCGGCGGCGGCATCGGGCGTGCCGAAGCAGGCGAGGCGCAGGCCGCGGCGCGCCTGCGGCGCCACGATCTCAATATAGCCGCGCTCGAGCATGACGCAGCGGTTGGCCGTGCCGGAGAGCTTGCCGAGGATGCGATGCGCCGAGCGCGGCGTGACCACCAGGCCCAGCGCCTCCATGACGCGCGCCGCCGCATCGAGGTCCGCGACATAGTGCGCAATGTGATCGAGGGCGAGCTCGCCCGGGGGAGGTACCTGTCGCTCGGCGACGCTCATGGCGCGCTAATATAACCGGCGTGAACAAGGCGGTGGAACTCGCGACGCTGTCCGGGGCCGAGGCGGCCGTCGAAATGCTCAAGGCGCACGGCGTCGAGGTGGTCTTCGGCCTTTGCGGCGATACCAGCCTGCCGCTCTATGACGCCCTGTCCAGGAATACGATCAGGCATGTCCTGACGCGCGACGAGCGGCATGCCGCCTACATGGCCGACGGTTATGCGCGTGTCACCGGCAAGGTCGGCGTCTGCGAAGGTCCTTCGGGCGGCGGCGCGACCTATCTCCTGCCGGGCCTCGTCGAAGCCAATGAGTCGTCCATCCCGGTGCTCGGCATCAACACCGACGTTTCCGTGTCGTCGCGCGGGCGCTTTACGCTGACCGAATTGGATCAAGAATCCCTTTTCAAACCGCTGACAAAGTGGAACGCCGTCATCGACCGCTCCGCGGATATCCCGCGGAGCTTTCGCGCCGCCTTCGAAGCCATGACCACCGGGCGCACCGGCGCCGCACACCTCGCGCTGCCCTTCGACGTGCAGAACGGGCCGGTCGACCGCGCCGACGTCTGGGCCGACCCGACGCTGGGGAGCTACCCTGCGCGCCGCGTCGGGCCGGACGCTTCGTATGTCGAGCTCGCAGCGCGCCTGATCAGGAAATCCAAGAGTCCTCTATTCATCTGCGGCGGCGGCGTTGTCCTCGCGCGCGCCGAGGAAGAGCTTTGCGCCCTGGCGGAGAAGATCGGCGCGCCGATCGCCACGACCATCAGCGGCAAGGGCGCAGTGGACGAGCGCTGCGCGCATTCGGTGGGCGTGGTGGGCTCGAACGGCGGCACGCCGGAGACGCGTGCCATCGTCGACGGCGCGGACCTGGTGATCTTTGTCGGATGTCGCGCGGGATCCGTCACCACCGAGCGCTGGCGCCACCCGGCCCCGGGCGCCGCGCGCATCATCCACATCGACGTCGATCCCGCGGTGCCGGGAAAGAACTATCCGGTCGACGTGCCGCTGGTCGGCGATGCGAAGCTTTGCCTGGCGGCATTGAATGAGGCGCTGGATGGTTTTTTGTCGGGCCGGGATTTGTTTTTCCTGGAAGAAAAAAAACGCGAGAAATTCCATAAATTCGAAAGCCTCGCGCAGGCGTCCGGCACGCCGATCAATCCGGAGCGCGTGGTTTTCGAGCTGCAGAAGGCGCTGGACAAGGACGCCATCGTCGTCGCCGATCCCGGCACGCCTTGCCCGTATCTGTCCGCCTACTACACGGTGAAGGGAAGCGGGCGGCGCTACTTCTCCAACCGCGCCCACGGGGCGCTCGGCTACGCGCTCGCGGCCTCGATCGGCGCGCATGTCGGCCGTCCCTCGGTGAAGACCGTGGCGGTGATGGGCGACGGCAGCTTCGGCATGTGCGTGGGCGAGCTGGAAACCGTGGTGCGCTACAAGCTGCCGATCACGTTCATCGTCATCTCGAACGCCGTTTACGGCTGGATCAAGGCCGGGCAGAAGACCGGCTACGGCGGCCGCTACTTCTCGGTGGACTTCGGCGTAACGGACCATGCCAAGGTTGCTGAAGCCTTTGGGATTCGAAGCTTCAGGGTTACTGATCCTTCCAAATTGCAATCCGTTCTCAAAGAAGCCTTCAATTCAAAGGAAACCACGCTGGTAGACATTATTTGCCAGCCCCTTCACGAGGCACACGCTCCGGTGTCGGAGTGGGTGGCATGATCGAGCGCAGCCACCACGACATGGGCGGGCTGCCCGGCGGCAAGGTCGAGCGGACCGAGCACGAGTATGCCGACTGGGAGCGGCGCGTCGATGCGATGAGCTGGCTGATGCGCGCGCACGGCATCACCGTCGATGAGCGGCGCCGGCACATCGAGCAGCTGCCGCCCGACGACTACGAGCGCATGACCTACTACGAGCGCTGGATCGTGTCGCTGGCGCAGGCTGCGCTGCAGCGCGGCCTGATCACCAGCGAAGAGCTGGCGCGCAAGATGGTGGAAGTGGAGAGCCGTGGTTCCCGCTAGGTTCAAGGCCGGCGACCGCGTCCGGGTGCTGAAGGCCTACCCGATCGGTCACCTGCGCACGCCTTATTACATCCGCGGCCATGTCGGCGAGATCGAGCGGCTGTGCGGCGCTTTTCCAAACCCCGAGGAGCTGGCGCAGATGCGCGACGGCCTTCCCGCGCTGCCGCTGTACCGTGTGCGCTTCCGGCAACGCGAGGTATGGCCGGACTACCAGGGCAGCCCGAGCGACGTGGTCGAGGTCGAGATTTTCCAGCACTGGCTGGATGCTGCATGAAGGACCAGGGAAAGTACCGGCCGCTGTCGTACTTCCAGCTGATGGAAGTGACGCTGCGCGAGTTGCTGGTGGAGAAGGGGTTGCTGACCGACGAGCAGGTGCAGCGCGAGGTAGCGGAGATGACCGCGCGCACGCCCGAGCGCGGCGCCCGAGTGGTGTCGCGGGCATGGATGGATCCGTCCTTTAAAAAAGATCTTCTCCAGGATGGAACAAAGGCGTGCGAACAGTTAGGCCTCGAAATTCCCGCACTCAAGCTGGTGGTCGTCGAGAACACGCCGCAGGTGCATAACGCCATCGTCTGCACGCTGTGCTCCTGCTATCCGCGGGTGCTGCTCGGCCTGCCGCCCGACTGGTACAAGTCGCGCAATTACCGCTCGCGGATGGTCCGGGAACCGCGCGCCGTGCTCGCGGAATTTGGCTTGATGATCGACGAGAAAACCCAGATCCGGGTCCACGACTCCACCGCCGACATGCGCTACCTGGTGCTGCCGATGCGCCCGGCGGGGACCGATGGCTGGAGCGAGGAGCGACTTGCCGCGCTGGTCACTCGCGATTCGATGATCGGCGTCGCCGTGCCGAGGGCGCCACGCGCCTGAAGCCGCTGCAGGTCGTCGCCCTCGGCGACCTCGCAGCCTACGTCGAGTTCTCGCGCACGCTGGACCTGCAGGTGAACGCGATGGTGCAGCGCCTGGCGGTCGCAGTGCACGCGCTGGCGCGCCCCGAGGTGCACGACGTGGTGCCGGCGCTCGGCGGCCTGGCGCTGCATTTCCACCCCTCGTTCGAAGGCAACGCGCAGGAAGCGGCGGCAGCGCTGGTCGAAGCCTGCCTCGACGCCGGGCTGCCGAAGGAGCCGGACGTGCTGCGCACGATCGAGGTGCCGGTGTGCTATGCGCCGGAGTTCGGCATGGATCTGAATGATGTTTCTGAAAAAACAAAGCTACCGGTGCAGGAAATCGTGGACCGCCACGCCGCCGGCAATTACCGGGTGCTGATGATCGGCTTTGCGCCCGGGCACGCCTACATGGGCGGCCTCGATCCGCGCCTGGCCGTGCCGCGGCGCGCCACCCCGCGCATCGTCGTGCCGGCGGGCGCGGTGGCCATCGCCAACGACCAGACCGTGGTCTATCCCTATGCCATCTCCGGCGGCTGGAACGTGATCGGGCGCACGCCGCTCACGGTGTTCGACGCCGGGCGCCAGGAGCCGAGCCTGTTCGGCGCCGGCGACCGGGTGAAGTTCCGCCCGGTCGGGCGCGACGAGTTCCTGCGGCTGGAAAAGAAATGAGCCTGCGCGTGCTGCGTCCCGGCCTGCTCACCACGGTGCAGGACCTCGGCCGCCATGGCCTGCAGAACGTCGGCCTGTGCCCGGGCGGCGCGATGGACCCGGTGGCGCTGGCGCTCGCCAACGCGCTGGTCGGCAACGATGCCGGCGAGGCGGCGCTCGAGATCACGGTGATTGGCCCGGAACTGGAATTCACTGCGCGCTGCCTCGTCGCGCTGTGCGGGGCCGAATTCGACGGCGGCTTCCCGCACAACCGCCCGGTGCTGATGGAGGCCGGCAAGCGGGTGCGCGTCGGCCGCGCCGCGCGCGGCGCGCGCGCCTACCTCGCCGTCGCCGGCGGCTTCGCGCTGCAGCCGGTGCTCGGCAGCTGCAGCACCTTCCTGCCCGGCCGGTTTGGCGGCTTCAAGGGGCGGGCATTGGCGAGAGGGGATGTGCTGGATTTTCGCGATCAGGAATCTTTTCATCGTTTTGATTTGCTGAAAGGGCAGAAAAACAGTTCGGTCCGATGGTCGGCGCCGCCGCTGACGCTGGCCGACCGCGAGCCGATCCTGCTGCACGTCATCGACGGCCAGCATGCCGAGAGCTACGACGCCGCCAACCGGCGCCTGTTCCTCGACACCGAGTGGCGCATCGCGCCGGACTCCAACCGCATGGGGTTTCGCCTGCTCGGGCCGGCGCTCCAGCGCGCCGCGAGCGATGAGATACTATCCGGGCCGACCTGCCTCGGCTCGGTGCAGGTGCCGGCGAACGGCGCGCCGATCGCGCTGATGGCCGATCACCAGACCACCGGCGGCTACCCGCGCATCGCCGAGATCGTCGCGGCGGACGTGCCGCGGCTGGCGCAGCTCGCGCCGGGCGGCCGCCTGCGCTTCGCGCGCTGCTCGCTTGAGACGGCGGCGGATCTGCGCAAGCACAGCCGGCAGCGGCTGGAAGCGGCGCTGAGAGGCATCGCAATGCAGTACGGAAAATGAAGAAAATCGACCTTAACTGCGACATGGGCGAGAGCTACGGCGCCTGGAAGATGGGCGACGACGCCGGCGTCATGCCGCACATCAGCTCGGCGAACATCGCCTGCGGCTTCCACGGCGGCGATCCGGCGACCATCCGCAAGACCGTGCGCCTGGCAGTGGATCACGGCGTGGCGATCGGCGCGCACCCCTCGCTGCCCGACATCCAGGGCTTCGGCCGACGCGTGATGAAGATCTCGCCGCAGGACATGTACGACCTCGTCGTCTACCAGGCGGGCGCGGTGGAAGCCTTCGCGCGCGCCGCCGGCAGCAAGCTGCACCACATCAAATGCCACGGCGCGCTCTACAACATGGCGGCGATGGATGAGGGACTGTCTGAGGCCATGGTCAAGGCCGGCAAGGATCTTGGCGTGATGCTTTACGTCCTTTCCAACAGTAAAAACTTTCAAGTTGCAAAAAAGGCGGGCATTCCGGTCTGCGGCGAGGTGTTCGGCGACCGCGGCTACTCCGATGACGGCACGCTCGCGCCGCGCGACAAGCCCGGCGGCATGATCGAGGACGCGCAGGCCTCGGTGAAGCAGGTGCTCGGCATGGTCGAGGGCGGCTACGTCACCAGCCTTTCGGGCAAGCGCGTGCCGGTGGCGGCCGATACGCTGTGCCTGCATGGCGACCAGCCGGGCGCGGTGGCATTTGCAAAGGTGATTCGCAAGGTATTCGCCGAGAAAGGCATCACGGTTGTCGCACCCTAAACTCTTCACTCCGATCCAGCTCGGCGGCGTGACGCTGCCCAATCGCATCGTCATCTCGCCGATGTGCCAGTACTCGGCCGACGACGGCAGCATGACCGACTGGCACCTGGCGCACTTGGGCACCATGGCCAGCTCGGGCGCGGGCCTGTTCGTGGTCGAGAAGACGAACGTCACGCGCGAAGGCCGCATTACGCACGGCTGCACCGGCCTCTACAGCGACCACAACGAATCTTCGATGGCGCGCGCGGTGCAGATCTACCGTGGAATAACGAAGAACCCGATCGGCATCCAGGTCGGCCACGCCGGCCGCAAGGCCTCCGCGCACGTGCCCTGGAAGGGCGGCAAGGCGCTCGGGCGCGACGATTCGCCGTGGCAGACGGTAGGGCCGTCCGCGCTGGCGTTCGGGGAGGGATGGCATGTCCCTCATGAATTGGATCTTCATGAAATAAAAATCCTGATCCAGAACTACGTGGCCGCCACGCTGCGGGCGAAGCGCATTGGCTTCGACCTGCTCGAGCTTCACTCCGCGCACGGCTACCTGCTGCACCAGTTCCTGTCGCCGCTCGCGAACCGGCGCACGGACGAGTACGGCCGGAACCGGATGAAATTCCCGCTCGAGGTGGCGCACGCGGTGCGCGAGACCTGGCCGAGGGACCGGGGCCTGGGCATCCGCATCAACGCGACGGACTGGGCGGACGGGGGCTGGGGCCCCGATGACGCAGTGGTTTACGCCCGGGAACTGCAGCGCGCGGGATTCGACTTCATCTGCGTTTCCAGCGGCGCGACCGTGCCCCACGCGAGGATCCCGGTGGCGCCGGGCTTCCAGGTCGCCTTTGCCGAGAAAATAAAGAAGGCGGTCGGCATCAAGGTGCGAGCCGTGGGAATGATCGCCGATGCCGAGCAGGCCGAGGACATCGTCGCCTCCGGCAAGGCCGACATGGTGGCGATGGCGCGCGCCTTCCTCGACAACCCGCGCTGGGTGTGGCACGCGGCAGAGCGCTTCGGCGTCACTCTCGACTACCCGCCGCAATATGCGCGCAGCCGCGCGGACCTCTGGCCGGGTGCGGCGCTGGCGCGCCCGCGCGCCGAAGCCAAGGACTAGGACCCTCTAATCACCGTCACGCGGTTGTTGACGGACTTCACGCCCGCAACACCGGCCGCCACCTTGGCCGCGCGGCCCTTGTCATCCTCGGTCGGCGCGGTTCCCCACAGTGTTACCAGGCCGTCGGCTGCCGTGACGTCGATGCCGGCGGCCTCGAGCTTGCCGTCGTTCTCGAGCGTGCGCTTGACGCGCTGGGCGAGCTCCTTGTTCAGGTCGGGCTTCGGCACCTCCGCCTTCGGCGCTTCGGCCGCCTTGGCCTCGACTTTTGGCTCGATCGCCTTGTTCACGACCTTGGGTTCCGGGGGCTTGGTGCATGCCGCGACAAGGAATGAAAGAAGAATGACTTGAAAAGCCTTCATGGACGCCTCCTCAGGCAAACAGGCGGGCAATCGCCGGCGCGTCGAAGCGGTATTCGTGATTGCAGATCTCGTTGCGGATCACTACCTCGCCCCGCTCGGCGAGGATCGACTCGACCTCCTGGCGGCCGAGGCCGAGCAGCATGTCCTTGACCTTGTCCTCGTCGTAGGGGCAGTGGTACTCGACGGCGTAGAGCCGGAACACGCGCATCAGCTCCTCGGGGAACAGGCGCGTCAGCAGGTCGTAGGGCTGCGCGTCGCGCGTCTCGTCGAGCGTCAGCGTCGCGGCGAGATGCCGCACCCGGTTCCAGCCGTCGGGGTCGCGCGCATCCGCCCCCGGCAGCTTCTCGAGCAGCAGGCCGCACAGCGCGCCGCCGTCGGCGTAGAGGCGCAGGAAGGCCTCGACCTGCTCCGACTGCGCCAGGTAGTGCTCGAAGATCGTCTCCAGCGTTTCGCCTTCGAGCGGCACCAGGCTCTGGTAGAACTTTCCGCTCTGGCGATCCTCGAGCGTCACGGAGAGCCGGCCGTCTCCAAGGAGGTGGCTCTGTTTTTCAACCTCGAATGCGGTTGCCTCAAAGTGGGCCATCCCTCGAATCCTCAGGTCCGCCGAACAGTCCGTGACCAGCAGCTTCACGGGTCCGGAGCCTTGCACCTGGATCGTCAGCCGGCCGGCGTCCTTCTGGCTCGCGCCGAGCAGCACGTTGAGGGCCGTGGTTTGTCCAAGCAGGGCGGTGATCTCCGGCGGATAAGCGCGGCCGTCGAGCATCTGGCGCCAGGCGCCGGTCAGGCACACCAGGCGTCCGCGGACATCGAGGTTCTCGAACAGGAAGCGCTGCACGTAATCCGTGCGCATGCGTAAAGTGTAGTCCTCGCCATGAGTTCTCCGCCATTCCGCGCCGAGCACATCGGCAGCCTGCTGCGCCCGCCGCGCCTGCTCGCCGATCCGTCGCTTGCCGACGACTGCATCGCCGAGGCCATCCGCTGGCAGGAGGGCCTGGGATTGGACGTCGTCACCGACGGCGAGTTCCGCCGCGAGTCCTGGCGCCTCGGCTTCGTCTCCAAGGTGCGCGGCTTCGCACGCGCCGACGCCATCGGCGACGTCGACCTGCAGCGCGACGACGCCGGCAACGTCGCGCGCATCGGCGCGGCGCCGCTGGCCGTCGAGAAAGTGCGCAGGAGCGGGCCGATCGTCGCGGACGAAGTGGAGTTTTCGCTCACGCAGACCTCGAAGACCGTGAAGGCCACAATTCCGGCGCCGTCATACTTGCACTACCCGCGCGGTCATTCCTGCGTGGATCCCGATGTGTATCCGGAGATCGAGGAATTCTTTGCCGATGTCATCGAGATCTACCAAGCGGAAATCAAAGCGCTGCACGCCGCGGGCGGGCGCTACCTTCAAATCGACGAAGTGGCCCAGCCCCTGCTGTGCGACGAGAACCTGCGCGCCGCGGTGCGCGCGCGCGGCGACGACCCGGACCGGCTGATCGACCTCTACATCGACCTCATCAATCGCGCCATCCGCGGCCGGCCGGCCGGCATGGCCGTCGGCGTGCACATGTGCCGCGGCAACGCCTTCGGCAAATGGATGGCGTCGGGAAGCTACGACCGCATCGCGGAAAAGACCTTCAATACGCTGGAGGTGGATGCCTATTTCCTCGAGTACGACACCGAGCGCGCCGGCGGCTTCGAGCCGCTGCGCTTCGTGCCGAAGGGGAAGAAGGTGGTGCTGGGACTGGTGTCGACAAAAAATCCGGTGCTTGAAGACAAGAACGTCCTGATCGAAAGGATCAGGAGCGCATCCCGGCACATTCCGCTCGAGAATCTCTGCGTGTCCCCCCAGTGCGGCTTCGCCAGCCACCAGAAAGGCAGCGGCCTGACCTTCGCGCAGCAGGAGGCGAAGCTGCGCCTAGTGGTAGACCTGGCTCGCGAGGCGTGGCGCTAGCTCCAGGACCAGCACGGTCGAGGCGCCGCCGACCAGGTAAAGGAAGGGCCCGTCCCAGGTGTGCGGCGACCAGGCCTCGGCAAGCGTCATCGCAATAGGGATCAGCGCGAGCGCAAGCCAGAATTCCGCGCCGCCCAGCTGGCTGCTGAAGACCAGGACCGCCAGTACGCCGCTCAACAGCACGCAGGCGCTGCCTTCGAGGCTGCGCGTGTAGCGCTGGTCGGTGAACAGGGCGCGCGTCTCGTAGGTGTGGCGGCCGAAGCGCACGCCCACCGGCTCGGCAAGCCCGTCGCCGAGGCCCGCCACCAGGATCGTGATCAGGATCAGCTGGACGCGGCCATAGGCGTCGAGCCAGGCGAGCACCGGGATCAGCACCGCGTAGCTGGCGAGGATCTGCGTCGATAGCCACTTCAGCGTGTTGGGCCGGTCCTCCGGGCGGTCGAAGGCCGCGAACACCGTGCGCAGAAAAGGGATGCGGGAGCGAAACGGGTCGCTCATGATGACAATGCTGGCGAGGAATACCAGGCTGCTCAGCGTCACCGTGAGCAGGCTGCCGTCGAAGGGCAGCAGCGGCAGCAGCGCCGGCGGCACGAAGAACAGGATGAAATGCAGGATCTTGCGGGTGTA
>Ga0075425_100004520_pt1 | contig 14356 bp, 13 predicted proteins | sample SoiMethybrSBSTD4_FD_75300 | JGI IMG/M metagenome (GOLD analysis project Ga0075425, IMG submission 75300) | Bulk soil microbial communities from a Populus tree surrounding site in Tennessee, USA - Soil MetaG P. TD hybrid SBSTD4 | ecosystem: Environmental > Terrestrial > Soil > Tree plantation...
TAACAATGGGATCAGCTGCTTTTGCACAAACTTCCTCTTCCGGGTCAGATTCGGGGTCCAAACTTATCGGTGCAGGCTTGGCCTTTGGTCTAGCAGGAGCTGGTGCAGGCATAGGACTTGGCTTTGTAGGCGCCGCTGGTCTAGCTGCAATTAGTGATAATCCCAAAATGCAATCTAGAGTGTTTATTTTCGTAGGCATGGTAGAATCAATTGCGATCTATGGTATAGTCATGATGTTCATAATTCTGGGTCAGAAATAGAGAAGACCCTAAAACTAGTCTTTTATATATCTATGTAAAGCGAATATAAATAAAAATAGAAATTAGACATTAAATTATTTGTATTATGACTGTTCGCAAGCCAGTATTTTAATGCCATTTTGTTTTTGTATAATTCAGAAATGGAAAGATTTTAAAGACATTGAAATTCACATTTAAGACGGATTGAAGAAAGGTGGGGCAAGCCAAACTTAAGAAAGCTACAATAATGTTGCCTAGACTGGAAACTCAAGAGGCAATAAGCAGGTTAGCAGAACTAGAGTGGTTTCATCTTCTTCCAAGTGCTTCTTCTTCAGAGCACTCTAACCCTTATATTGACGATCTTCTTCTTCGAGCTCAGAAATTATTTCAAGATACTGACGAGGTAGTCAGGGCGTTAGGAATTCCACTGGAGACAGGTGTTATGGCTACAATGTTCAAAGGTGCACCCAAGGGTAAGACAGACTATGCTATTAACGATATTGAAAATTTTATAACTGATTTGGAAGATAAGAGCAAAGCCTTGTTATATGAGCCAAAAAAGATTTTGTTGGAACAAAACAAGCTATCCAAGTCAATTGAAGAATATAGTAATGTCGAAGCTGCACTTAAGATGGCATCAACTATCAATCTAGATTTATCATCCTTCAGGCAGCTCAAGAGATTCTATTCAGATATTTTTGTTATTGATTCCAAAGATCAAGAGGAGATTCAAAAAAGTCTTGGTGATCTTCCACTCTATATTAATAAACTTGATGAGCAAAAATCCTCACTAGTTGTATTCAGCTCATCTGAGGATTCGGAAAGAGTAATTAAGGTCTTGAGAAGTTTTGGTGTTCATCCACTTCAAATTCCAACAGATATGCCGCAGAACCCAACTACTGCCTATGCCCAGGCTAAGTCAAAGGTTAAAGAACTTCAGGTAAAATCTACAGAGAATACTAAAAATGTAGATAAGATAATAAAATCGTCGACAACGTTAACTAAAATTCTTTCTCTGCACGAGGCCGCAAAAGTAGCTAAGGATGTCCTAGAAGTTACTCGAAAACCAGCAGGAACAAAAAATTTTGCAATGATCCAAGGATATATACCCATACAGATGGAAAAAAAATTCAAGGATCTGACTAGTGATTATATTTCGTTGATTGAGAATGCAAATGTAGATGAACAAGGTGAAAGTGGCGGTGCATTGCCTACCCTTCTTACAAACAAAACATATATGCGTACATTTGAAGTCATAACTGAAACTCAGGGCATACCAAGGCATGACGAAATCGATCCTACACCTATCATAGCATTTGTCTGGCCTCTATTTTACGGCCTAATGTTTGCTGACCTAGGTCATGGGCTATTGCTGTTTGGACTGGGTATGCTTATAAGGCAGAGAGGAAATGGCACTTTAAGAACATGGGGTACCTTGTTAGCAGCAAGCGGCGCAGCTGCTAGCTTGGCAGGATTGGCAACAGGAGAGTTCTTTGGATTCCATATAATAGAATTACCTGTTTTATCTGCTATAGCTCAAAAATCTCAAATTATAGGAGTTTTGAATGTGTCTGAGCTTAGTTTCGATCAAGTGATAAAAATACTCAAAGTCTCAGTAGCAATAGGTATTGTGCATCTGTTAATGGCCTTCTCTCTCAGATTACAAAAGAATATCAAAGATGGTAATAAATTGTTTGTACTTACTCATGATATTCCTACTATCATACAATTTCTAGCCATAGCTGCACTGATACTTGCTGCAATAGGATCAGGTTATGATATAATAGGAATGTTTGGGGTTACTGGACATATTCATAATGAACCTGTTCCTTGGCTCACATTCATATTTGGTAAGTGGGTTACAGTTGATTTAGTAGCAAAGGCAGCGGTACCAGTGATTTTTGCCACTATAGGGGTAATGATCTATGGAGGATGGAAGGAGCAAAAATTAGCTGCTAAACACGGTCATGGTGCAGAAGAAGGTGGAGGGTTTATGGGAATTGTCATAGAAGTTATCCTCGTGAGAATCGTCGAAGTTCTATCTAATATAATTAGTTATACTAGAATCGGAATTATGCTTCTAGTACATGCTGCACTGCTTGTGACTGTAAATCAATCATTCCTTCATGGAGGAGGTTATGCAGTATTAATTGGAGGTAATATTGGAATAATGCTTATTGAAGGTTTGATAGTGTATATCCAGACCATTAGATTGCACCTATATGAATGGTTTCCAAAATGGTATGTTGGAGAAGGCACAGAATTCAAAAAGCTTGTACCAAAAATGCTCTATTCTAACCTTATATGGAAAGATAATAATAATAACCAGATTCAAGGTAAAAGTGTACCCGAGCCCAAAGTGAAGAAAAAAATAAAAAGTAAAATTTCATAATAAAGGAAGAACAATACAATACAAATTCTTAAATTATCAATACACCAACTAATGGCATGCTTGGAGCACAGGGTGTTTCTCGAGAAAAAAAAGAAGTTGTGATGAATCTTTATTTATCTGGCATAGGAGAAGAATTCATTGCAATGCAACTTGATTTAGAGATTCCAATCGTAATAAATATTCTAAAAGAATTAAATGTCTACAAAGGAACCTATGAAGAATAGTGTAGGGTATTATAGTGCTGGGTGAATAGGCAGGTAGGCAAGCAAGCAAGCAAACGAACAAACAAAACAAGACTACTGGAGTGCAATGATCTCGAAGTGAATAATTTTTGTTATTGTTAGATAAAATAAACAAAAATTACTCTGGTCTGACGAGCCTAGAAACTATAGTTTCAGTAGGGACTTTTTGCTCTATACCAGAGGCTATGGCAGACAAGTTTCTGACCTCCACTATCATGAGCTTTAAAGCAGCAAGCATAATTCCTACACTGAACATGGTCCTAAACGAACCTATAACCCTCTTTAATCCTATAGCTTCAAAACCTGACTCTAATTGCATTATGGCATCTATATCATTAGCAGCTCCTTGAGGTATTATTCCATCATATACAGTATTCGATAATTCTCCAATTGCATCAGAGATCTTCTCTACATTAATCATTTTTTGCAATGTATCCCTTGTAACTTTTGAGGTGGTAGTTACTATCAAGTCATTAATGTCATTTGTACTAAGGTTCCAGAACTTGCCTCTGATAATTGCAAGAACATTATATGAATCAATGTCGGTTGACACAACCTTCTTAACATCTGGAGATTGAGATTCAGCATTCATTGCCCTGCCCAATTCATGATAAAAAACATGATCGAGGTAGACATCAAATATTCTTAGATCGCCTTTTTCCTTGTAAATTGTTGCCGCTTTTGTTGCATCTTCACCAAATTCACTACCAGAAACAGCAGCAATTGCCTCTTCTAAATTTTTCGCTACGAGCGATTTTACAATTATATCTCGTCTACCTACTAGCTCTTCAGCCCTTAGATTTACCTTTGGGAGCAATTCTTCATATGATTTTCCCAATGCTTTACCTTTTAATGCTATCTTTAGATTCCAAGTAATATATTTGGTAAAATAAGCACTCAGTATTCCGGAGCCGCCTGTGACATTAACCATCTTTGCGTGTGCATTTACTAGGTATTCTCTTAGTGCTCCCTCTATTTTTTCAGCATTATAAGGCTTTGTTAGTTTTGCAAATGCATCAAGATAAACCGTGTTCTTTAATCTTGTAACTAACTCTTCCATGTCGCGAGCTTCTGCAAGTGTTTGTAGTTCGCTCTTGGTAAGCATCCTCCCTCTCAGACCGTGAGAAAGCACAGTACCGAAAATTTTACTAGGCATACTAATCTTGCTCATATCTAACTGTATAACACTCCAAGCATATACTTCAACTCTTTCTTGAGGAGGTCAACAATTTTAATTTTTAGCAACAAAACACAAAGGTAAAAGAGAGAAAAATTGGCATGTGGTTGATTGATTGATTGATTAGTATAGATTGATTGATTGATTAGTATAAACACTAATCAAAAATGTAATTTTCAATCATCAAAGAATGATGTTATAAATGAAGAAATCCTTACTGATTGTGACAAGAGTATAAAGTGAATACCAAAACCTATCACAACACCCATTAATAAATTACCACTAGTCTGAAACACCGCTATGAATATGGCTAGTGGTGGTATTGTTAGAATCAGGGCAAGAGATGTGCTAACCCAAAATGATTTCATAATTATATCTGGTGTGATAGAATCATTTCTTCGCCTAACAAAACTGATCTTTATTTTGCGTGGTTGGTTACTCATCGAATAAGCATTTTTCTTTGATGTTTAAGAAATATAAATATCAATATATATACAAAATTACGAGCGTACATGTAAATTCACTCAACAAGCTCATATTCTGGAGCATATTGAATAAAATTTTTTACTTTAGTTGCTTTGTATGTGAAAATTAATAGGCCTGATTATGAGCTTGGTGAGTATTAGCGATAATTTATTAATAAATATATCGTTTTTATTATTATATATACACTATAGACAAAGAATATAACTAGTAAAGTATTGATTTTCCAGATAATCTTAATAATCACTGCTTCACCATTATAACATCATGAAATCTCTAATCGAGGAAGATCAGGAGGAGAATGAAGACTATAAAAAATTAAATAAGAGACTCGAAGCCTTGCTAGATCAATTTGAGAATGAGGTTAAATCTTATGATAAATGGTCAAGTATATCAATGCTAGCCGCTCCAGTAGGAATTATTATTTCCATATTTCTACCTATTCTATTCTTACAATATATGTCCCATGGTAACCTATACGTATCTATTAATTCTAGTCCTGCTTTATATTTGGTTTTTAGTGGCATTGTTGCAACCGTTGTCATCACAAAACTGGCGATATTCTATGCAGATTATAAAAAACATGAAGTCTCTAGGACCAAATATAGGCCCATTGCTGGCGTGTGTATGTGTGATCTCAGCCAACTGAGAACCCATATGATTAAAATAGAGAAATCCAAAACAGCAGGCGAACGTATGAGACACGTACGATTGATGAACTATTATAAGCATCAGATGGGATGGCTATAAACCAATAAACCAATAATAGCATATATATGCTCTCATACTAATTCAATATCTGAGTCAGGTGACTGAACAGAATGGAGAATGGTGATGGTAATGCGCCTCATCCAAAACCAACCAAATCTAGTACAATTGCAATATTTATGGCAGCGACTATTTTGGCACTTGTAATTTCTGTGCCAGCTATAGTTGTAAGTATTGTAACATACTATATTATCAAAATGAATGTAATGTTAACGTTGATAGCGAGCTTAGTGACTCTCTTTATAGCCATGGGATTTGGCTACAAATTATCCGGAAAGCTTGCTAAAATACAAGCTCGTCAATAGTCAACGTCCTTGCACAATATCTGCATCTTAATATGAGTTTTTCTTTATCCATGATATCGATGATAGGGTTAATGTTTTCATCACTATTCGTAATGCATTTCAAATTTGGGCAGCGAAATATTCCTACAATAGACTCAGGAAGCTGAATCTTACGTTTCTCAATTAGCTTATAATCTTTTATGATGTTGATGGTAGCATGAGGAGCAATCAGCGCAAGTTTGTTAGTTTCATGTGTTTCCAAAAATCTGTTTTCAACCTTGATTATGTCCTTCTTGTGGTGTTTGCTGCTAGGAACATTTAATGCAACCGTAATTACATTTCCTTCCTTACCTGTTATGTTTAGTGCACGTAAAACAAATAATGCCCTGGCTGATTCAATATGATCTATTACCGTGCCATCCTTGATCCTGCGAACAAGAAGCTGACTTGAATCAGACATTCATTACGGCTTATATTGATTTACTTATAACCCTAACTACGCACATTGACGTTCGTAATCCTTATTGATTTACAGTCTTAATATTATATGCATTCATTAGAATTTGCCAGATTCTTCCTGATGGTATGTTTCTATTTGAATTGTTGAATGTGTTATTTTAAATTGCTTTTCAAGTATAGCATTTATTTCTTGGAGAATTGCCTGTGCTTTGCTTGTATCGATTATGACTACATGAGCTGACAATGAATTCATACCTGATGTTATAGTCCATATATGAAGCTCAAATATGCCTGTTACACCCTTAATGCCAAGTATAGCTTCTTTTACTCTTTCATGTGGTATACTAGATGGAGATCCTTCCATCAATATATGAATTGCTTTTTTCATAATCGACCATGTTCTAGGAATCATGAATAATGCTAAAACAATACTGATTATTGGATCAGCCAAATAAAATTTAGTTGTTAGCATTATCATACCGGCAGCAATCACACCCGCGGCGCCTATGGTATCGCTTAGAGTTTCCAGATATACAGCTTTGAAATTTAGGATCTCTTCTTGCCTATTCTGCCTGTCTGTATTAGTATCATCATTAAGATTATTATGTATATGAGGGTGATGATGATGTCCGCTGCTGTTATTAAGCAAGAGCATTCCAATAAAATTCAGGACAAGCCCAATGGCAGCAACTATTATTATAGGAAAGCTTTCGATCTGCGGTGGTTCAAAAATCCGTCCAAAAGCCTCATATAGAATATATACAGAAAGTAATGCCAATATTAGGCTGTTTACAAACGATGCTAGTATTTCCATTCTGTAAAAACCGTAAGTTCTCTGAGGAGTTGCTGGCTTACGTGTATAAATGACTGCAAAAAGAGCCAGTGCAATTCCTCCTATATCAGCTAGTACATGCCCGGCTTCTGAAAGCAAAGCTAAACTACCAGTAGTCAGCACGGTAATTATTGATAAGCCAAAATAAGCAGAACTAAGCAAAAGCACAATTTTGAGTCTACGAGCTCGTTGTAATGATAATTCTCCTTGCGTAGATGTCATAATGTATAGAAGGTTAATTAAATGTCATCAAAACATATTCTCACTGTATAGACTATGGTGACTATCTCAGTCTAACATTTTAATAATAGTTCATCTTGTTAAGACTGATAGATATGAAACAACAATTACCATGTATAGAGTTTTGTTATACTATGTATAGCAATAACTTCAAAAGCTAGAAATACACAGAATAATATATTTAGAAGTAGTATTACGAAAGATGAATTATAGTACGCAAAATCAAAAAGGTTATTATATTCAGATCAGAAACAGTGGCATCAGGGTCACACTTTTAGCCACAGTTGGCATTCTGGTAGTTTTTGCGCTTTATGGATATAGAATGTCCCAGCTAAACAGCGATGATGTTGTACCTTTGAATATCAATAAATCGTCGTCCAACTTAGGGTTTATGGTCATTTTATTTTTGATTGGTTCTTTAATTACAATAGGATATGGAGTATATCGTATATGTTTATCCCAGAAAATGAAAGTTCGATCAAATATTAACACTAAAAGAGATGTTATTCTGATGATCTTACCTCTAATCGTAGATATTATTTCACAAAGAAAAAGATATCAGATTGTATTTGTCAGTGCATTACTTGCATATGCACTGCTTTTTGCCTTTGTTTCCCAAATTGTAATTTTTAGACCTGGTATATCTTTTTCAAAAATATATGGGGTAGCAATTCCATCTTGGACAATCACTCCATGCTGTAATTTACCGGGACTTGTTCCAACATTTACTGCTTATTTAGCAGATGATCTAATTGTATTTATAACTCCATCAAACCTAATCCTTACTGTAATTTTATCTACTTTGGTCAGTGTGAATATCACACTCGCGTTGTACATGTTTCAAAATAGCAGATCTAAAAACACAGCAAATAAATCATGTTTCAGCGGCTTTGGAATAGCCATGGGTCTTTTTACTGCATGTCCAACATGCGCAGGTACATTTTTTTCCACGATCACAGGACTGATCACTGCTAGTACATCTAGTGCGTTAGCTACAGCTAGTGCCACATCAGCCATTGCACCATTCCAAGTATTATTTATTGTTATAAGTACATCTATATTGCTAGTTTCTCCATATCTATCAATCAAAGGTACGATAAAGAAAAACTACCTCTCCTCGCCTGATACCTCATCCAGATAGATCAGGCCCTTACAAAAAAGTTGTTTTCTGTAGTAACAGCTACTTTAACTTGTGGCTGTCCAATAATTGATTATATAGACTACTAGAAAAGACATATCTTAGGGCACCTCTTGTTGACGTATATTGATATATGTATCTTTTGATAGATATATATAATAATATCTAGATACTTCGAGTTGAGAAAACAGTAATTATCAGTACACACATACAAATTCATTCACTAGAGATATGAAAAAGGGTTGGGTTAGATTATTTAAACTGAAATCTGCCATTTAGGAATAGCAATATCTTTTCACCTGGTTTTATTTTTACTATATATCTGCTTCATTTCTGTCAACCATACATCTTTCTTTACATAGAGTTCCTTTATCGCCCTTCGTTTACATTCAGAGAGGACGTATGAACAAAGAATAGGAAAATAAACAGATGAATCTCCGTAAACGATAACATTTCCTTTGTGTGATGTCTTGATCTTACCCCAACTCTTGCCCTCCTGTAAAGTTGCACCAGAGAGGCCACCAGTATCCGGTCTTGCATCTGTCAGCTGTACAATATAGTCGTGACCACCTTCTTTTATCTTTAAAATTTGATACAACGCAGGGCCAGTTTGTTGAAAGAAGTTCTTTGGAACACCTCCACCTAATTCAATTCCACCAGATGTATGACTTTTCCACAAAATTGCAGCAGATTCAGCCACATCCAAAATTACATTTGGGAAAATTCCCTTATTATCGTCTCTTAATAAGAGTGGAAGAATATTAAGACCGATTGACGAATCACCTATCGCAGGTATGTAAACTGGGACGTTATTTTCGTATGCTGCAACCATAAAGGATTTTTCGGGATGGCTAGATGCCTCTTTTGCGGCCCTACCTAATAAACAAGATATATTAGCAGTTGAACCGGTCCATGAAGATATCTCTTTTTGATTTTTAAGTTGATTTTGAATAATAAGATCTTGTGTTTGTAACGTGCCTACTTCTTTTATATATACATCATAGATTCTAACTATTTGTTTTGAATATAGAATATCGTCATCGACATTAAAATGACCTTGGCGCACAGGCAAGTCATAAGCAAAATGCAGATCATGATATACATTGGCCCCAGTTGTAATGATCCAATCTATAAACCCGTTTTGAATCATAGTTGCAATTGCCTTGCCCATGCCCAGTGGAGTCATTGCACCTGCCAAAGTCAAGCATACTGTAGAATTTGTTTCAATCATCTGTTTAGTAATTTCTGCTGCTTCAGCAAGCCTGCGGGCATTGTATCCTGTTGCTCCAAAGAAATTAACCAGCTGTGAAACTGTCATATCTTGGAAAATATCTGGTGGATCAATTTTCCTGCCACTGAAAGAATGACTATTTTGCATCTTAATATTAGGGTTTCACCTTGCTTTTAAAAATTCTATTTATAATCTACAAAATCATGAGAAATAAATGTGGCCGTCATAGTCGCTACCAGTCACTGCTGGTACTACTGACTTTTCTTCTACACTTGTTACTAAATCTTACTGACTTTTTCTATCATATATAATAGATCTTGACAATCACTATCAGGTTATTTTGACATATAAAATGCTCTTTAAACATATCAGAGTAGTTAAAAGTAACCTTTAGAGCATTTCGTATCCAAATTTTTAAATTAGTTAGTTTATTATTATAATCTGATAATGGAAGAACAAAAGAGAGGAGAGGAATCTAGAAAGGAGCCTTCAGAAGATTACTATTCAGGTTATTATTGGGGTAACAATCCTTACGATTCCTCTACTGTTGCTGGACGCAAAAGCGATGAAGAATTAAAAAATAGTATAATTGAAAGCATCAAAAAAAACAATAATATCAATTCATCGAAAATCGAAGTATCTGTGAACAATTCTACAGTAGTTTTGAAAGGAGTTGTAGAGACATATGAAGAACGACGCTTAGCTGGTCAAGCAGCATGGAATGTATCCGGAGTATCTAAGGTGTTAAATGATCTTCAGGTAGCCAAGCCAGAAACCGCAGGACCAGGCAGGATATCAGGATAGTAAAACTGTTATAATACACGAATATGTGTCTGTAATTTACGCAATTGGTAATTACAAGCAAATGCTTTTGGTAGCCATGCCAACTGACACAATGTGTACTCAACGGCCATATTTATTATACATTTAATATAAGGTAAGAAAGTACATACGCGCCTGAATATGAATACAATTTTTATTATGATAATATTAGCACAATCTCTTAGTGTACGTATTGAAATATGAGCAGTAAAAGATATTTTATATAATGAAAATAATCTGCATATATATACATGGCTACACAGAGTCTAAAAAATAAAAACGACAACAACAACAATAATAATAATAATAAAATTAAGAATAATCTACTAAATGATGTAGTAAAGGATTATTCAATAAAGCCAAATGATATCATCTCTATCTTTAACAGCATGGCACAATCTGGCGGCTTTGAATCGAGAAATCTCTCTGATGGCTTAGATATACTACGAAGCATGCAAAATGAAACGGAATGTACAAGGTTCCTATCATTTGTTGGGGCCCTAATGTCGACTGGTATTAGAGGGATTATTCGTGATATGATAAAAAATAGGATGTTTAATTGTGTAATTACTACCTGTGGTGCCCTTGATCATGATATTGCTAGAACTTATGATAAGTACTACGCAGGACAGTTTAGAATGGATGATCATAGTCTTTTTAAGAAAAAAATCCATCGCCTGGGAAATGTATTAATTCCTATGTCCAATTATGGACCGTTAATCGAAGAAAAAGTACAGGCATGTCTGAATAACCTGTATAACAAACACGAAAAACGTGGAGTCCCTTCATATGAAATACTGGATTATATTGGTAGCACCCTTGATGAATCATCTTTTTTATATTGGGCTCACAAGAATAAGATTCCCGTTATAGTTCCTGGCATAGTTGATGGTGCAGTTGGAAGCCAGATTTGGTCATTTTATCAACAACACAGAGATTTCAAAATTGATATTATGATGGATGAAACAAAACTATCCGATCTGGTTTATGATGCAAGAAAATCAGGTGCATTAATGATTGGAGGTGGTATTTCAAAACATCATACGCTTTGGTGGAATCAGTTTAAAGGCGGCTTAGATTATGCAGTATACATTACCACTGCGCCAGAATGGGATGGAAGCTTAAGTGGTGCTCTTGTTGAAGAAGCAATTTCCTGGAGAAAGGTTACAACAAAAGCTCGGCACACGACAATTCATGGCGAAGCAACCACATTGTTACCGTTTATATACGCTGCTCTCTTGCAAGGTAAAGAGAAGCAATGATAGCTCTGCTAAAGGCGTACCAATGTTAATCATCAATGCAAAAAAGCTTGATAGAAACAAAAATGTTGGTGTAATATGGGATAATAATTATCATTATTATTAATATGTAAATTTTTAAATTCGTTAATTATTTCATGATTGTATGTGTCTCTATCTCCTTTTCTTTTCATTACTTTTCTGACAGTCATTACAAAATCATGAAAAAATACAACCATCATACCACTTACTTCTACAATGTTTTTATATGAGTCCCTCATTTATTAGATTTGGGTATATAGTTATGATTAACCTTGTAAATCAAGACTCCAAAAACTAGCCCTGGATCATTACTGTTGAAACTTGGTGATGCATATACCAAATTAAATGGCTGGCTAGTACCATTTACACTGCTCTGCGGATATTTAATATCTTTTGAATAAATGGCAATAGTACCTGGAGAGTATTGTGATTGAATGTTGGTTCTTGAAGCATAACCTTGAACAGTAAACGGTATCAACTGACCGAGAAATGTTGCATTCCAGAATAATGGTGTAGGAGTTACTCCATCTTGTTCTAAGTATTTATTCTCATCGAACCCTCCTATTCTGATGAACCACTGCTTCTTACTTTCGTCTCCACCATTTCCCAAAGTATATAAAGCATTAGGGCTTGCACTTGCCAGACGTTGAGCTACAACATAGACTAAAATGTAATCTGCCTTTAATTGTCGAGCTATTTTAGTTGAGTCTTCGGGTTTTTCAATGAACATTTTTGCAATAGTTTGTATACGAGTTTGATTTATGGTTCCATTATCTGCTAGGCTAGTTCGATTGCCTAAAGTAGTTATCCAGTATCCATAATCCCACCATGACGCAATTATTGCATTTTTTGGAGTGTTTTTTGAAATCCAATTTAAAGAATCTATCCAATCGTTAGTCTGTATTTTATATCCTGTTCCACCGTTGGCGATAGACGGAGGAATATCTGCAGAAATCAGCCAATTAGAATTTGGTGGATATATCATTGGAATTGAAAGTAAGAAAATAATCATGACTACAGAGACAATTCTAATAATTCTTGCTTTGGACTGTTGTTGTATTCCACCAGCACTCTGGTCAAATCTTTTTCTGTTAATTTTTCTTGCCTTTGCTACTGATGTTGCAGACGTAGCTGATGACGATGATTCCCTGATTTCAAGTATGCTTTTTGTTATCTCGTATATTCCCAATCCCGCCAAGACGATAACTCCCATAGATGCAAAGACTAACAACCTGGCAAATGTAGCACTAACATAAATTCCTGTCAATCCAATTATTAATGCAAATATTGACATATCGTCCCTTCGTTTAAATGCCATCCAAACACCTAATCCACCAAACATTAACAATATTGAGTAGTTTGAAAAATAATCTACCAACGTAGGTGTAAAATGCTCAGCAACTGATTGAGTTAAAGCATTTTGTGACGAGAGAAATGGATTTACCGAGTTTAGGTATCTGAATGAGGATGGATGATACATTCCTGCACCTATGACGCCACCTGCTACAATAACGAATGCAACTAAAAGAAAGAGCGTATTTCGGATTTCTGTCTTTGACTGACTTAATTTTTTCAAAAAGTTTGCGATACACAGAAATATTGTGCCACCAATCAAAGCAATACCTGGTAAACCAAATACAAATGAAATGCCAGGCCTTGGAAATGCCCCTGCCGATATCAGAGCAAATAGAGTAAATGTAATTGCTACATACATCGGAATACTTGTATCTCTTCTGAAGAACGGAAGTGCAATAAGAAATAATGAAATTGGGATACTAAAATACTGAATTCCTCCCCACGATGCATTAGCAAGTCCAAGCATAAGTCCTCCTACAACTGCTTTTGGGATAGCATACCTGACTTCTCTATGCTTAATTGCAGAAATAAACAAGTACGTAGCAAGCAAACCAAAAAATAAGCCCAGAGGTTCTGATTTGAACCACCCTAGATTTCCCCTTTGGATTATAGCAGGAGAGAAGGAAAATAGCAGCGCCGAAAACATTCCTGCAGAAGTGCCGCCTATTACCCTTACAAGCGCAAAAATAACTATAGCAGTTAGTGAACCCATAATCACTGGCAAGATGATTGTAAAATCTAGCAATGAAATACCGCGACCAAAAATACTATATAGAAAAGCAGCAACTATGTGTAGTCCTGACTGCGATGTGCCTGGAATATTACGTCCTTCAGGATACCATGTCATGGTATCATGCCATTTCCAGTATGCATTAAGGCCATGATCTACAATATATTTAGTAGCACGATAATCAAAGTAAGGATCAAATTCATTTAGATAGAATCCATATTTTCCTGGATAAGAACGCATTATAAATGCGGTCGTAAATACAATACCTAAAACACCAATAACTAAAAGATGTCTTAATCGAAATTCAAAACCTGCTCTCCGAAAAACAGTCTTACCTCCCTCCAACATTACATTGAAGTTGATTTTACCTCTTTTTTAAGTTACTGGCATATGAAGTAGTTGAAGCAAAATTGAATGTAATTATTTGTTTATAAAAATTAAAGTCAAAGAAGCAGTTTATAAAGTGGCATACACAGCTCTTTTTATATGTATATTTTACTGTTTTCGCTTGCTCCGTTTTGCAGTGTCAGCCTCCTATAACGATAATGGCATCGCCATTTGCAATTGTATCAATCAGTTACTGGCCACTATCCATATGAGTCTTAGGGAGAGAATGTAATATTCTTCTTCCTTTGTTTTAGTATAATTTTAGCACTTTTTATAGATCCCTTTGATGGATAGAA
>Ga0075425_100004523_pt1 | contig 14354 bp, 12 predicted proteins | sample SoiMethybrSBSTD4_FD_75300 | JGI IMG/M metagenome (GOLD analysis project Ga0075425, IMG submission 75300) | Bulk soil microbial communities from a Populus tree surrounding site in Tennessee, USA - Soil MetaG P. TD hybrid SBSTD4 | ecosystem: Environmental > Terrestrial > Soil > Tree plantation...
TCGGGATCCGGCACCTTCATGCTTTCCGGCACGAGCCGCATGCTTGAAGTGAACTTTCTGCGAAGGACGGTGTCATGTCGCAAGACGGTACCATGAGCCACGTCGATCTCCCTCCGCCGGTGGAAGGTCCGAGCGTCTGGTATGGCCCCGAAATGGCAAAGCGCAACGACTGGGTGCACGTGCTGTCGGCGGCCGATGTCGCCGAGATCGGCGCGGCCATGCGGCCGTTGGCCGATCGAGCAGTCAACATCGCCCGCATCGGCAGGGCGGACTTCCCGCTGCCAACGGTGGCTCCCAAGCTAGCCTCCATCTGCAGGGAGGTAATCGAAGGGCGCGGCTTCGCCTTGCTCCGTGGCCTTCCGGTTGAGCGCTGGTCAATCCGCGAGGCGGCAACAGCATATTACGGCATCGGCGCGCACTTCGGCAGCGCGCGCTCCCAGAATGCCAAAGGTCATGTGCTCGGCCACGTGCGCGACCTCGGTCGCAACGCAGGGAAGGATCCGACCGCGCGCGTTTATCAGACCAACGAGCGTCAGACGTTTCACACGGATTCTTGTGATGTCGTCGGCTTGTTGTGCCTCAAGACGGCAAGGTCTGGCGGCGCGTCCGCTCTGGTCAGCTCCATGACCATCTACAATGAGATGCGCAAGCGGCGGCCGGATCTGCTGCCCTATCTGTTTGAAGCCCTGCACACCGATCGGCGGGGCGAGGTTCCGGCCGGCGACAAGCCCTGGCACGACATTCCCATCTACAACTGGTACCAGCGACGCCTGTCGTGCCTCTATTCGCGGCGCTATATCGAATCGGCCCGTCGCTTCACCGAAATTCCGCCGTTGACCAAACAGCAAACCGAAGCCCTCGACGCGTTCGACGCACTGGCCGAGGACGCATCCATCAATATGCAGATGACATTCGCGCCCGGTGACATGCAGTGGGTGCACAACCACACCATGCTGCACGACCGAACTGCCTTCGAGGATTGGCCCGAGCCTGAACGCAAACGTCACCTGCTGCGGTTGTGGTTGGCCGTGCCTGGTGCGCGATCCCTGCCCAAGATCTACGCCGAGCGCTTCGGCAAAGTCGACATCGGTGACCGCGGAGGCATCATCGTACCGGGAGCCATCCTCAACGCGCCGCTTGAGGCGGTTTGACTATCGCAGATCGATGGAGACAGACCTCAGGAGGGCTCTCGCTCTTGAGCCTATCCGCGCCTCGCCCAAGCCGAGAACGCCAAAGTTCCCGCAGCAACGCTCCAAGACGACGCGGAACCCACCTCGCCACGGGGATCGGCGGCTATTGGGGAATGGCAGCCCCAGCCAAGCGCCGATCTAGAGCTGGAAAAAACTCTCAGGCTCCGGCGGCCGCAAACTCGGCGGCCCCGCGACCGGCTATGCGCCCAAACACGACCCCGGCGACGAGGCCCGTGCCGCTGCCGTAGTTGTGATAGTAGAGCCCGCCCACGATTTCGCCCGCCGCATAGAGACCGCGGATCGGCGCACCCGTGGTGTCCTGCACCTCGGCCCTGGTTGAGATGGAGAGGCCCCCGAACGTGAAGGTGATGCCAGTCGTCACGCCGTAGGCATGGTATGGCGGTGCATCGAGCCGGTTGGCCCAGTTGCTCTTGTTGATCGCGAGGTCATAGGTCCTGAGCCCGTCGTGAATATTGGGATTGAACGACACCTGGGGCCGCGGCGCCGCGTTGAATTGGCGCACAGTCTCCAGGAACCCCGCCGCATCCACGCCTGCCAGTTTGGGCGCCAGGTCTTCGAATGTGTCGGCTATTTCCTTAGTGATGCGCGCGATGCGGTACTCCTCGCGCAGGAGGTGCACAACCTTCTGGTCAAACACCTGCCAAGCAAAAAGCCCGGGCTGCTTGAGCACCTCGTGCCCATACTTGGCGTAGGTGTAGCTGTGAAAGTCGGCGCCCTCGTCGACAAACCGCTCGCCTCTCGCATTGACGATGATGCCAAAGGGATAGTTGTGCTTTTGGAAGCGGTCGCCAATGGTGAGGTCGCCATAGGGCGGCGCATTCATATCCCATTGCACGGCATGCGCGCCGGACCAGTGGCCATCGGTGGCGGCGCCGATCTCTATGGCCATGCGATGGCCCCAGCCGTTGTTGAAGCGCGTACCCCGTACCTTCGCGAGGTCCCAATTGGGACCCAGATAACGAGCGCGCATTTCGGGATTGGATTCAAATCCGCCGCAGGCAAGCACCACCGCCTTGGCTCGCAGCTCCACGTCTTCACCCCCGCGGCGAGCGCGCACGCCCTCAACGCGGCCGCCGGCATGAATGAGGCCGAAGGCGGTGGTGTCGTAGAGGACGGGGATGCCGACCTCGTCGATCGCCGCATGCAGCCCCTTGACGAGCTCTGCACCGCCACCGAGCAGGTGACAGGCAAGCCCACCCCAGAACTTGAACTTGCCATCAACCTTGAACGCTTGCCGCCCAAGTGCCGGTTGGAAACGGATGCCTTGCTGCTTGAGCCATTGTGCCGCGGCATAGCTGTCGGTGATCAGCACCTCGGTCAATTCAGGATCACAGCGATACTGAGTCAACCTGTGCATGTCATCGTAGTACTGCTCGGTCGTATACGTGCCAAAGTCGATGTTTGCGAGGTCGAGATCACGGATATCGGGGGCAAGCGCGATCAGATCTTCGACAGTCCTGAACGTGAAGCGGAACGCGCCGCCGGTGAAGGCCGAATTGCCGCCACGCGCTTCTTTCGGGGCGGTCTCCAGCATGGCGACGCTGGCGCCGAGTTCGCGAGCCTGCAGGGCGGCGTTGGCGGCCGCATTGCCGGCGCCGATCACCAGTACGTCGACGTTGCCGAGGTCGGCTGTTGTCATTTGCGCGCGCGCGCCCCGTGCTCCTCGGCCCTAAACCGCACTACCGCGTCCCAAGGATCTCAAACACGGTGGTTGGTAATCCCGAGATTGCGCCGGATCAGGGACAAGGACAAACCATCGCCATGCATGATGCCACGGACCCTGGCGGTTGCCAGCCCTGATTTGACGCTGGCGCGGGATAAGTCACGTTTGAACTCGGCAAGCCCCGCTCTGGTGGCAGCCAGTTCCGAAGCTAAGCCCGGTCGTTGCCGGAGACTTGGCTTCCAACCTCCATGCGCTTGAATGCCACAATCACTGCTGCGCATCGGCGCCCTCACCGGCATTTGTGCTATGAGAGCTCACTCCGCATCTCGCAACAGGAAGTGCCCATGCGCCCTTTAGCCTCGCTCCTCGCCGGTATGCTCGCGGCCGCCGTGTTTGCCCATACCGCGATCGCAGAAGACAAGCTTGATCCCGCCGTCATTCAATATGTTCTGCCTGATCAGATCAAATGGGTGGACAATCCCAAATCCGGCAATCGCTCGGCCATTCTGCAGGGTGATCCAACGAAACCGGGTCCCTACGCCATGCTGCTCCAATGGCTACCCGGCAACATGAGCCGCCCGCATTACCATCCCAACGACCGGCATTTCATCGTCGTTTCCGGTACGTGGTGGGTTGGTACGGGACCCGACTTCAAACCGGAGAGCACCGTACCCCTCCCAGCCGGCAGCAGTGTGACGCACTTTGCAAAGGGTGTGCACTTCGACGGTGCCAAGATCGAACAGGCCACCATCCTCGTGTGGGGTGAAGGTCCAGCGACCAGCACACCCTTTGCGCCGCCCCGATAGCCGCAAATCGCGCTGCTAGCGGATGGGCGGCGGCGCTGGATCCGCCAGAGCCGCCGCAGGCGCCCACGATTGCTCAGTTAGAGCCGCCGGATTGCCGGCTCTGCTGTTCGAAGAAAGTCTTTGCGTCGAACGCGCTCGCAGGCAAACTCACAAGCCCGAAGACGGACGCGACGATGAGGGCCGAGATAATGGTCTTCATGGGTAGGTCTCCTCTCTCAACGGTGATCGATCCAGGCGAGACTTGCATCCCGTCGCCCGCTTCGATCAGCAGATAATTGGTCAACCTACGCTGGAGAAGCCAGCCCAAGCACACGCAAGATGGCCACCAATGGCGAAGCTTGAACTTCTACTAAGTTCGCCCCTCTTTCTTGTCTCGCGAAAAATTGCCCGATGCTCGAGCACTATTCGCACACCGGCAAAAGGCAGCAACTTCCGATATCAGGAGTGCCCGCCGCACCTCGTTGAACTTGGCCGCAGAAACGGCAGCCACGGCGGTAAGGGATCGGCATCACCGACGGGTACGCCCGCCGGGTGCGTAAAGCATTCCCATGATGTCCTCCGCGGACATGCCGAGATTGAGGTTCGTCGCCGACAAGCGCACGTGCTACATACGCCGCTCGCTCGCATCGACCCAACCGGAGCACAGCGTGAAGCTCAGCAACTTCCTGTTTCCCGAAAGCCGAGAACCGGCGCTGGACGAACGCGTGATCGATGAAACCATCCAGGAAGCCAAGCTGAGCGAGCAGCTTGGTTTCGAGGCGGTGTGGCTGGCCGAGCATCATTTCGACGGCATCTGTGCCTATGTCGACCCGATCAGCTTTGCCGCTGCGCTGGCGATGGCGACCAGCCGCATCAAGATCGGCTTTGCGGTAGCACAGGTGTCGCTGCATCATCCAATTCGCCTGGCCGAGCAGATCTCGTTGCTCGACAACATCACCAAGGGTCGCATCATCGCTGGCCTAGGACGCGGTACGGCATACAACATCTATGACTACCAGGGTTATGGCGTCCCAGCCGAGCAGGCGCAGGAGCGCTTCGAGGAGGCCGAGACGATCATGCTTAATGCCTGGTCGGGCAACCCGGTCGAGCATCACGGCAAATATTGGAACCTAAAGCTGCCGATGCTAAGGCCGCGTCCGTATACGCGTCCGCATCCCGTCATTATCCGCAGCTCCGGTACCGAAGAGTCGATGCTCGCAATCGCACGCAAGCGACGGCCATTCATGATGAACGTCCAATCCTACGATGTGACGAAGCGGCGGATGGATCTTTACCGCCAAACGCTGCGCGCGCAGGGCATGACGGAAACCGAGGTGACGCGGCTGGTCCAGGACTGCTGGGTCTGGCGCAATGTCTTCGTCGCTCAGACCGACGCCGAGGCGGAGCGCGTCGGTGTGCCTTTGTTCCAGGAGATGCAGAATGAACGCGCGGCAATGCGCGAGCGCGTGTTCAAGGAACAGGGCGTGCGCCTGCAGTCGCACGCGCCTGGCCCGACCGCGCCGGCGGCACGCACGGTCGTTGAGCACGCGTTGATCCATGGTTCACCGGCGACAGTGGCAGAAAAGCTCGCCGCGATCGACGCGATCGGCGTCGGAGGGCTGATCATGTCTTTCCGGCTCGGCCCGATGCCGCATGAGTTGGCCGCCAGCAGCCTCAGGCTGTTTGCTGATAAAGTCATGCCGGCGATGCAAATGAAGCGAACCGTCTGATGCACCGCGGCAGGCACACCTAAGTGCCACCCGCCTATCGTACACACACCTGTGCGCGCAACTGCGCGGGGCCGTTCACGTGTCCGGTGCAGGACCTCGCCCGTCGCCTCACTTCAGCTTCCGGGCAGGCCGTGCGCCTCTTCGAAGAATAGCTCTTTCCACGATGCCGGCTTGTTCTTCACGTAGCCGGTGCGATACATGAATTCGATCAGTTGTCCGAACCGACTTGGCACTCTCGTGTATTCCATATCCTTGCTCGAGATGATCGCCGCGATATCGTCTTCGCTTAGCTTTTTCTCGTGGGCCATCTCAATATAGAGCTTGGCGGCGCGCCGCTTGTCGCTATTGACCCAAACAAGCGCCTCGTCGAACGCGTCGTTCACCGCGGCGAATACTTGGCGATTGTCCGAGCGGAACGCTTCACTTGAAGTGAACGTGAGACCGGTGGTCGGGCCGCCCATGATCTCAAACGCGGATGTCACGGTGGTGAGGCCGGCTTTCATCTCGATCTCGTGAAAGGGAGACGTGGTAAAATTCGTGTTGACTTCGTGTCCGTCCCTCAAAACCGCCGCCATCCCTTCGGGGTTAGGCAGCGCAACAAAGAGGTGATCGAGCTTCGTATGATTGCCCACTCCCCATACTTGCTCCGCCGCTATATGCATCAAGATGGTCTGGGCAGCGACTTTCAATGAAGGGACGGCAATGCGGTCCGTTTCGGTGAAGTCCTTGAGCGAGCGGATGTTTGGATTGCGCGTGTTGAGCCAATTGTTGTTGCTCGCGATGGCGCCTAGCGCCTTGACACCGATGCCACCTTTGGTGTGATCCCAGATCACCGCCAGCGACGGTACACCCTGACACGCAAAATGTAGGCTTCCGGAAATTATCCCGTCATTGATGGCCGCCGGACCCCCCAGCTTCACCCAGGTGACCTTGACGGTGGCCAGACCGTTTGCCAGCAAGTGCTTTTCCACGAGCCTTTGGCTCTCCATCGCCATTGCCGGCAAGTAGACCGCGCCGTATTGCGCACCGAGGACCACTTCATTGACCTCCGCTTGCACCGGGCTGCCGACAGTGCTCGTGGCGATACTTACTGCCAGGGCCCAACCGCGGTGGCGCATGCCGGCTCGTTCCTCACGGGTCAAAGACGGGTTTTATCGACCCCTCTTCGTTCGTTGCTTCTCTTGGTGTGCGATCATCCTCGACGCCAAGAAGGCGCACTCGTGGCGGCAAATGGGCCAGAACTCAGCAATCCCACACGATGAGCCTTGATGGCCGGTTGCGACGGGCCAGCAATAGCATCGATCCGAGTGCCAGAATACTAGACCGTCGCAAGAGCATTGAGCGAGCTCTCCCGGAGCGATTGGGCTTGTTGCATCACCGTGGCTGTGTTCAATCGTGGGTCGAATGCTACTTCGGTAGTACGTTCTTCGGCACGTCGCGAAAGGGGCGGTCGGTATCGAACCGGGGTTCCTTAGGCATTTTGAGCACACGCTCGGCGATGATGTTCTTCTGGATCTCGTCGGTTCCGCCCGCAATCGAGATGGCCGGCGTCGAGACCAGGATTTCTGCGATCACGCCATTCATGGGACTGTTCTTGCCGGTCAGCATGGCGTCGGCGCCGCTGATGAGTGTGTGCACCTGGTTGGCGGCGCGCGCGACATAGCTGGAAGCGAGCTTGCCGAGTGATCCTTCCGGTCCCTGAGGACGGCCGTACTGATGCGCAGCCCGCGCTCGCCGCGCGGTCCACTCCGAACAGCGCGCCATGATCATCAGTTTGGCGATCTCCTGGCGAACGACTGGATCTCTATTCCTGCCAGTCTCCTTGGCACGCGCGATGACGAGATCGACCCGGCCAGCACGCTGCGGATACCACTTGTAAGGCTCCAGATCGATGGCGATCTCCCGGGCTTCCTCGCGATAAACGCGCTCGGGTCGCTCCGAAGGTTTGATATAGCGTCGCATCGCGTCGGCACCCCGGCGCTCGTGCATGAGTGTCGTCGTCGCGATTTTCCAGCCGTCACCGTCATCTTCCACCAGGAATTCGGGCGCGACCTCCGCATCGGTGAAGAACACCTGGTTGAATGAAGCGTGGCCGTTCATCTGGCGCAGAGGAACGACTTCCACGCCGGGCTGTCGCATATCAAGGATGAAGTACGCCAACCCCTTGTGCTTCGGCAGGTCGACATTAGTGCGCGCCAGAAGCAATCCATAGTCCGCACGGTGCGCGCTCGTGGTCCAGACCTTTTGCCCATTGATCACCCATCGGTTACCCCGCCGTTCCGCCTTGGTCATCGCACCTGCAAGATCGGAACCGCTGCCGGGCTCGCTGAAGAGCTGACACCAAGTATCCTCGCCCGTCAGGATGCGGCGCAGGAACTTCTGTTTGTGAAGATCGGTGCCGTGCGCCAGGATGGTTGCGGCAGCCAGCGTGCGAATGCCCATCTTTGCGACGCCAACGGCGCTGATCCGCTCGAACTCTTCCTCGACGATGGGCAGCATTCCGTCCGGGAGATCGCGGCCGTACCAGACCTTCGGCCAATGGGGCGCCCCCCAACCGGATTCGATCAACTTATTGCGCCATTCAACGAGCCCCAAATTGGGGTCCCAGTTCTGTTTGAGCCAGGCGCGGACCTCGGCGCGGACGGTTTCGACTGTCATCTCGGTCATGCTGCCGTCCTCCTCAGACCTGCCAGATCTGCATTAAGCGCTCACGATGATAGGCAGAGCCCCCGAGAAAAACTTCGGAGCTCTTCGCCCGCTTGAACCAGAGATGGGTATCGTTGTCCCAGGTGAAACCGATGCCGCCGTGAATTTGCACGGTGTGGATGGCGGTTTGCATATAAGCCTCGGAGGCCGCCGCCTTTGCTAGCGAGGCCAGTGCGGGCAGGTCCTCATCGCCCTCGTCGGCAGCGGCGGCCGCATAATACGCCGCCGATTTGGCGAGCTCCACGTCCAGCAACATGTCCGCCGCCTTGTGCTTCAGGGACTGGAAGGAGGCGATGGGGCGCCCAAACTGCACGCGCATATTGGCGAAAGCGACGGCCGATTCGTGCAATCGGGCCGCCCCGCCGACCATCTCGTTGGCAAGGCAGATGGCTGCGACGTCGAGCGTTACCTCAAGCGGACCGGCGGCCGCACCCTCCTCGCCCAGCAATTGCGCCTCGACACCGGAAAAGGTCAGGCGCGCCAGCTTGCGGGTCTGATCCATGGTTGCAAGATTGCACCGCTCCAGGCCTGCTGCGTTCCCGCGTACCGTAAAGAAAGAGAGCCCGTTCGCCTCCGTGCTCCCGGGGCGGCGCGCCACGACCACGATCACATCCGCGGTATGCCCGTCGAGAACAAAGCTCTTTATCCCGTCGAGTCGATACTTCTCACCAACCGGGGTTGCCGTGGTGGCGACGCCACCGGCGTCCCACCGCCCATTCTCCTCGGTGAAGGCCAGGGCGGCAATTGTCTTGCCGGCTGCAATATCGGGCAGCAAGGCTTGCTTCTGCGCGTCCGTGCCGGCCTTCAGGATGGCCGTCGTCGCGAGCACCGTCGAGGCGAAATAGGGAGCGCAAAGGAGAGCCCGTCCCATTTCCTCCACGGTGATCGCCAGCTCGCTAATCCCAAATCCCTGCCCGCCATAAATCTCGGGAATATGGATCGCAGTGAGCCCCAGATCCTCAGTCAAAGAGCGCCAGACCTCGGGATCATACCCCACGTCCGTCTCCATCAGGCGACGGACCGCGGTCGTCGGTGATTTATTCTCCAGAAACCGGCGCACCACCGATCGGAATTCTTGTTGCTCATCGGTGAAACTGAATCGCATGGGTCGTGCTCCATTAGGTCGCGGCCCGACGAGGCTCGCGTGCCTCATGCCTGACGGGATTGTACGTAAACTCGACGCGCCCGGCTACGACCGACCCCACCGCATCCTGCGATTGGGCACTATTGCGCGGCACGCACGCTCCCAACGCGATCGGCGTGCTCCGCACGAGTGCCCGGCAGCTAGTTTAGCTGCCTTTCCACAGGGCCGGCAGCTCGCTGCCCTTCCAGAGCGTCGGCAGCAAGCGGATCAGGCATGAGATCTCATGGTGTTCTCCAATCCCCGCGAACTTGCGACCGGAATAGCCGAGCTTGTTTGCAGGCGGAGCGCGTGGCGCCGAACACAATGCCACGTTGCGCCATGAAGCGCGGGGCCGACGGCCCTCAGCGTCGCGCGCTTGCCGCGCGGCTGCCCTGTCAGGAGGTGTCGTGTCGGAAAGTGCGGGCACCTTGGTAGCCAGACGAAGACGCTCATCGAAGGCGCTGACCCCCTTGCCAGGCCCGACGCCTGCAAGACAATCATGCCTGCCAGATAGTCAGGCCATGTAGAGCCCGCCATTGGCATGCACGACCTCGCCTGTGATGAAACGGGCGCGGTCCGAGACAAGGAAGACAATGATGTCGGCAATGTCGGAGGGTTGGGCCATGGCGCCGAGCGGGATAAGCCGCGACTGCTCGAGCAATTCGGCCTCGCTGAACTGATAGCGCGGTTGGGCCGTATTGGTGAGGCCAGGGGCGACCGCATTGACGCGAATGCCATGCGGGGCGAGAGCCAGCGCCATGGAGCGGGTGAGGCCAATAATACCCGCCTTGCTGGCCGCGTAGTGGGCACCAAGGACGTGGCCGCGCACAGACGAAGAAGAGAGATTGACGATGGCACCGTTGCGGCCATTGCTGACCATGCGGCGCGCGAGCGCCTGGGCGACGAGGAAGCTCCCCTTGAGGTTGACGTTGTGGACGGCATCCCACTCCGCCTCCGTCAACTCCAGGAAGGGCGAACGAGGAAAGATCCCCGCATTGTTGATGAGTGTGTCAAGCCCTCCGAGCGCGGCATCGGCTTCCTCTACGATACGCTGCGCCGCGTTGGCGGTGGCGACGCTGCCCTGCACCAGCACAGCCCTGCGTCCGAGGGCCCCAATCTCCGCGGCTGCCGCCTCTGCGGCAGACTTATCGTCGAGCCAGTTGATGGCAACGTCGGCGCCGGCGCGGGCGAGCGCGAGGGTGCAGGCCCGACCGATGCCCTGCTGAGCGCCGGTGACCAGGGCGCGTCGTCGTTCGAGGTCCAATTGCATGAGATGCCTCCGGAATTGGGCGTCATGATGGGATGTTCGTGGCCCGGGATCTAGGGTCAGTCCAAGACCCTAACCCTCCACCAACCCGAAAGCGACCGCGCGTGCGGGCTTGGCGGCGCGCAGATATGGCGCCGCGCCACGCGCTCTTGACAGAGCCCATCCTCCGCAGCCGGCTTGCAACTCCTGGCCATGCAGCCATCGCTGAGCTCCGGCCACAGAATATAGGGGCAACCGAGGCGGGGACGCTCGCTTGTCGCACCGCGGAGAGACGCATGCCCTGCAGCAAAGTCAAATTTACTCGATGATCTCATCGGCGCGTGCAAGCAGCGCGGGTGACACGGTGATCCCGAGTGTCCTCGCTGTCTTGATGTTGATGACCAGCTCGTACTTGGTCGGAGCCTGTATGGGCAGATCGACCGGCTTCTCACCCTTGAGGATGCGGTCAATGTAAGCCGCCGCCCGTCGATAGGGATCGATCCGATTGGGGCCATAGGACAGGAGGCCGCCGATGGTGATGAAGGTACGGTCGCCGTAAATCGCGGGCAACATGTGCTTTGCGGCAAACGCGATGATGGGCTCACGATGGACTAATGCCAGCGTGCTCGCCGTTACAATGAGACTTCCATTGGGTTGGCGGGCGAAGGCCGTTATAGAACGGTCTATCTCGCCGACGTCCTGCACACCGATTGGAATCAATTCAAGGCCGAACGCGGGCGCTACGGCCTGGATGGCCGCCAATTGGCCCGTCCCGGAGCCTATTGCGGCATCGCGAAGCACGGCTGCGCGCGTGACCCGCGGGGCGATCTCTCTGAGGAACTCCACCCATTTGCCGCTCATGCCATATTCAAACAGGGTAAATCCAGTTGCGTTGCCACCCGGCCGCGCCAAACTCTCGACGAAGCCGGCACCGACGGGATCAATGACCGTCACAAACACGATGGGTACGGTCCGGGTCACACCTCGCAATGCCTCCACCACGGGCGTACCTGTGGCCAGGATTGCATCCGGTGCGAGTGCGACCAATTCGGCCGCGTATTTGCGGAATAGCTCCGGGTCTCCAGCGCCCCAACGATAGTCAATGCGCAGATTTCTGCCAGCGCTCCAGCCTAGCTCCTGAAGACCATTTGTGAATGCGGTCGAGCGCGCATTCCCTTCAGGATCGTCCGCGCTCAGGTTCATCAGCGCACCGATGCGCCGTACCCGCTCATTCTGTTGAGCGTGGGCCGGCAACACCTGCCCTGTAACCGCCGCACCGCCAATCAAGGCAATGAACTGACGCCTGTCCACGCAAACTCCAATAAATGAGACACCTTAAGATAGCAGCTGCCGCGCGAATTGTTGACGCAATGCTGCGCTGCACGCGCGATTTCTTTGTCGGGGTTGGGGCCGGCGAAAGGGCGGGGCGCGCAAGCGGGGCAAGTCGTCAGCACTTCCTGGACGCTCGGCAAGCTCGGTTCCGACGACGGACCCGGGCTTGAGCCGAAGAGGTCCGGCTCTGTCGAAGGAAGATTATCAAAAAATATCAGCTCCCTCGGTCATCTCTTGCTGCGCCGTTTGGGTTGAGCATCGAGCAGTGCAATGAGTGTGCGTGCGGCCGCGTGCATTTGCACGGTCGTGCGGATGGACGGGGCGTTGATTTTCCGCGAGCGAGCCAATCCGCAGTTCGTCCCGCACGCTGCTTTCCGGCACTGGAATGGGTTTGTCCCATGACCGCTGGCGTTCGCCACATCAGCGCAACCGCAGGTCCCACCCCTACCGCCCATCCTGTGCAGAGCGTGTGGCGCCCGGTCCGACCTCACGGCCGATCCACAGCCGGCTGGCTCGCCGGCGAGCTACCCGCATGCCGGTGGCGTGCCCCGGGGCAAGGGTTCTCGTCAGCGAAACCACTGCCGGCGCGGCGTTGCGCATTGAAGTTGGGCTTCCGGCACCCGCGCCGTCAGCATGGCGTAGAGGCGTCTGCAGTCGGCGACGCCGGCCTCGCCGAACCTGGGCAGTCGCCAGCGGGCATCCGGATTACCCGGCTGAAACCTGTCCGCACGCCGCTTGGCGTCCTCGGCCTCCCAGCGCTCGAGCCTGGCCATCAACATCCGCGCGGGACGGCGTACGTGCCCTGCGGATAGCGATCGAGGTAGGTGCGCAGCGCGGTCACGAACGGCCAATTGCGCCCGATGCTCAAGCAGGGCAAAGCGAAGTCGGCCGGCGACGCGCATGGGCGCCTCCTTCGATCGCGTTCGGTCTTTCGCGCGCCCACGTTTACGTTGCGCGGCGCGCCACCGGTTCATGCACATCGCGTCACGAAACGGCGAGCACGGCAGGCGCGTTTGGGCAAACCCGATCACCCCTTGAGCTCGCAACGACGTGAGACAGGCTAGGTAACAGGGCGACCGAGCTCTACGCGCCTTGCGCGGGTACCAAATGCGGCCAGCAAAACCTAGGGCACGCCACCCGTGCCGCCGCATGCTGCGATCTTGGCCACTGACTGAACCTTTGGCGTGGCGGGGCGTTCAAGAGCATATATGTGGATCAGGAAGGGCTCATGCGCTGGTCTCTCGCGATCGTTTCAGCGATGTGCTGGTGCACGAGCGCCGCATGGGGGGCCCCAAACTCCGTCGAAATCGGCGTGCTCACCTGCACTATCGGCCACGTCGTGGACGCGGTGGCACCCGACCAGAAATCGGCAGCAAACGAAGCGCGGGAAATGGTTTGCTCGTTCAGAGCCCTCGGGGCCCCTGAAGAGACCTATGCGGGTCTCGTGAAGGCCATCGGAGACACAGGCGCGCTCCCAGAGAATAGGGCACTGCTGTGGTCAGTCAGGGCACCTGTGGGAACGGTGTATACCCCTGGGCTTCTGCAGCAAAACTATGCAGTCGATGCGACGACGCCCTCGGGACAAACGCCACCGCTGATCGGAGAACGCAACGGCACGATCTCTCTCTTTACGATGGTCGAAAAGCAGGAGGGGAGCGCGTCCAAAGAAAACCAACCTGCGCCGTTGTTCGTGATCGCCGATATTGAGCTTGTGCTCAAGGCCGCCGTGGGATGATGCACCCTGCTCGATGGTGGTCTATCAACCAGAAACACAAGTATATTGTGACGGTCTTTGTCGTCTCACCGAAGCGCGAAGAAGAGCGCGACGCATTGGCGGGCACAGAAAATCGGGCCATAACAGCCCGTGGCCGCTCTGTCAATGCCACAAGGCTATAGCCAAGAGCGCCAATGCTAGAACAGTACCGAACGCGGCAACAAAAAACGCAGCCCAACGTAGATAGCCTAGCGCTCTGCGCTCAATCCTATCGTCGGCGTGCAGGTATTGCACTGCCGTGGTGCTGCTTGCGGGCGAACACGTAGGACACGGCCAGCGACGCTGATCGCGGACGATGTATCCCCCGCCTGCGCACGTAGGGCAGCGTTCCTCGCTGATAACCACAAGAACCTCCAGGACAGATGGAAGGCTAAAGCTGCGGCCAGCGTACTCGTTGCGACCTCACCGCAGGTGGTTTTGCCCGTCGGTTCTCCCAACTTCACGCGAACCAGATGGTCTATGCCCATGCTTTCTGTGAAAAGGTCATTTGCCCAGACGTTCTCTTTTCTGATCACGCAGCGATCTCTCACGGCCGAACTGGGTTGACGCGCTTGGGGCTCGGGCAACTCTGGGGATGATGTCCCGATCAGCGCTCGCGCACTTTGCTTCGATACTTCGTGGGAAATGGCCATTGGCGCACGGTCCCAGATTGCATTGACGTGCGCGAGGTCGAAGGGCTCATCCATTCGATGCAATGGAACGTGCAAAGGCGAGCACCAAGTCTTACACCCGCGCGTCGTCCTCATAGGCTCGGCCGAAGTGATCCGCGGATCGATGCGAAAAT
>Ga0075425_100004524_pt1 | contig 14351 bp, 11 predicted proteins | sample SoiMethybrSBSTD4_FD_75300 | JGI IMG/M metagenome (GOLD analysis project Ga0075425, IMG submission 75300) | Bulk soil microbial communities from a Populus tree surrounding site in Tennessee, USA - Soil MetaG P. TD hybrid SBSTD4 | ecosystem: Environmental > Terrestrial > Soil > Tree plantation...
GGGCCGAAGTGAACGGCCGCGTGGTCAACGACAGTGATTCAGGCGTTCAGTTGTACGGAGTTCTTGATCGCCTCTGAAGGCGGTCGAGCGAGGTCCGATGGGAGTTCAATTCGGTTTATGGAACTTGGACGGGAAGCAGGTCGATCCGGCGCTGGTAGCGCGGGCCCATCTGCTGCTCAGGCCCTATTCGGATGACAGGATGTGGGTGGTCTATAACGGAGTGTTAGCCGGGATTCTGGATGGCGACTGCGCTGGCCGTCCCCCCGGCAAAAGATCCGATACCCGGCCGAATCCCCCTTGCGTCAACTGGGAAGGCCGACTCGACAATCGAGAGGAAGTGGCGCGTGTCGCCGGAATTTCTCCAACTTCGCTCACCGACGCCGGGGTCATCCAACAGGCTTTTGCATCGACCGGCCCGGATCTTTTCCGCTCGATTATCGGCGATTGGGCGCTCAGCGTTGTCCGCAGGGCTGAGCACGAACTCATTCTGGCAACGGATTTTATCGGAACAAAACGCCTGTTCTATCGCGTCCATGACGCGGCGGTCGCCTGGTCGACGATCCTCGAACCGCTGGTGCTCCTCGACGGCCACCTTCCACCATTTAGCGAGGGGTATCTCGCAGGGTGGCTGTCTTTTTTTCCCGAAAGTGGGATCACCCCGTACCGCGGAATTCTTAGCGTTCCTCCGGCTTCGTTCGTTCGAATTAGTCCCGGCAAGATCTCGGTGCAAAAATATTGGCATCTCGAGTCCTCCAAACCCATTCGCTACCAAACCGAGAGGGAATATGAGGAACACTTTCGATCGACATTTCGTGAAGCGGTCAGACGGCGCGTAGACGCCACAGGGCCAGTCCTCGCCGAACTCAGCGGAGGCATGGATTCGTCCTCAATCGTCTGCGTGGCCGACGCTTTGCTCCGGGACAATTCCTCCGCACAGCGCGTCGATACCGTTACCTACTTCGATTCGACGGAACCGGCCTGGGACGAACTTCCGTTCGCCGGCAGAGTTGAGGAACGGCGCGGGCGAGCCGGCTGCCACATCGACATCGGCCCGGAACAGAACGCTGCCATCAGGCAGCAGCCGTGGCGCTTTCGGGCATTGCCGACGTCCAGCTACTCCCGAAGCCTGGCCGCGGAACTCTTCGACCGCCTGGTCTCGAAAAACGGTTATCGCGCCGTGCTTTCAGGCCTCGGTGGCGACGAGATGCTTGGCGGAGTGCCGACACCGCTGCCGGAACTGGCTGATCTAGTCGCTCGCCTGCGCGTGTCCGAACTTGCCCGCCAATCCTTCCGATGGGCGCTGGCCAAGAAGAAGCACATGCTGGGGCTTTGGCGAGGAACCCTCCGCGCTTTTCTCCCGCAGCACGGTTCAAATCAAGAGCAAAACTCTCAAAACTGGAAATGGCTCACCCCTGAATTCCGGGCTCGCAATGAGGAGCACCTGGGATTTCAACCGCAGCGTTTTCGCTTCTTCGGTCCGCTGCCCAGCCTGCAAGCCAACGCCGCGGCGCTTCAGGTCTTGAGCCGCCAGATTTGCTGCGTACCATTTTCGCCAACGCTCCTCTACGAGTGGCGGTATCCGTTCCTGGATCGCGATCTGGTGACCTTCTGTTCATCTATTCCTCGCGAGCAGCTCGTCCGACCGACGCAACGGCGTTCGTTAATGCGGCGCGCCCTTGCGGGAAGCGTCCCTCAGGAAATTCTGGAGCGTAAAAGAAAGGCCTATGTCAGCCGGGGCCTGGTAAAAGTGCTTGCCGCACATTGGCAGGAAGTCAGGCAGGCAGCGCTTTGCACCGAAGAGTTGGGCATGGTGGATCCGGTCTCACTCGCGGCTTTTGTGGAACAGGCTGAACATGGCAAAGAGGTCCCGGTCTTGCCTCTGCTCCGTACCCTGGCGCTCGAACAATGGCTGCGCGACCTCGCAGAACCAGGTCGGCCATCAGTTAGGCATTCACTTCGAGACACCCCGGACCTCGCTCATTCACAGGGACGTGTCTAAAGGGCTTCTCGGCCGAGAAAGACCACAGGAAAGGAGGCACTCGCCATGACGTACTCGAAACCCCAGATCAACAAGATTGCCGAAGCAACTTCGGCGATCCGCATCGACAATGCGCTGATCAAGTCGGTCTCCGGAGCGGACCTTTCAAACCCGCACCAGCAGACTGCGCCAGCGTATGCCGCTGACGAAGAGTAAGCCAGAGGCCAGGGCGCTCGGCATCCGGGCGCCCTGGTCATTCTTTTTTTTGAGATCCCGATTCGAAGAAAGGAGGTGAGTGCCATGAACTACTGCAAACCCGAGATCACGAAGATCGCCGAAGCAACAACGGCAATCCGTCTCGACAGCAGTCTGACGAAATCCGTCGCCGGTGCGGACCTTTCTAATCCGCATCAGATGACGGCGCCGGCATATGCGGCCGCGGACGATGACTGAACCGCAATCCCGGGGCGTTCGAAGCGCCTCGGGATGCATCGTTTCTCTGCTGTGATTAACCGGAAAACGCGCGCCTGCCATGATTCCCACTGGCGGTTATTCACCCGGATCGCACCACGCCTCGGCTCGCTCCTACTGTGCCATCTGCTTAATCGCAACGTCTCGTTCCGCCGGTGAAATGGGCATTCGGAAATCTTGCTTGCCCGCAATTTGTTCCAGGAAGAATAGCGCGTAGTCGCAGACGCGATATTTATACTGCTGGTACACCATATACTCCTGACTGCCGAATACCGGCGCCGGGCGCGTGTCAGTGAGTATGCCCTTCAGCGCTGGAGTTGCACTCTTGCCGGCCTCGACCATGGCGCGCGATGCATCCTCGAGATAGAAGTTTGGCAACCCCCACACATTGAAATTTTTTGACCCTTGTAGCGCACCCGTGAGTATCTTCGCTCTGAGCTCGGCAGGGAGCCCGAGATAGGACTTGCTGTCCAGTTTTCGCAGCAGCAGCAACGGCAACAAGCCGGCGGCATTGGTGTTGTCTTTCACTATAGCGGCGAGGGCTTTCGAGTCGATATCTTTTCTCTCCTTCAGCTCACGGTAGGCCGGAGAGTTAAATGGCTCCCTCTGCGCCTTGCTTTGTTCCATCAGCTTTTGCAGCAGCGCGGCATTATCCATCGCATGATAAGTCTGCTTGGTTTGTGCAGCCTCTTTCATCTGCGACTCAAGCTTCGTTTTCGCGGTGTTCTGCTGATCCGTTATAGGAACATTGCCTTGGTCCATGCTGCTGCAGCCGGCGATGGTCATGCAAAAGAGCAGCCAAACCTGGGTTCTTCTAAATTTTTTCATGGCGTTTCCCTCCACCGTTCCGCGTCAGAGATCAGACAAAGTCGGAAATGGAACGGCATGCGGCAAGGTGCCGGTTCCGTCATTCTCGGTTCCCGAGGTCGGCGCCCAGTTGTTCCAGGCCGCCAGCGCGTTTTGAAACTCCGCATCAAGATCCTTCCATGCGGGAGCTGTGATGAACTTCTGTCCGACATCGTTGGCATCGAGGATATAGCTCCAGAAGTAGTACCCCAGAATCCTGTCGTTGCAGGTTCGGGAGTTGTTGCAGACGGCCACATCCACCGCGTAGAAATACGTGTTCGCGCTCCATCCGCCCGGCGTGTCGAACAGTGTGTTCGCCGTTCCATTCGCTCCGGGTGTGTTCCATCCGGCATAGAACGTGCCGTCATTCTGCAGACCGTAGTAGCCGTGAGCGGCTCCATTGATGCGGTCGATGCTCCAACCGTTCGCCGTCGAACGCCCCCCTTGGGGCTGGTCCGACGCATATACATTCGTCCCCAAGTCGGCGTCGTAAACCCAGGTCATCTGGATCATGACATCCTGCGTACATTGGCAGCTTTTTCCGCAGGCGGCAGGGTCGAACGTGAAAGCGGACGACAGCGGAAACCGGTTTCCGGTGGGCGTCCCGGTAAAGACCCACGTTCCGCAATCCTGAGTTGGATTGCATCCGTTACATCCGTTTAATCCCAAAACAAATGAACCCAGTAGCGCGAGTATCGCCGCCCTATTCATTCTCATATGGCCCCCTCCTCGTTCCTGACACCGTAGGTCCACGAAGCCTTACCGGCAGGCCTTAAGCCGGGTAGAAGGCTTCCGCGCGTCCGCTCTCGACATCACTCTATAGTGCGATTTATGGCTCTAACGTTTCGTAAAATGGGGAGGCAGGTTACCTCTCCATCGCGGCAGATCGCGCCGCGACGCCGTCGGCGCCTGGGAACTGTCCCTTGCCTTCCAGCCACAGCATGAACCAATCGAGGTTTCGTTGATAAATCTCCAGCCGGTGCCGTGGTTGATTCCGAACATGGAGTTCGTTCGTATAAATGTAAAGCTCCACGGGCGTGCCCAAGTCTGCGAGCGAACGATACAACGGCAGGTAGATCAGATACTCCGTATCGGAAGCGTTCTCGAGTATAGGCGTGCGAATCCGGTCCGCATTCATCGACATCGCGACGCGCTGCCAGTTCGATTTCGCTTGGCCCTCCGGCCAGCCACCGAGCCCCCAGTTCTCGAACATGCCCCACCAGTCGCTTCCCCCGAGAAAATAGAAGCATGGGTCGTAGAATGCCGCGCCGATCGCCGCGCGAAACAGATTCGTGTGACTGACCGCGTAGCCGGCGATCTCTTCCCCGTGACTGAACCCGGCGATGCCGACTCGGTCGGGGTCGACAATACCTTGGTCGGTCAAGCGGTGAATCGCGTCCTCCAGCGAAGCGGTTGGAGAGGCCCAATCCTGAAGCTTTTCGTCAAAACTGCCGGGTCGCAGATTCCGTATGGCACCCACGTCGAAACTCAGAACCGCAAATCCGTTGGCTGCATACACCTGTACCGGATTTTCGTCGCCCGAGCCGCCACGCAGGAAATAGTCGCCGCTCCGATAAGTCGTGACAATCAAGGGGTAGCGGGCGCCGGACTTGTAGCCGAGCGGCTTTACCAGATAACCAAACCATCGGTCGCCGTAACGGTTCGCGCCCTCGATACGCTCGCCCGGGCTTCGCCGCAAACGGTCGAAGCCGGGATTCAACTCCACGAGAGTTCGAACGGATTGTCTGAGCGTGTCCAAGACCGAGATGCGCGGAGGCGAAACGTTGGTTTCATAGAGGCAGGCGAAATAGCGGCCGGTTTTGTCGGGCGCGAAAGAGGAAACATACTCCCCGGCGGGCGCCTGGAACACAAGCTCGGGGTTCGAACCGTCTGGCGACACCTTCCAGAGCTCGGGAGCGCGACCAAGCCCGTCCCGCTTGGTGAAATAAAGCGCAGCTCCATCCGAGTTCCACCACAGTTGATCCACAAAATACGCTGTCGGCGTCACTTCTTTCAAGGTGCGGTTGCGCTGCGACCAGAGAAGCAGCCTTCGCGACCAGGTGCGCGAGATGGAAGCGTCGTTCACTTCATATAGGTAGGCAACATTTTCTGCGTTGGGCGCCTCTTTGCCATCGACCGGGTGATACTTCGCGAACGCTATACGTTCGTCTCGATTGAGATCGTCACCAAGCTCCGAACCGCGCTTCTCATCCGGCGTCGCAAGGGCTTCTCGATGGGTCCTCAGGTCGTAGGTCCAATCTTCTCGCGTCGCTTGCCTGGCGAATTCCAGCTGTTGCAAAACGGAAATGCTCTGGTAAGGTCGGATTTGCCCTGTAAAACGGATCCCTGATGGTCCTGAATTCGCGCTTGCTTCGCTGGTGCGCGCTTTGAGGACAGTGAGGAGCAGCTTGTCTTTGGCCGGAACGTATCGGTAGCTCTCAACGTCTCCCGCGATATGAGTGAGTTGCCGCCTTCGTCCGGATCGGAGGCTCCAGCACCAGACTTGCCAGCGCGCGCCAGTATGTAAGCGCGTCCGGTACCAGATCTCTCTCCCGTCGGGCGACCATTGCGGAGCTTCTTCGACCCATTGATTGATTCCATCCCAGTGCGGCATGCCGGCGGTACCCAACGAACGGGCTTGATGTTTGCCGTCCGCAGCAATCACAAAAAGGCCTGAGCGGTAAGCATTCCTCGCGTAAACAGCTTGGCCAACAACAAACGCCACATACTTTCCGTCCGGGGAAATGCTCAAGCCTTTCGGGTCTCTCAAGGTCAACAAGTCCATCGCCGTGACCGCACGCTGGTCCTTTGCCTCCACAGAGTTCAGCGTCACAGGTGTCGGGTCGAAGCCAGCAGCTTGAATGGATTGAGCCGCTGACTTGCTTGCGAGACATAGCAGCGCAAGCCATGCACCCATCATGCCGAGAATCAGTTTTCCCGTCTCCACGGACAACTCCAGCGGGAAGCTCGCTGGCGCTTCTGCCAGCGGCCCGGACGCTTATGATTTGTTGGCTTAGAAAGTGAGTTTGAGCGATACCTGCAACGAGCGCGGCCCGCCACCCTGAAAGAGCGGATTCAGGCCGCCCAAACCTTGATTTAACATCTTGGTGGATTGGAATTCGGTTGACCCAAACTGGATATATCCAGCCGGATTCGTGAAATTCGGGTGATTCAGCATATTGAACGCGTCGGCACGGAACTGCAAACGGAGGCGGTCTCCGAGAGGAAATAGTCGTGCCAACGACACGTCCGCCTGTATGAAACCGAAACCCGCAATATCATTTCGCCCTTCCGTACCCTGACGCGTGGACGGCGGGACAACGAACGCGTCGGGATTCAAAGTCTTGCCGCCAGGCGCTTGTCCATTCGAAATCCAAACGGGCTGCCCGGGCACCAGGTCCGGACGCGTGAACTGATTTGCAAGCGCTGAAGCTCCGAGGTACACATGGGCATTCATTGGGAAGCCGGATCGTGCGACGATCATCGTCGCTATCGACCAGTTCTTCGTGATCTGAGTCAGGACGCGAACATGTGCCGGTGATGGCAGTTCCCAGCTGACCGCACCCGAGAAGCTATGCCGCACATCAAAGTCGGACGACGCGTAATCGTTCTCCGCCGAAATCACGGTGTTCGAAAGGCCCGCAAGGAAATCATTCGACGCACTGTCGAGCGAATGCGAAAAGCTGTAATTCAGCAAGGCCTGCACGCTCTTAGAAAGCGGCCGCCGATATTGCACCTGCAGTGCGTGGTAATTCGACAGCGCGTCGTTCCCGGTAAGATAGAACAGGCCGTCGAAATCGGGATTGGGCTGAAACAGAGCCTCCTTGCGCAACAACTCGCGCCCAGCCTGCCCGAGGTAGGTGATGCTCAGTGCCTGTTTTCCCGCGAAAGACTTTTCCAGCGCCAGATTCCATTGGTATGACCGCGGAAGCCTGAGATCTGGCGCAAACGCGTACACCTGATCCGAATAGGGCGGCGCCAAGGATATAGTCGGGAGGTAGGAAGAGGCACCGCTCAATGGAACGGATACTCCCGGATAAAACGTGAAAGCGGAATTCGGCCAATACGAGGGAACGATGGATGCAGCGCCCAAGCCCAAGTCATAGAAGACCCCTGCTCCGGCACGCAGAACGAAATCACCCTTCGCATCCAGGCGATAGGCGAATCCCGCGCGCGGGGCGACATTACGGTATTGCGTATTCCACAGGGGAGTTCCTTGCGGAGCGGGACTGATCGCAGCCGGATTGTCTAGGTTTCGCCAGGCGGCAAGAATGGTGTTGTCTTGTGCGGAAGGCGCGGGGCTTAAATCCCACCGCAATCCGTAAGACAAGGTCAAGCGCGGACTCAGAGTCCACGTGTCCTGCGCATAGAACGAGAATGCCTTCGCGAGAACTTTTCCTGGAAGCGTTGTCGTGGCGTAAAGATCGGCTTGGCCTGTGGCGAGAAAATCCTGCACGCTGTCGACGGAATAGCCGATGACTCCCTTGGCCGGCGCAATGTTGAGATACAAAAGGCGAACGTCGGTTCCGAACTTCAGTTTGTGGCTGACGATTGTCCATGAAAGATCGTCAGTGAAGTTCAATTGCTTCGTTTGGTTGTGCCCAATCGGCCCGGCGGCAAAATAATAGGTGTCGAACGTTTGAAAGCTGAATTCGTTGGCCGCTGGCGCCAAATCGCCGAGATAGAGACTCGCGGGCGGAAGAGTCGCTCCACCCACCGCGTGCATGCCCGACTTCACATCCGAGGTCTGCGTTGAATAGTTGCCTCGAATGGCGTTCGACAGCCTGCCGCCCCAATCCATATTCGCGCCGATCGTCACTGTCTGTGTGTTGACGGGCAAAGAATCGAGTTCCCCAGGACTGCTCAGATTGAGGAGTTCCGATGGCGCGTTGTTGTATCGCCCGAAAATCGAAAAGTGCGAGCCAAAGAAATGATCGACCCTGATACTGGACGCATCGAGCGTTCCGGAGTTCGAGAAGCCACCCGCATACTGAGCCGTATAACCATCGGCTGAAATGGGACCGTTCGGAATCGGATAGGCGTTCAAGAACGGCGCCAAGGAAGCAGGCGCACTCTGTCTCGCTGAAACCGAAGGTACCGGGGTAATGAATGTCGTCGGCAGGCGCAGCCGCGCCCCTTCATAAGAAAAGAAGAAGAAGGTTCTCCCCTTCCAGAGCGGGCCGCCCAGGAATCCGCCGAAGTCGTTGTGCCGCTCCGCCGCGCGGTCCAGGCCGGCGCTGTTCGCAAACCAGTCGTTCGCGTCCATCACCGTGTTCCGAAAATAGTCGAATGCTCCGCCATGCCAATCGTTGGTTCCCGAGCGTGTGGTCAGCATCACTTGTCCGCCGGGCTGTCTGCCAAATTCAGGAGCGAACGAAGAAGTCTCGATCCGAAATTCTTGCAGGTCGTCCGCCGAGACCAGACTGCTCGTACCGCCCAAGCCGCTGAATGCCTGCGCCTGACCGAGCCCGGAGGCGCCGCCCGCGGTGATTCCCGGCTGGACACCAAAGTTCGCCGAGACGCCATCAACGGTAAAATTGTTCGCGTCCGTGCGTTGTCCCGCAACGCTGTATTGGCCAGGTGAGTTCGAATTAGACGGCGCGATCACAACGCCGGGCGTCAACTGCAAAAGCGTGTTGAAACTCCGCCCGTTCAGAGGCAGGCATTCCACAAATTGCCGATCGATGACCGTGCTGACCGAACCGGATTCCGTATTCACCAGCGGCGCGCCGCCCTGAATTGTGATGGTTTCGGAGATAGCTCCGATCGGCAGCGTGAAATTAATCGCTAGCGCATCCTGAACATGAATGACGATATCCGGTTTGATGATGGTCTTGAAGCCAAGCTTCGAAACCTGAATCAGGTAGGGGCCTGGCAGGATGTTCGTTACGACGTAGATTCCTTCGGAGTCCGTCTTCGCTGGATATTGGACGTGTGTAAGGTCATTGACGATGAGTATCTCGGCGCCCGCGATAGTTGCTCCGGTTGGATCGGTTACGATTCCGTTGATCATTCCGACAGGAGACTGTGTGCGTGACGAGTGAGCGAACATGAGCGAAATGATGAAAAGCAAACCACAGAAAAAGACACGCAGTCGCAACGGACCCTCCCCGAAGTGAGGGAACTTTCCTCACTGGAAAGGTCTATGCGAATGACCCACGGTTTTGTCTCAATCGTTGAGATGTCTCGAACGCAGGACATCCTGAGCCTTGCTGAAGCCCGGCCGCCACGGGAAGTGCATTCTGAGCGGCGGCCAAGACGTCCTGCACGGCATATGAGCCAACGCTGCGAAGAGCGATGCAAGTTGCGGCATTTGTTTTCGCTCGACGAGATCTACAAATAAAAAACGGTTTTGAGGTCGGGGCTGCGTTGCACGGGCGTCAGGGCGCCGCGGGGCACATGCGGGAAATGATCTTGGATTGAACTGGAAGAGGTCGTGATCGGACAGAAAGTGGGTTGTCCAGATGCCGACGGAATCTGAGTGGACGGAGAAATAAGACCGGGAGGAGAATCCGCGAACGCCGCTAGCGCAATCATCCACTGGATACCGAAAGGAGAGTCCTATGGATGATTCGGGTTTACGCGGAGATAGGCAAACAGCAGCTGCTTTCCACTCGGATGCTGACTTCCTCCGTTGGGCTCGACGGTAACAAAAACAGCATCGATATCCTGTAATGTTTTGGGGTCGTCCGCCTTCAGAACCCATCGTTTCTTACTGAGATTGTCTTCGTAGAAGACCCCGAGATTGCGGGCCTGCTGGTTGTCCGGGCCACGCCGTCCCCATGCTTGAAACGTGCTTGCGTTGCGAATCCCCGGTTGAGCATCTAGGTCATAGGCGTAGAAAATTAATCTCTTTCCCTTTGTATAGAAAACCCGGCCGTAGGTCTTGTTCGTCTCCCCGGTACCCAAAACGTCGTGGATCTCCGCTATATACAGGTCACGGGCCCCCATGAGCTCGCGAATGTCCCGGTCATGTTCAAGCAACTCTTGGCCCCTCGCGATCTCCTCTTGCTTTTGCTCGAGCTCCCGTTCACGGCTTCGCACCAATTGCGTCAGTTCGTCGCCTTTTGCCTCCAGCATTGCGGCCCGGGAGGTAGCTTCGTCGCGCTGTCGGGTCAGTATGTCCATACTTTTTTGCAATTCGGTCAACTTCGCCTGAGCGGCCACTACTCCTTGCTCACGAGCGACATCGGAATCGCTGGACGCCTGCGCCAATTGCTTGCCATTCGCGGAACGGCTTGCCCCGTTGTTCGTGATCTTCGACGCCTTGATCACGTCCTGTTGTTCCGACAATCGCCGTTTTAGATCCGCGATCAGTTTATTTTCCTCGGCGAGTTCCGCCACTAACCGGGCCCGTTCGTGCCCCGTGTCGCTTAGCTGCTCCTCGAGGGAATTGGAATTCCCAGGGGCTTCAGTGGTGGTCCGGGCAATGTCCGTCCCCCTTTTCACGCCAGTTCGATACGAAGTAATTGCCAGCACGAGCGCAAGGAACATGACCGCGGCGAGTGATATCCATACGTCCCGCCACTGTACTTGCGATGGACGGTACGTAAATCGCTGTCCTAAATTCACCGGATCAGCTGGACTCTTAGCCGGCGTGGCGGATGGCTCCTCTTCGGTCTGTAAACGTTTAAGGAATTTCTTCTCGGCTTCGTCGATTGACCAGGATCGGTCCGATTCCGGATCCTTCGGTGTGAGCTCAAAGGCTAGTGCTGCGACCGCGTGCCGGGATGCAGTCTCGTAGTCTTCCATTGCTCTGCGACACTCCTGGCATGAGGCCAGGTGAGCATGAAGCTTAGCTTGCTCGTCGGCGGTCAGCTCACCAGCCGTCGCAGCGGCGCACAATTTCCGATATTCCTCATGCGGCGCCATGCAGCAAACGCCTCGACTTCCGTCCGATTTTAACTTGTCGCTCACAGGTTATCGCCTGTTCAGAGCGCCTTCGGACAGATATTTGCGGAACTTCTCGAGACCTCTGTAATGGTGGTTTCTAACGTTGGAATAGGATTGACCAAGCTTTTCAGCAATTTCCTCGAACGTAAACCCTTCAAAAAAATGCAACCTCAGTGTCTCCCGTTGCTCCTCGCTCAGCATTTCCTGAATCCTTCGCCAGCCATTTCTCCCGAAGAGCCCTTCGACGGTCCGGTCGTAGTCTGCACCTGAAGCAGCCCTGCTTTCAACTTCTCGCGTGGTGTCCGGAATGCCGGACGCGTAGAACCCGTCGGCCTTTAATCGCCTTCGGCGCAAAAACGCCTGGGTATACGCAACCTGGAAGATCCAAGAGCGGCCACTGCATTTGGAATCGTCAAACAGGTTCGACTTGCGATGAATATACAGGAACACTTCCTGTACGAGGTCGTCCGCTTCGGCATCGTCCCGAAGGATGCGCCGTCCGACGCCCCGAATGGGCCGAGCAAATCGCCGAAATAACTGCGAAAGAGCCTCGCGGTCGCCGCGGCCTACCTGAGCGATCAAGCGCTCGTCATTGTGCGCCTCGTGGGCACACAGCGTGGCTTCAGTTTGAGACGGATTCCGTGTCCGCCGTCCGCTGAGGGTCAGTGTCGCAAGCCGAGCCGCTGCAGTCTCGCTCACTTTAATATTCCAAGCAAATCAGCACCACACAACACTAGATAATGCTACCATTATAAGGATAGACGTTCAATCGCAATCTTGCGGGCGCTTAGTTCTTGCCGAGAATCCGCCGGGCTCGTTCAATCGCAGCCAGAGCAACAAAGCTGCTCAGACTGCGGGATTCGCGGTCCGCAGCCTGTTCCAGCAATTGACGTTCCCTCTTTGTGTAGTAGGAGAACACTTTCTCTCTCAGCGGCTCTTTGGCAGTGCGCCTAGACGGGACGTTGGAGTCGTCTTTAGGCACCGCAAGATAATGGTAGCACTGAAGAACTGAAGGTTGTGCCATGGCGGCTTGTCTCCAATTACAGACAGCCTACTCCGTCAAGGCTATCGCTCGGCGCTCTACTGACATAATTAGGCCATCGATCGAAGGGCAAGATTCGCTTCATCGTCGAGGCCACTGAATGTCATTCCTCGAAAATACTCTCAGTCCGAATTATCTGACCCATCGTGTCTATACCTGGCGTCGTCTGGTATCGAAGGTAGCCCTTGCTGGTTCGGTTGCTTTCGGGTCAATCGTGTTGGCGATCGAGACCTCCCGTCCGCAAGCGGCTCCGGTGCTCATTCCGGTTCTCGTTTCGGTTCTGATCTTCGCTCTTGCTCTTTTCGTGTTCTCACTTTGGACCGTTTGTAGAGAACAGCACGGCGCCGACCAGGCGTTTCGGAATGCGGACTGCGAATTCTCATCGATTTTTCAAAACGTCCTCGACGGAATTCTGATTCTAGACAGCGACTCTCGCTGCTTGGATGTCAATCCTGCAGGTGCCTCACTCCTGCGTATTCCCAGGACCGGCCTGATCGGCAAGAACGTGAGCACTTTTTTCACCGACTCTGAAGCCTTTTGTAGAAAATGGCAGGTCCTTCTTCAGAGCAAGAACCAGCGGGGTCGAGCACAACTCATCGCAGGCGATGGTGCCAGTGTGGTTGTAGATTTTTCCGCTGCAGCAGATTATTTACCTGGACGGCACATTTTCATTCTCTGCGACGTGACGGAACGAACCCATGCCGAAAAGGCCTTACAGAAGAGCGAAGAACGTTTCCGTTATGTGGCCGACAACATTCACGAGATCATTTGGCGGATGAACGCCGCTACGCAGGAAATTACCTACGTCAATCCAGCCTACGCCGCAATAACTGGCCACAGTGTCGAGAGCCTCCAGACGAATCCATCCTCCTACCGCGAACTGATCCACCCGGAGGACAGAATTCGAGTTCTTTCCAGACTTCAAGAGACTGTGAGCTCCGGGACCTTTGATGAAGAGTTTCGTTTCACCCGGGCTGACGGAACGATTCGTTGGATTTGGGCAAAAGGCTTTCCGGTTCCCTCAGATGGCAAGACCCAGTGGCTCGTCGGGACAGCACTGGATATATCTTCTCGCAAGCAGGCTGAAATGAAGATTAGCGAACAGCTCGATGCTGTAGAAGCGGCCCGGGCTGAAGCGGAAGCACTGCGTAAATCGACGCTGGCTCTCAGCCAAAATCTAGCGATGGATTCTGTGCTCGATACGCTTTTGAACTGTATCTCTGAATTGGTCCCATTCGACAGAGCAACAATTCTATTGGTTGAGGGCGGACATGAACTCATGGTCGCCCGCGAAGCGCCTCGCAGCGAGCCGAAAAGAATTGGCCTGACATTAAGCGCCTCTGAAAATACATTTCTTCAGCGCGTCCTCTTCGAAAAGAAAGCGCTGCTGTTGACAAACGTCACCAAGGAGTCTGAGTGGCTTAGTGTTCCGCCTCTCGATGACGTTCAATCATGGCTTGGGATCCCATTGCTCGCGGCTGGTCGCGTTCTCGGCATTCTATCGATCGGCTCAAACACGCCTGGTATTTTTACAGCGGAACATCTGCGTCTCGCCAAATCACTTGCTGTGCCTGCCGTTGTCGCGATTCAAAACGCGAGAGTTCATGAACGCGCCGAAATCTACGCCAGCGAACTCGAAGCCCGCCTACAAGAATTGAGCGAGACAAAAACAGCCTTGGAAGACATGCAGAGAATAGGATTTCGACCCACGGGCAATGATCCCGAGCCCTCGCCGACTTGAAGTTACGTGTGTGCGGTTCTGTAACTGAACAATTTTTGGCATTCCTCTCGGAGAAAACCGCCGGTGACGGGGATGGGGTGATTGCCCTTCTCGAAGACGAGCCGGCAGGGGATTAGACAAGCTCGCCACTTGTAGTCTTCCGTGCCACACTTGCGACCATAGGCGGCAATGTCCTCTTGGGATACGCCGTAGACGACCGCGCCGATTCTAGACCACACGCAAGCACCGGCGCACATGGCACACGGCTCGTGCGTGGAGTAGAGGACGAAGTCGGACAGGTAGCGACCATAGCCGCTTGATACATATTTGAGGGTTTCCAACTCTACATGTTTGATGCTTGATCCCGAAGTTTTTACCCGGTTACCGGCGCTGGCAATGAC
>Ga0075425_100004525_pt1 | contig 14350 bp, 8 predicted proteins | sample SoiMethybrSBSTD4_FD_75300 | JGI IMG/M metagenome (GOLD analysis project Ga0075425, IMG submission 75300) | Bulk soil microbial communities from a Populus tree surrounding site in Tennessee, USA - Soil MetaG P. TD hybrid SBSTD4 | ecosystem: Environmental > Terrestrial > Soil > Tree plantation...
CGTGATGCGCGGCACGTACGAAATGGTCAGCGCCCGGGGCGACAAATTCAACGTGGCTGTCGCGCCGTTCGCGCTGCACGAACCCTATACCGTCCATTAGGTTCAAGGTTCAAGGTTCAAGGTTCCAGGGTTCCAGAATCTTGCTAGCTAAATCCGTATCGGTTCCTGCCGATATTCAGGGGGTGCGTCCATCAACCAAAGTCGTTTGGGGCAGTAGCGTCGTGATCTGTGCAGTTCTGGCCGTGATGGTCCGGCTTCTGCGCGGATAACGTCCGGGCAGCAATCGATCAATCCGGCCGGCGGAACGTTCGAATCGCGTCGAGGAAGGCGTCGCCGAAGTCGGCGGCTTTTTTCGCGCCGACTCCGCGGATCTCGTGCAGATCGTCGAACGTCTTCGGCCGCCGCTCCGCCATCTCCCGCAGCGTCGAATCGTGAAAAATGACGTAGGGAGGAACGCCTCTCGCCCGCGCGATCCTGAGACGAACCTCGCGGAGCACGTCGAACAGATCTGAATCCATCGAAGTGGCGAAGCTCTCCCGAATCGCCGAGCGGCGGCGCTTCCTCGACGGCGGCTCGACTTCCCGGAACAGCTCGCACGCGACATCGCCCGCTCCGGGGGACCCCGCCCCCCGGGTTCCGCGCAGCAGCGCCATGCCGGTCGCCGTCAACCGCACGACTGGGTACGGATCGCCGTCGCGCGCGAGCAGGTCTGAGCCGATCAACTGCTCGATGTAGCCGCGAACCGCCGTCGGCGTCTCGGTTTTCAGCAGTCCAAAGGTCGACAGCCGGTCGTGACCGGCGGCGGCGATCTTGTCCGTCGTCCTGCCGAGCAGGATGTCGGCAACGTGGCCGATGCCGCGCGACTGCTTCACGCGCGCCACACATGACAGGATTTTCTGCGCGACGACGATCGAGTCGCCGACGGGATCGAGCTCGTGGAGGCACCAGTCGCAGGCGCCGCACGACGCCGCGTCCGAGCGCTCTCCGAAGTACTCGAGCAGCGATCGATGGCGGCAGCGCGTGCCGGCCGCGTACCGCTCCATGTCGCGCAGCAGCGTCCGCGCGCTCTCGTTCCACTCGCCGTTCGACTCCAGCATCTGCCGCCACCGCGCGAAGTCGCCGCCCGAGTAGATCAGCACGCATTCCGCGGGCAGTCCGTCGCGGCCGGCGCGTCCGGATTCCTGCTGGTAGTGCTCCAGCGACCGCGGCGCGCCCGCGTGGACGACGAATCGCACGTTCGATCGGTCGATGCCCATGCCGAACGCGACCGTCGCGACGACGACGTCGGCGCGCTCTTCGAGGAACGCTTCCTGGTTCGCGCTGCGCACGCCGTCGTCGAGGCCGGCGTGATACGGCAGCGCGCGCACGCCCTCGCCGCGGAGCCACCCGGCGTGCGCCTCGACCTCCCGACGCGACGGACAGTAGATGATGCCGGCTTCGTCATCGTGTCGGGCCAGGACGTCGGTCAACTGCGTTTTCAGCTGACCGCGCCGCAGCACGCGATAGGTGAGGTTCGGACGATCGAACGAGCCGACGAGCACGGCCGGATTCGTCAGCCGCAGCTCCGAGACGATGTCGGCGCGCACGCGCTCGGTTGCCGTCGCGGTGAACGCGTGGAGCGACACGCCCGGAAAATCATCGCGCAGCATTCCGAGCTGCCGGTATTCCGGACGGAAGTCGTGGCCCCACTGGCTGATGCAGTGCGCTTCGTCGACCGCGATGAACCGCAGATCGCTCTGCGCGAGCAGACGCCGCAGCGACTGGCTGCCCTCGCCCGCGATCCGCTCCGGCGAGACGTACAGCAGCCGGCAGCGCCCGTCCCGGACGCTCGCGATCACGTCGTCGCGTTCGCGCGGCTGCAGCGTGCTGTTCAGGTACGCCGCCGCCACCCCGTCGACGCGCAGACCGTCGACCTGATCCTTCATCAGCGAGATCAGCGGAGAAACCACCAGCGCGAGCCCGCGCTCGCGCGCCACCGCCGGCGCCTGGAAGCAGAGCGATTTGCCGCCGCCCGTCGGCAGGACAACGACGCTGTCGCGCGCGGCCAGGATGGCGTCCATGGCCTCGCGCTGGAGCGGCCGGAAGGTGGAAAAGCCCCACACGCGGTGGAGCGTTTCAGAGAGGACGTCGGGGATACCGTGTCTCCACGTACTCGTCGACGAGCTGCTGGAACTCGCGCGCGAGCTCGTCGTAGGTGCCGCGCAGCGTCTTCACGTGCTCGCCATCAATATATACAGGGCAGTTGGGCGCTTCGCCGGTGCCGGGCAGGCTGATGCCGATGTTCGCGGCCTTCGACTCCCCCGGGCCGTTGACGACGCAGCCCATGACGGCAAGCGTCATCGACTCGACTCCCTCGTGTGTCGTCTTCCAGTCGGGCATCCGGTCGCGGATGTAGGCCTGAATCTGTTCGGCGAGCTCCTGAAACGTGCTGCTCGTCGTGCGCCCGCACCCGGGACACGCGGTGACGCTGGGCGAAAACGATCGGAGCCCGAGCGACTGCAGCAGTTCGCACGCGGCGTAGACCTCTTCGCGGCGGTCGCCGCCCGGTCGCGGCGTCAGCGAGACGCGGATCGTGTCGCCGATGCCTTCGTTCAGCAGCACGCCCATCGCCGCCGACGACCACACCAGCCCCTTCGTGCCCATCCCCGCTTCGGTCAGCCCGAGGTGCAGCGGCTGATCGGTCCGCCGCGCGAGCTCGCGATACACGGCGATGAGATCGCGCGGACGGGACGTCTTGCACGAAATGATGATCTGGTCTTTGCGCAGCCCGCTCTCGAGCGCGAGCTCGGTCGACTGAACCGCCGACAGCACCATGCATTCGTTGATGATCTCTTCCGACGTCTTCCCGAGATCGCGATCGGTGTTCTCCTGCATCTTCGCGACCACGAGCTCCTGATTGAGCGAGCCGCCGTTGACGCCGATGCGCACCGGCCTCGCGTGATCGACCGCGACCCTGCAGATGGTCGAGAACTGCTCGTCGCGCCGCTTTCCGGTGCCGACGTTGCCCGGATTGATCCGGTACTTGTCGAGCGCGCGCGCGCAATCGGGGTATTTCGTCAGCAGCAGGTGGCCGTTGTAGTGGAAGTCGCCGATGAGCGGCGCGGCGCAGCCCGCGTCGAGCATCCGCTGCTTGATCTCCGGCACCGCGGCCGCCGCTTCCGGCAGATTCACGGTGACGCGGACGAGCTCGGATCCCGCCTCCGCGAGCTCGATGCACTGCTGCGCGGTGGCGCGCGCGTCGGCCGTGTCGGTCATCGTCATCGATTGCACGACAACGGGCGCGCCGCCGCCGACGAGGACGTGGCCCACCTTCACGCCCACCGTCCTATGGAGCTTCAGCTCTGGCATCGAAGATCCCATGTTAGCATTCCGCCTTCCGCCTCCGCTCGCGCGGCGGTTTCGCGAACGAGCTTCGGCGACACAAGCCGCCCTCTTCTATGAAATCAATCAGAGTCCATCAGTTCGGCGGGCCCGACGTTCTGAAGCTCGAAGAGGTCGCGGATCCGAAACCCGGTCCGGGCGAGGTCGTCGTGCGCGTGCGCGCGGCCGGCGTGAATCCTGTCGACGCCTACATTCATACCGGCAGCTACGGGCGAAAACCGCCGCTGCCCTACACACCCGGCTTCGACGGCGCGGGCGAAGTCGAGTCCGTCGGCGCAGACGTCAACACGTTCGCGCCTGGCGATCGCGTCTACATCAGCGGACCGGGCAATACCGCCGCCGGCGCCGGCACGTACGCGGAACGCGCGCGCTGCCTGCCCTCGCAGCTGCACGCGCTGCCGGCGAGAGCGACGTTCGGCCAGGGCGCCGCGCTCGGCGTGCCCTACTGCACGGCGTATCGCGCGCTCTTTCAGCGCGCGCACGCGAAACCGGGCGAAACGGTCCTCGTGCACGGCGCGACAGGCGGCGTCGGCATCGCGGCCGTGGAGCTCGCGCACGCGCGAGGGCTGCGCGTCATCGGCAGCGGCGGCAGCGACAAGGGGCTGGCCGCCGTACGCGAGCACGGCGCCGACGTCGTCGTCAATCACAAAGCGGACAAATACACGGACGAAATTCTCGCGGCGACCGGCGGCCGCGGCGTCGATCTCATCGTCGAAATGGCGGCGCACGTCAATCTCGACCGCGATCTCGCGCTGCTCGCCAGGCACGGCCGCATCGTCGTCGTCGGCAACCGAGGACGCGTGGAGATCGACGCGCGGCAGGCGATGGGACGCGACGCGGCGATCCTCGGCATGACGCTGTTCAACGTCACCGACGCGGAGTTCGTCGAGATTCATTCGGGCCTCATCGCCGGCCTCGCGAACGGCACGCTCAACCCCATCGTCGGCCGCGACCTGCCGCTGGCCGACGCCGCCCGGGCGCATGCGCTCGTCATGGAGCCGGGCGCATTGGGTAAAATCGTGCTCACGCCCTGACGGAACAACGATGAGAAAAACGACGATTGCGACTTTCTTCGTCCTGATCTGTACGTTCGCCGCGACCTTCTTCACCCGCACGCACCTCAGCGCTCAGACGCCCGCCGAACGAGGCAAGACGGTTTACGACGCGCACTGCGTCGAATGCCACGGCGAATCGGGGCGGGGCGACGGCCCCGCGTCGGCACATCTGAATCCACGGCCGCGCGACTTCACGTCCGCCAAGTACAAGCTTCGCTCGACCGAGACCGGCACCGTTCCGACCGACGATGATCTGATCCGGACCGTGCGTCAGGGGATGTACAGCACGTCGATGCCCTCATGGGACCGCGTGCTGTCCGATTCGGAGCTTCGCGACGTCGTCGCCTATATCAAGACGCTGTCGCCGCAGTTCACGGAGACGCCGCCGAAAGAGATCGCCGCGGCGCCGGCGACTCCGAGCTCGCCCGAAAGCCTCGCGCGCGGAAAGAACGTCTACGGGAAGCTGCAGTGCGGCAAGTGCCATGGCGACGACGGCCGCGGCGCGAACGCGGTTGCGACGACGTTCGAGGACGAGACCCACCAGAAGATCCCGGCGGCGGACCTCACCGAGCCGTGGGCGTTCCGCGGCGGCGCGACCTCGCGTGACGTGTTCATGCGCTTCCGCGCCGGCATGACCGGCACACCGATGCCGTCGTTCGCCGAGGCCGCGAGCGACGGCGACCTGTGGGACCTCTCGAACTACGTGCTGTCGATGGGGCGGAAGCCCGTGTGGTCGATGAACGCGCAGGAAGTCGCCGAGCTGTACGCGCGCCTCGACGCCGAAGCGAAACAGAATCCGGCCGGGCGCGGCGAGTTCCTGGTGGACTCGCTCGGCTGCGCCACCTGCCACTCTCCCGCCGACGCGCAGCGGAAGATGCTGCCCGGCATGCGGCTCGCCGGCGGGCTGCGCTTCAGGGTCGAGCCGTTCGGCGAATTCGTCACGGGGAATCTCACGTCGGACAAGGCGACCGGCCTCGGCAACTGGTCCGACGACGAAATCAAGCGCGCGATCACGAAAGGGATTACGCGCGACGGCACGAGGCTGCTGCCGTACCCCATGGATTACGGCTCCTACTCGACGATGAAGGCGGACGATCTGAACGCGATCGTGGCGTACCTGCGGACGGTGCCGCCGGTGTCGAACCTCACGCCGGCGCCGAAGTGGACGTTTTTTCCCGTGTACATGTGGGGCAAGTTCAAGATGCTGATCCTCGGCCAGGATCCGCCGATGACGTTCTACCCGGGCAACGCCGGAACGCAGGGGGCGCGATGAAACGCATCCTCAAATGGGCGCTGATCGTCGTCGTGGCGCTCGTGCTGTGCGCGCTCGGCGCGTTCCTGTACTTCGTTCCACCGTTCTTCACAACGCCGCCCGAGGAATTCGGACGGCATCTCGCAGCCGCGGCGCCGCCTGTCACGGACATCGCCGATCCCGCGCAGCGCGCGATCGCCGAGCGCGGACGTTACATCGTCATGACCACCGGCTGCATCGGCTGCCACGCGACGAACGGATCGCAGGGTCCCGACTACTCGAAGTATCTGGCCGGCGGCGCGATCAAGATTCAGACGGCGCACGGCACGTTCGTCAGCCGCAACCTGACGCCGGACAAGGAGACGGGCCTCGGCCGCCGCAGCGACGACGAGGTGAAGCGAGTGCTGCGCAGCGGCGTGTTCGCCGACGGGCATCAGGTGGGATTCACGGCGATGCCGTGGGAGAGTTTCTCGCACTGGTCGGAGGAAGATCGGTACGCAGTGCTGCTCTACCTGCGGCATCTTCCCGGCGTGCGGCACGCTACGCCCGAGGCGGTGCCGGGCAACGGCGTGACGATTCCCGGCGCACTCGAACAGGATTACGCGGGCAAAGACTACGGCATCAGGTAACCGACTCACCGGGGTATGGGGCGGAGCCCCATTAAGTGAAGTAAGCTGCCGCTGGGAGGACGTATGCGCAAGCTGATGCTGATGGTGGCGATGCTGGCCGCCGTCTCGGGGGCGGCGGCGGCGCAGGAAACCACGGGGACCGTCACCGGCATCACGACCGATCAGTCGGGCGCGGTGCTTCCCGGCGTCACCGTGACGATTCGCAATCCCGCCGCGGGTGTCTCGCGGCTCGTGGTGACCAACGACGCCGGCGTCTACACCGCGAGCCTGCTTCCGGTCGGCACGTACGAAGTCGTGTTCGAGCTGTCCGGGTTTCAGACGGTCACCGTCAGGAACATCGCGCTGCACGTGAACGATCGGCTGCAGATCGACGGACACCTGGGCGTCGGCGGCGTGGCGGAGACGGTCAACGTCGCGGCCACGAGCGAACTGGTGCAGTCGATTCCGGCGCTGCAGACCACGATCGGATCCGCGCAGGTTCGCGAGCTGCCGCTCAACAACCGCAACTTCGTGCAGCTGGCGACGCTGGCGGCCGGCGTGTCGAGCGACCTCACCGACGAGGTCGGCATCGGCCTGACGAGCACCGTCAGCATCTCGGTCAACGGCGCGCGGCGCAACGCCCTGAACTGGCTGGTGGACGGCGTCAGCAACGTCGACGTCGGGTCGAATATCACGCTCCTGTCGACGCCGACCATCGATTCGATCGAAGAGTTCAAGATCATCACGAACAGCTACGCGGCCGAGTGGCCGCGCAGCGGCGGCGGCGTGGTCAACGTCGTCACGAAGTCGGGATCGAACACCTTCAACGGCAACGTGTACGAATTCCTGCGCTCGGACAAGCTGAACGCGAATGCGTTCTTCCGCAACCGCAGTACGAATCCGGATCAGAACAGCCACCCGGCGCCGCTCAAATACAACAACTTCGGCGGAACGCTCGGCGGCCCGATCGAAAAGAACCGGTTTTTCTTCTTCTTCTCCGAAGAGCTGCGGCGGATTCAGCGGACGACGACGGGCACGGCCCCGGTGCCGGATCCCGCGTGGCTGAACGACCCGACAAACGCCAATTACGTCGCGCCGGCGCTCCGCGATCCGAACGCCGTCAAGCTGCTCTCGCTGTGGCCGGCGCCGAACATCGCCGGCACGAACCAGTACGTCGCGTCGCTGCCGAACATCCAGAACACGCGGCAGGAAGTCGTCCGCGTCGATTACGACCTGCGCGGCAACACCCGGCTGACGGGACGCTACACGCACGACAACAGCTACACCCAGGAACCGGGCGGCCTGTTTCAGGGCAACAATTTCGTGCCGAACGTGTGGACGACCGACACGAACGTGCCGGGCCAGATCGCGGCCGCGCAGCTGCGCACGGTCATCGGATCGCGGTCGATGAACGAGTTCCAGTTCCAGTTCTCGAGCAACACGATCGCGACGACGAATCCCGAGGGCACCACGAACACGCGCGCCGGAATCGGTCTCACAATCCCCGAGCTGTTCGCGCAGAACCTGGGCGGCTACATGCCGATCGTGTCGATCAACGGCCTGACGGGCGCCAACCTCGGCGCGTCGCAGTTGTTCAACATCGAATACCGGAACTACGCCCTCACCGACAGCTTCACGACGCAGCGCGGCTCGCACTCGATCAAGACGGGCGGCCTCGCAACCTTCGAGCGGAAGAACGAGAACGGCGCCAACCAGACCCAGGGCAACTTCTCGTTCCAGCCGACGACCAACGGCAAGAGCGCCTTTCAGAACTTCATCACAGGCAACGCCGACGGCTCGTGCACGGCGTGCACGTACACCGAGGCGGAGATCGACGTCACGGAGCATCTGCGCTTCAACCGCTTCGAGTTGTACGCGCAGGATTCGTGGAAGCCGCGGTCCGGCATCACCATCGACTACGGTCTGCGCTATTCGCTCTACCCGCCGATCACCGACGCGAACAACGTGCTGACGAACTTCTCGCCGTCGGCGTTCGTGCCGGCGAACGCGCCGAAGCCGGGCAACGCGAGCGGCTCGCTCGTCCAGATCGGCACCGGCGATCCGCTCAACGGCATCATCGTCGCCGGCAAGAACTCGCCGTACGGCGACGCAATCTACGCATTCGACAAGGGCGACCTGCAGCCGCGCGTCGGCGTCACGTGGGATGCGCTCGGCTCGGGCCGCACGGTGTTCCGGACGGCGTACGGTGTCTACTACGACCAGCCGCTCGTCGGCATCTTCGAGCAGAACTCGTTCACCAATCCGCCGTTCGTCAACACGATCAGCCTGACGAACCCGAAGCTGTCGAATCCCGGCGCGGGGACGACGCCGACCACGACCGGCGTGCGCAATCTGATCGGCAACGGCGACGACTTCAAGACGCCGCGGATGCAGCAGTGGAACGCGGGCATCCAGCATCAGCTCTACACGCGCGGCGTCATCGACGTGAACTACGTCGGCTCGCACGGCGATCATCTGATTCGGCCGGTGGACATCAACCAGCCGCAGCCGGCGGACGTGCTGCGGGCCGGCGGAGTGAATGGCGCGAATTTCAATCTCGCCCGCCCGTACTACGGCTACGGCACGATCACCATGCGGGAAACGTCGGCGCGCAGCAACTACTGGGGCATCCTGTCGACGTTCCGCCACGACGCCGGCGCTGCGGGATCGCTCACGATCAACTACACGTTGAGCCGAAATCGCACCGACGCGACCAACGACCGCGACGCCGTCGACATCCCGCAGAATCCGCTCAATTTCGACGCCGAGTACGCGGACGCGCGGACCGACCGCCGCCACATCTTCACGGCGAACTACATCTACATGCTGCCGTTCTTCAAGACGTCGTCGAACGCCGCGCTGCGGGCCGCGTTCGCCGAATGGCAGATCGCCGGCATCACGACGATCAATTCCGGCCAGCCGATTCCGCGTATTTCGGAATCGACGAACAACTTCCTGCGCGGCAGCCGCGCGAACATCGTCGGCGATCCGCGCGCCGGGCAGCAGACCGAGACGGGCCCGCTGCTCTACTGGTTCGATCCGGCGGCGTACGCGCCGGCGGCCGACGGGACGTACGGCACGTCGCAGCGCGCGGAATTCCGTCAGCCGGGCCGCAATCAGACCGACCTCGCGCTGTCGAAGAACTGGTCGTTCGACGGCGGCTACCGGTTCCAGTTCCGCGCCGACTTCATCAACGCGTTCAATCACACCCAGTGGGCCGCCGATCCGCAGGCGCTCCTCATGGACAACACGTGCACGACGAGCCCGACGACGTGTAATCCGTCGAACGACACGTTCGGCCAGATTCTCGGCGCGCGGGCGCCGCGCGAGATTCAGCTCGGCTTCAAGTTCTACTGGTGAAACGCTCATGAATCGCCCGGTGATCGACTGGCCGCCTGAAAACCGGCGGCCGCGGCGGCGCGGTCTCGTCGTCCTGCTGATCGGCATCGGCGTGCTGCTGCTCGGCGCCGGCACCGCGCTGTCCTACTACGTCGACGCACTGTGGTTCGACTCGCTCGGGTATGCGGACGTCTTCTGGAAAACCCTCAACCTGCAGGCGACGGTCTTCACCGGATTCTTCGTCGCCACGATCGCCGTCGTGTACGGCGCGTTCCTCGCGTTCAAACCGGCGCATCTCGGCGATCTCGCGAAGCTGCCGATTCTGATCAACGGACAGCCGATCCGCCTGCCGGTCGAGCCGGTCGTGCGTCTTGCAGGCGGCGTCGTGTCCCTCCTCGTCGCGCTCGCCGCGGGCGCGGGCATGATGGCGCAGTGGCAGACGCTGGCGCTCTACTGGCACAGCACGCCGTCCGGCGCGGCCGATCCGATCTTCAACCGCCCGCTGACGTTTTATCTCTTCACGCTGCCGGCATGGCAGCTGCTCGTCGGCTGGGTGACAACGCTCGCCGTCGTCACCGGCGGCATCGCCATTTTTTTCATCGTGATCGGCGGCGGCACGCGTCTGCTCTCGGGCGCCCGCGAATCTCCGACGGGCGCTGCGTGGCGCGGCCTGACGATCGCCTACGCGCTGTTCCTGCTGACGGTCGCCGCGCGCGTGTATTTCGGCCGCTTCGAGCGGCTGTTCGCCGACAACACGATCTTCGCCGGCGTCACCTACACCGACGATCACGTGATGCTGACCGGCATGCTCGTCGTCGCCGCGGCGCTCGTGCTCGGCGCCGCGATCGTGATTGCGCGATCGATCGCGCGGCCGAACGTAATGTGGTTCGGCGTTGCGCTCGTGCCGGCGGTGGTCTGCTACGTCGGCGCCGGCATCATCGCGTGGTACGTGAACAACTTCGTCGTCAAACCGAACCAGCTGCAGCGCGAGCGGCAGTACATCGCGAACAACATCAGGATGACGCAGCTGGCGTTCGGGCTGGACCGGATCGAGCAGCATCCGTTCCCCGCCGACAGCACCGTGGAGGCGGTCGAAGCCGATCGCAATCAGGCGACGATCCAGAACATCCGGCTGTGGGACTGGCGCGCGCTCCAGGATACGCTGCGCCAGATCCAGGAGATACGCACCTACTACGACTTTCCGGACATCGATATCGATCGCTACGTGATCGACGGCGTCGAGCGGCAGGTGATGCTCGCGGCGCGCGAGCTGAGCGTCGACAAGCTTCCCGAGAGCAGCCGGAACTGGATCAACGAGAAGTTGATTTACACGCACGGCTACGGCGTGACGATGAATCCGGTCAACGGCTTCACGCCCGAAGGGATGCCGTCGCTCGTCCTCGCCAACATGCCGGTGCAGAGCACCGTTCCCGAGCTGAAAGTCGCGCGGCCGGAGATCTACTTCGGCGAGCTGACGACCGCGGACGTGTACGTCAAGACGCGGCAGAAGGAGTTCAATTACCCGCAGGGCGACCAGAACAACTTCGAGACCTACGGCGGCACCGGCGGCGTCGTGCTCGGAGGATTCTTCCGGCGCCTGCTGATCGCGCTCGACCGCGGCGATCTCGCCAAGCTGCCGTTCAGCGACGACATCACCGCGGAGAGCCGGCTGATGATGCGCCGCGGCATCCGCGAGCGGATGTCGGCGCTCGCGCCGTTCCTGACGCAGGAAGACGATCCGTACCTGGTCGTCGACGACGAGGGCCGCCTGTGGTGGATCATCGACGGCTTCACGACGTCCGACTCGTTTCCGTACGCGCGCCACTATCCGATCGATCGCAACGGCCCGTCCGTCAACTATCTGCGCAACAGCGTCAAGGCGACGATCGACGCGTACAACGGCACGACGACCTTCTACGTGTTCGACAACGAGGATCCGATCCTCGCCGCCTACCGGAGCATCTTTCCGTCGCTCTTCAAGGACGCAGCGGCGATGCCGCCGACGCTGCGCCGGCACGTCCGGTACCCGGAGGTGCTCCTGCGCGTGCAGGCGAGCGTCTACGGCCTCTACCACATGACCGATCCCGAGGTGTTCTACAACCGCGAGGATCTGTGGAGCATCGCGACCGAGGTCGGCATGGGCAACCGGCGCGAGCAGGCGACCGTGACGATGGATCCGAACTACGTGCTGATGACGCTGCCCGGCGAGCAGAAGCCGGAGTTCGTCGAGATCCTTCCGTTCACGCCGGCGAACCGCAACAACCTGATCGGCTGGATCGCCGGGCGCAGCGACGATCCGCACTACGGACGCGCGATCGTCTACAACTTCCCGAAGACGAAACTCGTCGACGGACCGATGCAGGTCGAGGCGCGCATCGATCAGAATCCGCAGCTCTCGGGGCAGCTGTCGCTGTGGAACCAGCAGGGATCGCGCGTGCGCCGCGGCAGCCTCGTCGTCATTCCCGTCGGGCGCGCGCTGCTCTACGCGGAAGCGATCTACCTGCAGGCGGAGCGGAGCCCGATGCCGGAGCTGCGCGTGGTCGTGCTGGCGCTCCAGGATCGGCTCGCGTATGGGCCGACATTCGAGGCGGCGATGACGGGACTCTTCGGCGCGGCGCCAGCGGCGACGGCTCCCGCGGGCGCGCCGCCCGGCAGCGCGTCGAGCGCGGCGCCGGCGGCGGCGCCGCAGGCAGCGCCCGCGCAGCCCGCGGTCGACGTCAACGGACTGATTGCGCAGGCCGCGAAGGACCTGGCGGACTATCAACGGCTGACGGCGGACGGCAAGCTCGCGGAGGCGGGACAGAAGCTCGAGCATCTGAAAGCCACGCTCGATCAGCTTTCCAGGCAGAAGCGATGAAGGAGCTGGGTATGCATCGCATCGGGATCGCGTTCGTGATCGCGGCCGGGACCGCCGCGCTGGCGCAAACGCCGGCCGGTCCGATTCAGTCGTCGAAACCGGCGGTGCAGACGCACATCGACGCCGCGAAGGCGGCGGCCGGATCCGATTTCGCCGGCGTCTACAGTCGGATTTGCCGGGAAGCCGTTCCGCCGGATCCTCCGCCGACACCCCCGCAGCGCGGGGCCGCGGGACGTGGACGCCAAAGCGGGCCGCCCGCGCGCGAGTCGTGGCACGCCGATCCCGTGAAGGTGTTCGACAACCTCTACTTCCTCGGCCAGACCGAGTACTCGGTGTGGGCGATCAAAACGTCGGAAGGACTGATCCTGATCGACGCGATCTTCGACTACTCCGTCGACGACGAGGTCGCCGGGGGACTGAAGACGCTCGGCCTCGATCCGGCGACGATCAAGTACGTGGTCATCAGCCACGGCCACGGCGACCATTCCGGCGGCGCGAAGTATCTGCAGGACAAGTTCAACGCGCGCATCGTGCTCACCGCCGCGGACTGGGATCTGCTGGACCGCAGCAACGGCACGAAGCCGCGGCGGGACGTCGTCGCGAAGGACGGCGACGTGATCACGCTCGGCGACACGACGGTTCTCCTCTACAACACGGCCGGCCACACGCTCGGCACGCTGTCCGCGATCTTCCCCGTCTACGACCGCGGTGAGAAGCACGTGGTAGCCACATGGGGCGGCACGGCGTTCAACTGGATGGGCGGTTCGGCGGCGTACATCACGCCGGAGCATCCGGCGAGCTTCTGGTTCAAGACCTACAGCGACTCGGCGGAGCGTTATAAGGCAATCACGAAGCGCGTGGGCGCCGACGTCGTCATTTCCAACCACACGATCTTCGACGGGTCGAAGACCAAGCTGCCGATGCTGGCGAATCGAAAACCGGGCGACCCGAATCCGTTCGTGATCGGCGTCGACGGAGTGCAGCGCTACCTGACGACAGTCAACGAGTGCGCGCAAGCTGGACTCGCCAATCAGCTGAAGTAGCTACCGTTCAGACGCCCCCGTGTACCAAGCGCCCTCGCTATAATTGCGCCCTCTGCAGGTCTTGCAAGTCTGGAGGATGTCATGAGACGTCGGTCGATCTCGGCGGCGATTGCATGCGTTCCGCTGGTCGCAGTACTCGCCATCGCGCCGCACGCGCGCACGGCTGCCGCGCCGACACGGCTGCTCCGCATGCCGACGGTCAGCGCGAGCACGATTGCGTTCGTCTACGCGAACAACATCTGGACGGTCGAGCGCGCCGGCGGCATGGCGCGGCGCATCACGAGCTTCCAGGGGCAGTCGAGCAACCCGCACTTCTCGCCCGACGGCAGGACCATTGCCTTCAGCGCGGAGTACGCCGGCAACACGGACGTGTACGTCGTGCCGGCGGAAGGCGGTGAGCCGAAGCGCCTGACGTGGCATCCCGGCGCCGACAACGTGCAGGGCTGGACGCCCGACGGCAAGTCCATCGTCTTCTCTTCGTCCCGCGCCAGCTGGGCGCCGAGCGGCGCGCCGCGCTTCTGGACGGTGCCGATCGAAGGCGGTGTCGAGCAGCCGATGCCGCTGCCCCGCGGCTATCAGGGAAAGATTTCTCCCGACGGCGCGCGCATCGCCTACCGCATGAACAGCTCCTGGGACGAAGAGCGCCGCAACTACCGCGGCGGCCAGAACCGCCCGATCTGGATCGCGGATCTGAAGACGTTCGACGTCGTGACGCCGCCGTGGACCGACTCGAAGGACGTCGATCCGGTCTGGGTCGGCAACACCGTGTACTTCCTCTCGGATCGCGACGGCGTCGCGAACGTCTGGTCGTACGA
>Ga0075425_100004526_pt1 | contig 14350 bp, 11 predicted proteins | sample SoiMethybrSBSTD4_FD_75300 | JGI IMG/M metagenome (GOLD analysis project Ga0075425, IMG submission 75300) | Bulk soil microbial communities from a Populus tree surrounding site in Tennessee, USA - Soil MetaG P. TD hybrid SBSTD4 | ecosystem: Environmental > Terrestrial > Soil > Tree plantation...
TGCTGCTGAGCCGCCAGGGCGAAGCCGGCCACCGCGGGCACGTTAATGCGAGTGAGGAAGGTGTGCGGATTCTTGGGCGTCGCCGGATTGGCAGCGAAGGCCAGATCGTTTCGGAAGAACGTCGCTCGATCAGCCAGGTCCCCCGCTCTCAGGATCGCGGTCGTCGTTGGGTTGGGAACAGTTTCGTCGCCTCTCGCGAACTGGAAGATGACCGACTTTGCTTCCACATCATCAAGCGGCGCCCGCCGGATATGTGGCGCATAGGCGACTGGGTTTCCGGATTGGGAGACCCACTCGCTGTTTTCCAACGCTTCTTGAATTGCGATGGCACCAGGTACGGTGTTGCTCACCGGGGGCTGATCCCGGAGAGGCAAATTCTCGTTGAAGGCAATGCCGCTGGGATCGGGGACGTTGATGAGAGATGGAATGCGGGATGCGAGCGCGATCCCGACCAGGGGCCGGAAGCCGCCGAGTCGGGCGACTTCGATAATGGAGCCACCCGCTACATTCGGCACCCCCACACGGACGCGGGGCTCGACCCCGAGAAAGATGGTGCCGTAGATGCCTCCAAAGGACTGCCCGAAGTAGTAGATGCGGGAGCGATCGAGGTCCGCGACCCCATCGCCGTCTACATCGATGCCCACTTCGATGACGCGGACCAGCTGCATCAAGTCCACGACCGTCTGCCGAAGGCCATCGCGGCTTGAGATGATCGCCTGGGGCCCCACCGCGCTGACGCCTTCCGTGGAGTCGATGGTCCCATTTCCATCCAGGTCAATCCCCCGTCCACCGGCCGGCAGCGTGACCGAGCCACCACCCGCCTGACCGACAGTCAACGTGCCTGCCGGTCCGAACCCGTGCCCGACCACATTGATGGCGATCGTCGCAATCCCGTGGGCGGCCATCGTGGCGGCGACAACGTAGGGGCTATTGTTCTTGTTGTCCGTAAAGCCATGGCCGTAGATCGCGACCGGCCAACCCTTCGGAGGTTTCGGGCCTGCCGGCAGGACGAGGTTGAAGAAAATCTCGTTGGTTCCTTGCACCTGGGGGATCCCCGAGGCCGTTCCGATGGCCGGAATGAAGCGCTGAGCCGTCTCGTAATTCGGCGACCGATACTTCCCGAAGGCGATGGTGCTCACGGCCCCGGGGAAGAGGCCCAGGGCAGTGACCGGAACAGGAATCGCCGAAAGGGCGGGTCCCGTCGTCAGCTGGGCATTGAACGTGACGCCGGTCACACTGGGAAACGGGAACACCGTTCGCGCCCCAGACGGCCCAAGGAGGAAATCGGCGGGTCCCGGGGTCGTCGCTTTGATCTGGTCCCGGATCTTCTCCAGAATGGCCGTCGCGCTCTGCGTCGTGAAAATGCTCGCAGCCACGATGTCCTTGCTTCGGATCCCGCGATGGCGGGCGACGGCTAAGGCTTGGAGGAGCGCCTTCCGGTAGTTTCTGAGCGTCTGGTCTCCAAAGTCGAGGTCGTGTCGAAAGCGCTGGAATGCCTCTGATGCCTCGACCGGTTTCCCGGTCTCATCTCGTACCCCTCGCGTGACGATCAGCGCATATCGAGTGTGCTGGTCGAGCAGCTCATCCGACTTCGCGTGGAGGGTGTTCGTGGCCGGATCCCAGACCACCTGGTTGATGCCCACCACTTTCTCGCCCGCGGGGCCCTCACGCCGCGTGTTCTCAAGGTTTATCAGGATCACCGTCTGACTCGAGACGGAGCTGGGGTCGATGGGCCCGTCGAAAGGGATCGAAAGTCTGGGCGAGAGATTGAAGCCATCCAGCGTGTTGAGGACGTCGAGATCGGCGCAGTCCGAGGGGCGGGCGCCGCAGTTGGGTTTGGGCAGTTGGACTTTGAGCCCGGTGAGCTGCCGTGGATCGGCGACGGTGAACCGGTCGCTGGGGAAGGGGTGTCCGGCCGGCACCTCAAGGTTGAAGAGCGCGTGGACCCCGGCCGCCAGCGCGAGGGAAGACCACAGAAGCAGAACAGGCACGGCGAAAAGAAGGGCACGGCGAGCACAACGGGCCATGGCAGATCTCCTTTCCGAAAGCGTGGCGGGCCGTAGAGAGCGACTCAGTTGCCGCGGCGACTCTATGGGTCCGGCCTGAGAGATGTCAAGGGCACGAATCGCCCGCGCGTGGCGGGCCGACGAGTCCAGAACACCTCGGCGTTTCATCCCGGATGAATAGGTGATCGACGGTCGTAGGCGGTATCCCACCGAGGGCGCGGGGCGACCCGCCCGAATCTCGTGTCGGCTCGCTTCTCACTGGCGGATCCTCGAACGCTGGATGCCCCGACTGGTGGGGCTTCCCGAATCGTGATCACGTTCACAATCGTTCGACGGAAGCCTGTGCCCTGAGGCGATCAGAGTTATGGGGGCGAGGCCGGGAGGCGGGGATGGTCTCGGGGCGGGGGGAGTCGGTTGACGAGCGATGTAATGAGACCGATAATCGCGACCCGCTATGATACTCCCGACCCTCAAGGGGTGAACGGTGACACATCATCGTGCGCTAGGACGGCTTCTCGTCGAGGGGAGGGTTATCAGCGAGGAGACGCTCGCCGAGGCGTTGATTCACGCGACGGAACGGAGGCAACGGCTCGGAGAGGCGTTGGTGGCAATGGGGGCGGCAACGTCTGACGAAATCCTCCGGGCACTGGCTGCCCAGCATGGCCTGCCGTTCCGTTCTCGTGAAGAGCTGCCGTTGATGCCACCGATTGTGAAACTGCTGTCCCCCAAGTATCTCCGGCAATACGTGGCCTGCCCGATCGCTGTGAATGGGGCCACCGTGACGGTGGCCACCGCCGAACCCGCCAATCCGATGCTTGGCGATGATCTGCGCAAGGCGCTGGGCAGCGCTGTTCAGCTCTGCGTGGCGCCGGCTGAGGCGATCCTGGAGACCATCGAGCGGGCCTACGGGGCCAACACCGCGCTCCAGAAGATTGTCGAGGGGATGGGAACGGCGCGGACAGACGGTGAGGGTGACCAGAGTGAGGATGTCAATCACCTCCGCGACCTGGCCTTCGAGGCCCCGGTGGTCCGTCTGGTCAATCTGCTCATCGATGGCGCGCTGGCCGCCGAGGCCTCGGACATCCACATCGAACCGTTCGAGGACAGTCTGCGCGTCCGCTATCGCATCGACGGGCTGCTCTACGATCAAGAAGCGCCGCCCCGGCGGCTGCAGGCGGCGGTCACGTCCCGCATCAAGATCATGGCTGAGCTCAACATCGCGGAGCGTCGGCTACCCCAGGACGGCCGCATCCGCGTCACGACGCAGGGGCGGCGCGTGGACATCCGCGTCTCGACCGTGCCCACCATTCACGGCGAGTCCATCGTGATGCGCCTGCTCGATCGCTCGTCGGTGTTTTTGCCGTTCGATCGGTTGGGGTTCTCGGCCCGAACCGCCGAGGCGTTCGAGGGGCTCATCCGGCGACCTCACGGCATCCTGCTCGTCACCGGGCCCACCGGCTCTGGCAAGACCACCACCCTCTATGCGGCGCTGGACAAGATCAATGCCCCGGACCGGAAGATCATCACCGTGGAAGACCCTGTGGAGTATCAGCTCAAGGGCGTCAACCAGATTCCAGTCAGGCCGAAGATCGGGCTCAGCTTCGCGAGCGGGCTCCGGCACATCGTGCGCCAGGACCCGGACGTGATCATGGTGGGGGAGATCCGCGACCTCGAGACCGCGGAGATCGCCATCCAGGCGGCGCTGACGGGGCATCTGGTCTTCTCCACGCTCCACACCAACGATGCGCCGGGTGCCGTAGCCAGATTGCAAGACATGGGATGCGAACCGTACCTGGTGTCCTCGGTGCTAAACGGTGTCCTGGCCCAACGCCTGGTCCGGCGCATCTGCCTGGCCTGCCGGGCGCCCGATCACCCGGAGCCGGCTGATCTCCTCGCCATCGGGGTCACCGACGCATCCGACGTGCAGCTCTTCCGGGGGAAGGGCTGTGATGAATGCCGCGGCACCGGGTACCGCGGCCGGATCGGGATCTACGAGCTGTTCCGGCTCACCGAAGAGGGGCGGAGCCTCATCGTGCGGAAGGTGCCGGCCGGCGAGCTCCGCCGCCACGCTGTCGAGCAGGGCATGGTGATGCTCCGGGCGGACGGCTGGGCGCGGGCCTGTGCCGGCATGACCACGGTGGAAGAGATCCTGCGGGTCACTCAGGAAGATACCTAGCGTGACCGTCTTCGGGTACCGAGCGGCCGACCAGCGAGGCCAGACCATCGACGGGGTCATGGAGGCCCCTGACGCGCAGGCGGTGGTCGAGCGCTTGCAACGTGACGCCTATTTCCCGATCGCAGTGGCCCCCCAGGATCAGCCGCGCCGGCTCCTGAGCGTTGGCTGGCCGCACCTGAGGCTCCGCCGCGTGGCGAGCCGCGACTTGGTGACCCTGACGCAGCAGCTCGCCACCCTGGTCGAGGCCGGCCTGCCGCTCGACCGCGCACTGGCCATCCAGGCGGAGCTGGCGCCCAATGCCCGCTTGCGGGCCATCATGGGCGACCTGCTGCGCAGCGTCCGGGGCGGCTCCTCCTTCGGCGAGGCGCTGGCCAAGCACCACCCGCGTCCCTTCTCGCGGCTCTACATCAATATGGTGCGGGCCGGCGAGAAGGGTGGGGTCCTTGAGGCCACGCTTCGGCGCCTCGCCGAGTTTCTTGAAGAGGCCCAGGAGTTTCGCGACGCCCTGATCTCCGCGCTCATCTACCCCGTGCTGCTCACGACGGTGGGCGCCGGAGCGGTCATCTTCCTGATGACCTTTGTCATCCCGCGCTTCGCGAGCATCTTCAAGGATCTTGGCGCGACGGTCCCGCTGCCCACCCTGATGCTCCTCAAGATGAGTGGCGCACTCGGGCGTTTCTGGTGGGTGCTGGCCGTGGTGGGCGTGGCCGTGACGCTCGGGGCGCGCGTCGCCCTGTCCACCCCCGAAGGTCGGCTCAAGGCGGATCGCCTGTTGCTGAGGCTACCCCTGATCGGGGACGTCATCGTCAAGACTGAGATCGCGCGCTTCACCCGGATCCTGGGCACGCTGCTCCGGAGCGGTGTGGCGATGCTCCCGGGGTTAGCGGTGGTCAGGGAGATGCTGGGGAACCAAGTGCTCGCGCGGGCCGTCGACGGGCTCACCGCGGGAGTCAAGCGGGGCGCCGGCCTCGCCCAGCCGATGAGCGACTCCGGCGTCTTTCCCCCGCTGGCCGTTCACATGGTGCGGGTGGGAGAGGAGACCGGCCGGCTCGAGGATCTCCTGTTGAAGGTGGGCTCCACCTTCGAGGCCGATACGCGGCGGACGGTCAAGCGCCTCATCGCGCTGGCCGAGCCCGCCATCATCTTGGTCATGGGCCTGGTGGTCGGCTTCATCGTGGTGGCCATGCTGATGGCCATTCTCTCGGTCACGGATATTCCGATATGAGAGGAGATCGAGCCGTGTCGACTCGAGCAGTATGGCGTCGCGTTGCCCGCGCCCTGCCGATGGACCAGAGGGGCTTTTCACTCATCGAGCTCTTGGTGGTGATCATTATCCTGGGTCTCCTCGCCGGCCTCGTGGGCCCGCGTCTCTTCGGGCGAGTCGGCCAGAGCAAGCAGGTCGCGGCCCGGGCGCAGATCGAGCTGTTCGGCGCGGCGCTCGACCAGTACCGGTTGGATGTTGGCGCCTATCCGCCCTCGTCGGTCGGCCTCTACGCGCTCGTGCAGAACCCCAATGCCCCGAACTGGAATGGCCCGTATCTCAAAAAGAACTTCGTGCCGCAGGATCCCTGGGGCAGTCCGTATCAGTACAAGTGCTGCCCGGGAGACCACGGAGACTACGACATCTGGACGCTCGGGGCCGACGGAGCGCCGGGCGGTGAGGGCGAGAACGCCGACGTGACGTCGTGGGCGACGAAGTGAAGCGCGGCTACGCGCTGATCGAGGTTGTCGTGGTGCTGGTGGTGCTGGCCGTGGCCGCCAGCGTTGTCGTCCCGGCGGCGGGCCAGGTGGCGGACACGGTGCGGATCCGGGCCCAGGTCTCCGGCGTGGCGTCCTTCCTGCGTTTTGCGCGCGAACAGGCCGTGACCCAGCACCGAGCGTACGAGGTCCAGCTCGATCCGGAAGCGCACGCGCTGGTCCTGAGAGCTGGCGATGGCGCCGGGGCGGGGGCGGTACTGGCGACCAGGGCGCTCGCGCCGACCGTCCGGCTCGAGACCGACCGGCCGCTCGGCCGCGGCATCACCTTTTATCCCCACGGGCTTTCGAGTGGCGGGCGCCTCCGCATCGCGACAGCGGCCCGACAGGTCTACGTGATCACGGTGGATGTGCTGACCGGGCGTGTGAAGTCGGAGCGGGGCGCCTCGTGAGGCGCGGCTTCACCCTGCTGGAGGTGCTGGTGGCCATGGCGATCCTTGGGCTCGCCGTCGTCACGCTGATACAGCTGGCCTCCCAGGGCCTCCGGCTCGTCAAGGCGTCGGGGGATCACCAGGAGGCCGTACGGCTCGCTGATCGCCTGGCCCGCGAGGTCGCGAGCCCGAGCGAGGGTGTCGAGACGGGACGGGAAGGCGTCTACGCGTGGGAGCGGCGGATGACGCTCGTGTCGGTGCCACCGGAGCTCAAGCCGCCCACCGGGAAGGCGTCGCGGCTGTTTCGACTCTCGGTGGCCATCCGCTGGAGCTCCAATGGAGGACTGGACCTCACCACCCTCCTCGCGGCCCCTCCAGCGCAGGCCGGGGTCCGGCGATGAGTTCAAGGGGCGCGCGCGGCTTCACGTTGCTGGAGCTGGTGCTGGCGCTCGCCATCGTCGGCGCGCTGCTCGTGATCATGTTCGGCGGACTGCGTGTCGCCCTCGCCGCGTGGACGGTCGGCGAGCGTCGGACGGACGTCTTGGAGCATGAGCGGGGCCTCGTCCAGCTGCTGTCGCGATCCGTCTCCGCGACCTATCCCTACCAGGCGGAGGACGCCGGGGCGGACCAGCGCCGGATCCTCTTCCACGGGGAGCCGACCCAGCTTTCGTTCGTGACGCTCGAGCCACCAATGCCATCTCCGGTGCCTATCGCGTTCACGGCCGTCACGATCACGCAAGACGCGGTGGCGGGCTTGGTCATTCGGCAACAGGTGCTGCCGAATCGAGCCGCGTTCGAGTTGGCCCAGCCCGTGGTGTCCGATGCCGCGGTGGCGGCGGTGCGCTTCCGCTACCAGGATCCCGAGAGCGGGGAATGGCGCCAGCGCTGGGATGCGGACAGCGAGGAGGACCTGCCCCGGGCGCTCGAGATCCGGCTCGCCACCGCGATCCAGGGTCGTCTCGTTGAGGAACCCGTGCTCATCGTGCCGATCCGGGCGGTCCGGCCATGAAGGCCGAGCGCGGGTTCGCGCTGCTCGCCGTCATCCTGGTTCTGAGCCTGCTGGCGGTGGTCGTGACGGAATTCGGCCTCTCGATGCGGCTCGAGGCATCTATGGTGCGCTCGTACCGAGCCGGGGTGCTCGCCACCTATCTGGCCGAGGCGGGCGTACATCAGGCGATCACCGAGGTCCTTAGCCAGGCCGAGATCTCCGCCGTGGATGGGAACGGTCTCCTGGCCTTCTATCGGGCCGGGTCCGCCCCGGCGGTCCCGCAGAAGGTGCCACCGCTCCCTCGCTCGCGGGTACCCCTCGGCCCCGGTGAGTTTTCGTACCGGATCACCGATGAGGAAGGCCGGCTCGACCTCAACGGCGGCTCCCCGGACCGCATCAGCCGGCTGCTCTCCGCTCTGGGGGTGGAGCGGAGCGAGCGCGACATCATCGGGGATTCGCTGCAGGACTGGAAAGATGCGGACGATGCGCATCGGACCAACGGCGCCGAGAGCGACGATTACTATCTCAAGCTCCCGGTGCCCTACCGGGCCCGTAACGGCCCGCTGCAGGATGCGACCGAGCTGCTCCAGGTGCGCGGGGTGAGCCGCGAGCTCTACCAGGGGAATGGGGAGCGCCCGGGCTTGCGCGACCTGGTCACCGTCTTCGCGCGCGACACCGTGAACATGAACACGGCACCGCCTCAGGTCCTCAAAGCCTTGGGTCTGTCTGATGCCGAGGTGACCGTGGTCACACAGACTCGCGAGCGTCTGCCGTACCGGGTCGTCCCGGGGCCCTTTGTCGGCCGGCGGCTCGGCATCTCCAGCGCGACCTTCCGCGTCGAGTCGGAGGGCGTGATCGCAGGCGAGGGGAGGGTCCGGATCGTCGCGATCATCCGACGCGGCGGGACCGGGGTGGTCACGGCGGAGCCCCTAGGTGTCTCCATCCTCTCCTGGCGCTCGGCCGACGCTGATCCCTCATGATTCCGCGCGCGGGATGCCTCGCGCACGACGGCGGCCTGACCATCACCGTGACGGACGGCCGCGACCACATCGAGACCCGCACGCTGGAGGTGAACGAGAGCCTGGCGGGCGCGCTCAAGGCCGTGATGGACGCGCACGCGCGCTGGGCGGGGCGGGTGCGACTCGGGCTCGACCGATCGCTGGTCACCGTGAAGCTGCTGGAGTTGCCCCGGACGGCTCCTGCCGAGCTGGTTCAGATGGTGAGCTTCGAGCTCGAGCGGCACCTGCCATTTCCGGTCGAGGACGCCGTGTCGGCCTTTCGGCCGCTGTCGCCTCGCGGAGAGGGGCCCGTACGGGTGCTGGTGGCGGCCTGTGAGCGGCGGGTGGTTGAGGGGCCGCTCAGGTATCTCGACGCGGCGGGGCGTAAACCCATGGCGATCTCGGTGGCCTGTCACGACCTGCCAACGCTGGTGCCGCGGGCGGCGCTGATGAAGCGCGTGGTCTGGGTCCATGCGTGGCGGGGTAACCTCGATGTCCTCCTGATGGCGGACGGCGACGTGTGCCTGAGTCGGCGGGTGGTGGCCAGCGATTCGAGCGAGCTGGCCGCGGAGATCCGCCGCAGCTTGCCACTCGTGGGCTGGCCGGACGGCGCGACGCTCTGGATGTCGGGCGAGGTGAGCGAGGCGTGGCGGATGGCGCCCGAGCTGGCCGAGCTCGGCCCGGTGTCGGACCCGCCGTTTGCGGGGGACACCGCTCGGCTCATCACCTCGCTGCCCCGCGACGAGCAGGGCACGACGCTCCTGGCCCTAGCGGTGGCGCTGGGCTCTCGGAGTCCCGCGCTCAACCTGCTCGCCCACGAGCGTCGGCCGTGGAGCTTGACGCGTAAGCAGCTGGTCACCGTCGGTATGGTCGTCGTCACGGGACTCCTCGGGATCGGGTTGCTCTGGGCGCAGGCCGTTGAGCAGCAGCGCTATCTCGCCCGCCTCACGGCCGAAATTCAGCGTCTCGATCCCGAGGTGAAGACGGTCGAGCGGATGGCGACCGAGGCCGCGGGAAAGGCGAAACTCGTGGGCACCCTGCGATCGGCCCGAACAGAGTCCGTCCGGGCGCTGCCGGTGCTCCAGGATCTCACGCAGATCCTGCCGACCGATGCCTGGCTGCAGAGCGTCAGCATGGATCGGCAAGGCGTGGAGCTCACGGGTCAGGCCAACGCGGCGGGCCAGCTCATCCCGCTCCTCGAGAACTCGCCGTGGCTCGAGCGTGTCGAGTTCACGTCGCCGGTCACCCGAGGTCAGGACAAGGAGCAGTTCCGGATCAAGGCGGCCTGGGAGCGCCCGGCCAGCGCCGGGTCGGCTCGCTAGTGGCCGCGCTCAACTCGAGAGAGCGGGCGTTAATCGTCTTTGGAATCGCCGCCACCCTTGCGGTGGGAGGGTACCTGTATGTCGTCGAGCCGCTCATCCTGTGGCAACGCGAGTTGCGAGAGGTCGTCCCCGCCCGAGAGGCCACGCTCGAGCGCCGGCGATTGCTAGTCGCCCAACGCGACCGCGTGCGCGCCCAGCTCGAAGCGGCCACGCGGCACTTCGAGGACGAAACTTCCCGCCTCTTGCCAGGACCCACAGCTCCGCTCGCCGCTTCCGCCCTCCAAAAGCTGGTGAAGGACGTGGCGGTCGGGGCGAACGTGGATGTGCGAAGCCAGCGGGTATTGCCCCCGGCGGACCTCGCCGGTCTCCAGGAAATACCTATTGAGCTGACCGTCTCCGGGCGCATTCGCGACACCGTTGCGCTGCTCCAGCGCCTGGATCAGGCGCCGAAGCTCCTGACGATCAAAGATCTGAAAATCCGGGTGAATGGCGCGGGGGCCTCCCCCGACCTGCTCTCGACGCTGACCGTCGCCGGGTATCTCGTGCCCGGGGCACCGGCGGATCCGCTCGAGCCAGCAGGGCGTTCCGCGGCGAAAAGCACCCCGGCTCCGTCCGGGGACGACTGATCCATGCGGCGACGATGACGAGGGATCCCGCCATGCGCTTCGAGGCCGCTATCGTGCCGTTTGTTCTCCTCCTGACCGCGTGCACCACCATGACGCCGTCCCCCACGCCAACGCCGACGCGGGTGGAGGTGAGCACTCAGGCGACCGCGGCGCCGCCCGCGCCCGCCCCGCCCCTCACGACCGAGCCTCAGAGTCCCGGGGCACCGCCGGCCCCACCCGCACCGCTCCCGCCGTCCGAACCAGCCGCCGAGACTCCCGCGAGTCGGGTGCTCGATGTCGCGCCGCCCCCACCGCCGTCGGCCGCCTCGCGGCCGATCGTCCTGAACTTCGACAATGCCGACGTCGAAGTCGTCATCCAATCCGTGGCCGAGATCGTCGGGTTCAACTATGTGCTCGGACCTAACGTTCGAGGTCGGAAGGTGACGGTTCAGACCGTGGGGAAGATCGCCACCGATGACGCGTTCAACGTGCTGCTCACTATCTTGGATGTCAATGGGCTCGCGGCCGTGCGCACGGGGAATCTCTATCGGATCATCACGCGGGAAGGTGTGTCCCAGGTCCCCCTCAAGACCGTCGTCGGCCGCGCCGCCGATCCCCGAGCCGGTGACGCCGAGATCCTGACGCAGATCGTGAAGCTCGAGTACATCAGGGCCGTCGATGCGGCCAATCTGCTGCGGCCCTTCGTGCCGGCCCAAGGCGCCGTGACAGCGCATCCGGAGACGAACCTGCTCATCTTGACCGACAACGGTGCCAACATTCGGCGGCTCCTCGAGATCGTCAACCTGATCGATGTGGAGGTGGCGCTGGACGACTTGCAAGTCATTCCGATCAAGCACGCCGATGCGCAGGAGCTGGCTCAGATCCTCTCGCAGCTCTTCACGGTAGGGCGCGTGGCCGGCGCCGCCGGGGCGCTCACGGTTCCATCGCCGGGCCTGTTCCAGGCCGCGCCCGGACCGGCGTCCCCGGCGCCGCCGGTTACCGGTCTCGCCGCGGTGCCGGGGCAGCCGCGGGTGCCGCTGATCGTGGCCGATCGTCGTTCGAATTCGCTGGTCATCTATGCTGGCCGCCAGGAGAGGGAGACCATTCGCCGCTTCGTCGAGAAACTCGACGTGGACATCTACGGCGGTCAGCGTGTGTTCATCTACTTCGCCGAGAACACCAAGGCCAGGGAGCTCGCCATCACGCTCGACGACATCTACGGTCGCGGCGGGCGAAGCCCGAGCACTGCGGCCCGCCAGACTTCGGGGACCGCCGGCGGCCCGCCGAGTTACAACCCCCCGCCTTACAGCCCCTCGCCTTACAGCCCCTCGCTCCCACCCTCGCCATTCTCCGGGGGCGCCATCCCCGGCGGTCTCGGACTGCAGGTCGAAGGCGTGCCGCGGACCGCCGACATCCGGTTCGTCGCCGACGAGGTGACCAACGCGGTCATCGTCACGACCTATCCTCGTCTCTGGAAGGAGATCGAAGATACCATCAAAAAGCTCGATCGGATGGCACGGCAGGTCCTGATCGGCGTCTTGGCGGCCGAGGTGACCCTGACCGATGACACTAAACTAGGCATCGAGTGGGCCGTGCGGAGCGGCCGCTTCGACGTCAACTCGTCGCCCTCCGGGACCTTGCCCGGGCGGCCGCTGACCTCGCTGATTCCGCTCGGTGGGCCGGTCGCAGCGGGACTCAACTTCTTCACGTTTGCGACCGACAAGTTCCTGGCCGCGCTGAACGCCTTGGCGAGCGAGAACAAGGTCAATGTTCTGTCGAGTCCGACCATCATGACGGCGGAGAACAAGAAGGCCATCATCAACGTGTCGACCTCGGTGCCGATCGTCACGTCACAGCAGGTCCCGGTGGCGACGGGCGGCATTACCGGCAATTCCATCACCCAGACCGTCGAGTACAAGGACATCGGCATCATCCTGACCGTGACGCCACGGATCGGCGAGCAGGGGACGGTGGCCCTCGACGTCAAGCAGGAGGTCAACGACGTCGGGCCGACCCAGCCCCCGCCCATCAACTCGCCGACCTTCATCAAGCGGGAGGCGGAGACCTCGGTGGTCCTGGTGAACAACCAGACCTTGGTGCTCGGGGGGCTGATCCAGAACCGGCGAACGCGAATCCGGATCGGCGTCCCGTGGTTCATGGATATCCCGATTCTCGGGTACCTGTTCGGCTCGAACGAGTGGAAGACCGAGAAGACGGAGCTCCTGCTGCTGATCACGCCGCGGGTGGTGGGAACGGCCTTGGACGCTGCACGCATCACGGATCAGATGCGGCGCCTCACGCCGACGCTCGAGGACACGTTGCATCAGGCGCCCCCCCCGCCGCCGCCCACGACACAACCACAGTAGCGCCACCCGCCGGGACCTGGGGCGGCCCGTGTCAGGTCTTGAGACCGGTCACCTAGCGGCCGCTTGTCGATCGCGGCCGCGGCGGAACGTTGCTGTAGACCCGGCTTCCCTCGGAGTCCTCATAGCGATACATCGGCTGCGGCGTGCGGCTCAGCCCGACCCCTCCCAACACTCGCTGGACGTATTGTTGAGTTTCCGGATAGGGAGGGATCCCATTGTAGGCATCGACGGCCTTCTCGCCCGCATTGTAGGCCGCAACGGCCAGGGACAAATCACCCGCATATCGGTCGAGTAAGTAGCGCAAATGCCGCACGCCCCCCGCAATGTTCTCGAGGGGGTGGTACGCGTCGCGTATCCCGAGCGCGGCCGCGGTCTGGGGCATCAGCTGCATCAGCCCGCGCGCCCCTTTGCTGGACACCGCTCGCGGGTCGAAGGCGGATTCGGCGGCGATCACCGACAGAACGAGCGTCGCGTCCACATCGTATGCGGCGGAAATCTGTTCGATTGCAGCAAGGTACGGGCCCGGGGCTGCAGCCTGGTTGCTCGCCGCGACCGAAGCGCCGGCGAACGATCGCGGATCTCGAGCATGCAGTCGCGGTGGAACATTCGTGATGTGCAGGGCCCCCTCCGCATCGACGAACCGATAGGGGCCCTCTGCCGCGGCCTCCTGGAACCGGAGGGCGGCCGTGAGCAGTAGCACACCAACAAGGGCAATCCTCGCGCCCATGGCGCGGACGAGCATACCCGGAAGATGGTTCAGACGCCAGAGAGCCCCCGGCCCGCGGCGGCGAGAGTCCGGGCGTCGCGCATCCAGCCCGGACTCTCGCCGTCGTGGGGTGCCCTAGTTGTCGTCCTCCTTCGAGGTTCCGTAGACTGCGATACAGCCCGTTAGGCAGTTGGGGAAGGCGTTGTTGGCCGGCAACGGAACGAAGATGTGGTTGTTGTTGGGATTGACGGCCACCGAGTGCGCCGTCCCGGCGGGATGCACGGGGTTGGGCGCGATTCCCGCCGCCACGTTAATCGTCGGAACCAGCTGGATCAGCGTTCGCCTCTCCGCGTCAATGACACCGAGGACGGGGCCCAGCGGGTTGGCGCGGGAGGCGGTATAGTAGTGTCCGTCGCCGCTGTTGAACCAGACTTCGTCGGATCCTCCAACTCCCCCGACCGTCGCATCGATCTGGCCGCTGTCCGCGTCCATGATAATTTGCGTGGGGGCCGCGGCCTTCGTATCGCTTGCACTCCACGCCGCACCGGCCGTATCAAAGATCACGCTGCAGCCGAGCAGCAGATCGTTACGGGGACCGAGGGTGAGCCCGGCGGGCTGGCAGAGGTCGACCGGGAGCAACTCCACCGTGGGCGGATCGGTCGTCGGATTGATTCTCGCGACCGCCCCGTGCGTGCCCGTGCCTCCGTCGCCGTTCACTTCCGGTATTGAAAGATAAAATCGGCCGGTTCTCGGATCCCAGACCGGTTGTTCTGCGCCGTTGGTCGCGGTCGGAAAGCTGATTTTCGGACCCACCGTGAGCTTGCCTGTCTGCTTGTCGACCTTGATCAAGGTGGCAAACGGCGGGGTGTCGGCGTTATTCACCGCAAGAATGAGCCCGTGCTGCGGGTCGAACGCCAGTTCGTCGGTCCGCAGCTTATCGGCGCCGCCCGTGGAAACGTCGGAAACAATCTGGTCATTCCGGAGATCAATAGAGACGACCCGGCTGGGGGCGTCGGTCACGAAGAGCCACCGACCCGCGGACACGACGCCGTCCGGT